>JAAUXY010130728.1_pt1 | contig 40091 bp, 34 predicted proteins | sample 7278121 | NCBI WGS metagenome assembly JAAUXY01 (sample SAMN14350117, study PRJNA611818) | marine sediment metagenome | isolation source: surface marine sediment (1.8m) | place: French Polynesia: Moorea | collected 2018-08
GCTCGAGTCGGCGCAGCCGGGCCTGCTGACCGGCGCTGCGGCCGAAGCCGTGCAGGCCCGCTACCAGCAGCTCACGGCCCAGAACGTCAGCAGCGAGCTGGCCCAGTTTGTGGCCGGCAGCCAGTACCTGTACGCGGCAATGGGGATCATTGAGGCCTCGCGCAACACCGAGGCGACGGCACTGGAAGTGGCGGAGCTGTTCTTCCGGCTCGGCGAAAAACTCGATCTGGACTGGTTTGCTGCCCAGGTCACGGCTACCAAGGTCGAGAATGAGTGGCAGGCGCTGGCGCGGGATACCTATCTGGAGGACCTGGAATGGCAGCAACGCTCATTGGCGGTTGGGGCGCTCAAGCACATCTGTGAAAAGCGCGATGCCGAGCTTTGCATCCAGCGCTGGATGAAGCAGGAGGAGGTGCTGATCACCCGCTGGCAGAACATGCTGGCGGAACTGCAGGCGGCACCGGCACCGGATTTCGCCATGTTCGCGGTCGCCAACAGGGAACTGCTGGACCTGGCGCAGAGCAGCCTGCACTAATCCCTTCACTGATAAGTGAGAGCGCAACTGTACTACGCGCGAACTCGGTGCGCGGCTGCTTGCGGGCGATTGTTTGTTGCTGTGGAGCCTTGTTAGCGCGTTACTGCTGCAGCTCTCTGTGTACGCCGGAGACGCCGGTATAACCGTCACGGTTATCGCTGCGGCCTTCTCGCCAGCCGGATAACCAGTATTGTCGTACTTGCTCTGCGTTGTGTGGACAGGTATCCATGGAGCGGCCGACCAAACCCGCCTGGTAACCTTTTTGATATGCGCGGTCGTTCATATCCCTTTTCTGTCGCTTCATACTCGCTCGCACCCTCCCGATCAATATCGATTGCCCTGCGTCACGAACCCCTAACATACCCAAAGCCGCTCTGCGCCATCCAACATTTATTTGTTATAAACATGCGAGGACTTATATTTCCATAAGATGAAAACCCAACCCTGGTTCGCTTCCTGCCCCCGTGGGCTTGAATCCCTGTTGCTCGATGAGCTGCGCCAGCTCGGTGCTGACGAGGCCCGCGAAACCGTGGCCGGCTGCAGCTTTGAGGCCCCACTGGCCGTGGCCTACCGGGTGGCCCTGTGGAGCCGGCTGGCGAATCGCCTGCTGCTGCCCCTTGAGGAATGCCCGCTGGCGGAGGACGGCGATGTCTACCAGCCGCTGGTGGACCTGCCCTGGGAAGACTGGCTGCCGAAGGGTTTGAGCTTTGTGGTGGACTTCAGCGGCCAGAGCCAGGCCATCCGCAATACCCAGTTCGGCGCCCAGCGAGTCAAGGATGCGATTGTCGATCGCTTCCGCAAGCGCGGCTTGCCCCGGCCCTCGGTAGCCCGCAAGGGCGCTGACGTGCGCTTCCAGGCCCGTCTCCATCGCGGCCGCCTGGCCCTGTCGCTGGACTTTGTCGGCAGCAGCCTGCACCAGCGCGGCTACCGGCTGGGAACCGGGCGGGCGCCTCTCAAGGAGAACCTTGCCGCGGCCATGCTATTGCGCGCCGACTGGCCGGGTATCGCTGCCCGCGGCGGCGCGCTTATCGACCCCCTGTGCGGCTCCGGTACCGTAGTGATCGAGGCCGCCATGATGGTGGCGGATATCGCCCCGGGCCTGAAGCGTGCGCGCTGGGCGTTCGAAAAACTGCCCATGCACAACGCCGACCAGTGGCGCGCCATCCTCAGTGATGCCCGCGCCCGGGCCGAGCGCGGCAGGGTGCGGGAGTTGCCGGAGATTCGCGGTTACGATGCCAGTCGCCCGGTGGTAGACAAGGCAATAGAGAATATTCGCGAGGCTGGCCTCGAGGGTATCGTGCGGGTGATCTGCAAACCGCTGGCGGCGCTTAAGCGGCCTACCCATAAGCCCCTGACCCACGGACTGGTGATTTCCAACCCGCCCTACGGCGAGCGACTTGGGGACGTGGAAAGCCTGCGCGGACTGTACCGCGACTGGGGCGAGATCATGCTGCGCGAGTTTCCAGGCTGGTCGGCGGCGCTGCTCACCACCGAGAAGGAACTGGGCATGGCCACCGGCCTGCGCAGCAGCAAGCGTTACAGCCTCTACAACGGTTCGCTGGCCTGCACCCTGTTGCTGTTCGAGCTGAGCGAGGAGAATCGGCTGCGACCCAGAAGCGCAGCGCCGGTTCCCGCGAAAGGCCAGGGAGAAATGTTTGCCAACCGTCTGCGCAAGAACCTCAAGCAGCTCAAGCGCTGGGCGGAGCGAGAGGGTGTCAGCTGCTACCGGGTCTACGATGCCGACATGCCCGAGTACGCGGTGGCGGTGGATCGCTACGACGGATGCGTACACGTGGCGGAATACCGCGCGCCGAAGGGCGTCGACCCGGAGGCCGCCACCCGGCGCATGGACGAGGTGCGCGCGGTGTTACCGGGCGTTTTCGGCATACCCGAGAGCCAGGTGTTCTACAAGGTGCGCGAGCGCCAGCGCGGTCGCTCCCAGTACCAGCGCGAGTCCAGCGGCGGTGAGTTCATGGAGGTGCGCGAGGGCCAGGCCAGGCTGCTGGTCAACCTCAGCGATTACCTGGACACGGGCCTGTTCCTTGACCACCGGCCCATGCGCATGCGGGTGGCGGCCGAGTCCCGGGGCCGGGATGTGCTGAACCTGTTCTGCTACACCGGCGCCGTCTCCGTGCATGCGGCGCTGGGTGGGGCCCGCTCCACCACCAGTGTTGACCTGTCGAAGACTTATCTCGACTGGGCCCGCCGCAACCTGGCGCTGAACGGCTTCGACGATAACGCCCACCAGCTGGTGCGGGCGGACTGCCGGGAATGGCTGCAGCAGGGTGATACCCAGTACGACCTGGTGTTCCTGGATCCGCCGTCGTTCTCGAATTCCAAGCGCATGGAGGGCGACTTCGACGTCCAGCGCGACCATGTGGCGCTGGTGGAGGGCTGCATGGCGCGGCTGCGGCCCGGCGGGCGGCTGTATTTCTCCAACAACCTGCGCAGCTTCAAGCTGGATGCCGGCATCGCCGAGAAGTACACGGTGGAGGACATCAGCGCCGAGACCATCGACTTCGATTTTCGCAGGACACCGCGTATCCACCGCTGCTGGGCGATAGCAAAAAACTGACGCTTCAGGCCTGGCGCAGGCCTGCGCGGAAGTGCCTACTTACGGGTAGTGTCAAGTTTTATGCACACGTAGTGCTGAAACCCCTGTATTTGCAGCGTTTGCCTATGCGCATCTTCGAATAAGCCTATAAAAAATGGCTAAGTTACTGATTTATTTAATTTAGCCACTGCTAAAGTGAATTCTAGCTAGTTTTTGCGCGCTGCGGACTTTGCGGCTGCGTGCGCCCACTGCGAGAGACTGTCCACCAACTTATCCACAGATTTTGTGGATAAGCCGGTTGCAGGTGTGGGCTGCCAACATGGCCTGCCAGGGGGTCCTGTGGTCAAATGAACGCCATGCCCGCGACCCTGCTGATCGTTTACCATTCCCAGAGTGGCGCCTCCCTGCAGCTGGCAGCGGCGGCTCGCCGCGGCGCCCGCCGGGAGCCCGATACCGCCCTGTGCTGGCGCCGGGCCTGGGATGCCGGCATCGATGACCTGGCCGCCTGCGATGGCCTGCTGCTGGTGGCAGCGGAGAATTCTGCCAGCCTCGCCGGCGGCATGAAGGATTTCCTGGATCGCTGTTTCTACCCGGCCCAGTCGCTGCAGCTCTCGAAGCCCTACGGCCTGGTGGTGAGCTGTGGCAATGACGGCCGCAATACCAGCCAGCAGGTACAGCGGATCATGCGCGGTATACCGATGAAGCTGGTGGCCGAGCCGCTGGTGCTGCGGGGCGAGCCGGACGCCGCCATGCAAGCCGCGTGCGAGGAGCTGGGGCAGGCCCTGGCCGCGGGCCTGGGCCTTGGCGTTTTCTAAGGGTTCTCGACGAAGGAGAGAGTATGGACAGGGAAGCCCCCGAGGGCTTTGAGCAACTGGGAGACAACCTGGGCTTTATCGACCTGCTGGCGCCGGTCTACCGCCGTCCCGGGCCACCGCCCACGGTCGGCATGTTTGTGCTGCCCAAGCACACCAACCTGATTGATATCTGCCACGGCGGTGTACTGATGACCCTGGGCGATATTGCCGCTGCCTGGGCCGTGAATACCGAACGCGGCGAACCGTTGCCTGCGCCCACCCTCAACCTCGGCTTCGACTTCATCTCCGCCGCCCGCGAGGGCGAGTGGCTGGAGGCAGAAGCCGACCAGGTCACGGTGAAGCGCAGGGTGGGCTTTGCCAGCGGTTTTATGCGCAGCGGCGATCGGCTGGTCTGTCGTTTCAGCGGCAGCTTCTACCTGCCCGACCCCGGGGCGTTCAAGGCCAACGAGGAACGGCTGGCGGGTATGTTCGCCAGCAACGTCAGTTCAGCAGGCGATTGAAGGCCTGCGCAGCATTGCTGAGCCGCCGGTTGCGGTGATATAGCAAGCCCAGCTGGCGTCGCGGACTGGCCCCCGGTACATCGAGGGCCACCAGCGGTGCCTGCAGCATGGTGCGCGGCAGCAGGGTCCAGCCCAGACCGACGGCTGCCATCATGCGGATGGTCTCGAGGTAGTTGGTCGACAGGGTGATATCGAGCTTCAGCCCCTCCGCTTCGAACAGCTGCCGCACGATGCGCCCGGTAAACGTGGTGAGGCCGGGCAGGATGACCGGGTAGTCGCAGAAACTGGACAGGGGCAGGGGGCCAAGACCTGCCAGCGGATGGTCGGCGGTGGCCATGAAGTCCAGGGGGTCGTCCCATACCGGCGTGGACACGATATTGGGCGCGGGCTCCGGCGCCAGGGTGACCACGGCGATCTCGACGTTGCCCCGGGTAAGCTCGTCCACCGCCTGCTCCGAGTCCATGAAATCGATGTCCAGGGCCACCCCGGGGTAGGCTTCGCTGTATTGCCGCAGCACCGGCGGCAAGCGGTGCAGGCCGATGTGATGGCTGGTGCCCAGCTTGAGGCGACCGGTCACCTCGCCGGACAGGTCGTCTATCGACTGTCGCGCCTGGCGCAGGTGCCCGCTGATGGCCTCGGCATGGGGCAGCAGGGCGCGACCGGCCTCGGTCAGGGTGACGCTGCGACCGATCCTGTCGAACAGGCTGTCGCCGAGCTGCTGCTCGAGGGCTGCGATGCGCTTGCTGACCGCCGGTTGGGTAATGTGCAGGGCCTCTGCGGCCCCGGAAAACGACCCCTGCTCGGCCACCAGCAGGAAGGCTTCGAGATTCTGGATGTCCATAACCGACCAGCCTACAGGCAAGTCGTTGAAATTCCAATCAGGAATAGATTGGATAAAAAATATGAATTTGTTTTATCCCATGAGGCGGCCTAGAATCTCCCACCTTTCCCCCTAGCGAGACCCGTTCCCATGTCCGGACGCACCCTCTATGACAAGCTCTGGGATGCCCACCTCGTCGAGACTCTCGATGGCGGTTCGGCGCTCATCTACATCGATCGTCACCTGCTGCACGAGGTGACCTCGCCCCAGGCCTTCGAGGGCTTGCGGCTGGCGGGGCGCGCACCGTGGCGCATTGACGCCAACCTGGCGACCCCCGACCACAACGTGCCCACCGACAAGGCCGAGCGCAGCGGCGGCGTCGACGGCATTGTCGACCCGGTATCGCGCCTGCAGGTGCAGACGCTGGACGACAACTGCCGCGACTTCAATATTGTCGAATTCGAGATCAACGATCACCGCCAGGGCATCGTTCACGTGATAGGTCCTGAACTCGGTGCCACGCTGCCTGGCATGACCGTGGTCTGCGGTGATTCCCATACCGCCACCCACGGGGCGCTCGGTGCCATGGCCCAGGGTATCGGTACCTCCGAGGTGGAGCATGTGCTGGCCACCCAGTGCCTGGTGCAGAAGAAGATGAAAAACATGCAGGTGCGCGTCGACGGCACGCTGCAGCCCGGCGTGTCCGCCAAGGACGTGGTGTTGGCGGTTGTCGGCAAGATCGGCACCGCCGGCGGCACCGGACATGCCATCGAGTTCGCCGGCGAAGCGATCCGCGACATGAGCATGGAAGGGCGCATGACCCTTTGCAATATGGCCATCGAGGCCGGCGCCCGCATCGGCCTGGTGGCGGTGGATGACGTGACCCTGGACTACGTGCGCGGCAAGCCCTTTGCGCCCGAGGGAGAACTCTGGGACGCCGCCGAGCAGGACTGGCGTCAACTCCACTCAGACCCTGACGCGCAGTTCGACACGCTGGTGGAAATGCGCGCCGAGGATATCGCCCCGCAGGTCACCTGGGGCACCTCCCCGGAGATGGTGCTGTCGGTGGACAGCCGGGTACCTGACCCCGCCGCCATAGCGGACGAGAGCAAGCGGCGCGCCGTCGAGCGGGCGCTGGAATACATGGGCCTGGAAGCGGGCCAGGCGATTACCGACATCCGACCCGACCGGGTATTCATCGGCTCCTGCACCAACTCGCGGATCGAGGACCTGCGGGCGGCCGCCGCCGTGGTGCGTGGCCGCCAGGTGGCTGACACCGTCAAGCAGGCACTGGTGGTGCCGGGCTCCGGCGCGGTCAAGGCCCAGGCGGAGGCGGAGGGCCTCGACCGGGTGTTTACCGAGGCCGGCATGGAGTGGCGCGAACCCGGGTGCTCGATGTGCCTGGCCATGAATGCCGACAAACTGGGGGCCGGTGAGCACTGTGCCTCGACGTCAAACCGCAACTTTGAAGGCCGCCAGGGATTCGGCGGTCGCACCCACCTGGTCAGCCCCGCCATGGCCGCTGCCGCGGCGGTGACCGGCCACTTCATCGACGTCAGGTCGCTTGCCAGTGAAGGAGGAGACGCATGAAGCCGTTTACCGTGCACACCGGGCTGGTCGCACCGATGGACCGTGCCAATGTCGATACCGACATGATCATTCCCAAGCAGTTTCTGAAGTCCATCAAGCGCTCCGGCTTCGGCCCCAACCTGTTCGACGAGCTGCGCTACCTGGACGAAGGCCAGCCTGGTGCGGACTGCAGCCAGCGGCCCCTCAACACGGAGTTCCCGCTGAATTTTCCGCGCTACCAGGGCGCCTCGGTGCTGCTGGCCCGGGAGAATTTCGGCTGCGGCTCATCGCGCGAGCACGCCCCCTGGGCGCTCGAGGACTTCGGCATCCGCTGCATAATCGCGCCCAGCTTCGCCGATATCTTCTACAACAACTGCTTCAAGAACGGGGTGCTGCCGCTGGCCCTGGACGCGGCCGATGTCGACCGCCTGTTCGAGGCCATGTACGCCGATGAGGGCTACCAGCTCACGATTGACCTGGAGCGCCAGTGCGTGATCGAGCCCGACGGTCGCGAGACCGGCTACCAGGTCGAGGAATACCGACGCTACCGGCTACTGAACGGCCTCGACGATATCGGCATTACCCTCGAACACGCCGACGCGATCCTTCGTTTTGAGGCCCAGGCGCGGGAGGCCCGGCCCTGGCTGTTTGACGCCGTCGGCGCCCGGGAGCAAACATCGTGAGCCAGCGGGTACTGGTCCTGCCGGGGGACCATATCGGTCCGGAAGTCGTCGAGCAGGCGCGCCGCGTGCTCGAAAAAGTGGCGCAGGATTTCCGCCTGGCCCTGGAACTGGATGAAGGCCTGATCGGTGGCGCCGCCCTGGAAGCCAGCGGCGTGCCGCTGCCCGACCAGACCCTCGAGCAGGCCCGCCAGGCCGATGCCATCCTGCTGGGCGCCGTGGGCGGGCCCGAATGGGACGGCGTCGAACGCGAGCTGCGCCCCGAGCGCGGCCTGCTGAAGATTCGCTCCGAGCTGGCGCTGTTCGGCAACCTGCGCCCGGCCATTCTCTACCCGCAACTGGCCGATGCCTCCAGCCTGCGCGCGGAAGTGGTGGCAGGCCTGGATATCCTCATCGTGCGCGAGCTCACCGGGGGCATCTACTTCGGTGAGCCCCGCGGTATCCGCACCCTGGAGAACGGTGAGCGCGAAGGCTATAACACTTACGTTTACAGCGAGTCGGAGATCGAGCGCATCGGCCGGCTGGCCTTCGAGTCCGCGCGCAAGCGCAACGGGCGGCTGTGCTCGGTGGACAAGTCCAACGTGCTGGAAGTCACCGTGCTGTGGCGCGAGGTCATGGAGCGCCTGGCGGCGGACTACCCTGACGTCGAACTCTCCCACATGTATGTCGACAATGCCGCCATGCAGCTGGTGCGGGCGCCGAAACAGTTTGACGTGGTGGTTACCGGCAACATGTTCGGCGACATCCTCTCCGATGCGGCGGCCATGCTGACCGGCTCGATCGGCATGCTGCCGTCGGCCTCGCTGGACGTAAACTCGCGCGGCATGTACGAACCCTGTCACGGCTCTGCGCCCGACATCTCCGGGCAGGACGTGGCGAACCCGCTGGCCACCATCCTCTCGGTAGCGATGATGCTGCGTTACTCCCTGGCTGCGCCTGCGGCGGCCGACGCCATCGAGCTGGCGGTGAGCCGGGTACTCGATCGCGGCTTGCGCACGCCGGACATCTGCACGGACAAGGATGAGAAAGTCGGTACCCGAGCCATGGGTGACGCGGTGATGGAAGCACTGGCGACACGCGAACTGGAGGAATCGGCCTGATGAGAGACAAGGTCAATGTCGCGGTGGTGGGCGCCACCGGCGCTGTCGGCGAAGTCATGCTGGAGATACTGGAAGAACGGGATTTCCCGGTCGACAAACTGTATGCCCTGGCCAGCAGCCGCTCGGCGGGTTCCACGGTGACATTTCGCAACAAGGCGGTGGAGGTCGAGGATCTTGCCAGTTTTGATTTTTCCCAGGCGGATATCGGCCTGTTCTCAGCCGGCGGCAGCGTCTCTGCCGAGCACGCGCCGCGGGCTGCAGAGGCCGGCTGTGTGGTAATCGACAATACCTCACACTTCAGGCGCGACCCGGATATTCCCCTGGTGGTCCCCGAGGTCAATGAGGCGGCTATCGCCGACTACCGGGAGCGCGGCATCATTGCCAACCCCAACTGCTCCACCATCCAGATGCTGGTGGCACTCAAGCCCCTGCACGATGCCGCCCATGTCGAGCGCATCAATGTCTGCACCTACCAGGCTGTGTCCGGCACCGGCAAGTCCGCCATCGAGGAGCTCGCCGGCCAGACCGCGCGCCTGCTCAATGGCCGGCCCGCTGAGGCCGAGGTCTACCCGGTACAGATCGCCTTCAATGCCTTGCCCCATATCGACAGCTTCCAGGACAACGGCTACACCCGGGAAGAAATGAAGATGGTCTGGGAGACCCAGAAGATTCTTGGGGATGATTCGATCCAGGTAAACCCGACCTGTGTGCGCATACCGGTGTTTTTCGGGCACTCGGAGGCCGTGCATATCGAGACTCGCAACAAGCTGGCAGCCGAAGAGGCGCGGGCCCTGCTGGAGGCGGCCCCGGGGGTGACGGTGATCGATGAACACGCCGACGGTGGCTATCCGACGGCAGTCGGAGAGGCTGCAGGCACCGACCCGGTGTTCGTGGGCCGTATTCGCGAGGATATTTCCCACCCTTGCGGCCTCAATCTCTGGGTGGTCTCTGACAATGTTCGCAAGGGCGCCGCGCTCAACAGCGTGCAGATTGCCGAATGCTTGCTTAAAGCTTATTTATAAAAGATACTTACGCCCGTAAGTGTAGGAATATTCTAGGTTTTGCGGTTGAAACCTAGCGACACCTAGCGAAAAGTAGCGAGCCACATAGCAGGGTAGTAGCAGGGTAATCGCAGGGTAGACGACGGGGAATATAGCGCTGCCGTCTGGCGGTTCTGCGGTGGAAAGACGCGGCGACAGCAACGATTGCCTGGCATTTGCCTGAACGGGTCGCACAAAACGTCATATTTCGACATTTATAACTCGCAGATCAACAGGGGACTGAGTAAGCTGCGAAACAACTGGTCAGGCAGCGCTTGTACAGAGGCTTTCTACAGAGTCAATTTGTAGAGAAGCAGCGGGCCTGGGGCAGGCCATCTATTGGCCTGGTGGAACGCGACCGTTGTCTAGGGGACAGAGGTAAAGCGGTCATTAGAATAATAAGGCGACTTTATGAAGCGTAAGTGTGCGTTAGTGCTTCTCATCCTCGGGCTGCTGAGCCCAGGGATGGCAGCCGCTTTGGGCCTCGGCGAGCTGACGCTGAAGTCCTACCTGAACGAGCCGCTGGTCGCCGAGGTCAAGCTGCTCGAAATCGGCGACCTCGATCCCAGCCAGATTCGCGTCCGTCTCGCCACCCGAGAAGACTTCAGCCGCGCCGGCGTCGAGCGCGCCTATTTCCTGACCAGCCTGCGTTTTGAAGTGGTCGGCACACCCGATGGGGGTGCTCTCCTGCAGATTCGTTCCTCTGATCCAGTCCGCGAGCCCTATCTCGACTTCATTGTCGAGGCACGCTGGCCCACCGGTCGCCTGTTGCGCGAGTACACCATCCTCCTGGATCCGCCGATTTTTGTCGGCGACGAAAGCGGCATTACGGCTCGCGCCACCGCCAGCCAGCAGCGCCGCGCCGGTCGACCCACCGGAGGCGGTGCCGCCCAGGCGGCCCAGCAGACACGCCAGCCAGCATCGCGCCCCCGGCCTCAGCGCGAGTATGATTCCCAGGCCACCGATCGCCCGCGCAGTGGCGAACAATACCTGGTCAAGCGCGACGATACCCTGTGGAAGATAGCCGACGCCGGACGCCCTTCTGGCGCGAGCGTGCATCAGACCATGCTGGATATTCAGCGCATGAACCCCGAAGCCTTCATGGGCGGCAATATCAATCGACTGAAGGCGGGCTACATCCTGCGTATGCCTACCTCCGGAGATATCACGCCCCAGAGCTTCGAAGAGGCAGTCCGCGAGGTTGAGCGGCAGACCCAGCGCTGGCAGTCGGGTGTCAGCGATGTCGACCGCATGGATGCCTCGGAAGGTCTCGACGTGTCCGGAATGGCCGGCAGCGACAGCGGAGAAGGGCACCTGCAGATTGCCGGCGTGGACAGCAGCGACGACACACCCATGGCGGGTGATGTCAGCGCCCGCATGGAGGACCTCGACCGGACCCGGCGAGAAAACGTCGAGCTGGGTACCCGCCTGTCCGCCATGGAAGAACAGATGGAGATGCAGGAACGCCTGATCTCCCTCAAGGACGAACAGATCGCCGCATTGCAGGAAGCCCTGGATCGTGCTGGCGGCGAGGTTGAGATGCCTGCCGAGGCGCAGGAGGGCGCGATCCAGCAGAGCGAGACGCCTGAAGAGCCGGCTCCGGAAGAGCCTGCCGTTGCTGAGGCGCCACCGCAGCCCGAACCGCAACCTGCCCCGAAGCCGGTGGCTCCGCCGCCACCTCCACCGGAGCCGACCATGCTCGACATGGTCATGGACAACATCATCTACGTAGGCGCTGGCCTGCTTTTTGTTTTATTGGTGGTGCTATTCCTGCTGCGTGACAAGCTCGGGCTGGGACGCGGCAAGAAGGACCAGGAATTGCCGGCGGCCAACGGCGCGGCTGGCAGCGAAGATGACTTCGCCGATGTCAGCCTCAGTGAAGACAGCCTGCTGGTAGATGAATTCGACGAAGAACCTGAAGAAATCGAAACTGAGGAAGAGACCCCGGAAGCCTCTTCAAGCAGCTACTCCAGCACCGATGAGCAGTACGCCGCCCAGTTTGAGTCCGGCGATGCACTCGCTGAAGCCGATATCTACATCGCCTACGGTCGATTCCCCCAGGCAGTTGACCTGCTTAAGGCGGCGATTGCCGTAGAGCCGATCAACACCGACTACCGCATCAAGCTCATGGAAGCCTGCGTGGAGATGGTCGAGAGCGGTGAATTCCAGCAGCAGTATGCTGACCTGCAGGTCATCAATGATGAGAACGTCCTGCAGCGGGCGCGCTCGCTGCTGGAGGCCGTTGACGGTGGTGACGTATGGCTGGATGACCTGCCTGAGCCCAGCATCACCGCAGCTGAAGTGGATGCTGCGCGGGCCGGTATGTCCGGCGGCGGTGCTGGCGCAGAGAGCCCGGAACTGCCGGAGCCTGCAGAACTTGAAGAGTCGCTCGATCTTGGTATCGACGTCGATGCCGACCTCGATACCGACCTGGATGAGATCACCAGCGATGAGGATGAGACGGGTCTGGACCTCGACGAGGATGCGCTGACCGAACTCGACGAAGATGCCACGGAAGATAGCCTGGAGCTGGAGGTCGATTTCGACGACGACAGCGCAGGACTCGAACTGGATGAAGAACTGGTCGACGAAGGTACCGACACCGAACTGGACACCGAAGACGCCGACCTTGGGCTGGAACTCGGCAGCGATGACAGTGCCGATTCAGACGATGACACCGGTATCGACTTTGACATCGAGGCAGATGCCGATGAGGCGCCGGAGTTCGAGCAGGCCGAGGAGGCTGTGGAGCTCGACGGCGTGGCCATTGAAGGCGAAGAAGAAGAGCTGTCACCGGATGAAGCTGCGGAGCTCGACTCGCTGAGCCTGGATACCGGCTTCGAGGCGGAAGTCGAGAGTGCGGACACCGACAGTGACGAGGAAGGCGACGACGACCTGCTCGCCGACCTGGGCGACCTTGGCGCCGACCTGGGTGGCGACGACGAGACGGTGGAAGATCTCGAGAAAATGAGCCTGTCACTGGACGACAGTGACGATAGTGACCTGGCAGAGCTGGGTGCCGAACTCGAATCCGGTGACGATGCTGCTGACCCTGGCGCCGACGTGGGTAGCGACCTCGACCTGGTTGGCGATTCCGACCTGGATATGGACTCCGAGCTGGACGGCGTGGAGTTTGATCTTTCCGGCGACGCCGACGATGGCGACCTCGCCGACATGGAGCTCGATATAAGCTCCGATGGCGGTGACGATGAGGGCCTGATGTTCGCCGCCAATGGCGATGAGATTGCCACCAAGCTGGACCTGGCGCGGGCCTACATCGATATGGGTGACCACGACGGCGCCCGCAGTATCCTCGAAGAAGTTATGGAGGGCGGCAGCGAGGCCCAGCAAGGCGAAGCCCGCGAGCTGCTGGAGGGCATTGACTGACATCCCCGCGGAGACGGATCCTGCCTCCGCATCCTCCCAGCGCGTAGCCCTGTGGATCGAGTACGACGGCACCAGCTTCAGTGGCTGGCAGCTGCAGCGCGGCAGCGACGTCTCCAGTGTCCAGGGCGCCCTTGAATCTGCACTCGGCTTTGTCGCCAATCACCCTGTCAGGTTGCACTGTGCCGGACGCACCGACGCCGGCGTCCACGCCACCGCCCAGCTGGTGCATTTCGATGCCAATAACCCACGACCCCTGCAGTCCTGGCTGCGAGGTGCCAATGCCAACCTGCCGGGCTCGGTAGCGGTACGCGGCGGCGATATCGTAGCGGGGGACTTTCACGCCCGTTTCAGCGCGCTGTCGCGGCGCTACCGTTACCTGATTTGCAACGATCCCGTCAGCCCGGCTATCGGCAACGACTACCTGGCCTGGGTGCGCCAGCCCCTTGCCCATGAGCGCATGCACGAGGCGGCCCAGCACCTGCTTGGAGAGCGGGACTTTTCGTCCTTCCGGGCGGCCGCCTGCCAGTCCAGTACGCCTATGCGGCGGATCGACTTTCTCAATGTCTACCGGCGCGAGCGCCTGGTAGTGATCGATATACAGGCCAACGCGTTTCTGCACCACATGGTGCGCAATATCGCCGGCGCGCTGATTGCCGTTGGCAAGGGCGCCTGCGAACCGGAATGGCTGCCACAATTGCTGGTTGCCAGGGATCGCACCCAGGCGCCAGACACCGCCCCCGCCGGCGGGCTTTACCTGGTCGGTGTCGACTACCCGCAGCAGTTCGGCCTGGCGCCGCCGGCCCCCGGCCCCTGGTTCCTGGCAGACGGCATATCACCTGCATAGCCAGCCCCCATCTGGTAATATCTCGGCCTTGCTCAAGGAACCTCTGCATAAGCGCAGTCGTGGCTCGGACCCGTATCAAGATTTGTGGCATTACCCGACCGCAGGACGCCCAGGCGGCTGTCGATGCGGGGGCCGATGCAATAGGGCTGGTGTTTTACGCGGCCAGTCCGCGCGCGGTGCAAATGGAGCAGGCACGCGAGATTATCGACAGGCTGCCTGCCATGGTGACTTCGGTCGGGCTGTTCGTTGATGCAGACCCGGGTTGGGTAGCGGAAATTGCCGCTGAGCTGTCGCTGGGCCTGCTGCAGTTTCACGGCGATGAAACGCCGGACGACTGTGCCGCTCACAGGCAGCCGTGGATGAAGGCGCTGCGGGTGCGCCCCGGGCTGGATGTCGGCGCAGAGATGCGTCGCTACAGCGGTGGTACCGCAGTGCTGCTTGACGCGTACAAGCAGGGAGTTCCCGGTGGTACGGGCGAGCGCTTCGACTGGTCGTTGATACCGGGCCAGAGTCCCGTACCGATAGTGCTTGCCGGTGGCCTTGACGCCGGCAACGTGGGTGAGGCGATCAGTCGCTGTACACCCTTTGCGGTTGATGTTTCCGGCGGAGTAGAAGCCTCTCCGGGCATCAAGTCCGCAGACAGGATTTACGAGTTTGTTGCCGCCGTGCAGCGCGCGGATGCAGCACAGGAAGTAGCATTAGCTGAGTAGTACCAAAGCGGTACCAAAGCAGTACCACGAGAGACGAGCATGAACCAGATTACCACCGACCTGCTGGCGACCACGCCCGACGAAGCCGGACGCTTTGGCGACTACGGCGGTCGCTATGTGTCCGAGACCCTTATCGCGGCCCTGGACGAACTCGACAGCCTCTACAACCGGTTGTCGCAGGATCCAGACTTCCAGCGCGAGTTTGACGAAGACCTGGCCCACTACGTCGGCCGTCCGTCACCGCTGTACGAGGCCAAGCGCTGGTCAGAGAAGCTCGGCGGGGCGCGAATCTTCTTCAAGCGCGAGGATCTCAATCACACCGGCGCCCACAAGGTGAACAACACGGTCGGCCAGGCACTGCTCGCCAAGCATATGGGCAAGAAACGGGTGATCGCGGAAACCGGCGCCGGACAGCATGGCGTGGCTTCGGCGACCATCGCCGCCCGACTGGGCATGGAATGCCATGTCTTCATGGGCGAGGAAGACGTCTACCGCCAGTCGCTCAACGTCTACCGCATGAAGCTGCTGGGCGCCGAGGTGGTGCCGGTTACCTCCGGTACCCGCACCCTCAAGGACGCCATGAACGAGGCCATGCGCGACTGGGTCACCAACGTCGACAACACGTTCTACATTATCGGCACCGTTGCCGGACCGGCTCCGTACCCGCGACTGGTACGCGATTTCCAGAGCGTTATCGGTCGCGAAGCTCGCGCCCAGTCGCTGGCCATGACCGGCCAGCTGCCCGACGCCCTGGTCGCCTGTGTGGGTGGCGGTTCCAATGCGATTGGGCTGTTCTACCCATTCCTGTCAGACGATAGCGTTGCCATGTACGGTGTTGAAGCCGGCGGTGACGGCCTCGATACCGGTCGCCATGCGGCGCCGCTGTCCGCCGGTACCCCCGGGGTGCTGCACGGCAACAAGACCTACCTGATGCAGGACGAGGACGGCCAGATTCTTCACACCCATTCCGTCTCCGCCGGTCTCGACTACCCCGGCGTCGGTCCAGAGCACTCATGGCTCAAGGATATGGGTCGGGTGCAGTATGTCGCTGCTGACGATGAGGAAACCCTGGCGGCCTTCCACGAGGTGACCCGCACCGAGGGCATCATGCCGGCCCTGGAGACCGCACACGCGCTGGCCTACACGGCACGCCTGGCCCCCACTATGGACCGCGACCAGATTATCGTGGTCAACCTGAGCGGTCGCGGTGACAAGGACATCAACACCGTCGCGCGCCTCGATGGTATAGAGCTGTAGGGGCATAGGGTGAGCGAGAACAGCGGACGAATTGCCAGGCGTTTTGCAGAGCTGGCGGAAGCCGGCCGCAAGGCCGTTATACCCTACCTGGTGGCCGGCGACCCCATGCGCGATATCAGCGTGCCGCTGATGCACCGCCTGGTGGCGGCTGGCGCCGATATCATTGAACTGGGGGTACCGTTCTCGGACCCGATGGCGGAGGGGCCCACCATCCAGCGCGGCCACGAGCGCGCCCTCGACAAGGGAGTAAGACTGCGGGATGCCCTGGCGATGGTTGCGGAGTTTCGCAAAGACGACCAGGACACGCCGGTACTGTTGATGGGCTACGCCAACCCGGTGGTGGGTATGGGCTTTGCGAAGTTTGCCGACCAGGCGCGCGACGCCGGTCTCGATGCCCTGCTCACGGTTGATATGCCGCCGGAGGAGGTCGAGGCGCTCAATGTCGAATTGAAGCGCGGAGGCCTGGACAATATCTTCCTGGTGGCGCCGACCACGCCTCCCGAGCGGGTGGAAAAAATTACAGAGGTGGCCACCGGCTTCGTTTATTATGTGTCCCTCAAGGGCGTGACCGGTGCCGGGCATCTGGACGTCGATAGTGTGGCGGAACACGTGGCCACCATTCGCCGTTTCACCGACCTGCCGGTGGCAGTCGGTTTTGGTATCAAGGATGCCGAGTCCGCAGCCCTGGTGGCGCGCGAAGCCGACGGCGTGGTGGTGGGTAGCGCGTTGGTGCAGTTGATGGCCGACCGCGCAGCCGACGGAGCCTCGGAAGCCGAGATCCTCGAAGCGGCAGCGAGCCTGCTGGCAGACATCCGCGGCGGGGTGGATAGCATCGAGCCGCTGCAGGCGGCGGGCTAAGCAAAGAGTGCCGCTGCAAGCGGCGGGCTAAGCAAGAGTGCCGCTGCAAGCGGCAAGCTAATTAACAGGCGGGACACGATGGGCTGGTACGACAAGATTCTTCCCTCCGGGGTACGCAAGCAGGCGAGTGAGCGGCGCAGCACAGTACCCGAGGGGCTCTGGAAGAAGTGCGTAAAGTGCGAAGCCGTGCTGTATCGGCCCGATCTTGAGCGCAATGCCGACGTCTGCCCCAAGTGCGGCCACCACATGCGCATAGGTGCGCGGCGGCGCCTGGATATCTTTCTCGACGAAGAGGGCAGGGAAGAGGTCTTCGACGACGTCGAGCCCGTCGATCGGCTCAAATTTCGTGACACCAAGCGCTACCGCGACCGTCTCGCTGCGGCCCAGCGCAATACCGGTGAGAAGGACGCACTGGTAGCAATGCGCGGTACCCTGCACGGTATGCCGGTGGTGGTAGTGGCCTTCGACTTCAGCTTCCACGGCGGCTCCATGGGCTACGCCGTGGGTGAGAAGTTCACCCGTGCGGCCCAACTGGCGCTGGAAGAACGTATGCCGATGGTGTGTTTCAGCGCATCGGGCGGCGCACGCATGCAGGAAGCCCTGATCTCGCTGATGCAGATGGCCAAGACCAGTGCCGTGCTCGAGCGGCTCAAGCTCTCCTCGGTACCGTACATCTCGGTCATGACCGACCCGATTTATGGCGGCGTCTCCGCCAGCCTGGCGTTACTGGGCGACATCAACGTGGCTGAACCCGATGCCCGGGCCGGTTTTGCAGGCCCCAATGTGATCGAGCAGACCATTCGCCAGAAGCTGCCCAAGGGTTTCCAGCGCAGTGAGTTCCTGCTGGACCACGGCGCTATCGACATGATTGTGCACCGCAACGAGATGCGCGACACCCTCGGTCGCCTGCTGGCCAAATTCACCGGACGCGCTGCTACTGCCACCGCGGTTTAATGCCCGAACGCACACTGGGTGAATGGCTCACCCACCTCGAACAACTCCATCCCAACCCCATTGAACTGGGCCTGACTCGGGTGCGCGAGGTAGGCCAGCGTCTCGGCCTGCTGGAGCCCGATCCGGACGTCGTTGTTATCGCCGGCACCAACGGCAAGGGTTCCAGCTCGGCGGTGCTGGAAGCGATCGCGCTGGATGCCGGTCGTCGGGTCGGGGTGTTCACATCTCCCCACCTGCTGCACTACAACGAGCGCATCAGGATTGACGGCGCGCCGGTCGCAGACGCGCCGATCATTGCGGCCTTCGAGGCCATCGACGCGGCCCGCGGCGATATTTCGCTCACCTACTTCGAGTTCGGCGCCCTGGCGGCGCTCTGGGTATTTGCCCGGCAGGACCTGGACCTGCTGGTGCTGGAGGTGGGCCTGGGCGGCCGCCTGGATGCGGTCAACATTATCGACGCCAGGGTGGCGGTGATTACCTCGATCAGCCTTGACCACGAGGCCTGGCTGGGCAGCGATCGGGAGACTATCGGTGGTGAGAAGGCCGGCATCCTGCGTACCGGTATCGATGCCGTGATTGCCGATCCGGACCCGACCCAGTCGATCCGCGACCGGTTGCGAGAACTCGAGTGCCGGGCCAGTTTCTACCAGGCCGCCGAGCACGGCGACCTGCCCGGGGCCTCGGCCCTGCGCCCGGAGAACGTGTACGCCGGTCGCGAAGCGGCCGCCAGGCTGGGACTGGTGCTGGACGATGCCCATTTGCGAGAGCTGGTGGAAGGTCTGGTGCTGCCTGGCAGGCTGCAGCGTTGCGAGCTCGATGGCCACCCGGTGATACTGGATGTCGCGCACAACCCGGCCGCGATCGACAATCTGCTGACCTGGTTGGAGCGGGAGGTTCCCGGTCCCCGCATAGCGCTGTTTGCCGTCCTGTCTGACAAGGACATCCATGCTATGATTTGTCCCTGTTCAGAGGCCTTCGCGCACTGGTACCTGCCCGCCCTGCCTGGCGTGCAGCGGGCATTGCCCGGCACCGAGGTGAAGAAGGTCCTGGAAGAAGCCGGGGCACCAAGCGTGACGTGCTGCGAAAGCCTTGCAGAGGCCTGGCAACAAGCGCTGGCGTCTGGCGTAGAGGGTACCGTGGTGGTATTCGGTTCCTTCTATACGGTGGCCGGTTTTATGGAGCTCCTGGGGGAGGGGCAGGACAAGGCGTGAACGATATTCTCAAGCAGCGGCTGGTGGGCGCCCTGGTGCTGATCGCGCTGGGTGTTATTTTCTGGCCGGTGATCTTCGTAGAAGGCGAGCGTGGCTCCCTGGACCGGGCGAGCCAGCTTGAGCCGATGCCGGCGCTGAAGGACGTGGCCATTCCCGCGCCCCGGCCCATCGAAGGCGTCGAGCCGGTGCGTCCGGCTCCGAAACCTACACCCGAAGAGGTAGCGGTGGTAACGGCCGCTGCCGTTGCGCCGCCGATGGAAGCCGAGCCGGAGCCCGAAACCAGATCAGAGCCGAAGCCCGCGCCTGAACCGGCGCCCGAACCGGCGCCCGAACCAGAACCGAAGCCGGCACCCAAGCCAAAGCCCAAAGCCGTGGCCACCGCCAAGGCGGTGCCATCTCTCCCCGACAAGGACAACAGTCCGGCCGCCCCGGAGAGCCCGGCACTGGATGAGCAGGGCATTCCCATCGCCTGGGTACTGCAGGTCGCCTCGGTCGGCACCCGGGAGAAGGCAGACAAGTTGACGGCAGACCTCATCGCCCAGGGCTACAAGGCCTATCATCGCGCCATTCGTCGTGATGAGCTGGTGCTATACCGGGTGTTGATCGGGCCGGTGTTCGAGCGCGAGAAGCTGGCGCCGGTCAAGCGCGATATCGACAAGCAGCTCAAGGTCAGCGCCATTATTACGCGCTACGTGCCATAGGCGGGTCGCCGGGCGGATTTCGGGTTTGAACTGGCTGGACTGGACGATTCTCGGCATAGTCGGGCTCTCGACGCTGATAAGCCTGAAGCGCGGCTTCGTCAAGGAAGCCCTCTCCCTGGGCGCCTGGGTCGCGGCCTTCCTGATTTCCACCGCCTTCGCGGCTCGCATGAGCCTGCTGTTGACGGATTACATTACCAATGACGCAGTTCGGTACGCAGCCGGCTACGTGATACTCTTCCTGTCCACGCTGATGCTCGGTTCCCTGGTAAACAGGCTGCTGGCGCAGGTGATCAAGGCCACCGGTCTGAGCGGTGCTGACCGGGTGCTGGGAACCGCCTTTGGCTTTGCCCGGGGACTGGTGCTGGTGCTGGTAATGTTGTTCGTGCTGCAGGCCTTGCTGCATCATGATGAGCAGCAGTTCATGCGCGACTCCAGGCTGTTGCCACACCTGGCGATGGTGGAACAGTGGGCCCGGGACACTTTCGCAGATGCCAGTGTCAACGGGCAGCTGCCCTGGTCCGGAAGATAGCCAGGAAGATAGCCAGGAAGATAGCCCGGTACATAGGCGGGCAGGTAGTGATAAGCAGGCACAACATGGTAAATCAGAGCGGAGTGAGCAAGAAATGTGCGGACTGGTAGGCCTTGTCGGCAGGTCCAGCGTGAACCAGTCGATTTATGACGCGCTGACCGTATTGCAGCACCGCGGCCAGGACGCGGCCGGCATCATGACCTTTGACGACGGCAACTTTCATCAGCGCAAGAGCGAAGGCCTGGTGCGGGACGTTTTCCAGCAGCACCACATGCAGCGACTGCGCGGCAACATCGGGGTAGGGCATGTGCGCTACCCGACCGCGGGCAGTTCCGGCGCAGCTTACGCCCAGCCGTTTTACGTTAATTCACCCTACGGCATCTGCCTCGGCCACAATGGCAACCTGACCAATTCCGAGGCGCTCAGCGAAGAGCTTTACCAGACCGACCTGCGCCACCTGAATACCGACTCCGATTCAGAGCTGTTGCTCAATGTATTTGCACACGAACTGCAGAAGCAGGGCAAGCTCAAGCCCACCGAGGAAGAAGTGTTCAATGCGGTGCGCGGCGTTCACCAACGCTGCCGCGGGGGCTATGCCGCCGTCGCCATGATTGCCAACTACGGGCTGGTCGGATTCCGTGATCCACACGGCATCCGCCCGCTGGTAGTGGGCAAACGCGAAACGCGGGAGGGCGACGAGTACATGCTGGCCTCGGAAAGCGTGGCGCTCGACGTGCTGGGCTTTGACATGATTCGCGACGTTCAGGCTGGCGAGGCAGTGTTTGTATCCGCCGACGGTGAAATGCACATACGACAGTGCGCCCGGAACCCGGAACTGCGCCCCTGCATTTTTGAGCACGTTTATTTCTCACGCCCCGATTCGCTGATGGACGGGGTGTCGGTGTACAAGACGCGCATGCGCCAGGGAGACTACCTGGCGCGCAAGATTCTCGCCGAGCGACCGGATCATGACATCGACGTGATTATTCCGATTCCCGATACCAGTCGCATCGCCGCACAGTCCATGGCGCACGTGCTGGGCATCAAGTTCCGGGAAGGCCTGATGAAGAACCGCTACATCGGCCGCACGTTCATCATGCCCGGACAGAGCCAGCGCAAAAAGTCAGTGAAGCAGAAACTCAATGCCATCGGCCTTGAGTTCAAGGGCAAGAACGTGATGCTGGTGGACGACTCCATCGTGCGCGGCACCACCAGCAAGCAGATTGTCGAAATGGCCCGGGAGGCGGGCGCCAACAAGGTCTATTTTGCCTCTGCGGCGCCGCCGGTGCGCTATCCCAACGTTTACGGCATCGATATGCCCTCGGCCTCGGAGCTGGTGGCCCATGGCCGCGAGGAAGCAGAGGTCTGCGAGCTGATTGGCGCCGACTGGCTGGTCTACCAGGACCTGGAAGACCTGATCGCCAGCAGCCATGAAGGCAATCCCGACATCGAGCAGTTCGAGTGCTCCGTGTTCGACGGTAATTACATCACTGGCGATGTCGACCAGGGCTACCTGGACCGGGTCGAGGCGTTGCGCAATGACGACGCCCAGGCGCGCCGCCGCGAGGCGGCTCGTGAAGAGGGTGCGGTGATCGGCCTGCACAACGAAGTGTCCTGATCCCATGACCCGCGATACTGACAAGGCCCTGGAAGACGCCGGGCTGGACACCCTTGCCGTGCGTGCTGGCCAGCGCCGTAGCATGGAGTCTGAGCACGCCGAACCGATCTTCCTGACCTCCAGCTATGTTTTCGATGATGCCGCGGACGCCGCGGCGCGCTTCGCCGGTGACCGCGACGGCAATGTCTATTCCCGCTACACAAACCCCACGGTGCGCACCTTTGAAGAGCGCATCGCCGCACTGGAGGGTGGCGATGCCGCTGTCGCCACCGCCTCGGGCATGGCCGCCATTCTCAGCGTCTGCATGGCGCTGTTGAAATCAGGTGACCACGTGGTCTGCTCGCGCAGCGTGTTCGGAACCACCACGGTGCTGTTTACCAAGTACATGACCCGCTTCGGTGTGGAAACAAGCTTTGTCGATCTCACTGACCTCGAGCAATGGCGCGGCGCAGTGCGAGGCAACACGAAGATGCTGTTTCTCGAAACCCCCTCCAACCCGCTGTCGGATATTGCCGACATGGAGCAGCTGTCGGTGCTGGCACGGGAGTCGGGAGCACTGCTGGTGGTCGACAACTGTTTCTGTACGCCAGCCCTGCAGAAGCCGCTGGCGTTGGGTGCGGACATCGTTACCCACTCTGCCACCAAGTACCTGGACGGGCAGGGGCGCTGCGTCGGCGGCGCCGTGGTCGGCCCCTCGGAGCACATGGAAGAGGTGCTGGGTTTCCTGCGCTCTGCCGGCCCGACCATGAGTGCATTCAATGCCTGGGTGTTTTTGAAAGGCCTGGAAACGCTGCGCCTGCGCATGGAAGCTCACAGTGCCAATGCCATGGAGCTGGCCCACTGGTTGCAGGAGCAAGCCATGGTGGAGCAGGTGTTCTATGCAGGCCTCGACAGTCACCCCGGCCATGCGCTGGCCGCCCGTCAGCAGCGCGCCTTTGGCGGCGTGTTGTCGTTCCGGGTGAAAGGGGCTCGCGAGCAGGCCTGGGCCTGCATCGACGGTACCCGAATGCTCTCGCTGACTGCCAACCTCGGCGACGCCAAGACCACCATCGTACACCCGGCGACCACCACCCACGGGCGCCTGAGCGACGCCGAGCGTGATGCGTCAGGGATCACAGAAAACCTGATTCGTATTGCCGTGGGCCTGGAAGACGTGGACGATATCAAGGCAGACGTTGCGCGCGGCCTCGAGGCCGCCGCCAAACCCTAGCGGCCGAGGGCCGCCAGAGAGGCGTCTGGACCGATAGCGTGATGGGTGCATGGAATGATGAAAGGCGTACTGGATAGCGCTGCACTGGGCAGCAGTCGAGAGGTCCCGATGAAAGACCTTATAGATCGTGCTGCAGCCGAAGTCGGCAAGGTTTTGCTGGGCAAGGAGAATCAGGTACGACTGTCCCTGTGCTGCCTGTTGGCCCGCGGCCACCTGCTGATCGAAGATCTGCCCGGTATGGGCAAGACCACCCTGTCCCATGCCCTGGCCAGCGTATTGGGACTGAGCTACAACCGCATCCAGTTCACCAGCGACCTGCTGCCCGCTGACATCCTGGGCGTGTCGGTATTCGACCAGACGAGCAACGCGTTCAGCTTCCATCCTGGCCCGGTGTTCTCACAGCTGCTGCTGGCCGATGAGATCAACCGCACCACGCCGCGCACCCAGAGCGCCCTGCTGGAAGCCATGGGTGAGGGGCAGGTTACGGTAGAGGGTGAGACCCGCGCGTTGCCGGAACCGTTTTTCGTGATTGCCACCCAGAATCCGGTGCACCAGTCCGGCACCTATCCGCTGCCGGAGTCCCAGCTCGACCGCTTCCTGATGCGCCTGGAACTGGGCTACCCGGATCCCAGCGCCGAGCGGCAGATGTTTATCCGCGACGGCGCAGCGCCGGACCCGGAGCGGCTGGAAACCTGCCTGAGCCTGGAGCAGCTCGCCGCGATTCGCGCCAGCGTTGACGAGGTTCACGCCTCTGACAACCTGCTGGACTACCTGCAGCGCCTGATCGCCTATACGCGTAACTCGGCAGAATTTGCCTACGGGCTGTCGCCGCGCGGCGCGCTTGCCCTGCTGCAGTGCGCCCGCACCTGGGCGCTCATGGAGGGCCGCAGCCACGTGGTTCCTGAAGACCTGCAGACCGTCCTGCCGGCGGTGGCCACCCACCGGCTGGTGCCCACCAGCGACTACGCCGGCGATGCCAGCGCCCTGGTGCACGATATCCTGCTCAACGTCGACGTTATTCCCGGCTGAGGCCGCCATTGTGCCCGCCGCAATAACCGAGTCCTGGCAACGCTATCGGGAACGGGCGCGGCAGCGCTGGAAGCGCTGGCTCAATCGCCGCATTCCTCCCGCCAAGCAGGTCACCCTCGACCAGAAGCGGATCTTCATATTTCCCACCCGCATTGGCTTCCTGTTCCTGTTTACGCTGCTGGTGATGCTGGTGGCGGCGATCAATTACCAGAACAACATGAGCTTCGCGCTCACCTTCCTGCTGGTGAACATATTTGTCGTCACGGTGCTGCATACCTATGGCAACCTCGCCGGGTTGACCGTACACGCGGTGCGTGCGTCACCGGTATTTGCCGGCCAGCGCGCCGAGTTCGAGATCATCGTGTCCCGCGCCAGCCGCCGCGAGTATTTCGGCCTGCACTTCAACTGGTTGAAGCAGGACTCGGCCATCATCAACCTGCAGGACCGCAAGGAAGCGCATGTGAAGCTCTACCTGCGCACCGAGCATCGCGGCTGGTACAAACCCGATCGCCTGCTGCTGGAAACGGTATACCCGCTGGGCCTGCTGCGGGCCTGGACGTGGCTCGACCTGGACATCCGCGCGCTGGTCTATCCGCGGCCGCTGGCCAGTGGCGACCTGCCCGGCATCAGCTCCGACCAACCCGACGGGATGGCCGAGCCTATCCCGGGCAGCGACGACTTCTACGGACTGCGCGACTACCAGCGCGGAGACTCCCTGCGGCATGTGTTCTGGAAGAGCGTTGCCAAGGGTCAACCGCTGCAGAGCAAGCAATACACCGCCTATGCCGATCGCAGTGTCTGGCTGGACTGGAACCTGTTTGAGGGTCTGCCACCGGAGCAGCGGCTGTCACACCTGTGCTACTGGGTGCTGGAGTTCGACCGTCGCAACGAGGAGTATGGCCTGCGCCTGCCCGGTGTCACCCTCGAACCCGACAGCGGCGAGAACCATCGGCTTACGGCACTGCGCCAGCTCGCCTTGTGGGGTGCTACCGCCAGCGTGCGGGATAACGAGCCGTTGAGGAAAGCGGCGTGAAACTCGAGGAACAGGTACCGCGTAATGCGCTGGTATGGATTGTCGCCACCCAGTTCGTGTTGCTGTTCCCACACCTGGGGCGCATCCCCTGGTGGGTGCTGGCGCTATACGCCGCGACCGCATTCTGGCGCACCATGGTCTACCTGGGTCGCTGGTCGTTTCCCAGTGGCTACATCAAGACCAGCCTGACCGTTATCTGCTTCAGCGGTGTGGCGCTGAGCTACGGCACGCTGATCGGTCTCGAGCCCACCGTAGCCCTGTTGCTGATTGCCTACTCGCTGAAACTCATCGAGCTTGCCGACCAGCGCGATGCCTATATGGTGATCTTCATCGCCTATTTTGTCTGCGTGACCGAGTTCCTGTTCAGCCAGGAGCTGGCGATCACTTTGTACATGTGCGTTGCGGTCCTGCTGAATACAACCTCGCTGGTCGCCCTGCACCAGCCCGGCCAGGACCGCTTTACCCACAGCACTATTCGTCGCGCCGGTGCCATGATGCTGCAGGCGCTGCCGCTGATGATCCTGCTGTTCGTGGTGTTCCCGCGCATCGGACCGTTGTGGAATGTGCCGCTGAAATCCCACGCGGCGCAAACAGGCATGAGCGATTTCATGAAGCCCGGCGATGTAGCCAACCTCAGTCTCAACGATGATGTCGCCTTTCGAGTCCAGTTCGAAGGCGAAGTGCCGGCGCGGCGCGACCTGTACTGGCGTGGCCTGGTGCTCAGCAAGCTTGATGACGGTGCCTGGCGCAGCCTGCGCTGGCGCGATATCCCCGGCGACGAACGCCGTCCGGAAACGCCAGAGTTCGAGGGCGACTACAGCGACTACAGCATCATCATGGAGCCCACGCAGCAGAACTGGTTGTTCGCGATGCCCTACGCCACCACCCGCGACCGGGGGATTATCCGCAGCAACGATTTCAGGCTGGTGTCGCCGGTGGAGGTGCAGGACCAGAAGCGCTACCAGGTGCGTAGCTGGCTGGATATGCCGCTGGAGGCAGAGCTCGGCGACTGGCGTCGTGAGGTGGATACCGCGCTTCCAGCGCAGGGCAATCCACAGACGCGGGCTCTCGCGTCACAGATGTTTGCGGCTGTCGGCGGCGACCCTGAGGCCTATGCCCGCTCGGTGCTCGATATGTTCCGTCAGCAGGAATTCTTCTATACGCTGCGCCCGCCGCTGCTCGGCCAGAACCCGGTCGACCAGTTCCTGTTCGGCACTCGCCGCGGCTTTTGTGAGCACTATGCATCGGCTTTTACCTGGCTGATGCGAGCGGCCGGTGTGCCCAGCCGTGTGATTGGGGGATACCAGGGCGGCGAGGTCAACCCGGTTAATGGCACGGTAATCGTGCACCAGTTCGATGCCCATGCCTGGAGCGAGATCTGGTTGGACGGTCAGGGCTGGGTGCGCATGGATCCGACCTTCGCAATCGCGCCGGCGCGCATCGAGTTCGGCCTGGAGCAGGCGCTGGCCGAGGAGGGCAGTTTCCTCGCCGAGTCGCCGCTATCGCCACTGCGGTTTCGCAATGTCAGCTGGGTCAACAATCTGCGCCTGCAGCTCGATGCCATCAACTACCGATGGCAGCTGTTCGTCTTGAGCTATGACCAGGAGCAGCAGTACCAGATTTTGAATCGCCTGATTGGCAGCGTCGGCCAGACCCAGCTGGTATTCCTGATTGTCGGCACCTGGGCGCTGCTGCTGGTGCCGGTGGCAATTACCATGGTGTGGCGCAACCGCGGTCCACGTCCTGATGCGGCCACCCGCTACTACCAGGAGTTCTGCCGGCGCCTGCGTCGGGCGGGGTTCATCAGGCCCGGGCACGAGGCGCCGGCGGCCTTTGCCGGACGAGTGGCAGCGGACCGCCCGGCCTGGGCGGAAGAAGTGGCGGCGATTACCCGCTGCTACGAGAGCCTCGCCTATGCGGGTAATGAAGACCCGGCGGCGCTCACTGAGCTCAAGCGCCGGGTCAGGTCTTTCAGGATCTAGCCGTCAGTGAGAGCCCGAGGCAATTGCCTCAGGCTGACAGCTCCTGGATTTCAACAGCGGCTATGCGGGCGCCGTCATCGGCCCGCTTCTGGAACTCCGCAATCTGGTCGAAGTTCATATAGCGGTAGATGTCGCCGGCCATTGAATCCAGCCGGTTGGCGTACTCGAGATATTCCTCTGCGGTGGGAATCTTGCCGAGAATGGCGCCCACCGAGGCCAACTCCGCCGACGTCAGGTAGACGTTGGCGCCGTCGCCGAGCCGGTTGGGGAAGTTGCGGGTCGAGGTAGACAGCACGGTGCTGTTGGCGGCCACCCGCGCCTGGTTCCCCATGCACAGGGAGCAGCCCGGCATTTCCGTGCGGGCACCGGAGCGGCCGTAGATGCTGTAATAGCCTTCTTCCATCAGCTGGTGCTCGTCCATCTTGGTGGGCGGCACGATCCACATGCGGGTGGAAATCGATCCCGGGTGCGCTTCCAGCAGCTTGCCGGCGGCGCGGAAGTGACCGATGTTGGTCATGCAGGAACCGATGAAGACCTCGTCGACACCGTCGCCGGCCACGTCGGACAGGGTGCGCGCATCGTCCGGGTCATTGGGGGCGCAGACGATGGGCTCTTTGATGTCCGACATGTCGATCTCGATGACCGCGGTGTATTCGGCGTCGGCGTCGGCACACATCAGGCTGGGGTTTGCCAGCCATTCTTCCATCTTCCGGGCGCGACGCTCGAGGGTGCGGGCATCGCCGTAGCCGTCGGCGATCATGGAGCGCAGCAGCACGATGTTGGAGCGCAGGTACTCTGCCACCGTTTCCTCGCTGAGATCGATGGTGCAGCCGGCGGCGGACCGCTCGGCGGAGGCATCCGACAGCTCGAAGGCCTGTTCCACGGTCAGGTCGCGCAGCCCCTCGATCTCTAGGATACGCCCGGAGAAGATGTTCTTCTTGCCTTTTTTCTCAACCGTCAGCAGGCCCTGCTTGATGGCGTACAGCGGAATCGCGTGTACCAGGTCGCGCAGTGTGATACCCGGCTGCATTTCACCGGAGAAGCGCACCAGCACCGACTCCGGCATATCCAGCGGCATCACACCGGTGGCGGCGGCGAAGGCCACCAGACCGGAGCCGGCTGGGAAGGAAATCCCCATCGGGAAGCGGGTGTGGGAGTCTCCGCCGGTGCCAACCGTGTCTGGCAGCAGCATGCGGTTCAGCCACGAGTGGATGATGCCGTCACCCGGCCGCAGGGAGACACCGCCGCGGGTCATGATGAAGTCCGGCAGGGTGTGCTGGGTGTCGATGTCTACCGGTTTCGGGTAGGCCGCGGTGTGGCAGAAGGACTGCATGGTCAGGTCGGCGGAGAAGCCAAGACAAGCCAGGTCCTTGAGTTCGTCGCGGGTCATCGGTCCGGTGGTGTCCTGGCTGCCTACCGTGGTCATGCGCGGCTCGCAGTAGGTACCCGGGCGCACGCCTTCCATGCCGCAGGCCTGGCCAACCATCTTCTGGGCCAGGGTGTAGCCCTTGCCGGTGTCTTCCGGCTGCTCGGGCTTGCGGAACAGGTCTGACTCGGGCAAGCCGAGTGACTCTCGCGCACGGGTGGTCAGGCCACGGCCGATGATCAGGTTGATGCGGCCGCCGGCGCGCACTTCGTCCAGCAGAACTTCGGACTTCAGTTCAAACTCTGAGAGCACGTCGCCGGACTCGGAGAGAATCTTGCCCTCGTAGGGACGAATCTCAATCACGTCGCCCATGCCGAGCTCATCGACCGGGGCCTCGAAGACCAGGGCGCCGGCGTCTTCCATGGTGTTGTAGAAAATCGGGGCGACCTTGCCGCCGATGCAGATGCCGCCGTTTTTCTTGTTGGGCACGCCGTCCATCTCGTCACCGAAGAACCACAGCACCGAGTTGGTGGCGGACTTGCGGGAGGAACCGGTGCCCACCACGTCGCCGACGAAAGCCACCGGCAGGCCCTTGGCCAGGATGTCTTCGATCTGCGCCATCGGGCCCTTTACGCCGTGCTCCTCGGGCTCGAGGCCATCGCGGGTCATCTTGTACATGGCCAGGGCGTGCAGCGGGATGTCGGGGCGCGACCAGGCGTCGGGGGCAGGGGAGAGGTCGTCAGTGTTGGTTTCGCCGGTCACCTTGAACACGGCGGTCTTGATGGATTCCGGGACCTCCGGCTGGCTGGTAAACCACTCGGCATCCGCCCAGGACTGCATCACAGCCTTGGCGTAATCATTGCCCGCTTTTGCCAGTTCCTCAACGTCGTGGAAGGCGTCGAACATCAGCAGGGTGTGCTTGAGCTGTTCCGCCGCGACGGCGCCCAGCGCGTCGTCAGACAGCAGGCTCACCAGGGTTTCGATGTTGTAGCCGCCGAGCATGTTGCCCAGCAGGCGCACGGCGGCCTCGGCGTCGATCAATGGACATTGCGTCTCGCCCTTGGCAACCGCAGACAGGAAGCCTGCTTTTACGTAAGCCGCTTCATCCACACCCGGCGGTACTCGCTCGCTGATCAGGGTCAGCAGCGTTTCTTCTTCGCCGGCGGGTGGCGCCTTGAGAAGCTCTACCAGTTCCGCAACCTGCTCGGGGCTGAGCGGCTTGGGCGGTATGCCCTGGGTGGCCCGTTCTTCAACATGTTCACGGTAGGCTTCAAGCACGATACAAACTCCTGGAGGGACAAAAATAACGGGTGCGGATTATAGCCCAAGCGGCCATTTGCCGCACCGGATTGGCGGCAATACTGTGCATTCACCGGGGTGATATCTTAGAATGCTTCGATGCTAGAACCGCGCGTTAAAACCCCTTGTATTGGTGTGTGTTCCACTGGAATTGGTGACCGTGTCTGCCGTGGCTGCAAGCGCTTTGCCCACGAGGTCATTAACTGGAACGGTTACACCGATGCCGAGAAGCGCTTGATCGATGAGCGCCTCGGCGACTTCCTCAGCCGCTGCACCCAGAACAAGCTGCAAGTGCTGGACCCTGCGTTGCTCGAGCGCCAGCTCGACAGCCAGCAGATCGCCTACCCGGCGCATCGGGATATCTACTGCTGGGCCTATGCGCTGCTGAAGGCGGGGGCCAGCCAGATTGACGACCCGGCGGATTATGGCCTGCAGATCGACGCGGAGTATCGGGACACCCCACTGTCGGAACTGCGCAAGGCCATCGATGACGAGTTCTATATCCTCTCCGAGGCCTACTACGAGCGCTACGTGAGCGTGGTGGAGACAGCCTGATGCCGGCTCATGCCCGGAAAAAGGAAGAGCAACAGGACCAGGCGCTGGTAGCGCCGCTGCGCGAGTTTCTCGGCTGCGCTACACCGGCTGCCTGGATCGACTGGGCGCTGGACAATCCGGCGCTGCTGCTGATCGACCACGCCAATTGTGAAAAGAAGGCGGCGTCCACCGCCCTCAACCTGATCTTTCGCTACACGGATTTTCCAGAACTGCTGCACAAGCTGTCGCGGCTGGCCCGCGAGGAACTCCGGCACTTCGAGCAGGTGCTTAAGATCATGCAGCAGCGCGGCATCAGCTATGAAACCATCGGCGCCGCGCGCTACGCCTCGGGATTGCGGGCGGGCGTGCGTTCCAGTGAGCCGGGGAGGCTGGTCGATACCCTGGTGGTGGGTGCGATTATCGAGGCTCGTTCCTGCGAGCGCTTTGCGGCGCTGGCGCCGCACCTGGACGCCGAACTCGCCGCATTCTATCGGTCGCTGCTGAAGTCAGAGTCACGCCACTTCCGGGACTACCTGAAGCTGGCCGAGCAGGCCTCGGACGCGGCTGAGGTGGCGCGCAGGGTAGAGGTACTCCTCGCCCTGGAGGCGCCGTTGATCCAGGGCGAAGACCAGGAATTCCGCTTCCATAGCGGAATTCCTGCTGAGGTAATTGCAGTAAGCGCCTGAATTAAAAGCGCTTTTCTGTCAGTGGAGAAGTTAAGGTGCTTTCGAGGCGCCGTTACTCGGTCACTTCCACGGATTCGATCACCACATCTTCCACGGGCACGTCCTGGTGGCCTGCTGCAGAACCGGTAGAGACACCCTTGATGGCATCCACCACCTCGGTGCCGGCGACCACCTTGCCAAATACCGCGTAGCCCCAGCCCTGGGGGGTCGGCGAGCTGTGGTTCAGGAAGTCATTGTCCTTGACGTTGATAAAGAACTGGGCCGTGGCCGAGTGCGGGTCCATGGTGCGGGCCATGGCGAGGGTGTAGCAGTCATTCTTGAGGCCGTTGTCGGCTTCGTTCTCGATTGGCGTGCCGGTGGGCTTCTGGTTCATGCCGGGCTCGAAACCGCCGCCCTGTATCATGAAACCGTCGATTACCCGGTGAAAGATGGTGCCGTTGTAAAAGCCGTCGCGGGCATAGGCGAGGAAGTTCTCGCTGCTCTTGGGCGCCTTGTCGAAATCGAGTTCGATAGAGATGTCGCCGTGGTTGGTCTTCAGTACGATCATGGGAGCCTCGCTCATCAGGTTGGTTGGTCAGCGGTCGCGAATGATACGGGGTTTTTGACTGCAAGGGGAACCGCTCGCTGAAGATGGTTGAGGCTGGATGGTTCCTGCACTACAGAATCGACCGGAGGTTCCCTATAATACGCGCCCTTTGAACCAGCCCGGCCAGGACCTACGCGCAGGAATGACAGACACCACCGCCCCCAGCAACTTCCTCGATAACATCGTGCGGGAGGATCTCGAGAGCGGCCGCGTCAGCGAGGTCGTCACTCGATTCCCGCCGGAACCGAATGGTTACCTGCACATCGGTCACGCCAAGTCGATCAGCGTGAACTTCGGCCTGGCCGAGCGCTTCGGCGGCCGCTGCAATCTGCGCTTTGACGACACCAATCCCCTGAAGGAAAGCCAGGAGTACATCGAGTCCATCCAGGACGACGTGGCGTGGCTCGGCTACCACTGGGACGGCGACGTGAGGTACGCATCGAGCTATTTCGAGCAGCTCTACCAGTGGGCCCAGCACCTGGTGCGGGGAGGCAAGGCCTACGTCTGCGACCTGTCTGCTGATGAAACCCGCGAGTATCGAGGCACCCTCACCGAGCCGGGTCGCAACAGCCCCTACCGGGATCGTCCGGTGGAGGAGAACCTGGCACTGCTGGAAGGCATGAAGAATGGCGAGTTCGATGAGGGCAGCCGGGTATTGCGCGCCAAAATCGACATGGCCTCGCCGAACATGAACATGCGCGACCCGACTCTCTACCGGATTCGCAAGGTCGCCCATCACCAGACCGGCGACACCTGGTGCATCTATCCCACCTACGACTTCGCCCACGGCCAGGAAGATGCTATCGAGGGCATCAGTCACTCGGTGTGTACTTTGGAGTTCGAGGACCATCGACCGCTCTACGACTGGCTGATCGAAAACCTGCCGGTACCCTCGCGGCCGCACCAGTATGAATTCGGCCGGCTCAATCCCAGCTATACCGTTACCAGCAAGCGCAAGCTCAAGCAGCTGGTTGACGAGGGCCTGGTGAGCGGGTGGGACGACCCGCGCATGCCGACTATCTCCGGCATGCGCCGGCGCGGCTATTCGCCTGCTGCCATCAGGCGCTTCTGCGACATGATCGGCACCACCCGCAGCGACGGTATTGTCGACGTGGCCATGCTCGAGCACGCGATTCGCGATGATCTCAATGAGAACGCACCGCGCGCCATGTGCGTGGTCGATCCGCTGCGCGTGGTGCTGGTGAATTACCCCGATGACAAGGTGGAAACGATTACCGCGGCCGCCCACCCCAGCCGCGAGGACATGGGTGAGCGCGAGCTGCCCTTTGCCCGCGAGCTGTTGATTGACCGCGACGATTTTCGCGAAGAGGCGAACAAGAAGTACAAGCGGCTGGTGCTGGGCAAGCGGGTTCGACTACGCAACGCCTACGTGATCGAGGCCGTCGATGTCGAGCGCGACTCCAATGGGGAGATCAGCACCGTACTGTGCGAGGTGATTGAAGATACACTTGGCAAGGACCCGGCAGACGGCGTCAAGCCAAAGGGCGTCATTCACTGGGTGTCTGCCAGCCACGGTGTGCCCGTTGAACTGCGGCTCTACGACCGCTTGTTCAACGTGGAGGCGCCCGACCGGGGCGATGAGGATTTCCACCATTACCTGACGCCGGACTCGCTGCTGGTTACCACCGCCGCCGTGGCGGAACCGGGCCTGGCGGCGGCAACGCCCGAGCAGTCTTTCCAGTTTGAGCGCGAAGGCTATTTCGTTGCCGACCGCTTCGACCATAGCGCTGAAACACCGGTGTTCAACAAGACCATCGGCCTGCGCGATACCTGGCAGCGCCAGGACAACTGACGGAGAAAACCATGAGCCTGGTACTGCACAATACGATGAGCGGCAAGAAGGAAAACTTCGAACCGCTGGCCCCCGACCGGGTGACCATGTATGTGTGTGGGCCGACTGTTTACGATCTTGCGCATATCGGCAACGCGCGCCCGGCAGTGGTGTTCGACACCCTGTTCCGCCTGCTGCAGACCCACTATTCAGAGGTGGTCTACGCCCGCAATATCACCGACATTGAAGACAAGATCATCACCGCCTGCGCCGAGAGCGGCCGCGATGTGGAAGACTTTACCAACGAGTATACCGGCAAGTACCGGGAGGACATGGGCGCGCTGGGTGTACTGGCGCCGACCCTGGAGCCCCACGCTACCCACCATATCGCCGAGATGATCGCCATGACGGAGACCCTGGTGGAGAAGGGCCATGCCTATGTCGCCGATGGCAATGTGCTGTTCGCGGTGCAGTCCATGGACGACTACGGCAAGCTCTCCGGCCGCAACCTCGACGATATGTTGGCAGGCGCCCGGGTTGAGGTGGCCGACTACAAGCGCTACCCGGGCGACTTCGTGCTCTGGAAACCCTCAAGTGACGACGAGCCTGGCTGGGACAGTCCATGGGGCAGGGGACGGCCAGGCTGGCACCTGGAGTGCTCGGCAATGATCCACGCCCACCTTGGGGAAACCATCGACATTCACGGCGGCGGCCGCGACCTGATCTTCCCCCATCATGAGAATGAGATCGCCCAGAGCCGGTGCGCCCACGGAGGCGACTATGTGCGCTACTGGATGCACAACGCCTACGTGGATATCGACGGTGAGAAGATGTCGAAGTCGCTTGGCAATTTCCGCACGGTGCGGGAGCTGCTGCAGCAGTTCCCCGGTGAGGTGTTGCGCTTTGCGTTGCTGTCGGCGCACTACCGTTCACCGCTGAATTTTTCGCCGGACCTGTTGGCCCAGGCCAGGTCGTCCCTGGATTCACTCTACACGGCGCTGCGCGAGGTAGCCGATGTACCGGTGGATGACGAGATTGTGCTCGACGATGAACCTTTCTACGCGGCACTCAATGACGACCTCAACACGCCACAGGCCATCGCCGAGCTACACGCACTGGCGAAGGCGCTGAACAAGGCGGAGCAGGCCGACAAGCCACACCTCAAGGCGCGCCTGCTGGCGGGCGCTGACCTGCTGGGATTTTTGGCTTCAGACCCGGAAGAGTGGTTCCAGCAGGCAGCCAGCGAGGACGCCATCAGCGTCGAGGAGATCGAGGCGGCCATAGCCGAGCGGCAGCAGGCCAAGGCCAACCGCGACTTTGCGCGGGCTGATGAACTGCGCGACATGCTGGCGTCGCAGGGCGTGGTGCTCGAGGACTCCCGCGATGGAACTACGTGGCGACGGGAAGGCTAACCCGCCTGCTCCGACCTCGAAATTCGAACCCGCCTGATTAACGATTGTTTTCTGATTTTCCCTGCTAGTGCCGGGTAGTTGCAGTCGTTGCGGAGGGCGCGGCGATTTTGTGACAGCTGTCGTTTCCTTTTGGCGTGATTCCGGTAGAAAGTGAAATTGGTGATTCGTTAAACAGCCAAAGGATGGGGATCATGAAGAGCTGTGTACGCCAACTGACCAATGCGGGAGTGGAACTTTCGACCGGTGAGAAGTATGCGGTCATCGATGGGCGCCAGGTAGCGCTGCCGATGGACGCACGCTTTTACTTCCAGGACAAGCGAGGTTGCTGGTACTGGTCGAGTCGTAAACCGCGAGTAAAGGGCGACGACTGGACGCCCAACAAGACGCCGGTGCAGATTCAGTCTGACAAGGGCTATCCGCGCTGCCTGATCACTCCGGCGCGCGCCGCGGCCGATGCCTGGCGCGATACGGTGATGCGGGTGATCAGCCAGGACAATATGCCGCTGGCGCTGTCACGCTGAAGCCCGCGAACGAGGCCTGTAGCAAGCAGCTTAAGTTCGCTCCACGGGTAGAGGCTTGCACCCGTGAGGTATTTGCAAAATAGCAGAGAGTTGGAAAAGGTCCTGGACGGGACGTCGGCTCAGGCGGCAGCCTGTTCCTGGGCCTTGATCCAGTCAGCGAGTTCCTTGCGGCCCTGTACCAGGGCCTTGATAACGCGCATGTGGAAGGTGCGGTAGAGCGTATCCCATTCGGCGCGAGCCAGGTGCAGCACTACGGCGCGCTTGGTGTCCACATCCTTTGGCAGGCCGCCCGGGTCGCAGACTTCACCTTTCAGCCCGCAGGTCAGTAGTTCCTGCACCATCACGTTCTTGGCGTTTTCCTGGATGTTTTGCTCCATGGTCTCCAGCGCACCCTTGAGCTTGTTGCGCATGGGGAAATCCTCGGCGCGAATCAGGTTGTGCAGGAATACCGGGAACAGGAATTCAATGACGCGCTTGGCCTGGGCTTCATTGGCCTCGTGCAGGTTCATCTTGATCTTGGGCAGGATAGGGCCACTGGTCGCAAGCACATTGACACTGTCCAGGTCCTGGAACATGTCCATGCGAGAGCAGACAAGCGCTCTGTGCGTCAGTGGGTACGCCGAAGTGGTCATTGTCCTTGTTGTTTACCCTTCCAGTTATTTCCCTGTTCCAACCGCCGTTGCAGGAATGGCCCCGGGGGCCTTACTGCTGCCGGAGACCCCTGTCCCGGCTATGCATTTTCCGTTACTAGTTCTGCAATGCAAAGGTGACAGGAATGGCCATCACGTAGCTATCGCCTTCTTCTGACACCAGCTCTTCGCGGGCCACTGCAGACAGCTCCGGGAAGGGCGCCGCGCGCTCTACGGCGGACTGTGCCGCCTTGTCGAGGCCGGTGTGACCCGATGTGGAGTCGATCACTACCTCGATCAAGTCGCCAGACTCGTCAATCCGTGCCAGCAATTCTACCTTACCTTCCCACTGGTATTTAATGGCGCGGCGAGGATATTTGACCTCGCCATATACCTGGCGCATGACCAGGCTCACATATTCCTGAAGCTGTCGCTGGTATTCCCGATCGTCGAGCTGCGACAGGGCATCATCAACCTGCTCGACAGCGTCTTCGGGAACCTCTGCCATGGCAACCTGCTGCGGGGCTTCAGGCGCCGGTTGCGACACGGGGTCCGGGGCGGGTTCGGGAGCGGGTTCCGGGGCGGGTTCGGGAGCAGGTTCCGGCGCGGGTTCCGGCGCAGGTTCCGCTGCTGGCAGCGCGGCAGGTTCGGCGGCGGTTTGTACGGCGGCCTGTGGTGCGGGCGCAGCGGCGACCTGTACAGGCGCGGGCGCGGGTGCGGGTGCCACGGGCTCCGGCGCCGCGGCGACGGTCTCCTGGGCTGGCGCCGGTGCCGGCTCGGGAGCGGGGGCAGGGGGCGGTGCCGTCCAGGCTTCCACCACAGCCACACGACTGTCGCTGGGTGCCAGGGCATTGAATCGTTCCATCATGGCGGCGTCGATGGTGCCTGTCAGCAGGGGGCCGCGAAAGGTGGAGGCGGCGCCATCGCCAACCCAGCCAGCATAGAAGAAGTCGAACACTTCGCCTTCGGTGACACGCAGCAGTTCGGTGCCATTGAGACTAAAGACGGTCTCGTCATCCTCATTCAAGTAGATGATGAAGTGATCGCCCTGGCGCAGCGAACCCTTCATGCTGTCCTTGAGACCGGCCAGGGCATTGATGGCGCTTTCCGGCGCTCGTCCGCCCGAGCCAAGCTCACCCTGTAACAGGATAGTCCCGGAAAAACCCCGGCTGCTGATACGGCGGGTCGCAATGCGGTATTCCATTGCCTTGGGCGGCGGCGCCAGCATCAGGTTCTGCATCACGGCCCCATAGGGCAGCGACAGTCCGGCCATGTAGATGTCGCGGGCCGTCTCTGTGTAAACAGACAGTCCCACAGTTTCCAGCTCTTCCTGGGCCTGCGGCGCACTGCAAAAGAGCAGCGTGACGATAGTGGCCATCGTCCCCAGTGAGCGCTTGATATCAGACAGCATGGTTGTTTCTCGTCGAATGGTCTGTAACAACTTGTTATTTAGAGCTAACTTGCCCAAGCCCACAGGTCGAGACAAGTGCAATGTTCAAATAAGTGAAGAATGTCCCGGTTTTGCGGAGTTGGCGCAATAATATTGCGTTGATCTGCGGGGCAGAATTTCAGCCTGCTCGCGGTAAGCGAGTCCTAATCAGTAAATCACTGCCTGTGCCCGCCCCCCGGATAAACCGCTTGAGTAATCAGCCGCTTAGCGTGACCCGTAGCGCGTCAAGTGCAGTTAACTTGCAGCAAAGCGCTGCATACTTCACAAAAATGCATTTTTTTGTTTCCAATATCTCGCGCGATAAGAATACTGGCTCAGTGGTTAGGTATGGCCGGCGGAGGCCGGTCTGTAGCTAGGCCTGTGAACAGGTGAGATTTCATCTCAAGAACAGGGAGAGAATATGTCTCAAGAAAATAACGGCACGAAAGGGCGTGTACTCCTGGTGGATGACGACAAGATCATCCGCATCAAGGGGACCAAGATGCTCGAGCAGTGCGGCTGCGAGGTGGTGACAGCTGAGAACGGCTGGGATGCGGTAACGCAACTCGAAGACGTCAAACCGGACCTCATCCTCCTCGATATCACCATGGAGCCAATGGACGGCTTCAAGACCCTGACATTGATCCGGGCGAGCAAGGGCGAGTTCAAGGATACGCCTGTGGTCATGCTCAGTTCCCATGACGACGTCTTCACGATGGGCAAATCCAAGGACCGCGGCTGTTCAGCCTACCTGGAAAAACCCCTGGAAATGGAAGCGCTCCAGCAGGTCCTGCAGGAATTCCTGACGGTGCGCGAGGCCTCCTAGATGGATGTCCAGAGCTTCAACACCCTGAGGGAAGTATCGGAGCACATCGAGCATCGCTCCGCTCCCGTACCGCTGGCCAACGAGTACATCGAGTACTGGCACGGCGCCGCCTTCGAGGTACTGGGCACGCGCTGCGTGGCCAGTATGAAAGAGGCACGCAAGGTCGTTGATCTCACACCCACGATTACTATCCCAGGCACCAAGCCATGGGTTCGCGGTCTCGCCAATATTGGCGGGCGCGTGCTGGCGATCGGTGACCTGTCCGCTTTTCTCTCCCAGGGCAAGGTCACATCCAACGGCAAGCAGGCGCTGGTCATCAGCGGCCGCGGCATAAATACCGGCGTCGTTATCGACGCAAGCTTCGGTGGCGTGCGCTTTCCCATCAACGACCTGCGTGATGAGCAGGGTGATGTGGACGCACTGCGACCTTTCATCAGCGGTGTTTTTTCCTCTGAAACCGGGGACTACGCCGTGTTTAACATCGACCGACTACTAAACCACCCTGACTTCATGGAAGCCGGGGCACAAGATCTTAGTTAGGGGAGGAGCGAGAGCATGAGTCCCGCATATAAAAGAAACTCAGGGCGTGTGGATTCCACAATGGTCCTGCTGGTGCTGGCGCTGCTGGCCAGTATGGGCGGTTTCGCCTACAACCTGTGGCAAATGAATATGAGCGCAGGTTGGGATGACCAGTACCGCAGTATCGCGTCCGGCCTGCGGGTGACCTCGCAGCAGATCAACGTGAGTGCGCGTGAGGCATTCTCCGGTGACGAGGAGTCGTTCGCCGCCCTGGAGAACTTCCGCCAGCAGTTCCCGCGCCAGCTTGAATCGCTACGCAATGGAGACGCGGGGATGGATCTGCCAGCACCGGGGCCGTCCATGAGTGTCTATATGACACGCATCGACGCCGACTGGGCCAAGATCAGCGCCGGCGCCGACGCGATTCTTACCGCGCAGCAACGCATCCTCTTCATCCGCGATGTATCCGGCAACCTGAACACCAACATCAGGCAGATTCAGGCTTACTACGCCGATATCGTCGATATTCTTGGCGATGAAAACGTCTCCAGCGCGACCCTGCTGGCTGCTCAGCAGCAGCTCTGGCTGATTGAGCGCATCGGTCGCAACATCGACCGCATCCTCGCTGGCGGTGAGACCGCGCCCGAGGCTGCCGAGGAGTTCCGCCGTGACGCGCTGCAGTACCAGGTCAACGCCCAGGGCATGCGCAGTGGTGATCGCTCGCGTGACATCAACCGCCTGACCCAGCCTGAAGCCATTGAAACCCTGAGCCTGGCGGACGAGCTCTATGCCCAGGTGAGCGACTCGGTGGAAGACATCTACAACGCCACGCCCGAACTGATCGCCGCGGCCCAGGCCTCCGGGACCATCGCTGAAACCATTCCCTCGCTGAGCGTCAGCGTCGGCAATGCGCTGGTGCACGTTGACCAGCTGGGAGATACCCGGCCGCTGTCGGCTACTACCGCGACCTACCTGGCTGGTCTCTGTGTGCTGCTGTTCGCCCTGATCATGTTCCGCTTCAACGGTGCCCGCGCCCAGGAGCGTCAGGCACAGGCACAGGCTGAGGCCACTGAAAGCGAAATCCAGAACAAGGTGTACGAGATCGAGCCGCTGGCCGAGGGTAACCTGTCCCGCGACCTCACCGTCACCGACGGTATTACCAAGCCGATTGCGGTGGCGATCAACCAGCTGCTGGACTGGATCCGCGGCGTCGTATCCTCGGTGAACAACTCCAGTTTGCAGGTTAACGAGGCGGTAGAACTGTCTGCGAAGGCCTCCGGTGAAGTAAAGCACTCACTGGAAGAGGTGGGTGGCATCGTGGCAGACACGGCATCGACCTCTAACGAGCTGAGCCTGATCAACAACCATATGGCCGAGCTTGCAGAAACTACCGACCAGGCGTCTGACGAAGCGGTAGCCGCGGCCCGTGAAGGTGACGTGGGTATTCAAACGCTGATGGTGTCGGTTGAGGAAATTCGTGAATCCCAGCAGACGGTAGCCAAGACCAGTAAGCGTCTCGGCGACGATATCGAGATCGTAGCCGACCTGCTGTTCAA
>JAAUXY010177266.1_pt1 | contig 40034 bp, 38 predicted proteins | sample 7278121 | NCBI WGS metagenome assembly JAAUXY01 (sample SAMN14350117, study PRJNA611818) | marine sediment metagenome | isolation source: surface marine sediment (1.8m) | place: French Polynesia: Moorea | collected 2018-08
CGCATCCGCGACGCGTTCGCGGAGCCCGTCGCTATCGAAGGCCACCAACTCGATATCAAACCGAGCATCGGTATCGCGCAGTGCCCGCTCGATGGCGACACGGCCGAGACGCTGCTGAAAAACGCCCGCGTGGCACTCGATGAGGCCAAGGTCATCAGTTCCGATGGCCACGAGTTCTTCTCGAGCACGATGAAGCACCGCGCCCGTGCACGCCTCGACGTAAAGAACGAGTTGCGCTGGGCAATCGACAAAGACCAGCTCGATATTCACTTCCTGCCGCGCATCGACCTGCAAACCCGACACGTCGCGGGGCTGGAAGCCTTGTTGCGCTGGATGCACCCCCTGCGCGGCAGCGTGCCGTTGAGCGAGGTGATCCCGCTCGCCGAGGCAACCGGGCTGATGTTCGCGATTGGTGAGTGGGTCATCAATGCGACCTGCAAGCAGGCCCGGTCGTGGCAGCTGGAGCTCGGCGACGTGCCGTGTGTGTCGGTCAACCTGTCGCAGCAGGAATTCGCTCGCGAAGACCTGCCCCTGCTCGTACAGCGCGCCCTCGAGAACAGCGGCCTGCCGCCGGACAAGCTCGAGCTCGAGCTGACGGAAGCGATGCTCATGCGCTCGCGCCAGGCCGATGCCACGATCCAGGCGTTGGACAAGATCGGTGTCGGCATCGTCCTCGACGATTTCGGCCAGGGACGTTCCTCGATCTCGCACCTGACGAACCTGCCGATCAAGGCGATCAAGATCGACCGCGAGTTCACCGATGGCGTGCGCGAACCGGGGCGCCAGCAGTCCATCTGCTCCGCGATGATCGCGATGTCGCGCGAACTCGGTTTCTCGGTCATTGCCGAAGGCGTCGAGAACGAGCTGCAGGTCGAGTTCCTCAAAGAACGTGGTTGCGACGCCGTGCAGGGCTTCCTGTTCACAGAGCCCCTGCCGCCGCCGGATGTGCCTGCGTTCCTGGAAACCTGCAGGGAAATCGCCGCCGAATCGAAGGTTGTCGATCTCGGCACGGTACGGCAAAAGATCAAATCCAAATCTATCGCCTGAGCCCCCTACGGCCGTTAGTTTCGCCTGTATTTAACGCAGCGATTATGTGACCGCCGTCACGAAACTTCATAGCTGTCGGTTATTACAGGCACCTCCCGTACGAGTCCCGTCCTGATCAAATAGCGCCACGTTTTGCTCACGGACGGGAACCATGAAAAAGCTCTTCGTTTTGACCGCGATGCTGGCCGGACTGGTCTACGCTGTTTTCCAGTCGAATGACGACCAACGCGCGAAATCTCACCACACGGACAGCCTGACAGCGGACACGGCATCAAGTGTCGTCGAGTCGCGCAAAAACACGGTGATCACGGAAGTCGACCTTCCGGGCACGGCACCGTTCGAGATCAGCGTACCGGCCGAGGTCGAGGCGCAAACCAGTTCGATGCTCGAGCCTCGCAGCATCGAGGCCATTGACACCCGGTTCGACGTTCCCGTCTCTGACAAAGGCATCGACACCGTCGATCCCGAATCCAAGATGAGCCCGGCGCTGATCGCAGCCGTGCGCCACGGTGACAAGGAGATGGTCGACGTCATCATTCGCTATGACGATCACCCGCAGCTGTTCGAGGAGAACCGTATCGAAGAACTCGGCGGCGAAATCCTGCGCCGCTACGACAGCCTCAAGATGCGTGCCGTGCGCCTGCCGGCCGATGCCGTCGAAGCGCTCGCGATCGATACAGACGTACAGATGATGTCGCTGGACAGCCCGGTCACGTCCGCGTCGATCTCGGCGCGCGAGACCGCGCAGCTGCCGTCGCCCGGCTCGGTGAATTCATTCCCGGTAAGCTCGAGCATCGGCGTCGCCGTGCTCGACACGGGTATCGCATCGCACACCGACCTGAGCGTCGCCTCGCAAATCAATTTCACGTTTCCGTTCCAGGGCCCGGGTGGCACTTACCGCGACGAGTTCAACTCGCGTGCCTACGACAATTCCGACGGGTCCAAGAACTGGGACGAGCATCGCTGGATCGAATCCGGCGACTTTGGTGACGGCCAGTTCATTGCCCTAACAGGCAGCATTCAGGTCGAGTACGACTACTGCCCGGACCCGTCGAGCAGCTGCATAGAATTCGACGCTCGCGGCGGCGTCAACGATTCGATCGCCCGTCGCGTGAATCTCGCCGGCGCGACCTCCGCCGTCCTGACGTTCGACTATCGCCTGTACGACATCGCCAGCTCGGCGGCGTTCGTGCTCGAGGTTTCAGGCAACGGCGATCTGGACAGCCAGTACGAAGTCGTGCGTACCTACGACACCGCAGGCCTCGCGTTCGGCGAAACCGTCGACCTGACGCCGTTCATCGCCGATGACACGCACATTCGCTTCCGTGTTACCGACTACGACCCCGAAGCGCATTTTTACATCGACAACGTCGAGGTCGAGTACGTCGAACCCGGCGCACTGCGCGACTCCTTCGGCAACACGTCATACTCCAATTCGCACGGCGACATGGACTGGTCCGCGACGCCCTGGATCGAGAACGGCGACGACGGCAGCCCGTGGAGCGGCGACGTGACCATCGAGGCCGACGGCCGTTGCCCAAATAACGTCGACCGCTGCCTGGAACTGGATGCCAACGGCGGCGTCGGCACCTCGATCGAGCGCGCCGTCAACCTGGCGGACGCGGCATCGGCGACACTGGTCTTCGACTACCGCGTCGACGACATCATCGACGACGCCGAATTCACGTTCGACGTGTCGACCGACGCCGGCGCCACGTGGCAGTCGCTGCGCCGTTTCGACAAGAAGAAGTCCCGCTCCGGCGAAGCCATCGACCTGACCTCGTACATGACGTCGGAAACGCGGATACGCTTCCGCGTCACGGAGTACGACTACGATGCCAACATGTGGATCGCCAACCTCGCCGTTGACATCGAGCCTGCCGACATGCTCGACGGCTTCGGCCACGGTACGCACGTCGCGGGTATTGCCGGCGGTAACGGCAACCTGTCGAACGGCGACTACCGCGGTGTCGCCTCCGGCGCCAGACTGCACTCGGTCAAGGTGCTCGACAGCCAGGGCCGCGGGTTCACCTCCGACGCCATTGCCGGCATCGACTGGATCCTGAACAACGCCGACGCCAAAGGCATCAAGGTCGTCAACATGTCGATGGGCAAGGCCGTCGAGGAATCGAACCAGACCGACCCGCTCGTGCTCGCCGCGGAAGCCCTCTGGGATGCCGGTATCGTGGTCGTCGCCTCGGCCGGCAACTACGGAAACGACGGCCACATGACCATTACCAGCCCGGGCAACTCGCGCAAGATCATCACTGTCGGCTCGCTGACGGACACGGGTACGGGCAACGACTTCGGCGACGACTACGTATCGACGTTTTCCTCGATGGGTCCGACGCTGGGTGACCACGTGCTCAAGCCCGATCTCGTTGCGCCCGGTAATCGACTCGTTGCGACGATGCCGAAGAACGGCAAACTCAAGAAAAAGGTCAAGAACCGCGGGCCGAACTGCTCGGGCGCGTGCGCGGACGAATACCTCGAGCTGTCCGGCACGAGCATGGCTGCGGCCATGGTATCCGGTGCGGCAGCACTCATGCTGACCGAGGATCCGTCGCTGACGCCGGCCACGATAAAGGCGCGCCTGATGCGCTCGGCGCGCAAAATCGACGCCGATCCGACGATGGCTGGCGCCGGTGTGCTGGACATCGACGCCGCGCTCAGCGAAAACGGCCACCTCTCCGGTCAGGCCCTGTCACCGCTGATGGCGCGGTCCGAGGAAGGCCCGGTCATCCTCGTCGAAGACACGGCGAAGCTGTGGGGAGACCTGACCTTCGGCAACGCCTACCTGTGGACCGATGCCTACATCTGGACGGACGCCTACCTCTGGACCGACGGCTACATCTGGACCGATGCCTATCTCTGGACGGACGCGTACCTCTGGACCGACGCCTATCTCTGGACCGACGGCTACATCTGGACGGATGCCTACCTCTGGACCGACGGCTATATCTGGACCGACGCGGTCACGAACTACTCGCCGCTGTTCGACACCTCCGGCGAGTCTATCGAGCTCAACGACGACTGATCACTGACGGACCGACGGGACAATCATCATGAGAGCTGCGATCCGCAAAGTCATCAATCTCGAGTTCACCGGGCGGCACGCCGTCGAGCCCGCCCCCGATGGCGAAAAAACGAGCTGGCTCACCGAGGACGATCGGCAGCGCACGGCCATCGTCGTCACGAAGGACAAGGTATCCCAGCAATGGGCACCGCGCTGGCTCGAACACGAAGGCCTCGACGTCGCCATCGTCGACTCCGCCGACAAGGCGCTCGCGTACGCGGCGACCCACGACATCGATCTGCTGATCGCCGACGCGGGGACGCGCTGCCAGTCGGGTGGCCTGCTGTTCGATTCGATAAACCGCGCGGCCAAAGCGGACGTACCGAAGATCGCCCTGTGCGCGAGCACGGCGGACCTGACGCTGGCTTCCGAGACGGACGTGACCGACATCGTCCGCAGGCCCTTCGACTGGCGGATCATTACGCAGCGCGCCGTGCGCGCCATCAAGGCTCACGAGAACCTGGCGGCGCTGCAGCGGGCTCACGATCGCATCGATCGATTCCGCATCTCGGCAACCGCAGCCGAAAAGCAACGGGCGAAGACGGTCGGCATCGATACCCTGACCGGGCTTCCCAACGGCGAGCGCTTCCGAAAGCTGTCGCACAACGCTATCGCCGCACGCGGCAACGTCGACAAGCAGATGTCGATTGTCGTTGTCGGCCTCGATCGCTACCGCCTCGTCAACGAGGCGATCGGTCACACCAACGCAAACCGTGTGCTCAACCAGTTTGCCGACCGCCTGCGCCAGTGCATATCCGACCGTGAGGTCATCGGCAGCGGCGACAACGGCACGGTAACGGCCATAGCCTCGCGCCTGGGTGGCGCGCGGTTTGCCGTGCAGATCGCCAACGGTGCCGAAGAGCAGGTGCGGCGCTTTCACGATTCGGTCATTCGCGAGTTGCGGCAGCCGTTCGAAGTCGACGGCCAGAGCATCTACCTGACGGCGAGCTTCGGTGCTGCGATCTACCCGACGCAGTGCAGCGGTCCCGACGAGCTGCTGCATTCGGCCGAAACCGCCATGCTCGAAGCCCGCGAAACGACCGGGGGCCTGCACTTTTTCGATCCGCTCGGCCGCACTTCGGGATCACAGCTTCTGCGTATCGACTCGATGCTTCGCACGGCCATTCCCGGGCGGGAACTCGAGCTGCACTACCAGCCGATCACCGATACCGCGACGGGCGACGTCGTGGCGGCAGAAGCGCTGCTACGCTGGAGTCATCCGCAGGAAGGCATGATTCCGCCCGACGCTTTCGTCCCCGTCGCCGAGAAGACCGGCATGATGGTGGAGATTGGCGAATTCGTGATCCGGCGTGCCTGTGAGCAATTGCGCGATTGGATCGATGGCGGCATGGACCCGATTCGAATTGCAATCAACCTGTCACTCTGCCAGCTGACGCGAGGCGACGTCGTCTCCGTCGTTGCCGGCGCACTCGAGCAGTACGACATCGACCCCGAGCTGATCGAGATCGAACTCAGCGAACGTGGCGTACTCAACTGCCATCCGGAAGTCGTCAGCGAGGTGCGCCGGCTCAAGGACATCGGCGTTCGCATTTCGATCGACGACTTCGGCACGGGCCAGGCTGCCATCAGCTATCTCAAGGACCTGCCGATCGACGTCATCAAGATCGACCGGTCCTACGTCAGTGGCGCCGCGCGCAGTGTGCGCGACGAGGCGATCGCCTCGGGAATGGTTGCAATGGCCGAACGCCTCGATGCGACCGTGATCGCGGAAGGGGTCGAAACCGCCGACCAACTGCAGATGCTGCGCGCATGGGGTTCGCACGAGTGCCAGGGGTTCCTGTTCAGCCCGGCGGTACCGGGCGCCGCGTTCCTCGAGAAATTCGGCTGACAGAGACCCCGAGGAGTGTGACGGGATTCACACAGCGATCTCAAGAATCACAGGAAGATTGCCGATAACTCATTGAGACATCAGGGAAGCCGCTTTCGAAACGCGTATGACGATACCAGCAACAGACTCGAGCAAACCGGTTCATGCGCTCCGCGCATGGCTGTTTTGCTGTTTGCTGACATTGGCGTGCGCCGCACAGGCAGACGAGCAGTACGTCATGCGATTCGACCGTATCTCCGTCTCGGAAGGCCTGTCGCAAAGCTCGGTCATGGCGATGGCACAGGATCAGACCGGCTACATCTGGTTCGGTACGGAGAACGGCATCGATCGTTTCGACGGCGTCAACCTGACCAACTACCGGCACGAACGCGGCACGAAGGACACGCTCGGCAGCGACTTCACGCGCGACCTCCACATCTCGGTCGATGGCAGCCTGTGGATTGCCACCGACGACGGCGGGCTGTCTCGCTGGGACCCGTCGACGAACCGCTTCCAGTCGTACCGTCACGATCCGGCCGACCCGAACTCGCTCGCGTCGGACCGCCTGCGGGTCGTCACGAGCGATGCGACCGGCACGATCTGGATCGGCACGCAGGAAGCGGGCCTCGATCGCCTGAATCCCGTCACCGGAGAGATCACCCATTTCCGTCATAACCCTGACGACGAAACGACGATCAGCAACGACGATATCTACGCGATCGAGGTCGGTCTCGACGGCACGATCTGGGTCGGCACTCGTAGTGGCCTCAACGCGCTCGACCCGGATACCGGAATCAACAGTCGCCATATCGGCTACCCGAATGCGCCCAATGCGTTCCCCGACAAGCACGTGCGCAGCCTGCTGGTCGACAGCGAAGGCCACCTCTGGGTGGGGACTCACAGCGCCGGCCTCTCGCGAGTCAACACGATAACGCTCGACTACACGCAATACGCCCATGACGCGGAAGATCATCGCAGCATCGCCAGCAATCGCGTCGAAACAGTTTACGAAGACCAGGACGGGCGGATCTGGGCGGGCACCGACAAGGGACTGAGCCTGTGGCTGGCCGATTCCCGGCGTTTCGTGACGTTTCGCAACGATCCGACCGACCCGACCAGCCTGAGCGGCAACAGCATTTTCTCGATCTTCCAGGACCGCAGTGGCGTGTTCTGGGTGGGTACTCGCACCGGCGGCGTCAGCAAGTGGAATCCGCGCTCGTGGTCGTTCGGTCACGTCAGGCCCGACACGTCGGAAGGCAGCGACTTCCGCAGCGTCACCGTGACGTCATTTGCCGAAGACAGTGAGGGCTACACGTGGGTGGGCACGTTCGGCGGCGGAATCAACGTCCTCGACGACAACAACGATTCCGTCAGGGTATTTCGGCGCGACAGCGCGAATGCACTGAGCGACGATCGCGTCATGGCGCTCGCCGCCGATCGTCACGGCCAGATCTGGGCCGGCACGATGACCGGCGGTCTGAACCAGATCGACATTGCCAGCGGCGAGGTTACCGTGCACAAGCACGATGCTGGCAATGACAACAGCATTTCGGCAAACGGCATCATGTCGCTGCTCGTCGACGGCAACGGCATGATCTGGGTCGGCACCTTCGGCGGCGGCGTCAGCCGCTACGACCCCATCGGCAGGACCTTCACGAATTTCCTGCACGAACCGGACACGCCGGCCAGCTTGTCCAGCCCGCGCGCCACGAGCCTTGCCGAGACCAGCGACGGCATTATCTGGGTCGGAACCGAGGGCGGCGGACTCAACCGCTTCGACGACGTCAGCGGTCAGTGGCAATCCTATCGACACGACCCCAACGATCGCGCCAGCCTGAGCGCCGGAACCGTCTACTCATTGCACGTCGACGCTCGCGACCGCCTGTGGGTCGGCACGCGCTCGGGCCTCGACCTGCTGGTCAGGGCCGGCAGCGGTTCGGGCGACTACGAGATCCAGGAGATCCCGGCGGAGATCGGCCTGACACGCAGTGCAATCTACGGTATCGAGTCGGATTCACGCGGCTCCCTGTGGCTCAGCACCAGCCACGGACTCGTGAGCTATCGGCCGGGCAATGGCACCGTCCGCAAGTTCCACAAGGAACACGGTCTTCAGGACGAGGAATTCAACTTCGGTGCCAGCTTCCAGGACCGGGACGGCCGCATGTATTTCGGCGGTCCCAACGGTTTCAATGCGTTCCGACCCGAAGCGCTGGAGTTCAATCGTACGCCACCGCCAGTCGTCCTGACGTCGGTATCGGTGATGAACGAACCGGTCCTCGCGGACGAGCCTTATGAGCGCCTGAAACGCATGGACCTCGGCTACAACGACGACGTCGTGACCTTCGAGGTGGCGGCGCTGGACTATGCGGCGCCCGAGAACAACCAGTACGCCTACCGCCTGGTCGGCTTCGACGAAGACTGGACCAATCTCGGCAATGAACGTCGCATTACCTACACGAACCTCAACGGTGGCAACTACGAGCTGCAGGTCAAGGCAGCGAACAGCGATGGCGTCTGGAACCAGTCGGGTGTCAGTATGCCGATCACTGTACGGAATCCGCCCTGGCAGACCTGGTGGGCGTACTCGCTGTACATCCTCGCGATCGGCCTCTGTACTCTCGCGTTCTGGCGGCACCAGCAAAACAAACTGCGGCGCGAATACGAGTACAGCCGCCGACTCGAACGCGAAGTGCACGAGCGCACCAAGCAGCTCAACTCGCGCAACAAGGACCTCAAGGAAGTCAACGCCAAGCTCGTCGAGGCAAGCACGACCGATCCGCTGACGGGACTCCGCAATCGCCGCTTCCTTTTCGAACAGATCCGCAAGGACGTCGATCTCGTACTTCGCCACTACCGGGACGGCACCGAGACGCTGGCGCCGGGCGGCAACAACGACCTGCTGTTCCTGATGGTGGACCTCGACAACTTCAAGCCCGTCAACGACACCTGCGGACACGAGGCCGGCGACGAACTGCTGCTGCAGATTCGCGACGTCCTGCTCGATGCCTGCCGGTCCTCGGACGACGTCATTCGCTGGGGCGGTGACGAGTTCTTGGTCGTCGCGCGCGAGACCAACCGCAAGTACGCGGCTGTACTTGCCGACCGGATTCGCAACGGCCTGGCGCAGCGGGTTTTCCCGCTCGGCAACGGCCAGGTAGCGCGGATTACCTCTTCGATCGGCTACGCGTCGTATCCGTTCATCAAGGATCAACCCGAGCTGCTGACCTGGGAGGAAGTGCTCGGGGTTGCGGATGCCGCGATGTACGAGGCCAAGCAGAAGCGTAACGCCTGGACCGGTATCGAAGGCCTCGACTGGAACGGCAGCAGCGACGAGTTGTGTCGCGCCGTCAAGGAAAGCCCCGGCCAGCTCGCCGAAGATGGCTTCATTCGCGCACTCGAATCGATCGAAGACGTCGAGCAGATGCACGCCTAGCGCAGTCCTCGATCATCAATACCTGCACCCGGCTATTGCGGTCGGCGTCGCATGACGGGACACTAGCGCGCCATGACGTCCGCAAGACGCAACTTCTGGATCGCGATTCTCGCGCTCGCTGCCTTCGTCACCTGGTACAGCCTGAGCATGGACCCGGCCGAGATCGAGGCTCAGGGTCATCGTGACTTCCTGTCGCTGCTGCCGGCATTTGCGACCCTCGTCATCTGCTTCGTTACGCGCAACGTCATTCTTGCCCTGTTCATGGGTATTCTGTTCGGCGGACTCGCCACCGGCGAATACAACATCATTCGACATTTCCTGATCCCGTCGATTGGCACCGAACGCTTCGCCGAGATCCTGCTCGTCTACCTGTGGGCGCTCGGCGGCTTGCTGGGTATCTGGAACCGCAATGGCGGCGCCTGGCACTTCGCGCACTGGGTCTCCGACAACTTCGTCCGTTCCCGCCGGTCCGCGATGTTTTTCGCCTGGGTCATGGGCGTCATCTTTCACCAGGGCGGCACGATCAGCACGGTGCTCACCGGCACGACGGTGCGGCCCGTCGCCGACCGCGAAAAAGTTGCGCACGAGGAACTTGCGTACGTCGTCGATTCGACCGCCTCGCCGGTTGCGACGATCATCCCGTTCAACGTCTGGCCCGTGTACGTCGCCGGCCTCATTGCCATTCCGTCGATGAGCCATTTCATCGCCGACGAAGAGGCTGCCATCGAGATGTTCCTCGGTGCGATCCCGTTCAATTTCTACGGCTGGCTCGCAGTGACGTTCACGCTGCTGTTTGCGTTCGACAAACTGCCGTTCGTCGGTCGCGCGATGCGGCGCGCGCAGCAGCGTGTGCGCGACACCGGCGAGCTCGATGCGCCAGGCGCAGAGCCGATGCTGTCCAAGGAGCTGCACTCGCTGAACATCGCCGAAGGCTACCGGCCGTCGCTCATTGATTTCTTCGTGCCGATCGGCGGGTTGTTCGGTTTCGCGATCGTGCCCTGGCTGGTCACCGGATCTCCGATGATCTTCGAGGCGTTCGGACTCGCCGTCGTCAGCGGCATTGTCTTGTCGGTACTACGCGGCATGAGCGTAAGCGAGGCCTTCGAAGGCCTCATCGATGGCATCAAGGGCGTTACCGTGGGCGCTATCGTGCTCGGGCTGGCCGTCACGCTCGCCAGCGTCTCCGAGAAGCTCGGCGCCTCCGCGTTCGTCATCGATCGCACCGCGGATTTCCTGACACTGATGCCGTTCGTCCTTCCCGGATTGCTCATGATCATTTGCATGGTCGTGTCGTTTTCCGTGGGTTCGTCATGGGGCACTTACGCAGTCGTGTTTCCGATCGCGCTGCCGCTCGCCTACGCCATATCGCCCGACCCGATGTACGTCACGCTGGCGTTTGCCGCCATCATGGGAGGCGCGGTGTTCGGCGACCAGTGCTCGCCCATATCCGATACGACGATCCTCTCGTCGCTGGCCTGCGGCTCCGACCTGATGGATCACGTCGTTACGCAGTTGCCCATGGCATCGGCCGCCGCAGGGTTGTCGATCGCGCTGTATACGATCATCGCGGTTTTCCTGTAACTCTTATATAATCGCCCGCCTCCACGACTGCCCATCCGGAGCGAACACTTGAGCAGTAAAGAAAACAAGGACCAGAAGTTCTTCGACATGTACTCCCTCGTTATCGGGGGCCTGGTCGTCTTCGCCGTCTTCATTCTCATTCTCGCGATGAACATCTCGGAGCAAACGCAGGCCGTTTACGTTCGTGGCGGCGCCGAATACCAGGCTGCGGTGGGCGAGCGTATTCGCCCTTTTGGTGAGGTCTACCTGCCCGGCGAGGAGCAGCAGGCCGAGGCACCCACGGTAATGGCTGTCGAAGAGCCCGAGCCCGTGGCAACGACGATGTCCGGACCGGACGTCTACAACCAGGCCTGCCTGGCGTGCCACGCGACCGGCGCGGGCGGCGCGCCCATCGTCGGAGACGTCGGCGCCTGGACGGCGCGCATTGCACAGGGCGACGACGTGCTGTACGACCACGCGATCAACGGCTTCACGGGCGAAGCCGGCGTAATGCTGCCGAAAGGCGGCAGGCTCGACCTGTCGGACGACGCCGTCAAAGCGGCCGTCGACTACATGGTTGCCGAGTCACAGTAAGCCGGAATCTATGTCGATCGAGAGTCGCGGCGAGACGCCGCTCCCACGAGTTATTCGATAGTCCCTAGACCTTCCGATCCAGCATTCGCAAGGACAACGCCTCCGCAACATGCGGGGGCGTTATCGTTTCTGCATCCGCGAGATCCGCGATCGTTCGCGCGACGCGCAGGATACGGTGATGCGCGCGTGCCGACAGGGTGAAACGCTCGGCGGCTTTCTCGATGAGCGCCCAGCAAGCTTCGTCGATCTCGCACGCCGCCTCGAGCGCTGGCCCCTCCAGCTCGGCGTTGCAGCGACCCGATCGCTGCGCCTGGCGACGACGCGCCTCGAGCACACGTTGCGCCACCGCTCGACTTGCCTCGGGCACAGCCGCATCGTGTCGTAACGCGTCGCTGGGCGGTCGACTGACCGTGACGTGCATGTCGATGCGGTCGAACAACGGCCCCGATACTCTGCTGCGGTAGTGAATCACACGGTCGGCACTGCAGTTGCACTGACCGTCTGGGTCGCCGAGGTAACCGCAGGGGCACGGGTTCATCGCCGCAATCAGCTGGAATCGTGCCGGGAAGTCCGCCTGCCGTCCTGCCCGTGAGATGGTCAGCGTGCCCGTCTCGATCGGCTCACGCAGCACCTCGAGCACGTTGCGTTGAAACTCGGGCAGCTCGTCGAGGAACAGCACGCCGTGATGCGCACGCGACACTTCGCCCGGGCGCGGTTCCGAACCGCCGCCAACGAGCGCGGCTGCCGATGCCGTGTGATGCGGAGCGCGAAACGGTCGCTGACGCCAGCGCGACAGGTCGAGTCGTGCGCCGAGCACCGAGTCGACGGCCGCCGTCTGCAGCGCCTCGGCCGCCGACATCGGCGGCAGGATCCCCGGCAGGCGCCGCGCCAGCATGCTCTTGCCGGTGCCGGGCGGCCCGATGAACAGCAGATTGTGGCCGCCGGCTGCTGCAATCTCGACGGCACGCTTGGCATGCTGCTGACCCTTGACGTCCGAAAGATCGGCTTGCCGCGAGCAGCCGGGGTCCGGATCGACGGGATCGACCGAATCAATCTGCGCGCTGCCATCGAGATGCGCCACGGCCTCGAGCAGCGTACGCACGGGAATCGCTCTCGCGCCCGCAAGCGCCGCCTCGAGCTCGTTGTCCGCCGGAATGACGATCTCGCGGCCCGTTGCTTTCGCCTGCAGTGCCGCCGGCAGGACGCCCGGCACTCGTCGCACGTCGCCATTGAGACCGAGCTCACCGTAGAACTCGACGGTCTCGACGGCCTCCCGCGGGACCAGTCCCTGTGCCGCGAGTATGCCGATCGCGATGGCGAGGTCGTAGCGTCCGCCGGTCTTGCGCATGTCGGCGGGGCCCAGGTTCACGGTGATGCGTTCCTGGGGGTACTTGAGCTTCGATGAGATGATCGCGCTGCGCACGCGATCCCTGCTCTCACGCACCGCCGTCTCGGGCATGCCGACGATCGAAAAGGACGGCAGACCGCCGGAAAGAAACGCCTCGATCGTGACGGGCGCCGCGTCGACGCCCTGCTGCGCCCGGCAATGCAGCATCGCAAGTCCCATTCGCCCTCCGTGGCTTTGGTTAACAATCGGTGGGAGCGCCGTCCCCGGCGCGATCGCGGCGAGACGCCGCTCCCACGTTTTAGCTGTCCTCGAATTCCGCCAGCTTCGCTTCCAGCGCCTCCAGCTTCTCGCGCGTGCGCTCCAGCACCGCGCGCTGTACGTCGAACTCCTCGCGCGTCACCAGGTCGAGCTTGCCGATGCCACTTTTGAGCACCGAGCGGAAATTCTGCTCGAGATCGTCGCGCATTGTTTTGAGCCCCGCCGGCACGGCGTCCGCGAGCTTGCTCGCGAGGCCTGCAATCGTGTTGTCGTTCATGGTTCCTAGATACCGCAGGCCGGGATAGAACGCCAGTCGGAAAAATGCGGCAGCGGGCGACAAATCGATCGCTATCCACTTTGGTGCGACGCAGCAGGCGCATGCACCAAACTTGCGCACCGACAATTCTCGACTACAAGCAAGCCGTTGTTTTTGTTTGTACTTTTGTACTTGGCACGCTTCCTGCTCTATCGCTCCCGACGAGGGCGAAAGCCCTGCATTTTTTGAGAGTCAAGGGAGCACTCACAATGAAACACTCAATTCGTCTTACTGTAATTTCGAGCCTTCTGCTGGCGACAGGCGTGGCCAACGCCGGCTGGTCGGCCAATGTCGGCTGGGCCAGCGATTACTACTTCCGCGGCATCCTGCAGTCTCCGACCTCGCCGAACGGTGGCATCGACTATGAGTCGGATACCGGCTTCTACGCCGGTACCTGGGCAGCAGACGTCTATGACGGCCTCGAAGTCGACGGCTACTTCGGCTTCGCCGGCGAGGCGGGCGACTTCAGCTACGGTATCGGCTACACCGGCTACTTCTATACGGGCGACTTCGACGATACCTACCAGGAGATCAACCTGAGCGGCGGTTTCGGCATTGCAACGCTCGACGTGGCGGTTGGCCGTTACGACAACTTCGACGGCCCCACGCAGGACTACACGTACTACTCGCTGACGGTGGAGCAGAACGGCTTCTACGGCAAGGTCGCCGGATTCGCGCAGGACTTCGACGGCGCCTACTTCGAGGCAGGCTACGGATTTTCCGTCGCTGAACTCGACCTCGGTATTTCGCTGCTCGTTGCTGACGAAGACCTGACCGTTACGGGCGACACCAACGAAACGCTGATCTTCACGATCGGCAAATCCTTCGACCTGTAATCACCAGGGGGGACCACACTATGAAAATGATCACTGCGATCATCAAGCCGTTCAAGCTCGACGACGTCCGCCAGGCCGTCGCGGACATCGGCATACAAGGCATCACGGTGACCGAAGTCAAAGGCTTCGGTCGCCAGAGAGGCCACACCGAACTGTATCGAGGCGCCGAGTACGTCGTCGATTTCCTGCCCAAGGCCAAGATCGAGCTCGCTGTAGCCGATGACCTGGCCGAGCAGGTCGTCGAAGCAATCGCCAACACGGCACGTACCGGCAAGATCGGGGACGGCAAGATCTTTGTCTCCGAGCTCGACCAGGCCATTCGCATTCGTACCGGCGAGACCGGTGCCGAAGCCGTTTAACACTGACTTATAGGAGGAATTTCTCGTGGAAGAAGTCAGCAACGCAGCGGCGCAGGTCACCGAACTGGCCTATGCCCTCGATACATTTTACTTTCTCGTTTGCGGCGCGCTCGTCATGTGGATGGCGGCCGGTTTCACGATGCTCGAATCGGGGCTCGTCCGTGCCAAGAACACGGCCGAGATCCTGACCAAGAACGTCGGCCTGTATTCGATTGCCTGCATCATGTACATGCTCATGGGCTACTCGATCATGTACCCGGGCGCCTACGAAGGCGGCTGGTTTGGCAGCCTGTCGACGATCGGCACCGGATTGCTGGGCTCCAGCGACAACTCGGTCGAAACCGTCATGGCCGGTGACGCCTACTACTCGAACCTGTCGGACTTTTTCTTCCAGGTCGTGTTCGTCGCTACCGCCATGTCGATCGTCTCGGGTGCGGTAGCCGAACGCATGAAGCTCTGGTCGTTTTTCATGTTCGCCATCGTCCTTACGGGCGTCATCTATCCCGTGCAGGGCTTCTGGAAATGGGGCGGCGGCTGGCTCGACGCAGCAGGCTTCCTGGATTTCGCCGGTTCCGGCGTCGTGCATCTCTGCGGTGCCGCCGCTGCGCTTGCCGGCGTACTCCTGCTTGGCCCCCGCAAGGGCAAGTACGGACCGCAGGGTCAGGTCAACGCCATCCCCGGCGCCAACCTGCCGCTCGCGGCACTCGGTACGCTCATCCTGTGGCTCGGCTGGTTCGGCTTCAACGGCGGTTCCGAGCTCAAGGTATCGGACGTGGGCGAAGCCAACGCCGTCGCGCTGATCTTCGTCAACACCAACATGGCGGCCGCTGGCGGCCTCGTGTTCGCGCTGTTGCTGTCGCGCCTGTGGTTCGGCAAGGCTGACCTGACAATGGCGCTGAACGGCGCCCTTGCCGGACTCGTCGCCATTACGGCTGAGCCGCTGACCCCGACGCCACTGGCGGCAACGCTGATTGGCGCTGCGGGCGGCCTGCTCGTCGTCGGTTCGATCGTGATGCTCGACAAGCTCAGGATCGACGATCCTGTCGGCGCCATCTCGGTGCACGGGGTCGTGGGTATCTGGGGCCTGATCGCGGTTACGTTCACGAACTCCGATGCATCGCTGATTGCGCAACTCAAGGGCATCTTCTCGATCTTCCTGTGGGTGTTCCTGACGAGCCTGCTGGTCTGGTTCGTGATCAAGCTCGTCGTGGGCATCCGCGTCAGCGAAGAAGAGGAGTACGAAGGCGTCGATATCGGCGAATGCGGCCTCGAGGCTTACCCCGAGTTTACGACCGCAGAATAGCCTCCAACGCAAGAAAACCTGAGCGGGCCTTCGGGCCCGCTTTTTTTATGTGAAATCAGTAGGATATAATACTCATTATTCGCTGTGACCGTGGTCACAACATAATCAGTGCCAACATGGTCTAATTTCGTCATGAACGCCAGACGCCTCGTAATCGCACTGACCACGCTCGTCCTTGCTCTGGGCGGGCCGGCGCTTGCCAACGAAATCTACAAATGGACCGATGACGAGGGCAACGTGCACTACGGCGACCGCCCCAGCGGCGAGCCGACCGAAGAGCGGGTATTTATCTCATACAAGCGTACCGACGGTGCCGCCGTGCAGGCGCGGGTGGCCGCACGCCGCGAAAACGACGAGATCCGCCGCGAGGCCCGCGCAGACGAGGCCCGCTCCGAGGAAGAGATTCGCGCCGAGCGCGAAGACCGCAAGAAGAAGTGTGATGACTACCGCGCCAAGCTCGAGACGCTGGTGACGTCCCGCAGGCTCTATCGCGAGGACGAGAACGGCGAACGCGTTTACCTCGAAGACAATGAGCGCGAGGACGCGCGTCAGCGTGCAGAAGAACTCGTTGCGGAGTATTGTGGTTCCTGAAGGTCCATTACCTGAAAAGGACACCCAGGCTTACTTACCGGACTTTTGTGCCCCCGGCACGATCTTCGTCGTCGTCCTGATCGGCGAGCTGGTCGCGTTCGTGCTGACCCTCGCGGCGCATGATACGCCTGGCCGGTTTCTCATAGAGCTGTCGAAGACCTCCTTCTACATTCTCTGGGCAGCGCTGCTCGGCTCCGCGCTCATGTGCCAGTTTCGCGGGCGCCTCGAAAGTGCGGGCAAGACAATGGCCTTCGTATTCAGCTTCGTCCTGCTGCTGGCGATGTCGCTCGGGCTGGCAGAAGTCGCCTGGCAACTCGACCGCATATTCGGCGAGTCGCTGGTCATCGCGTCAACGCACGCGCAGTTCACCGGTCGCATTTTTGCAATCAGTGCGATCGTTATCGCGCTCGCCATGCGTTACCTCTACGTCTCCAGTGAGTGGCGTCGCAGCATCGTGCTCGAGGCACAGGCTCGTATCAGCGCGTTGCAGGCATTGATCCGGCCGCACTTCCTGTTCAACAGCATGAACACGATCGCATCGCTGACGCGCAGCGATCCGCGGAGGGCCGAAGAGGCCGTCGAGGACCTCTCCGATCTGCTGCGCGCCAATCTCGGAGCCTCGAAAGACAAGACGTCGTTGAAGGAGGAGTTCGAGATCGCCGCCATCTACCAGCGCATCGAGAAGCTGCGGCTGGGCGATCGCCTGAGCGTGCGCTGGGACGTCGGCGACCTGCCCATGCGCGCGCGCATCCCGAGCCTGACGATCCAGCCGCTCATTGAGAACGCAATTTATCACGGCATCGAGATGTTGCCGCAGGGCGGCGAAGTTCTGGTCACCGGCAACAAGGACGAAGACCACCTCGTTATCACGGTGTCGAACCCGGTAGTCCCGGGTGCGGGCGGAAAGAAAGACGGCAACAAGATGGCGATGTCGAACATCCGCCAGCGCTACGAACTGGCATACGGCAACCGTGCGTCGGTCGACGTTCAGGATGACGATGACCGGTTCTCCGTGCGACTGCGTTTCCCGCTGGAGGGCGAGAGCGAATGAAGGTGCTCATCGTCGACGACGAACAGCCGGCGCGAGACCGGCTGCGACAACTGCTGAATGACATCGACGGTTTCGAGGTCGTCGCAGAGGCCGGCAACGGCCGCGATGCGCTCGCGCAGGCGGCTGTTGTGCAACCCGACATCGTGTTGCTCGATATCCGCATGCCTGGCATGAACGGCATCGAGGCGGCGCAGCACCTGAATGCACTCGACCGCGCACCTGCGGTCGTGTTCACGACCGCCTACGACGAATACGCCATCGAGGCCTTCGAGGCGCACGCGATCGGTTACGTGCTAAAACCGGTCCGCCGGGCTCGCCTCGAGGCCGCGCTGCAGCACGCGTCGCGGCTCGCCGCCGGCATGCTCGGTGAGATGTCAGCGACACCCGAGCTCGAGGCACGGCGCACCCACGTCTGCGCGCAGGTTCATGGCGAGCTCCGCGTCATCCCAGTCGAGGACATTACGTGCTTCAGGGCAGACCAGAAGTACGTCGCCGTCTACCACGATGGAGGCAAACACCTCATCGATGAGTCGCTGAAATCTCTCGAGACGGCGTTTGCGGACACGTTCGTGCGAATTCACCGCGGCGCGCTTGTTGCTGTCGACCGCATCGACCGCCTGGAGAAAGGCGCCGACGGCAAGGTACACCTTTTGCTGCGCGACAACTCGCAAGACGAACTCAAAGAGCTGATAATCAGTCGCCGACACGTCTCCGACGTCCGCAAACGATTAAAGGCATTGTAGGATTCCCGGTAGGAGCGGTCGTAAGACCGCGATCCAGCGTATGCAGCTAAAGATAGCCACCCGCAAATCCGCACTGGCACTCTGGCAGGCCGAGCACGTCGCCGGCATCCTGGCCTCGATGGCCGACGTCGACGACGTCGAGCTCGTGCCGATGTCGACGCGCGGCGACGAGGTTCTCGATCGCAGCCTGCAAAAAATCGGCGGCAAGGGCCTGTTCATCAAGGAACTCGAAGTGGCGATGCAGGAGGGCCGCGCCGACCTTGCCGTCCACTCGATGAAAGACGTGCCTGCCGACATGCCGGCAGGCTTTTGTCTCGCGGCCGTGTTGAAGCGTTCCAATCACCGCGACGCGCTGGTGACGAGAGACCGGCGCAAACTCGGTGAGCTCGATGCCGGGGCGGTGGTCGGCAGTTCGAGCCTGCGTCGCCAGGCCCAGCTCAGGATGATGCGGCCCGATATCGATGTGCAGCCGCTCCGCGGCAACGTCAACACCCGCCTTGTCAAGCTCGACAACGGTGACTATGACGCGATCGTGCTGGCAGCGACGGGCCTCGAGCGGCTCGGACTCGAACGGCACATCAGCCAGCAATTCTCGGTCGACGAAATGCTGCCGGCGACGGCGCAGGGCGTGCTCGGCGTCGAGTGCCTTGCGGCCCGCGACGACATTCGCGCATTGCTTGCCGCGATCAACGATGACACCGCACATGTAACGACGACCGCGGAACGCGCGGTTGCAAGGGCGTTGCAGGCGAGTTGCCAGTCGCCCGTCGCGGCATTCGCCGAGTCGGACGGCAGGCGCGTCAGCGTAACGGCACTCGTCGCGCTGCCCGACGGCAGCCGGTTCATCCGCAAGTCCGCGGCCGGCGATGCTGCAGCTGCGGAACAGGTCGGCGAGCGCGTCGCCGGAATCCTGGTCGAGCACGGCGCCCGCGAACTGCTCGCTGCCGCCGAGGCCATGAGTGGCTGACAAGTCGCTCAACGGGTCGACGGTGCTGGTGACGCGCCCCGCCCGCCAGGCCGTCGAGCTGGCTCAGGCCATCGAGGCGCAGGGCGGCAGAGCAATCGTATTTCCCGTCATCGACATCGCGCCGCTGCATCCGGACACCGTTGCCGTCGCAGCGCATCGCCTGAAGCCCCCGGACATCGCTGTGTTCGTGAGTCGCAATGCCGTCGATTTCGGATTGCCGTACGCCGGCTCTGCCGCGATCGCTGCGGTCGGGCCCGCAACGGCGCGCGCCGTCGAGGAGAGCGGCTACGAAGTCGCAATCCGGCCGGCGGCGGGTTTCGACAGTGAGCACCTGCTCGCATCACCCGCGCTCGCCGACGTTGCGGGCCAGACCGTGCGCATCATTCGCGGCACGACCGGACGCGAGTTGCTTGGCAAAACGCTTGCCGAACGCGGTGCGGACGTCGAGTACCTGGCGGTTTACGAGCGACGCCTGCCTGAATACGAACCGTCGGAGCTCGATGCAATCGCAGCCCGGCTCGAGCGTGGCGAGCTCGGGGCAATCGTCGTGATGAGCGTGGAAAGCCTGCGCAATCTGCTCACACTGCTGCCCCCGCGCAGTGTATCGATGTTGCCGAAAGTACCACTGGTTACGCCCGCCGAACGTGTGATAAAAGAATGCCATCATCGACTCCCCGGGTCGCGGCCGACGCTCGCCGCGGGCCCCCAGGCCAGTGATATGGTTCGTGCGATAATTGCGCTGGCTGCATCCGGATAGATTCCATGAGTGAAGACGAGAAACTGGACGAGACCTCGGCAGAGGCGACCTTCGAGCCTGTGCCCGAAGAACCTGCGCCCGAAGAAAGCGCGGTCGAAGAAAAGCAACCGGAATCGAAACGCAGCGCAGGTGCCGGCGGCATTGCCTGGCTCGCCCTGTTCGTTGCGCTGGTTGCAGCAGCCGGCGTTGGCTACGGCCTCGTCGCGGACTGGCGGTCTTCCCGGGACGACGACGCTGCCGGACGATCGCTGGCCGACCTCGAAAGACAGCTCGGCAGGGCACGCCAATCGGTTACCGAAATTGACGACGACCTGTCCACGCTGCGAGATGCCGACGGGACGCTGTCGACACGCCTCGATGCGATCGAACGCGACATCGATGCCCGCGTCAGGCTGTTCGAGTCTTTGCCGACACGCATGTCGACGATCGAACAGTCGATCGCATCGCTGCAGGGCCTGTCGACGGGCGCAAGGAACACGCTGTTACTGGCCGAGGCCGAGTACTACATGCAGATCGCCAACGCGCAGCTGCAGCTCGCGGGCAATCCCGATCTCGCCGCCATGGCCCTGCGCATGGCCGACGACCGCATCGTGCAGTTAGCGGATCCGTCGCTGACCGATGTGCGCCGCGCACTCGCCAACGAGCTTGCCTTGCTCGACGGCATGGACAAACCCGATATCGAAGGCATCACACTGACGCTCGCAAGCCTTTCGCTCGTCGTTGACTCGATGCCACTGCGGCGAGTCGCCGAAGAGGCAGTCGAGTCCGCGATCATCGACGCCGAAGCCAGCGGCGTCTCGCGCGCATGGTCATCGGTGAAGGGCGCGTTTGCCGGGCTCGTCAGGGTGCGCAAGACCGACGAAACCGACCAGGCGCTGATTGCACCCGATGCCGAATTCTTCCTGCGCGCGAACCTGTCGCTGCAGATGCAGGCGGCCCGGCTGGCGCTGTTGCGCGGCGAAAAGAGTATTTTCGACCAGAGCCTCAATGACGCCGATGCCTGGATCGAGCGCTACTTCGACCTTGACGATGCGCAGGTCTCGAGTGCGCGTGAGACGATTACGGAAATTCGCGAAGGTCTGTTTGCGGCCATAACGCCAGACATCTCCGAGTCGCTGCGGTTACTGCGCCAGCAGCAGGCCATCTCCGACGCTGTGCGGACGACGGAACCGGTCGAGCCTGTTGAATGAAGTTCGGGATCTACATCGTCCTGGCCATAGTCGCGAGCATGCTCGCGGCACACTTCCTGCTCGCGGACCCGGGCTACGTTGCAATCAATTTCCGCGGCTACCTGATAGAGATGTCCGTGCCCGTGCTCGTCGGTCTGATCGTGATGCTGCTGATCGCGATATGGGTATTGCGAAAAGTCTGGCGGGCGCCGAGACAACTCGGCGAGGCTGCCGGTCGATATCGCTCGGGGCGTGCCGGCCAGAAGCTGACGCAAGGCATGATCGAGGTCGCCGAGGGCAACTTCGCTCGCGGCGAACGGCTGCTGGCGCGCGCGGCTGGCAGCAGCGATGCACCCCTGTTCAACTATCTGCAGGCGGCCAGGGCCGCTCATCTGCAGGGCCTCGACGAGAGGCGCGATGACTGGCTGAAGCTCGCGTTCGAGAACACGCCCGAGGCGTCCAACGCCGTGCTGCTCACGCAGGCCGAGTTTCAGCTCGACCGGGGCCAGCACGAACAGGCACTGGCCACGCTGCGGCGCCTCGAGGAAAACTCGCGCGATCACAGCTATGCGCTCGCGCTACTCGGCCGGCTCTACTATCGACTCGAGGACTGGGCCGCGCTTGCCGATATCCTGCCGCGACTGCAGAAGCACGGTCGCGTCGACAAGGAGACGCTCGAAAAGTGGACCGTTCGGGTGCATCGCGAGGCGCTGCAGAACGCGCAAGAGAGTGACGAACTCGTACGCACCTGGATGGACGTACCGAAGGCGCACAAGAAAAATATCGACTTGCTCGAAGCCTATTACAACGGCCTGATGCGTTGCGGCCAGCATGCGCAGGCAGAACGCGAGATCGCCGCGGCACTGAAAGCCGAGTGGCGCGCGCCGTTGGTCAGGCTGTTCGGCCTCGTCGAGGGCCCGGATCCGAGCAAGCAACTGAAGCGCGCCGAGACCTGGCTTGCCAGGCGCGGAGAGGACGCCGACCTGATCCTTGCCGCTGCCCGGCTTTGCCTGCGCAACGAACTCTGGGGTAAGGCCCGCAGCTACCTCGAGACGGTCATCAGCCTGCGGCCGACGCCGGAAGCGTTTCACGAGTACGGCCGCCTGCTGACGCAGCTCGGCGAGGGCGATGCGGCAGCCGATGCCTACCGCGAGGGTCTGGGTATGGTTGCCGACGGTCCGCCGACTGCGATCCCGCACCTCGAGCCCGATCCGAGGTAACGCCTGTGTACACGATCATTGCTGGAGTTGGTTATACCGGGAAGCGCGTTCTCGAGGCGCTGCCTCCGGATCAGTCTCTCGGACTCAATCGCTCACCGGTCGATTCCTCGCACCGCGTCGATCGGTACGATCTCGATGACGACAAGCTGCTCCCGGTCGAACTGCCCGATGAATTCAGCGTCGTCTACTCCGTGCCGCCGAAAGGTTCCGACGCAAGGCTCAGGCATTTCCTAATGAAGCTCGAGCCCAAGCCGAAGCGCTTCGTCTACATCAGCACGACCGGTGTCTACGGCAATCGCGACGGCGCAATCGTCACGGAAGCAACGCAGCCGCGGCCGGAGACCGATCGCGCCAGGCGGCGCGCTGCCGCCGAGCTCATGATCGCGCACTGGAGCAGCCGCCATGACGTCAAGTACGTGGTACTCCGGGCGCCGGGCATCTACGGGCCGGGCAGGCTCGGCATAGACCGCATCAAAGAGGGTGTACCCGTGCTGCGCGAGGAAGACGCCAACCCGGGTAACCGCATCCACGTCGAAGACCTGGCGCGCTGCTGTCTGGCAGCGCTCGATCCCGACACGCCCGCCGGCGTGTACAACGTCGGCGACGGAGACCTGCGCTCGACCACCTGGTTCACGAAGGAGGTTGCCCGGCAGTGCGGGCTCGAGCCACCGCCCGAGATCAGCCGCAAGCAGGCGATCGAGGAGTTTTCTGCCACCCGGCTGTCGTACCTGGCGGAGTCGCGCCGCGTCGACTCGACCAAGATGCGCGAGGTTCTGGGCGTAACGCCCGTCTACGGCAACCCGGAAGACGGCATCAAAGCCAGCCTGTAGCGGCGGCCCGCGATGCGGGCTACCTCATCGTCTACGGCTGACTTCGCTTACTCCTGAGCCAGGCCGTTACAGGCTCCCACTCATCCCAGTCGGGCCAGGCCAGGTACTCGGGTAACTCGAAGATTCCCAGGCCCCGGGTATAGGCACGTACGTAGTTTTGTGCTTCGCGCAGCGCCGCTATGTACGGCACGCGTGCCCTGGTCAGGTAGTCGTCGAGGTCATCGAAGATCAGCGTATTGTCGCGAACGCGATTTGCCAGCGCGCCGATCTTCACTTTCTTATTCTGCACGCGATGCAACGCGGCGAGCTCCTTCAGGAATTCGGTTGTCGCCTGCATGTCGATCGTCGACGGCAGTACGGGCACGAGAACCGTCTCGGCGTGATTGACGAGGTCTGTGAGTTCCTTTCCGTGCGAACGGGCCGGCGCATCGGCAACCAGGATATCGGCGCCGCGGGGCGCATGACGCAGTCCATCTTCGAAGGCAGCCACACCGGCAATCGCGGGACGACTGTCGGGACGTCGCTCGAGCCAGTCCAGGCTGGAACGTTGCGGATCGTAGTCCGCCAGTGCGACCGTAGCGCCTTCGTTCGCAAAATAGGATGCAATGTTAGTGGCAAGGGTGCTCTTCCCGCAGCCGCCCTTGGCGTTCAGGACCATGATGTGCCGCATGTATTCTCTCCGCTCGCGGTGTCGTTGTTTATTGATTTATCTGCTGATTCCGCAGCTTTATGTAAACTACAGGCGCCGAAAGCAAATGTCCATCCAAAGGTTTTAAACTCCGCGAATGCAGATTCGCTACACGAAAATGCAGGGTGCGGGCAATCGCATCGTCGTTGTCGACCAGCGCGAACTCGAGCTGCCGCCACCGCCCGCGGACGTCGTCCGTGTGCTGGGCGACGACGCATCGGGGCCGGGATTCGACCAGCTCATGTGGCTATCGGCAGCCACGCGACCGGGCTCGGCAGGCAGCTATCGCGTATTCAACCGCGACGGCTCCGAAGTCGAACAATGCGGCAACGGCGTACGCTGTGTTGCGCGTTTGCTCGCATCGCAGGTCGGCAGCGAATTCACGCTCGACAGCGCGGCGGGGCCGGTAGAAATTCGCATTGGCGGCGACGACACCGTCGCCGTAAACATGGGGCAGGTAAACGTCGAACGGTCGACGCTCGACGTCGATGGCGAGAGACTCGCGGTTTCCCTCGTCTCCGTCGGCAATCCCCATTGCGTGCTCCAGGTCGACGACGTCGATGTCGCGCCTGTCGACGAACTCGGGCCTTCCATCGAAAATCACGCGCGGTTTCCGGACAGGATCAACGTGGGTTTTTGCCAGGTGCAGGACCGCCATACCATTCGCCTGCGCGTCCACGAACGAGGCGTCGGCGAAACGCTCGCCTGCGGGACCGGCGCTTGCGCCGCCGTCGTTGCGGGCGCCTCACTGGGCCTGCTCGACGAGCGGGTACTCGTGCTCCTGCCCGGCGGACAACTCGTGGTAAGCTGGCGCGGTGGCGACAGCGCCGTGTGGTTGAGTGGCGATGCCGAAATACTGAGCGAGGGAATCATCGATTTATGAGCACACAAGCGAGCCCGGAGTACCTTGACGAGCCGTTATCCGATGACGCGGTCCACGACTACCTCGCGGCACATCCCGATTTCTTCGAGCGCCACCGACAGCTGCTGGACTCGCTGCAATTGCCGCACTCCTCGGGCGGCGCGGTGTCACTCGTGGAGCGACAGGTCTCCAACCTGCGGCAGAAGGAGCTCAAGCTCGAACGCCGGCTCAAGGAACTGATATCGGTCGCGCGTGACAACGATCTGCTGGCCGCCAAGATCCACGAGCTCAGCATCCAGCTGATAGCTGCGCCAGACCTGCAGGCGACCGTCGCAGCCGTCGAGGAGGCGATGCGTTCGGGTTTCGGTGCCGACCTGGCGGTGCTCGTCATCTTCGGCGATCCATCCTCGTTCGACGATATCGACGCCGGCCGCTTCTTTCGGGTGACTGAGCGGTCCGATCCGGCAATCAAGCCGTTCGCCACGTTCCTGAACGGCAGTGGCCCGCGCTGCGGACAGACGCGTGATAGCCAGCGCGAGTTTTTGTTCAGGGGCGACGCGGACGAGATCGGATCGGTGGCACTCGTGCCGCTCGGCAAAAAGGCCGAAATCGGCTTCATGGCGATCGGCAGCAACGATGCGCAGCGGTTCCATCCCGGCATGAGCATGGATTTCCTGTCGCGGGTCGGTGACCTCGTCTGCGGGGCGCTCAAGCGCTTTTAGCGGCCTGCCCTCATGCAGGATGAACAGAGAAGGTGGATCGACCGGTTCATCCATCATCTCGAATTCGAGCGTCGCCTCTCGCCGCTGACCTGCAAGCACTACCGCCGCGACCTGGATGCCCTGTCGCGCTGGTGCGAAGGGCAGGACATCGACAGCTGGGCGGCCCTGGACAGCGAGCATTTGCGTTCGTTTACCGCCGCCGCGTATCGCAAGGGCATGAGCGCCAAAAGCCTGCAGCGGCGATTGTCGGCGGTGCGTATGTTCTTTCGCTACCTGCTGCGCGAGAAACACCTGACACGGAATCCCGCCACGTCTGTCTCGGCGCCGAAAGCCGGCAAGCGACTGCCCGGAAATCTCGATGCGGATCGCATGGCGCGACTGTTGGAAATACCGGGTGACGGGCCGCTCGTGGACCGCGACCGGGCTATCCTCGAACTGCTCTACTCGTCGGGCCTGCGGCTGGCCGAACTCGTCGATCTCGACTGCGGCGATGTCGACATGAAGGAGACGACCGTTCGCGTCACGGGCAAGGGCAACAAGGACCGTATAGTCCCGGTCGGCCGCAAGGCACTGCAGGCCCTCGAGCGATGGCAGCAATCACGCGCTCAGCTTGCCGATGCCGGCGAGAACGCACTGTTCGTGAGCCAGCGTGGCGGCCGCATCAGCGCGCGGGCCGTGCAGGCGCGTGTCAAGCACTGGGCCAAGCGCCAGGGCATCGATGCCAACGTCTACCCGCACCTGTTCCGGCACTCCTTCGCCACCCACCTGCTCGAGTCCAGCCACGACCTGCGCGGCGTCCAGGAACTCCTGGGGCACGCCAATATCTCGACGACGCAGGTTTACACCCACCTTGATTTCCAGCATTTGGCCCAGATCTACGACCAAACCCATCCACGAGCTCGTAAGAAATAAGGCGATCCAGCCATGGAACAATTCAGAGGTACGACAATTGTCTCGGCACGCCGCAACGGCAAAGTCGCCATCGCCGGCGACGGCCAGGTCAGCATGGGCAATACGGTCATGAAGGGCAATGCCCGCAAGGTACGGCCGCTGGCAGGCGGCCGCGTCATCGCTGGATTCGCCGGCGGTACCGCCGACGCGTTCACGCTCTTCGAGCTGTTCGAATCGAAGCTCGATCAGTACGGCAACCTGACGCGCGCGGCGATCGAGCTTGCGAAGGACTGGCGAACCGACCGGCGCCTGCGACGCCTCGAGGCGCTGCTGTGCGTCGCCGACAAGGAAGCCAGTTTCATCATCTCCGGCAATGGTGACGTGATCGAACCGGAGGACGACCTCATGGCCATCGGTTCTGGTGGTCCCTACGCGCAGGCCGCCGCACTCGCCCTGCTCAAAAACACCGACCTCGAAGCCAGAGAGATCGTCGAGAAAGCGCTGAATATCGCCGGCGATATCTGCGTCTACACGAACCAGAACGTCGTTATCGAAGAATTGTAATTTGATTGGGCGGAAGTAGCGTCGTGTGGGAGGGCCGTCCCCGGCCCGATCGCGGCGAGACGCCGCTCCCACACGACGCCGCTCCCGCCGAAACGAGAATGCCATGTCTACCATGACCCCCAGAGAAATCGTCCAGGAACTGGACAAACACATCGTCGGACAGGACGAGGCCAAACGGGCCGTCGCAATCGCGCTCCGAAATCGCTGGCGCCGTGTGCAGGTCGACGAACCGCTGCGTTCGGAGATCACGCCGAAGAACATCCTGATGATCGGACCGACCGGCGTCGGCAAGACCGAGATCTCCAGGCGTCTCGCGCGACTCGCCAAGGCCCCGTTCATCAAGGTCGAAGCGACCAAGTTCACCGAGGTCGGTTACGTCGGCCGCGAGGTGGACAGTATCGTGCGGGACCTCATGGACGTTGCCGTCAAGATGATTCGCGAAGACGCGATGTCCAAGGTTCGGCACCGCGCCGAGGACGCCGCCGAAGAACGTATTCTCGACGCGTTGTTGCCGCCACCGAGTCGTGGCGTCGGCTTTACGCCCGAGACCGAAGTCAGCGAGGACAGCGACACGCGGCAGAAATTCCGCAAGATGCTGCGCGAAGGCAAGCTCGACGACAAGGAAATCGAGATCGAGATCGACGCCGTGCCGATCGGCGTCGAGATCATGGCGCCGCCGGGCATGGAGGAAATGACCAGCCAGCTGCAGGGCATGTTCCAGAACCTGGGTGGCAACCGTCGCAAGACGCGCAAGCTCAAAGTCAAAGAAGCGCTGCGCATGCTCGTCGACGAGGAAGCCGCGAAGATGGTCGACGAAGAAGAACTCAAGTCGCAGGCGCTGGAAGCCGTCGAGCAGCACGGCATCGTGTTCCTCGACGAAATCGACAAGGTCGCGAGGCGCTCGGAAACGCACGGCGCCGACGTCTCTCGCGAAGGGGTGCAGCGCGACCTGCTGCCGCTCGTCGAGGGGTCGACGGTCAACACCAAGTACGGCATGGTGAAGACCGACCACATCCTGTTCATCGCCTCGGGGGCGTTTCACGTATCGAAACCGTCGGACCTGATCCCTGAATTGCAGGGCCGTTTCCCGATCCGCGTCGAACTGAAATCGCTGACGACCGAGGACTTCGTTCGCATCCTCACGGAACCCGATGCGTCGCTGACAGACCAGTACCGCGCGCTGCTCGAGACAGAGGAAGTCTCCGTGGAGTTTGACGACAGCGGCGTCAAGCGCATTGCCGAAGTCGCATTTCACGTGAACGAAAGCACCGAGAACATCGGCGCGCGCCGGCTGCACACCGTCATGGAGAGACTGCTCGAGACCGTATCGTTCGAGGCCTCCGACAAGAGCGGTTCACAGGTACGCATCAACGCCGGTTACGTGGACGAGCACCTCTCGGAGCTGTCGCAGGACGAGGACCTCAGTCGCTATATCCTATAAAATGCGCGCATGAACAAGCCGGGCGAAACTGAAGGCACGACGCATTTCGGCTATACGTCCGTCGATGCCGCCGACAAGGCCGGGCTCGTTCGCGATGTCTTCGATTCCGTGGCATCGCGCTATGACATCATGAACGACCTCATGTCGGGCGGGCTGCACCGGCTGTGGAAGCGTTTCACGATCGATCACGCCAACGCGCGGCCGGGCCAGTCGATCCTCGACCTGGCCGGCGGGACCGGCGACCTGGCCATCAGGTTCTCGCGGCTGGTTGGTCAGGATGGTCACGTCGTGCTCGCCGACATCAACGCCGCGATGCTCAGGGAAGGCCGCCGCCGGCTGGTCGACGAGGGGATTGCCGGGAACGTCACCATCGCGCAGGTCGATGCCGAGAACCTGCCGTTTGCCGAGTCGAGCTTCGACTGCATAACGATCGCATTCGGCCTTCGCAACGTCACGGACAAGCAGGCCGCGCTCGAATCGATGCGCAACGTCCTGAAGCCGGGCGGCAAGGTCATGATCCTGGAATTCTCCAGGCCTGCGGAAGCGATCAAGCCCGCCTACGATCTTTACTCCTTCCGGGTGCTACCACTGCTCGGCAAACTCGTCGCCCAAGACGCGGACAGCTATCAGTACCTTGCCGAGTCCATCCGCATGCATCCCGACCAGGACACCCTCAAGAGCATGATGGAAGACGCCGGCTTCGAACGCTGCAAGTTCCACAACCTCATGGGCGGCATCGTCGCGCTGCACATCGGCTACCGTATCTGAGTCATGGCGATGGACCCCCTGCAAGGCGCGATGCGGCCGATCGCCAAGCTGCTCAATCGCAATATTCGCGAAACCACGCCGGCGCTCGAGCTTTGCGAGGAACTCGATGGCTCCGTCGTCGCTGTCAGGGTGCGTGACACGGCGCTGGCAGCATACTTTGTCGTCGCCGGCGATTCCGTCGACCTGACGCCCGAGTACGAGGGCGACGCCGACGTCGTCATCGAGGGCTCGCTCATTACGCTCGCCCGCATGGCCGGCCAGTCCGGAGAATCCGCGATACGTGACGGATCGCTGGATCTCAGCGGCGACGCGAGGCTCGCGCAGAAATTCCAGCGCCTGCTGTCGTTCGCGAAGCCCGATCTCGAAGAGGAACTGTCGGGAGTCATCGGCGACGTCGCTGCGCACCGGCTTGGCGTCATCGCTCGCGGCGTCGGTCGCTGGGCTGAGACGGCAACATCGACGATGGGCGCCAACATACGCGAGTATCTGCAGGAAGAATCGGGCGACGTCCCGAGCCGATACGAGGTCGAGCGTTTCGCCACGGACGTCGGCAAACTGCGCGACGACGTAGACCGTGCCGAAGCCAGGCTCAAACGACTGCTGGAGGCCGGGTAGGTGGCTCGACGCCGCACACTGCTGCGCGTCATCGCGATCCAGCGCATCCTCGTCAAATACGGTCTCGACGAGGTCATCACGGCGACGCACCTGCTGCGGCCACTCCGCTACCTGTTCCTCTTTTTCCCGCGCAAACGCGACAGCTCCGCCCCACTCGGCGAACGTATTCGACTCGCGCTCGAGGAACTGGGGCCGATCTTCGTCAAGTTCGGCCAGGCAATCTCGACTCGCCGCGACCTGCTGCCGCCCGACATCGCTGTCGAACTCGCGAAACTTCAGGACCGCGTGCCGCCGTTTCCCGCCGAGGAAGCCGTGGCAATCATCAGCGACGCCTACGGCCAGCCGGTCGACGAGGTATTCGAGCGATTCGATGTCGAACCGCTGGCAGCGGCATCGATCGCACAGGTGCACAGCGCCGCGCTACGCGACGGTACCGAGGTTATCGCCAAGGTCCTGCGGCCCGGCGTCGAAGAACAGATCGAACGCGACCTCGAAGTGCTGCGCTTGCTCGCGACACTCGCCAAGCGCTACTGGGAGCATGGCAAGCGCCTGAAACCGACCGAAGTCGTCGCCGAGTACGAGCGCACCGTTCACGATGAGCTCGACCTGATGCGCGAAGCGGCAAACACTGCGCAGCTGAAGCGCAACTTCGACGGCTCGGACATGCTGTACGTCCCCGAAATCTACTGGGACTATTGCCGTCCCGAGGTCATGGTGCAGGAACGCATCTTCGGCACCCCGATCAGCGACATGGATGCGTTGCGCGCGGCCGGCACCAACATCAGGCGGCTCGCCGAGAACGGCGTGCACATCTTCTTCACGCAGGTCTTTCGGCACAATTTCTTCCACGCCGACATGCACCCGGGCAACATCTTCGTGATCCTTACGGATCCCGAGCGGCCAAAGTACGCTGCGGTCGACTTCGGCATCGTCGGCTCGCTCGAACCCGACGACAAACGCTACCTCGCAGAGAACTTCCTCGCCTTTTTCGACCGCGACTACCACCGGATCGCGAAACTGCACATCGACTCGGGCTGGGTGCCGGCCGGCACGCGCGTTGATCAGCTCGAGTCAGCCGTTCGTACGGTCTGCGAGCCGATCTTCAACAAACCGCTCTCCCAGATCTCGTTTGCGCAGGTGTTGATGCGGCTGTTCCGGGTGGCGCAGCGATTCGAGGTCGAAATCCAGCCGCAGATGATCCTGTTGCACAAAACGCTGTTCAACATCGAAGGGCTCGGACGCGACCTCTATCCGGAGCTCGACCTGTGGGAGACGGCGCATCCCGTCCTGAAGGACTGGATGAACGAACAGATCGGGCCGCAGGCGATGATCTCCGATATCCGCGAGCACCTGCCGCAGGTTCGACATGCGATGCGCGAGTTGCCGAACGCGCTGCAGAACCTGTCGGAGCAACTCGGCAGCGGCGAGATTCGGGTCCAGATCGACGGTTCGGAGCTCGAGCGAATCGAGCGCTCATTGGAAAAACAGCGATCGCAGCGGTTCTGGCTGGCACTGGCGGGCATTGGCGCCGTCACCGGTACGCTGGTTCTCGCGCTCGAGGTGCAGGCCATGCTGGGCTGGGTGTTGATCAGTGGCGGAGTCGTATCCGGCGCACTCTCGCGCTGGCTCTAGTACACGCGGATGCTCGCGGCCATCGCCCGTTTGCTGTTGCGCCTCGGCGGCTGGACGCCTGTCGGCGGGGTGCCGGATATTCCGAAGGCCGTTTTCGTTGCCGCACCGCACACGTCCAACTGGGACGGCGTCTGGGCGTTGATTTACAAGGTGGCGATCGGGCTCGACATCAAGTTCTTCGCCAAGCAGTCGCTATTCTGGTTTCCGCTCGGCATCCTGCTGCGAGGCCTCGGTGCCGTGCCCCTTGACCGCACGCGCGCGGGCTCGGCCGTGGACCAGGCGGTGGCACAATTCGACAACAACGAGGAGTTCTTTTTCGGCCTCGCGCCCGAGGGCACGCGCAGTTTTCGGTCGCACTGGAAGTCCGGCTTCTACCGCATCGCGGAGACCGCCAACGTGCCGATCGTGCTGGGCTTCCTCGACTACGGCGAAAAGGAGCTGGGACTCGGCCCGATCATCGATGTCTCTGTCGGCCAGCAGGCCGTCCTCGAGGAATGCCGCAGGTTTTATGCGAACGTCAAAGGCCGCTGGCCCGAGAAATTCGGGCCGATTCGCTTCCCCGATGACGAGATGGCCCGCAAGCCGCAACGAAGCGTTCGGAGTTTCGTGCGCCGCAGCGGCCGCCTGACCGGGTCGCAGGAGAAAGCGCTCAGCGAGCTCTGGCCCGGCTACGGCATCGAGTTCGAGGATGCGCCGCTCGAGCTCGACCGCGTGTTCGGGCGACGCGCGCCACGTGTGCTGGAAATCGGCTTCGGCAACGGCGACACCCTCGTGCAGCAGGCGACCGAGAATCCCGACAAGGACTTTGTCGGTATCGAGGTGCACGAACCGGGAGTCGGCCATTGCCTGATCAAGGCGCGCGACGCCGGTATCGCGAACCTGAAGCTCATCATGCACGACGCGATCGAGGTACTGGGCGGCCAGATTCCCGACGCTTCGCTGGAGCGCGTCAACCTGTACTTTCCGGATCCCTGGCCGAAGAAGCGACATCACAAACGGCGCATCGTGAACCCTGCTTTCCTCGCGCTGGTGGCACGTCGACTGCAGCCGCACGGCACCCTGCACATTGCCACCGACTGGGCCGGCTACGCAGAACATATTGACGAGGTACTCGGGGCCAGCGAGCTGTTTCGCTGTGCCGAGCGACGAAAGCACGATGGCGACCGGCCGCTGGATCGCCCGCGCACGAAATTTGAGCAACGCGGACTGAAAAAGGGGCACCGCATCGTCGACTGGCGCTTCGAGCGTATCGACTGAAACCTTCCTTGCGCATCGCCGCGCGTCTTCTATAACTAAGAGGAAAGGGGGAGTATCGACGAACGAAGCGAGGATTCGCGATGGCTGTGCTCTACCCTGCGATTGGTCAATGGTTCCAGCGCCCGACCGGCGTCCTGTTCGAAGTTGTCGCCGTTGACGAAGGAGAACGCACCGTGGAGATACAGCAGTTCGACGGCACGATCGACGAGATCGATGTCGAGAGCTGGACCGAGTGGCTCGTGACGGAGGTCGCCGCCCCGGAGGATTGGTCGGGCTCGGTCGACATGGAACCCGAAGACCACGTCGACGTCACGGCAGCCGAGATGCCCGCGGGATTTCACGACCCGATGGAGTTTCTGGACAAGCTCTGATAAACGGCGATCGCGGTCTTACGACCGCTCCTACGATTCCTATTGGCACGTGTTGGAGCGCTTGAGCGTAGCGAAACCGCGAGCGATAGCGGCGGGCGAAGCCCGCGCTCCAGGCCAGGCGGTCTCGCATGTTCGAAGAAAGATCGCGGTCTCACGACCGCTCCTACGACTCGCGGTTTCGCTGCGCTCAACCGCTCCAACAAGCGTGCCTACATCGATTCCGGGCCGGTGACGAATATCGTTCCGTCGCGCACCTCGAGGGCGACCTCGCGCAACGACTTTCCCTTGCACGGCCCCGCGAAGCACATTCCCGTGTCGATTTCGTACATCGCGCCGTGCGAGGCGCAGATGATTGCGCTGCGATCCTTGGTCAGAAAAGCGTCGGGCATCCAGTTCAGCGGATGGCCGACGTGCACGCAGTAGTTCTGGTAAGCGTACACATCGTTGCCCATGCGTACGACGAATCCCTTGAACGGCCAGTCGCCGTCGCCGATGGAAAACTCGCGGCAGCCCGGATCGCCGAGCTCGTCGAGCCGGCCGACGGCCACTTCTTTCATTGGGCGCCTCCGGTAGCGACATAACGATCGTGGCGGCGGGCGACGTAGCCGGCCAGCAGGATGGCAGGGATGCCGAGCGCGGCCGCGTACAGGAAAAAGCCCAGCCAGCCGACAGACTCCTGCACGTGGCCGGCATAGCCCGCGACCAGTTTTGGAAACAGCGACATGATCGAACTCAACAGTGCGTACTGCGTCGCCGTGAACGATGCGTTGACGAGACTCGACAGGTAGGCGATCAGCACGGTGCCGCCGAATCCCTGCGCGATATTGTCGGCGGTGATCGTCACGCCGAGCATCCAGGGCTCGGGCCCGACCAGGACCATGGCCGCGAAGAACAGGTTGGTCGACGCAATCAGCACCGTCGCCGTGACGAGGCAGCGCGCCACGCCGAATTTCAGAACGGCCCAGCCGCCGGCGCCGATACCGATGATCGTAACCCATGCACCGTAGGTCTTTGCGATGAGCCCGATCTGCGTGCCCGTATAGCCGAGGTCCAGGTAGAACGGATTGGCAAGGATGCCGAGCACGTAGTCACTGATGCGATACAGCGAAATGAACACGATCAGAACCAGCGCGAATCGACCGAACCGCTCGACGAAGTCGCTGAACGGATCGGCAACGGCATGCTGGAACCACGCGACTGCCTTGACGGTCAACGTGCCTGCCGGAGCACGAAAGCGTTCAGTGATCTCGGCAGGTTCGTCGGCCCACAGTGTGGCAGCGAGGCCGATGACCATCATGAGCGCCATGATCTGGTACGTCAGCGCCCATGAGACGTGGTCCGACAGGATCAGCGCGCCGCCCATGCTGAAAATGAGCGCAACCCGGTAGCCGTACTGGTAAGCCGCGGCGAGCACGCCCTGCATACGCACCTCGGCGCACTCGATCCGGTACGCGTCGACGACGATATCCTGGGTCGCGGACGAAAACGCGACCGCAAATGCAACGATGGCGAAGACTTCGATGTTTTGCGCCGGGTCGACCATTGAAAGTACGAACAGCGCGACGCCAATACACACTTGCGCCAGCAGCATCCAGGATCGTCGGCGTCCGAGCAGCGCCGACAGCACCGGCACGCGGGTGGAGTCGATGACCGGTGCCCAGACGAACTTGAAACTGTAAGCGAAACCGAGCCAGGCGAAGGTGCTGATCGTGCTGCGCTCGACCGAGGCCGTTTCGAGCCAGGCCGTCAGCGTCGAGTACACCAGTGCAAACGGCAGGCCGGCGGAGAAGCCCAGGAAGAAGATAACGAGCACCCGCTTCTGCAGGTACTGGCGCCAGTTCTTGTTCTGATCAGGCTCCATCGGGCCAATCGTAGTCCATGATCAGGGGCGCGTGGTCGGAAAAGCGTTCGTCGCGATAGATCTCGGTGCGCAGCACCCTGTCCTGAAGACCGGGCGTCACGACGTGATAGTCGATACGCCAGCCGACGTTGTTATCCCACGCGCGACCGCGGTTCGACCACCACGTGTACTGGTGCTCTTCCTGCGGCAACGTTCGAAACGCATCGACGAAGCGGTACTCGCCGAACACGCGATCCATCCACGCGCGCTCCTCGGGCAGAAAGCCGGAGTTCTTCCGGTTGGCCTTCCAGTTGCGCAGGTCCTGTTCCCTGTGTGCGATGTTCCAGTCGCCGCAGATGATCGTTTGCGAACGGCGGCGGCGGACTTTCTTCAGGTGACCGGTGAAGCTGTCCATGCAACGATACTTGGCGGCCTGACGTTCCTCGCTGGACGATCCCGATGGCAGGTAGAGCGATACGACGTTGATGCCGTCGAGCTGCACCTCGAGGTACCGGCCCTCTTTGTCGAATTCGTCATCGCCGTACCCGCGAATGACCTTTTTCGGCGCGTGCCGCGAGTACACGGCGACACCGCTGTAACCCTTTTTCTCGGCGTCCTCGTAGTAGCAGTGGTAGCCGGCCGGCGAGAAAACCGCGTCGCCGAGCTGGTGCACCTGCGCCTTGGTTTCCTGTATGCAGACGACGTCGGCCTGTTGCCTGTCCAACCAGTCGAAGAAACCCTTGCGCGCTGCGGCGCGAATGCCGTTGGCATTGAGACTGATAACGCGAAACAAGTCGGCTCCCAAACGTGTCATACTGCCGTCCGACCGGCGGCCGCGGCAGACACAAAGGCGCATCATACTAGCAGCCTGTTGAAGGGGGCACGAGACAAAGCTCATGCGCGCGTACAAAAGGGAATTCATCGAGCTCGCACTCGAGCTCGGCGTACTGCGATTCGGCGAATTCACCCTCAAATCGGGGCGGGTCAGCCCCTACTTCTTCAATGCCGGCTTGTTCAATACCGGCTACGCGGCGGCGAAGCTCGGCCGTTATTACGCGGCGGCTGTCGTCGAGTCGGACGTTCGCTTCGACATGCTGTTCGGTCCGGCTTACAAGGGCATACCCCTTGCCACACTCACAGCGGCGTCGCTCGCCGAACATCACGATGTCGACGTTCCGTATTCCTTCAATCGCAAGGAAGCCAAAGCGCACGGGGAAGGTGGCAGCGTCGTCGGCGCGCCGCTGTCCGGCGGGGTGCTGATCGTCGACGACGTCATCACTGCCGGCACCGCCGTACGCGAGGCCTACCGGATCATTTCGGCGGCCGGGGCCGAAGTCGCCGGGCTGGTCATTTCGCTCGATCGACAGGAACGCGGCCAGGGCGCCTATTCCGCAGTTCAGGAGCTCAAGAACTCGCTGGGAATTCCCGTCGTCAGCATTGTCCAACTAGATGACCTCATCAGTATTCTGGAGGAATCAAGCGAATATGAGGCTTTTCTGGAGCCTGTTCTCAGCTATCGGCGGCAATACGGTGTAATCTCGTAAGTCGCTGATATTCGTAATTGCTGTGGGCATTTACACACAGTGGGAACAGGAATAAGCTAGAAAACCGAGAACCAGTCCCGCTTTGAAACCGGACTTTCGTGGCATATTTGACCGATGCGATATCGACTTTTAGCCATAAGCCTGACGATGCTGTTGCCTTATGTCGCATCCGCGGACTCGCACAAGCGGGTTTACAGCTGGGTCGACGAGAACGGCATCAGGCACTATGGCGACAGCATTCCGGCGAAGTACGCCGAGCTGCCCAAGACCGTGCTCAACGAGCACGCGGTAAAAGTCGACGAACTCGAAGGCAAGAAAACCCCCGAACAGATCGAGGCCGAACGCCGCGCGGCGGAAATCCGGATCGCCGAGGAACTGCGACGACGCCAGGACCAGGCCCTGCTCGCCACGTATCTCTCGGTTGACGAGATTCTCTTGCACCGCGACCGGCGCGTCGAGCTGTTCCAGGCCCAGTCGCGGGTCACCGAGCTGTACCTCAAGAACCTCGAGCGGCGTCTCGCCAAACTGCACACGGAAGCCTCGCGCTACCAGCCGTACAGCGACGATCCCGAAGCCCCGATGATCGATGACGACCTCGCCGAGGACATTCGGCTGACGAAGCAAACGATCAACAAGCACGAGGCCAACCTCGAACGTTTCCGCACGGACGAAGAGCAGATCATCGCGCGCTTCGACGGCGACATAAACCGTTTCAAGGCCCTCAAGGGCATCGATTAACCATTAATTGGGACATTCGTATTTTTCGACTAATTGGGACATTCGTAATTAGTCGAAAAATACGAATGTCCCAATTAATGCTTCCCTGACGAGCCGAAGCCTCCTGCGCCTCGGTCGCTTTCGTGGAACTCGTCGACAACGTCGAACTGCACCTGCTCGACCGGTACGAACACCATCTGCGCGATGCGCTCGCCGGGCTTCACTTCGTAGGCCGTCGAGCCGCGGTTCCAGCACGAGATGAACACCTGTCCCTGGTAATCCGAATCGATCAGCCCGGTCAGGTTGCCGAGCACGAGGCCGTGCTTGTGCCCGAGGCCGGAGCGCGGCCATAACACCGCCGCCAGCGTCGGATCGCCAATATGGATCGCGAGGCCGGTTGGCACGAGCACAGTATCGCCGGGTGCCACTGTCAGCGGCTCATCGATACACGCGCGCATGTCCAGGCCGGCCGAGCCGTCCGTCGCATAGTGGGGCAGCTCAATCGTGTCGCCGATGCGCCGATCGAGGATCTTCAGCTCTATGGAACGCAAGTTCAGTCCTTTTCTTCGTCGAGGTATTGGTCGGCTACGAGTTCGATGATCTGCGTCGCAAGATCGGTCTTCGCGGCCGTCGGGAACGATCGCTCGCCGCCGTCCCAGTAGACGTCGACGGCGTTTTCGTCGACGTCGAATCCGCAATCGCTGCCGACGCGATTGGCAACGATCAAATCCAGCCCCTTCTTCTCGAGCTTTGCCAACGCGTATTCGCGGACCCTGTCTGTTTCCGCCGCAAAGCCAACGGTGAACGGGCCGTCCTCGATGGCCGCGACCGACGCGAGGATATCGGGCGCGCGCACGAGCTCGATCGTCATCGTTTCACTGCTTTTCTTGATCTTTTGTCCTGCGACACTGGCAGGACGGTAGTCGGCAACGGCTGCCGCCGCGATGAACACATCGGCATTACCGACGCGCTCGTGTGTACGATCGTACATCTCACTCGCCGTTTGCACGCGAATGACCTCGATGCCGTAAGGATCGGCGAGAGCAACCGGACCACTTACGAGCGTAACGTCGGCACCTTGAGCCGCCGCGGCGGACGCGATCGCAAAACCCATTTTCCCGGAACTGCGATTGCTGATGTAGCGCACCGGATCGATCGGTTCGCGCGTCGGACCCGCGGTGACCAGGACGCGCATGCCAAGAAGCCGGCCACCCGTCTTGGCGATGCCGATTTCGGGACCGAACACCATCGACGCAATGTCGTCGGGCTGCAGCATGCGACCCGCTCCCGTCTCGCCGCATGCCTGGTCACCGTAGTCGGGACCGAGCATGTGCATACCGCGCTCCTCCAGCAGTCTCACGTTGGACTGCACGGCCGGGTTGCTCCACATCACGTGGTTCATCGCCGGCGCGACGGCGATCGGCGCTTCGGTTGCGAGGCAGATCGTCGTGAGCAAATCGGGTGCACCGCCGCCGGCCAGGCGCGACAGGATCTCGGCCGTCGCCGGAGCAATCAGCACGATGTCGGCCCAGCGTGCGAGCTCGATATGGCTCATCGCCGCCTCGGCTTCCTTGTCCCAGAGATTCGAGCGAATCGCATGGCCCGACACCGCTTGCAGGGCCGTGCCCGTGACGAACTCCTCGGCCGCGCGGGTCATGACGATCTGGACGTCTGCACCACGCTCGCGGAGCCGTCGCACCAGCTCGGGCGCCTTGTACGCGGCAATACCGCCCGTGATGCCGAGAACGATGTTCATGGCAGCGATTCTCACCGAAACCGGGCATCGGCGCCAGATTGGTTGCTTGTATGCTTATGCTGCGCGGCGAGAATGAAGCTCGGAAGCTCGAAACAGGGATGTCGATGAGCCGGAAATCCGATATCGAACTGCTCGCTACGGTCATTCACGCCGGTAGCAACACCGATCACGCACGCGCGCTGGCGGATCGCCTGCTGCGGCATTTCGGCGGGTTCCGCTCGCTGTTGCGCGCTGACAGCGACGCCCTTCTGGCCGTCACCGGCGTCGGCGAAGGCAGGCTTGGCATCCTGCGCGCCATTCCCGAGATCGCGCGCCGCTTCTACGAGGAGTCGGCGGCGCCCGGCGAGGCGATTCGCAGCCCGACCGACACGCAGGCTTTCCTGCTGGCGCGCCTGCGCCATCTGCCACACGAGCTGTTCTGCTGTTTGTACCTCGACAATCGTCACCGGGTGCTCCGATTCGACGAGATGTTCCGCGGCACCATCGACGGCACCAGCGTGTACCCGCGCGAGGTCGTCAAGGAGGCCCTCAGCGTCAATGCTGCCGCGGTAATCCTGGCCCACAACCATCCGTCGGGTGTCGCCGAGCCCAGCCAGGCCGACGAACGCATAACCCGGCGCATCAAATCGGCCCTCGATCTCGTCGACATCCGGCTGCTCGATCACCTGATCATCGGCGCCGGCCGGGCGACCTCACTGGCCTCGCGCGGCATGATCTGAACCCTGCTCTTGTCATCGCCGCCCGGCACTGGTATAAAGTCTCGCTCTCTGCCCGCCCGTCGCGGGCAACTACTTGTAAAATCAGAGACTTAACACCATGTCCAAGGTTTGCCAGGTGACCGGGAAGCGCCCGCAAAGCGGCAACAACGTTTCCCACGCCCACAACAAGACCCGCCGCCGGTTTCTGCCCAACCTGCAGAGCAAGCGTTTCTGGCTCGAGTCCGAGAAGCGCTACGTGCGCCTGAAGGTCTCGCACAAGGGCATGCGGATCATCGACAAGCACGGCATCGACAAGGTCGTCGCCGACCTGCGTGCCCAGGGCCAGCACATCTAGGCCCGGAGGACTGAACCATGGCAAAAA
>JAAUXY010101237.1_pt1 | contig 39991 bp, 35 predicted proteins | sample 7278121 | NCBI WGS metagenome assembly JAAUXY01 (sample SAMN14350117, study PRJNA611818) | marine sediment metagenome | isolation source: surface marine sediment (1.8m) | place: French Polynesia: Moorea | collected 2018-08
ATAGTAGGCCGCTCTCAATCCGGCAAGACCACTCTTATCGAAAAATTGATTCCTGAATTCAAGCGTCGCGGATATACCATCGGCACCATCAAGCACTCGCATCATAATCCGGATATTGATCGATCGGGCAAAGACAGTTCCCGGCACAAATCGGCCGGTGCCGATACCGTTATTTTCCATTCGCCCGGAAAAATTGCGATGGTCAGAGATGATCATGCCGGCGACATGGATAGCTTGCTGGGTTATTTTAATGATGTTGATCTGGTGATTACTGAGGGCTATAAAACAGGCAACAAACCCAAAATTGAGATTGTGCGTGCGGCGCGGCATACCGAACCGCTTTTAAAAGATGATGCGCTCCTGATGGCCGTGGTCACCGATGTTGATTTGCAATTAAAGGTTCCCATTTTCGGATTTGAAGATGTGCTGCCATTGGCCGATATGATCGAAAAAAAATTTCTATGAAGCTGTCATCTCCTGAGATTGTCTCCAGGGGCCTGACCTGGCCCCAGTTGGTTCCCGCAACCCTACTCAAACGCTACAAACGGTTTCTGGCAGATGTCAAACTGGAAAGCGGTGAAACGGTTACGGCCCATTGCCCCAATACCGGCAGTATGGCCGGATGCAGTGAACCGGGTCGCAAGGTGTACCTGTCCGTTCATGACAATCCCAAGCGCAAGTACAAATATACCTGGGAATTGATTGACATGCGAACCTCTTTGGTGGGGGTCAATACCCTGGTTCCCAATCGCTTGGTCAGCCAGTCAATTGAGCAACAATTGATTCCGGAGCTGGCCCAATATATAAAGGTCAAGCGGGAAGTTAAAATCGGTGAACATTCCCGTATTGATTTGCTGCTCGTAGACGGTGCCGATGAGCATTGCTATATTGAAATTAAAAATTGTACTTTGGTAAATGATGGGGTGGCGCAATTTCCGGATGCAGTTACTGCCCGAGGTTTAAAGCACATCATCGAGCTCGAAAACCTCGTCAAGGCTGGTCATCGCTGTATCATGTTTTATTTTATCCAGAGAATGGATGCCCGGGTGTTTCGGCCGGCAGATCACATAGATCCCGATTACGGACGTCGCCTGCGGCAGGCGGCTGAAAAAGGAGTTGACATTTTGGCCTATGATGTTCAGATAAGCCTTCAAGGAATTGAATTAAATAAGAAAATCCCCTGTGATCTCTGATGCGGCCTGGAAGTGACATTTGACATCGCTGTATAAATCAGATAGCTTCTTTTCTTTTATAAATGAAAAAAAATCATGGTACGATGTCTGATTATTCTTTAGAAAATTTGATGTGCCACCGGGACAATCTTGAAACTGTCCTGGATAATCTCAAAGAAGGCATTATTGCGCACGACATGAACCGGCGCATCTTTTTTTTCAATACTGAGGCTGAGCGCATCACTGGTTACCAACGCGAAGAGGTGCTGGGTCGGGATTGCCACGACGCTTTCGGTAACCCCTTTTGCGGGGAGCGTTGCGTCCTTTGCGAACATCCGCCGAATCTGGCTGAAAAATCCGAATATACCCTTAACATCAACACCAAAAGTGGCGAGCAGCGGCGTATTGAAATGACGGTCACCAGCATGCGCGATGCGGATGAAGAATATACCGGTGTGCTGACGTCTTTTCGGGATATCACGGATATTTTCAGCCTCAAGGAGCGCGCCGGGGAGCTGACCAGCTTCGGCAACATCATCGGCCAGGACAGTAAGATGATTGCGATCTTTAAACAGATCAAAGATGTCGCCGATTATGATTACCCGGTGCACATTGCCGGTGAAACCGGCACCGGCAAGGAGCTGGTGGCGGCGGCCATTCATAGTGAAAGCCGGCGCGGCGGTGCGCCCTTTGTACCCATCAATTGTGGCGCCCTGCCGGAAGGTTTGATCGAAAGTGAGCTTTTCGGGCACGTCAAAGGTGCTTTTACCGGCGCTTTGCGGGATAAAAAAGGACGCTTTGAACTGGCCGACGGTGGCTCGGTATTTCTGGATGAGGTTACTGAGTTGTCAAACAACATGCAGGCCAAAATTTTGCGGGTTTTACAGGAAGGCCAGTTAGAAAGAGTTGGTGGTGAACAAACCATCACGGTGGATGTGCGTGTGATCAGTGCCACCAATAAAAACCTGAAAGATGCGGTTAAGCGCGGTAAATTCCGAGAGGATCTTTATTACCGGCTCAACGTGATCCCCATCCAGTTGCCCCCTCTGCGCGAGCGCAAGATAGACATTCCCCTGCTAAGCGAGCATTTCTTGCAGGAAGCCCGTGAGCGTTATGGCAAGAAAAAACTGCGCATTTCCAACAAAGCCATGTCCTTGATGCTCGATTACCGCTGGCCGGGCAATGTGCGCGAACTGCAAAATGCGATCCAGTTTGCGATCGTAAAATCCAGTGGCCGGGTAATCGCTGCCGATGATCTGCCGCTGGAGCTGCGCGATCTTGACAATATCTGCGTGCGTCGGGGGCCATCCCGCAAGCTGGACGCCGACTCAGTCCGATCGGCCCTTGAGCGAACCGGCGGCAACAAGGTCAAAGCTGCCAAACTACTGGGTGTCGGCCGCGCCACATTGTACCGGTTTTTAAACGACCACCCGGATTTAATGGAAACGGTTAATTTACCTTTTTAGGTTATCCGGTTGAGCCGGTTGAGCCGGTTTAGCCGGTTTAGCCCGTTAAAAAGGGAAAATGTCTATTTTTATATTTTTTACCGGCTAACGGGCCAACGGGCTCAACCGGCTAATCGATAGAAAGGTTGAATTATGTACACCCTGGAAGAATTAAAAAAAGATATCGATCTAATCAACGAGGTCGAATGGGACATGACGCCCGAAGAGGCCGTCAAACAGTACCTGGAGTGGGGCAATACCGACTGGGGCAGCGGGAAATATGTGATCCGCTCCAAAAGCGATTATACCACCTATTTTGTGGTGAATTGCTGGCGCAAGCCCTATCTGATCTACCTTATCCGCCGCAATTCAGATGAAGCTGTCGAGCTGGCGGAATTTGAGCTGCCCAGCCGTTTTGAAAAAGATATCTGCGAGCTTAAAGGCGTGTATGCCTTGGATGACGAGGTAAAGACCTGGCTTCAAAAAGAACTTGGCGTCTAAAACCTACCTCAAAAATGCATCTAACGCCCAATGGCTTTGTTTCCCCGATAAATCGGGATCACACATCTAATTCTATGGACATTAAGGTGTGCGTAAAACCGATTCAAAATACTCGAATACTATCGTGTATACTCCGTTATTGAATCGGTTTTTAACACAGCCCTTGGGTGTTAGATGAATTTTTGAGATGGGTTTAAGGAGAATTATATGGAGATGGAAAGGATAGACAGCAAAGAACAGCTGGACCAGCTGGCCAAAGAATTTCGCTACATTGTGACCGATATTATGTGCCGGGCAGGCGGCGGTCATATCGGCGGCTCCCTCAGTCTGGTGGAAATTATCATCAGCCTGTATTTTAGAATTATGAATCTAAAACCGGATGAGCCGCGCTGGGAAGATCGCGACCGTTTTATCCTGTCCAAAGGACATGCCGGCCCGACCTTGTATACCGCCCTGGCTTACAGAGGCTTTATCCCCAAAGATCTTTTGTTGACCTTGAATGCCAACGGCACCAAATTACCGAGCCATGTGGACCAGGTCATCACCCCCGGTATCGACCAGACTGCCGGTTCGCTGGGTCAGGGGTTGTCCTGTGCCACCGGAATTGCCCTAGCCAGCAAGATAAAGAAACGAACCCATAATGTCTTTTGTGTGGTTGGCGACGGTGAATCACAGGAAGGCCAGATATGGGAAGCCGCCATGTTTGCGGCCCATCACAAACTGGACAACCTGGTGGTCATCACCGATTACAATAAAATGCAAATCGACGCCGAAGTTGAGAAAATCGTTTCTTTGGAGCCGGTGGTGGATAAATGGCGCTCCTTTGGCTGGGAGGTATTTGAAATGGACGGCCATGATTGGGACGATATTTTTAGCACCATCCAAAAGGCGATTGCGATTAAAGATAAACCGGCCATGATTGTGGCCCATACTGTCAAGGCCAAAGGTAATGTCTGTTACGAAAACCGCATCGAATGCCATTTCATCAGCATCCCTGATGAAGAAGAGCGCCAGAGAGTGATCGGTGGGGTTTGCGTCGAAGGTGAAGAAGAACCGTTTGAATTTAACTGGACAGAAGGAAAATAGGGATGAAGTTACACGAAAAAGAATTAAGAGCCGTTTATACCGATACGCTCATCGAGCTGATGACCGAAAACGACAAAGTCGTTTGTCTGGAAGCCGATCTGGGAAAATCATCGGGCACCGTTCCCAGGGTTTGGGAAGCCTTTCCGGATCGCTTTTTCGATGTCGGGGTGGCTGAGGCCAACATGATCGGCATCTCAGCCGGTCTGGCTAATGAAGGCATGGTGCCGTTCTGCGCCACCTTTACCCCGTTTGCTACCCGACGGGCCTACGATCAGATCACCATTTCGATTGCCTATGCCGAAAACCCGGTCAAGATTGTGGGCACCGCACCGGGGGTCACCACGGCTAAAAACGGCGCTACCCACATGTGCTTTCAGGATCTGGCCATCATGCGCGCCATGCCGAATATGCGTGTATATTGCCCGGCCGATGTCTACGAATTGCGCTCGGTGGTCAAATACATGTCCGCCAGTAAAAAACCGGAATACATGCAATTGATTCGCGAAATCCACGCACCGATATTTGATGAAGACTATCAATTTGATCCCAACCAAGCCAGGGTATTGGATCAAGGTGAGGATGTGACGCTGGTGACCACTGGCTTGACCACTCAGTTTGCGCGCAAAGCGGTTGCCGAGCTGAAGGCGGAGGGTATTCAGGTCGAGCACATTCATTATCCATCGGTTAAACCTTTTGATGCCGACACCCTGATAGACTCCGTGAAAAAAACCCATGCGGTGGTGACCGCTGAAAACCAGAACGTGATCGGCGGCCTCGGCGGCGCGGTCTGTGAGGTTCTGGCCGAACATTATCCGGCAAAAGTCAAACGCTTGGGTGCTCAGGACCGATTCGGCGAAGTCGGAGACGTGCCCTACCTGAGCGAGACGCTGGGATTCAGCGCTGACAATATTGCCAGCGCCTGTCGCGAGATGAAGGAAAGTGCATAGACGGTCCATGCAAACAGCCACTCAGAGATACTGGGACCTTCGCCTGCAAAGCTGCCAAGCGGCGCTGGAGAAAAATAATTTTGAGGCCTTTATTGCACCCACCCCTGCTGATGCCGGACAGCTCTTCATTGATCAGATTTTACCTCAGCTAGATGTCAAAAGCGTTTCCTGGGGCGACTCATTAACACTTCATGACACCGGAATACTAGAATATTTTAAAAAAGATCACGCTTTCGACCTGATCGAAACCTTTGATAAGAAGGTACCCCGCGCAGAAATCATCGAGCGCCGTCGCAAGGCCCTTTTAAGCGATCTTTTTTTTAGCGGCACCAATGCCGTCGTAGAATCCGGTATGCTGGTCAATCTGGACATGATCGGCAACCGCGTGGGAAGTATGGTTTTTGGCCCCCAATGGGTGGTCGTCATGGTGGGTCGCAACAAGATCGTTTCCGATCTGGAGCAGGCCATGGCGCGCATCAAGGACCTGGCGGCCCCGGCCAATGCCATCCGGCACGAACAAAAAACACCCTGTGTCAAAACTGCTTATTGCATGGATTGCAGCAGCCCCGCTCGCATCTGCAACGTCTGGACGATCCATGAAAAGTCATACCCAAAGGGCCGCATCAAGGTCATCCTAATCAATCAAGATTTGGGTTTGTAAAACCCGTATAATTTGTGTAATTGTTGAGAAACAATTAACTAATCCAAATGGAGGTGCTTTGATGCCATCATCCATACCGATTGTGTGCCCTTATTGCGGGGTAGGTTGTAACCTGGAACTTTCTTTGGGCGAAGACGGAAAACCGGTCAAAAGCCGTGCATCCGGCAGAAATGCCGAGCTGAATGCCAAATATCTGTGCATCAAAGGCTTTACGGTGCATGAGCTGATCAATCATGAAGAGCGTCTAACCCAACCCTATATCCGCAAAGCGGACAAGCTGGAGCTGGTCTCCTGGGATGAGGCCATTCAATTTGCCGCCCGGCGACTGCAGGAGATCTCGGACAAATATGGCCCGCAAAGCATCGGGATGCTGTGCAGCGGCAAAACCCTCAATGAAGAGAACTATCTTTGCCAGAAATTCCAGCGCGCCGTCATCGGTAACAACAATATCGACAACTGCGCCCGATTGTGACACGGGCCGTCCGAAGCTGCTTTAAGACGGCAGCTCGGGTACGGTGCGGTCAGCACCTTTCTGGAAGATTATGAAGCCACTGAAACGGTGTTTCTGGTAGGCGCGCATACAACCTATACCCATCCGGTCATCTGGATGCAGGTCAAAAAACGCGCAAAAAAGGGTGGTCTGAACCTGATTCTGGCCGATCCCCGGCAGACGGATCTGGTCAAAAATGCCGCCGTGCATTTACAGGTCAAACCGGGTATGGACATTTTCTGGATCAAGGCCCTGGGAAAAATTATTATCGAAAAGGGCTGGCAGGACCAGGAATTCTGTGAGAAGCAGACCATCGGTTTCAAGGCCGTCTGCGAAGGATTGGCTGATTTTGACATCGATGCCGCCTGCAGCCGGGCCGGGGTCAAACGCCAAGACCTGGAAAAGGTGGCCGAGCTGATTCATGGCAAGAAAACCATCTTTATCTGGGGCATGGGCTTAACCCAGCATGCCCATGGAACGGACAATATTACGGCCCTGGTTAATCTGGCGTTGCTGACCGGTAACATCGGCAAACCCGGGTGCGGGCTGTCACCCTTGCGGGGCCAGAACAACGTTCAGGGCGCCTGCGATATGGGATGCCTGCCCAACCTGCTGGCCGGGCACATGGAGGTCGGCGACGAAGCCGCCCGGGTGCACGTCGGCGCGCTCTGGGGAACGGATGTTCCATCCAAACCTGGACTGGCGGCGCCAGAAATGATCCATGATATTGCCTCCAATAAAATCAGGGCGCTATATGTGATCGGCGAAAATCCGGCGGTCGCAGAGCCACAATCCAACTTCGTGACCTGGATGCTCCAGAAACTGGACTTGCTCATCGTACAGGATATCTTCCCCAATGAGACAACCCGGTACGCGCATATTGTCCTGCCGGCTGCCATGGTAGGGGAAAAAGAGGGCACCTTTACCAACGCCGCCCGGCGGGTTCAATACACCGCCGCCGGCCTGAAGCCCCCGGGAGAAGCCAAAGCCGACTGGCAGATTTTAACTGCAATGGCCAATGCCCTGGGCGCCGATTGGCCATACACCTCAACCGAAGGAATTTGGGAAGAAATTCGCCAAGCGGCCCCGGTTTTCAGCGGCATCACCCACAAACGCTTGAAAGCGTCAACAGGAATTTTCTGGCCCTGTTATGATGAATCCCACCCGGGCACGCCCCGTTTGTACGAAGACGGATTCGGTTTTCGCGACCGACGCGCGCGGTTTTTACCGGTAGATTTGCCGGACACCCTCATGAAGCCCACCGAAGAGTACCCATATGTGTTGATCACCGGTCGCTTGCTGGAGCATTTCAACACCGGGGAGATGTCGCGGCGAGCCAAAAAACTTTCTAAGCTCAAACCGGCAGCGTATGTAGACATGAACCCGGAGGACGCTGAAGCTGCCGGCCTTGGCGAAGACGATATGGTGCGCATGACCAGTCCGCACGGATCTGTTGTGTTGCCGTTGAAGATCGAAGCCAGCCTGCAGCGCGGCTATCTATTTGCGCCGATCCATTACAGTAAGCCCAATTTCAACTCTCTGATGAGCGCGGTGCCCATGGATCCCAAGGCCAGGATGCCGGCTTTAAAGGTGATTCCGGTTAAACTTCAGAAAGACTAACGTTCGGTATAAAAAGTTACTGACACGCTGCTTCATAAAATTATCATTCCTGGAAGTTTTAATCAAAGATAGGATGAGTAATGATTGATTACATCGCAACATTCATTTTCTTTTTGGCTGTGATCGACCCTATCGGGACAATTCCTGTCTATATCGCAGTAACCAGCAGATATGATGATCAAAATAAGAAAAAAATCGCATTTCAAGCAAGCCTGATTTCGGCGATAATCCTATTATTTTTTGTTGTGGCGGGAGAATTCATTCTCACATCCATTGATATTCCGCTTTCGGCTTTCCAGATTGCTGGGGGGATCGTCCTTTTTCTGTTTGCTCTAACCATGATTTTTGGAGAGAGCAAGCCAGAAGAGGAAATCAAGAGCGTGAAAAGCGGTAGTGAAACAGCAATATTTCCACTCGCTGTACCTTCCCTTGCAAGCCCTGGCGCGATGTTGGGCGCTGTATTGATGACCGAGAATAATCGGTTCAATTTATTACAGCAGACGCAAACCGCAGCAATTATGCTCTCTGTATTGTTAATCGCCTTAATATTAATGCTCGCGGCGAGCTTTGTTCATCGTTTGATCGGAAATAGTGGGGCGAGTATAATCAGTAGAGTAATGGGGTTGATCCTTGCGTCTGTTGCAGTTGCAAACGTTCTGGGTGGTATTAAAGATTATTTTGCACTTTAAAGACCGCTATGGACGAATTTCTGTGTTAAAATAATTTCTGCTCCTGTTATTTGTGGATATCTCCAATCTATCAACGGTTTTGGATCCCAAGGCCAGGATGCCGGCCTTAAAGGTGATTCCGGTTAAACTTCAGAAAGACTGACCTTTGGTCTAATCGTTTGTGGACACGCTGTTTTACAAGTTTATGATCAATGACGGGCTGGTAAACAAAATATTACCAAAGCTGATATTGTGAATTCAGGCGCGTAAGATAAAATTTTTGCGAGGCTGAAATGATGTGTATTTTACTATTCAATCCACAAAAAGCATTAGCAGTGTTCGAAGCACGTATGCTCAAGTCAAAGCATCCCACCTTAGATGAACCTGTTACACCCTTTAAGAGCCTTGCGATATATAGATCATGCCGCTAAAATTAATAAAGTTGCTGTAATTTTTATATATCTTAAAATTTCGATGATCATTTTTGACGGCAAACAATCTCCAGAAACCCTTGATGTCCGGTTCAAATCTGCAAAATTTTCATAACTGTGTTATCCTCATTATATCAACGCTTTTTTAATAACTTGGATATTAAGAAGATATCTAAGTGAAAGGTGGCGTTTATTTGGTAACTGATCACAATAGTTGCCCATAACAGGAATGCCTTTATGGGACCTTCTTAGCAAGGTTGATTAACAATTTGAGGTGCTAAATGATCCAGAAACAAGAGATCGACACGCTTAGATCGCTATATGACCTAATGGAGAAAACCCGTTCGGTTCGAGCTACTATCGTCAACCAGATGCTATCTTTAAAATCTTGTGAACTAAAACAGATCCATAATTTGAAAAATGCCCTGGCTTCTTTGAAACAGTGTAGCCAAGCAGACTACAAGGCTAATTTAACCATTGAGGGATCGACCAGCATCCAAGTGGATCTCTTGTATGAAATCACTGAACTTAAAAAGGATATCTTTTATCTGGAGAACGGTGAAGAGCAGTTTTTATCCTATCTGGAATCGCACCATTTAGATTTTTCATCTCATGTGCAAAACGCAGTAAAACAACTCAACGGTAAGCGGTTCAACTGTTTTATTACAGATAGGGATGGTACCATTAACAACTATTGCGGCCGTTATGGCACCTCCGTCCAATCGGTTTATAATGCGCTGTTTTTGGCGCGGTTTGCCCGCAATAACGCAGCCAACCCCATCATCATCACTTCGGCACCAATGAAAAATCCTGGTATTGTGGATGTTAGCATACTTCCCGAACAGACCGTCATCTATGCCGCATCAAAGGGGCGCGAATTCATAGATCTAGGCGGTACTCGCAGAAGCTATCCCATTGACACTGAAAAACAACACCTCATCAATCGCCTTAACCAGCGGTTGACTGATCTGGTTGCGGATAAAGAGTATGAAAAATTTTCCCTGATTGGGTCAGGTCTGCAACAAAAGTTCGGACAGACCACTATTGCCAGGCAGGACATCAGCGGATCCATTTCCGAGGAAAGATCCCAAAAGCTTTTAGACGTGATTGAGCGTATTGTTCAAGAGTTGGATCCGTCAGGAGAAAACTTTAAAATAGAAGATACCGGATTGGATATAGAGATTATTCTTACGGTTGCAGACGGAGATGCAGGGCTAAAAGATTTTGACAAAAAAGAGGCTATCAAGTTCTTGGATCGGGAACTCAGCCTAAATATGGGAAGCGGACCCCACCTGGTTTGCGGCGACACCAGCTCTGATCTACCCATGTTGGAGGCCGCCATGGAAAAAAGCATTGATACATGGTCTGTTTTTGTAACCAAAGATCCGCAATTGGTCGAAAAGACACAGGTCGTATGTCCCAACGCGGTAACCGTACCAGAACCCGATATGCTCATTACTATTTTAAATCAACTGGCGAAAACTCAAGCGTAAGAGGTTGCAAAAGGTGAAGCAGTGACTAGAAAAAAATTTAAAGGCGTAATTCTGGATTTGGACGGCGTGGTAACAGGAACCGCCAAGGTGCACGGCCTGGCCTGGGAAAGCATGTTCAACGACTATTTGAAAGACAGAGCCGACCGTGACGGCACGCCATTTATCCCTTTTGACCCGGAAGGGGATTATTTAGAATATGTGGACGGCAAGCCCCGCATGAAAGGTGTGGAAAGTTTTCTGGAGTCCAGGGGGATCCAACTACCTTTCGGTGATTATGACGATCCGCCGGATAAGGAAACCGTTTGCGGGCTGGGCAATCGAAAAAACAAAGACTTCCAAAAAATACTTCGCAAAGAAGGCCCCGATGTTTTCGAGTCAACTATAAAATTTATCAAAGCGTGTAGACAAAGAGGTATTAAAATCGGCGTCGCCTCGTCCAGCCGCAACTGTAAACTCATTTTAGAGCTTGGTAATATAGAGAAGTATTTTGAAACCCGCGTATGCGGCATCGTGTCCCGTGAACTGAATCTCAAAGGCAAGCCGGATCCGGACATATTCGTGGTTGCAGGCAGAAATCTGGGGCTGCAACCCCACGAGTGTGTCGTTGTTGAGGATGCCATATCCGGTGTACAGGCCGGTAAAAACGGGAATTTCGGACTGACGCTGGGCATCGCCAGGGAAATCGACGGCGACACCCTGATACAAAACGGTGCGGATTTAGTTGTTTCCGATATGAGTGAGATCTCGGTGGATGAGATCCAGGCTTGGTTTGATGAAGGCCTTGTCACCGACGGTTGGCACCTTACTTACAACTATTTTGATCCGGCGGACGAGAAGCTCAGAGAAACCCTTACCGCTATCGGCAATGGCTATTTGGGAAACCGCGGCAGCTTTGAAGGAGAATTCGCGTCCGATGTTCACTATCCGGGCACTTACATTGCCGGCCTATACAACAAACTGGCCACCATGGTGGGTGGAAAGCGTATTTACAACAACGATTTCGTCAATTGCCCCAACTGGACGTCAGTGGAACTGGCCATCGGAAGCTCTGAATACGTCAGCCCATTGAAGATGAAAATTCTCAGTTACAAACATCATCTGGACATTAAAGAAGGTGTTGTAGCGCGAAACATCATCGTTAAGGATACCCGAGGAAGGGTTACACATTTCAAAGCCCGCCGGATCGCCTCCATGCATGATCCACATCTTTGCGCCTTGCAATTTGATGTAACGCCCCTAAACTACAGCGGTGAAATTCGTATCAGATCGGCCATGGACGGGCGGATCATCAACGACAACGTGGCCCGTTACCGCGAGTTGAATCAAAAGCATCTGGCTCCGGTCTCCCAGGGCAAAATAGGCCACAATGTCTTTTTACACACCGAAACAAACAGGTCCAAATACCAGATTGTGATGCATGCCAAAACAGTCGTCTATCAAGGCAAAAGACGCATCAGGTCCGCCGGCGAAATTCAAAAGGGAAAGGGCTATATTGCCGAAATTTACAGCCTGAATGTGCCTGAAAACACCACCTGCCGGTTGGAAAAGATGGTCAGCATTTTTACATCTCTAGATGAAGGGATCAAAAACCCCCGCACGGCAGGCAGGCGAGCGCTGTCAAGGATCACATCTTTTGCGGAGATTTACCGGGCCCATGTGCGGGCCTGGGCCAATATATGGAAAATCGTAGACATTCGCATCGAAGGTGACCGCTTTATGCAGAAGGCAGCCAGGTTGCACATTTATCATCTGCTTGTAGCGGCTTCACCCCACAACGTAACGATTGACGCCGGGATAACTGCCCGTGGCCTTCACGGAGAAGCCTACAGAGGGCATGTTTTCTGGGATGAACTGTACATTCTGCCATTTTACAACCTTCGATTTCCCCAAATCTCCAAGGCGTTGCTGATGTACCGATACCGGCGGCTTAACGGTGCCCGGCAGTACGCCGCGGAAAACGGATACCGCGGCGCCATGTACCCCTGGCAGACCGCAGACGGTAGCGATGAAGAAACTCAGTCCGTTCACTATAATCCTGCTGACGGTTCATGGGGTCCGGATTTAAGCCGCCGCCAACGGCATGTCTCCATTGCGATCTTTTACAATGTCTGGCGCTATGTTGAAGATACGGGCGACAAACGATTTCTTCGTCAATACGGTGCTGAAATGATGCTGGAGATTGCACGCTTCTGGTCCAGCATCGCCCAATGGGATGACGTTTCCGGCAAGTATTCAATTGCAGGGGTCATGGGACCCGATGAGTTTCATGAAAAGCTGCCGGGTTCCGAGGTACCCGGAGTCAAGGACAACGCTTATACCAATATTATGGTGGTGTGGCTGCTGGAAAAAGCGATGGAGGCCATCGATTCCCTTTCATCGGATGCCCTCAAGCGGCTGAAGGAAAAAATCGGATTTGAAATCAAAGAGACAAAGAAGTGGCAGGAAATCCGTCGAAAACTCAATGTGGTTATGACCGAAGATGGAATCATCAGTCAATTTGACGGCTACATGGGATTGAAGGAGCTCAACTGGGACCATTACCGGGAAAAATACGGAAACATCCATCGCATGGACCGCATCTTAAAAGCCGAAGGGGACTCACCGGATGCCTATAAGGTGGCTAAACAAGCCGATACACTCATGACCTATTATGTGCTTTCCCCTGACGCCGTAAGCGACATTCTAACCCAGTTGGGTTATCCGGCAATGGATCCAGTCGATGTGATGAAGAAAAATTATGCCTACTACGAGCAACGTACCAGCCATGGCTCAACCTTGAGCAAAGTGGTTCATGCAATCATTTCAAGTTATATGGCCAATGAAGAGACCGCCTGGCAATGGTTTGTAGAAGCTATGGAATCGGATATATACGATACCCAGGGAGGCACCACGCCGGAGGGAATCCACTGTGGCGTCATGGCCGGGACTCTGGATGTGATAACGCGTTATTTTGTCGGCATTGATTTTTCCAAACAAGTTCCTCAATTCACCCCCCACCTTCCACAACACTGGAAGAGACTGGTGATGGAAGTGCGCCACAGAAAAATCCGCTATCACATCGATCTATCTCAGGACAAAATCAAACTTACCGTTAAGGGCGCAGCCAAAATGCGGCAGCCGGTTAAGGTGAATGGCAGAACTATCATGCTGTCCGGTGGAAAGACACGCATCATTGGCATTCGGAATTAATTGGTTAATGAACAAACCGACCCACATTTACCGACACATTTTTAAAAATTTTCTGACGCCGGAAAAAACGCCACCACTGGCGCGGTATGCTCCTGAAACGGTTTATGTTCTGGCCGTATCGGGAGCGGCTGCTTCCGGTAAAACCATGTTTTGTCGCCATATGGTTGACTTTCTGGCCGATCGCGGCGTCAGTGCCGTTCACGTGCCTTTGGACGGCTATCTTCTGGACCGGAAAATCCGTGATCGGCGTGGTTTGAGCGGTTACGATCCCCGGTCTTCAGACATGTCCAAAATGATCGCCCAGATGAAAACCCTGATTTACGAGGGCAAGTCCATAGACTTGCCTGTTTACAATCACAAGACCGGCAGCCATGATTCGCCCCGGCGCATTCAACATGCCAGGACGATCCTTTTGGACGGCATTATGTCCATGCAATCTGAAATCCGGACGCGATTCCCCAATTTGAGTATCTTTTTTACGAGCGATGATATCGTCATTCGCGGTCTTCGGCTTCTGGTGGATATGGAGGAGCGGGGTTACACGGTGTTTGAGGCTTTGAAGCATTCAGACGAGGAATTCATTTCCTACAACAAATGGATTTCTCCTCAAATTGAATTCGCAGATCTCAAGATCTGGGTTAACAAAAACAGGGCGCTTTCTATTCTGGACCAGTGAATATTCAACCCGTGGGAAGCGAACCTATCGGTGGCTCGATGGCTATATCGCCCACGCTGTTTATCCAGGCCTTGTGCGCGTTCCGTTCAAGTGCCTCCACGCTGCGGGCAGGATACCCGTCTTCTACAAGCTGCTGCCAGACGGTGGCGTTTTTTTGAAGATATTCTGCCAGGGGCATTTCTTCGGTCAGAGGCTGTAAAAACCCATCGGGCCCGCGGATGCAGATTCCCTGGGCTTTGAGCAATTCGTCCAGGCGTTCGCTGAAGGCCGGCCAGAACTGCTGGTTGCTGCGGATAGCACCGGTCAAGTCGGCCAGCAGCATGGCTTCCGGATCGTTTTCATGCATGGAAAACCAGGGCATAAAGACGATATGGCCGAGGTTGTCCAGGCTGAATGCAAACTCAGTCGGAATCAGGCCATCGCCGCTTTTGCGATAAATGGCATAGCGCGTCTGGATGCCGTAGCCGTTGGTTCCCGCGATCAACATGCCGTCATCGGCCAGCAGTTTAGCGGCGTGGGACAGCATCTTTTTTTTGCTTTGGGGTTCGAAATAAATCAGCAGATTCATGCAGCGGATCACTGTGGCCGGCGGTAGATCCAGTTGCAGGAGATCTTCTTTGATCAGGGTCAAATTATCGGTCTCAAAATCCCGAATGTGGTGCTGAATGAGCTTGTTGCCATCTTCTTCAACCTGTAGGCTGGCAGCGCCGTCGGATTCCGGCAGTTGAGGCGCAAGATCCGCATACAGGGATTCGAAACGTTGGCGGGTGCCTGAGGGGTCTTCGTAAAGGGCCCGTCCAGAGGGATCCATGGAAGCCTGGAAGTACTGAAATTTTCCGGCTTGATCAAAGCAGGCGTAATGGCCGGCTGGATCGTACAACACAAAATCAGCAAATGAGCGGTCGATCCCGTAGACATGCCAGTCGGGTAACGCCCGGGCGGATTCGGCCGGTGTGACGGGGGGGAAACCACATCCAATATCCACGAATAACGGCGCTTTGTCAAAAGGTGGGCAGTACTCGCCGGCAACATAGGCGTCCAGTTTTTGATGCCGGCCCGGCAAGGTGATGGGGGGGATCCGGCCGCCCCAGGCTTTAGGCAACATGGTGGGGATGGTGACCGAAAGCCAGCGTATCAGTCCTAAATTGAACTGCTCGACGCCGTAACCGGCACGCTTCATCAAGGCCAGCATACGCTGAATAAATGCCTGGGTGTCCGGCGGCAATTTTGTGAAATCAACGGCTGCTGCCAGCTGTTGCGGAAGACGTGCGCCCAGGTGTCGCTCTACCAGGTCGTTAAATTCGTTTTGCATGCGTTCCTTCCGATCTTTTTATTCGGCTTTTAAATTATCCAATAACGCTCATCCGTACCGACGCGATCATTTATCCAGCCAGAGGTCATACTGGGTGCCTTCTTGACCCAGCACCGGCGGATTTATATTTTTGACATAGTTTCTGACAAAAATATAGTATTGCCGGCCAAAAAGGTACAAAAAGGGCGCGTCTTGATTGACTTTGCGGGCAATCGCGCACCAGGTCTCGGCCCGCGCTGCCGGATCGGTGCTCAAACGCTGCTTCATCAGCAACTTGTCCACTTCCGGATTGGCATAACCGGTCACATTCCACGGGCTTTTTGAAAATAGCGTGACAGTGGTTGACGGGCCCATATCGTAGCCGCCACGAATGATCCAGGAGGTGCAGTCGTAATTTTTAGAGAACAATTTTTTCATAATGCCGGGAAAATCCGAAGGGGTCGGATTTACCTTGACCCCGATTTCCTTCATCATTTGCTGCAGAATAATGCCGGCCTCCCGTCCCCGGGTCGTTGCGGAATGGACATATTCAAACTCCACCGGTTTGCCATAATCGGCCAGCAGCGCCCGGGCTTTTGCCGGATCGTGATGTAGGTACCCAGTGTCGCTGCAGTCCAGGGCGTTGCCAAACCAGTTCTCTGTGTAAGGCGTAATGTCCTGGAAGCTGGCGCGGATGTATTTTTTCTGATCCCATGCATGGGCGATGGCTCGGCGCACCCTGCCATCATCAAAAGGCGGTCGGGTGGTGTTTAGGGCCAGAATCCCCGCCCCACGGAAGTGAAGGATATGTTGTTGAAAATCCGGATTGGCCGACAGCTTTTTGACATGCGCCGGTCGATCGGTAATCATGATATCGGCCTGGCCCGATATTAGGGTGGCGTAGCGTGATTCATGGTCCGGAATGGCGCGATAGACCACAGCGTCCAAGTAGGGCCGATCCTTTTTCCAGTAATTCGGATTCTGGGTCACCGTGATGCGGTCGCCGCGCTTCCACTCTTTGAATACAAAAGGCCCCGTACCGACCGGTGCCCGGTTTTGGGTATCTTCCTCGACCGCTTTAGGCGATGGAATCAGGGCGGTAAATCCCGATGGATCCGTCAAAACGGCCATGAACGGCAGCCAGGCGTGTTTCAACCGAAACTGAACTGTATAATCACCGACCTTTTCGATTCCAATAATAGGCTGAAACAGCAAACGCTGGCGGTAGCGGTTTTTGGGGTTCAGCAGACGCTGCCAGTGATGGATGACGGCATCGGCGTTAAATGGCGTGCCGTCATGAAATCGGACGCCCCGGCGAAGTTCAATTGTCCATGCTTTGCCGTCTTCAGAAGAGGTGGCCGAGAGCCCCAGGATCGGAATGATATTGTCATCTTTGTCCCGCGCAAACAATTTTTCCATCACCAGGGTGCCCACCGCCCGGCCGCCGCCCATAGCGGATCGGGCTTTGATGGCATCGAAGCCAATGGCATCGACTTCACCCAGTAGGCGCAGGGTGCCGCCGTATTTGGGGCCGGCCCAAGCCATGGGAGCGGTGTTAAGTGTGATTATCAGCACCAGGAATAAGAAAATAAGACGGCCTCTAGTGGTGCATGACACAGTTGTCTGCAGGTTAAGCACTTGAAATCTCATCGCAAACCTCCCGGGATGGAATGTTTAAAGACATCAAAACGGCCCATTATTTCTGCCTAATGGAATGTTTGAATGAGATAATATAAAAATGTACTAATATCAAGTAAAAATGTACGTATTTATGTATAATTCATCATTTCCAAAAAATCTTGACCAACCTCATGGCGCAAGTGTGTCCAATGGATAGTGACAGGCAACCCGACACCTTGGTGTCATTTCTTCTAAAATGGGCTCTACCTCCGCACAGCGCGCCTGCGCCTTCGGGCAGCGGGTTCGAAAGCGACATCCGGACGGTGGCGTGGCGGGCGATGGCATTTCAATCCCCTGCAGCCTAATTGTCCTCTGGGTCCGGGTGGTCGAAATTTCGGGAATGGATTCCAGAAGGGCCGCAGTGTATGGATGCCGGGGTGATTGGTAAAGGCTCTCTGATTCGGCAATTTCACAGAGCTTTCCCAGATACATCACCGCCACCCGGTCGCAGATGTGCTTTACCACGGCCAGATCGTGGGAAATAAACAGCATGGTCAACTTATGGCGCGCCTTTATGTCCTCCAGCAAGTTTAGAATCTGGGCCTGGACCGACACATCCAGTGAACTAACGGGTTCATCGCAGACCAAAAGCTGTGGCTTCGTCACCAGTGCTCGGGCGATGCTGACTCGTTGGCATTGACCCACCGAGAGCTCGAAGGGTCGGCGATCATAGGTCTGATCCGGATTCAAACCAACGTCCTGCATTAATGCAAGTGCCATTTTCCTGCGGTGGCGGCGATCGGACTCTCCAGATGCCCTCAGCGGTTCGGAGATGGTGCGGCCTACCCTGCGGGCCGGATTTAAAGACGCGGCCGCATCCTGAAATATCATCTGAAGGCGGGGTCTGTCCTTACGCAGGTGTGCATCGTTGCTGCCTACCATTTGCGCTCCATCAAACCAGATCTTGCCGGAGGTCGGTTTTTGAAGCTGAACGATGGCCCGGGCCAGCGTGGATTTGCCGCAGCCGGACTCACCGACTAGCCCCAGGGTCTCGCCGTTATCGATGGTGAAGCTGACGTCAGATACGGCCTGAATTGCTAAATCCCTGTCGACGGCGAAGTCGACCACAAGGTTTTTGACAACCAGCAATGGCGGGTGTTGTGTCTGATCTGGGTTCATACAGTTTCCAATGGATACCAGCATGCAAACCGATGGGTTTTCCCATCGATATTTCTCAATGCCGGCTCCTGTTGCCGGCAACGGGCTTCTGCCCGGGAGCAACGTGGCGCAAAGCGACACCCGTCTGTTGGATCGATCAGATCAGGGGGATGCCCGCCAATGGTCTGAAGTGTCGCGTGCGGAGGATCAGCCAGGCGCGGCATGGCATCCATCAAAGCCCGGGTATACGGCATGGCGGTATGGTCAAAAAGTTCAGTGGTTGCGGCTTGTTCAACGATCTTGCCGGCGTACATGACCGCTGTATCGTGGGTGCGGCCGGCGACCACGCCCAGGTCATGGGAAACGAGTATCATGGCCATCTGTTTGTCTTGCTGGAGCTTGGCCAGCAGGTCCAAAATGTCGGTCTGAACGGTGACATCCAGCGCCGTTGTGGGTTCATCTGCGATGAGCAGCTGCGGCTCGCAGGCCAAAGCGATAGCAATGGCCACCCGCTGGCGCAGCCCCCCGGAGAGCTGATGGGGATAGTGGTTAAAACGGCGTTCGGCCATGGGGACCCCGACCTTTTTTAAAAGTTCTATGGCACGATCTTGGGCTGCCTGCTTGTCCATTTGCAGATGGTGGGTCAGAACTTCGCTTATCTGTTTGCCCACTTTTATGACCGGATTTAAGGATAACATGGGGTCCTGGAAGATCATGGCGATGTCTTTACCCAGGATTTTTCGCATCTGCGGCCCTGCCAGGCCGACCAGGTTTTCTCCCAAAAATTGAATGCGGCTCTCCGGCGACACAAGCGTATTGCGCGGCAACAAGCCCATGACCGAGCGGGCCATCATGGTTTTGCCACAGCCGGATTCACCCACCACGCCCAGCGTTTTTCCCGGTTCAAGCACAAATGAAACCCCGTCGACGGCATGCACCAAACCGCCGGGTGTCGGCACCAGCGTGCGCAGGTTTTCAACCGCCAGAATCGGCGTGATCGGCGCTTTTGCCATCATAATTGACTCGTTCTTTTTTCGGCCAGGATCCGTAAACTGTCTCCGATAAGGTTAAGGGACATAACCGTCAGAAACATCACGGCAGCTGGAATCATGCTCACATGGGGCGCTTCCTCCAGCACCTCTCTGCCCTCGGCAATCATGCCGCCCCAGCTGGGCGTCGGTGCCGGTACCCCCAGGCCTAAAAAACTCAAGGCGCCTTCGGCCATAATCATAAAGGACACCACCAGCAGCGCATAAGCAGCCATGGGTGCGATCACATTAGGAAGGATTTCGCGTACCAGAATCGTGAAGTTGCTGACACCGCTTAAACGGGCGGCCTGCACGAATTCAAGTTCGCGCAGGGTTAACGTTTTGGCCCGGGCAACCCGGCTGAAGGCCGGAATCGTTAAAAAGCCCAGGGCGATAACCAGATTGCGTAGGCTTGGCCCCAGGTAAAAGGTAATCGCTAAAAGTAGCACGATTCCCGGAAAAGCCAAGATGACATCCATTGCGGCCACGATGATTGCTTCCAGCCGACCTCGAAAATATCCCGCCAGGCAACCCAGGATACCACCCAGAAAAAATCCGATCAGTGGTGACAGCAATCCTACGGAAAGAGAAACGCGGGCGCCATAGATCAAACGGGAGATAACGTCGCGTCCCATGGTGTCGGTTCCCAGCCAGTAGGTGTACGCTTCTTTTTCCGCTTCAGCGGCGTTTTGAAGGGTGGCGCTATCGCTGTACGTTCCGGGCGCTGCGGCAGGATGATCCCAGTCCATGGCATCAAACGCCGGTACGGTCCACCAGCCGGCTGTAGCTGCCGCTGCGACGACAACTGCCAGCCAGAGAACGGCCAGCCAGAATGCCCGGGACGGGAGCATTTTAACTGCCTTAACCGACATTGACGGGCTCCGTTCGGATTCGCGGATCCAGGATGTGATATAAGACGTCAACCATTGTATTGATGACAACATACCCGATGGTGATCAGCAGTATACAGCCCTGGACGACCATATAATCACGGGCATAAATGGAATTGACCAGCAACCGGCCGATGCCGGGCAGGGCAAAGATGGTTTCGATGATCACCGCGCCACCCAGCAGGCGTCCAATCTGCATCCCCATAATGGTGACCAGGGTAAATGATGAGGGTCTCAGGGCGTGATGCAACAAAACCTTCCAGGGCGGCAATCCCTTGGCTTTGGCCATCAGGATATAATTTTGCTGCAAGGTGCTGATCATATCACTGCGCAGCACCCGCATCAGAACGACCCATTCGATCAGCGCAATACTCAGCGCCGGCAGGATAAAGGACCGGATGTTGGTCCAGAAACCGTATTCAAGTGGTGTGTACCCGGTGGCCGGCAGCCAGTGCAGCTGAATGGCAAACAGATAGATCCCCACCAGGGCCATCACGAAACTTGGGATAGAGAAGGTGGCAAAACCGCCGATGCTGATCAGGCGGTCGAGAAAAGATCCATTGCGATAGGCGCTGAAAATTCCGGCCGGCAGGGCCAGCAAAAGAGTGAAAAGCTGGGAAATTACAAGTAGCTCAACGGTGACGGACAGGCGGGCCAAAATGATGTGCAGCACCGGTTCTCCGGTCAGGTAGGATTTGCCCAGGTCACCCTGAATCAGATCACCCAGCCAGCTGACAAATCGGGCCAGGATGTTGCGATCGAGCCCCAGTTCCTTGCGGATTTCCTCAATGTCCTCCAGGGTAGCGCCCCGTCCGCCGACCATATCGGCAACGTCGCCCGGCAGAATATTGACCATCAAAAACGTCAATGCGGTAACAGCCAGTACCACGAGAACGAGTCGACCTATTTTCTTCCAAATTAATCCCATTAACCATCCAAAATGAGTGAGCGTTTCAAAGCAAAATATTGGAATTATATAATACGGCTATTTTTATCGTGGATTCAAGTCAATTCAACAGCCGTCAAATCTATTGCTTTTTAGCGAATGTGTCGACCACCTGTTTACCTTGGATGTTGTATTTTATTTTGAGGCTGTCCCCATTTTCTGCAACGGAACTGGTGATCTGGGCACCATTGCCCGAAAACCAGATGGCATCATTGCCGCTTCTGACCTTTGTAGTTGGCGCCTAAATATGATGAATACCTTTCAGTCTGTCTGCTTTAAATCGACGAAAACTTGCCATTTCCAGTCTCCATTTTCTTTTACGATATGAAGGTCATCAGGCAATCGGAGTTCACCCAGTGCGCTGCCCTCGATATAACCTTTCACCCGGTAAGCGGCACCATTTCGTTGCACACCCGTTACATGCAGGCGTACCCCGGAGTGTCCTTGCAGAAAAGGTTGCAGGCGTTCGGCAAACAGTTCTCTCCCTCCTCCGGCCATTTGGACAGTCTCAGCAAAACAATCGTTTCCGAATAATGTAGATTTCCCAACCAGGGGGCCCGAACAGTCATCTATGAATCGTTGCTGCTCCTCACTCAGCTCAGCATCAAAATAGTCATCTCGATCCAGCAGAGCGGTCTTTTTAGGCAGCCCGAGCCATCGCCATCGGCCTTTTAGTCTAATCAAATTCTCCAGTGGCCACACACCATCCAAGCCTGCAGCTAGATTTATGTAATCAAATTTCATGCTGCCTCGCAAATAGGCTCTGTTTTTTTCGATGCGTATTTTGGTAATATGAACATACTCCAGATGGGGCGGACTACCATAAAACATAAGAGGGTATGGGGTGTCAAAGATATCCCGACCAAATAAATCCTTTTCCTGACGGTAGGCACGCGCATAATTTTGAGCAATACGGCGGGTATTCTTACTATCGATATCCTTTGAAAATTGATGGAAGAAATCCAATATGTCTTGCGGCACAGGCGTGGAGAAAACATAGTTAGGCGCAAGGACGTCGGTATATTGCCCTGACGCTGTTTTTGATTTCAGCTCTTGCGTGGCCGCCATCCCGGCTGTGTCAGATGTTTCCGAAACAGCTTCGATAATTAGCTGCAACAGCCGGTCATGCCCATTATCTTGTGGCAGAGCAAAACGGCTCGTTGATGTCGTTACCACCACCATCTGCAAAGCCGGCACTAGGACAAGATATTGACCCCCATCACCTCGCGCTACCAAACTCTCATGCCCCTTGATGGTTGTCTTAACCCAGCTGCCCCCCGGAGTGTCACCAAATTCAGCGTACGGGGCTTTGAAAAATAGCCAGCGAACCCATTTCTCAGAGATGATTCGCCGACCTTCCCAGGCCCCTTCCTGGGTCAGCAGATAGCCTATCTTGGCAAGATCCAGTGCTTTGAGCTGAAATCCGACTATGGGGTCGTGTGGCAGGCCGTCATCTGCGTAAGTCGCAATTCCCAGAGGTTGGAACAGATAACGGTCAGCAAAATCGAAAACGCTCTGACTAGAGACCTGTTCAATCACCCGGCTCAACAAATATGCTGCGGCAAAGTTTATTGCTGGCTGGATCCCAGTCTGTTGCCGGGAAACGACTTGTAGACTGGCATCAATTCGGTCTCCGGCGTAAAACAAATCCCAATAGTCCGGGTCCCCGGCACCCCAAAGTAGTGGTGCCTGTGCCCTTAGCAGGTGGCTTAGCGTCAGCGAGGCTGTAGTATCGCAATGGGTTTGCGCCAGGTGTTTTGGGAAAAAATCAGACAGGGGTTGCTCCGGCCCCTGGATCAATTGATGATCAATGGCGATACCGATCGAAATCTGGAGCAGCGGGAGATTCAGGGAATGCAAGTAATCCGTCTTCTTGGGACCACCGTGCCAGTAGTATTTTTCGACGACCGTCTTACCGTTGCGAAGCAGCAACAGGCTCCTAGCGGTGGGCAGCCGCGCGTCAACATAATTGAGCGCTTTGGTCAAACGGAACGGATCGATGTTCTGAGTTTCCGGTTTGGCCGGACGCCATTGTTTCTTATCGAGATGAAATGTCTTTTCATTAAAAAAAGCATAGCAAACGTACACCCCCGCCGATATCGCTGCAAGACAGACCATGTAAAGTGCAATATACTTAAGGATGTTTTTAATAAATTTCATATATTCTGCGCCGTCATTTCATCACATCGTTTCAAAGGATCCATCTGCCGGTTCCCATAAAGAATCCGCAACAGGGCTGGCGCTAGCAATACATCGGCCAGAAAGGCCATGAGTAACGCAATACCCATCACCAGTCCAAAATCAGCTATCACTTTCAGATCACTAAATAGTCGCATCCAGAAACTGGCAACCAGAATCAGCGTTGTCGCCAGCAGGGCTCGGCCTGCCGATCTTAAAGTTTCGCTCACAGCAAAATTGATGTCGCCGGACCTCAGGTAATACTTTCGGAAATTATGGAAAAAATGGATGGTGTCGTCCACAGCCACCCCAATGAGGATACTGCCACCAATCAGGTTGTATGTATTCAAAGGGATGTCCAGATATCCCATAACGCCCAGAGCAATGAAAATCGGTAACATATTGGGAATCATGGCCAATAGTCCCATGCGCACATCACCAACGGCTAGGATCATTAACACCGTAATCAGCAGGAATCCCGTGCTGTAACCAATGGCCAGGCTTCTCATCATCGTGTTAATGATGCTGGAATTGATGGCGGCAACACCGGTTACCGCCACGTTGACTCCGGTGTCGAAAAAGCCTACAGCCTTTTCCCGCACTCGTTCAACGAAATCAACATCATGGACAGCATCCCGCCAGTACATCATGGCAGTCAAACGACCTATGCGTAGGTCAGCATCAGTGTATTTTCGTAAGGTCTCAGGGGCAATGCGACCGAGGCGATCGAATTGCTCAGCTAAGGCCGGTTTGTCTTCAGGAATCGGGCATTTGCTTTGATCCAGTCCTGCTGTTGCACAAGAGAATTCCTTGATGGGATCGACGAGAGATCGGGTTCTGCCAACATGAGCGCGCCCCTGAATATCAGTCTCCGATCTCAGGTATTTATCCAACTGCTCAATAGCTTGGAGCAGGTCATGGTCGATAATACCTCGTTCTTGCTGTGTGTCGATCAGCACTTCCAACGCCCGAAACCCACCGGTCTGTGTTTCAATCAACCTCACCTGCCGCATGAAATCGGAATCTTCAGTGAAATAATGCAGTTGGTTGTGAGAAAAATGAAGTTGGGAGATGCTGAATCCTGCCATGAGGATGCTCACCAAAAACAGAATCAAAACGAGGTAAGGCCGGGTAACCCCTAAGCGACCCAACGCCAACAGGGTTCGGTTGAAAATGGAAGCCTCATAGTTCGCTTCACCTTTTTTGACACCCGAAACAACCTGCAGTATGGAGAGAAATGCCGGCAGGGTGAAGAGTGTAAATACCAAGATGACGAGAATTCCAACAACGGTGAAATTCACTAAATCCGCGACAGGCGCGATATCCGAGAATGAGAATGACAGCAATCCCGCCGCAGTTGTGAAACTGGTCATGGTGATCGGAAAACCAGAGTGCCTCATGGTGGCGATAATGCCCCGGAACTTTCCGACCCGCTTCTGATATTTATAATAGACGACCAGGAAATGAATCGGCGCGGTCAGGCCGATGGACAACAGGATTGAGGGCAACATCGACGAGGTCAAGCTGAGGCGAACCGACAGCAACGCCATCAATCCTAAAGCGACCATCAGGCCCAAAATGGTTGTTACCTGGGGCAAGTAAGCACCCGTGCCCCGACCAAACACAATCGGCATGAACAACACCGGAACGATGAGGATCGCGATACACATCTTCTTCATGTTAGAGCGGACCATGGGCTCGACATGATACTGGTAGACCGGCGTTCCACTGAAGGCAATGCTAAAGTCCCGGGTCTGGTATTGCTTGATGACGGCCTCTACGATGCCAATAACGGCAATATTCTCTACTTGTGATATGGACTGCTGTCCCCCAGGAGGGGGAAGTTCTTCTGCTGCGCTGACCCCTCGGGCGTAAGCCCGCAACCGCAGGCCATCGGCAGTCAACGCCGAGACGGCCTGCGTTTTGATAACAACAATGGCATGTTTGCCATCCGGGGTAAAATACAGATTCTGGTATCCGGGATATGAACGGCCACGCTGTCTGTACTGCTGCGCTTCATCCTCTGTGCGCGGTAGGTTGTTGAGAAAGCCCCCGACACGAACACTGCTATTTAAGGGCTCGATATAGGGCGCATTGGCCAGTGAACGGACCTCTTTCAACAGCGGTAGTGAATTTTCAAGGTCCTCGTGAAATTGCCTGAGGGTGGTGAGGAATTCCAGGCTGAAGATATCGGGGGAGGAAATCAGCAGCACTATTTTTTCGTCACGTCCGAATTGACCACGAAACCGCTGATAATCGGCAAGTCTCTGGTCGTGTTGCGTGAACATGCTTTCGACAGAAGTGGCGATACTGAGTTTGGGGAGCTGGGTAGCAGCCAATCCGGCCACCACAACCGTCATTAGGAGAATAGCCAAACGGTAGCGAATGACACTGATGCCCAGATATTGAAATCCATTTTCTATCCTCCTTTTATAGTCAACCATCGGTGTCACTCAGTAAATTTCGAAATTCTTATAAAGTTGCTATATCATATAATCTTAAGGTGTCAGCCAGGCATTGGAGATCCGGATGCTTTGATTACGGGGTGGTTCCAGGCCTCTGACCTTCTGACTGGCAAACAGGTAATATTTTCGACCGCAAAAGAAAAGTACGGGTGCATCCTGGTTCACCTGGCGAGCCACATCGCACAGGATTTTTTCACGGACGGCCTGATCGACACTCAGAGATTGCTTGATGAGAAACGCGTCAACAGTTGCGTTTGAATATCCGGAAAGGTTCCAGGGGCTCTTAGAATGGAATATTAACTGGGTCGCAACACCCATATCATCCATACTCGGGATGCCCCATGAGGCCAGATCGAAATTTCGACCGAACATCCGTTTGGAGATCGCCCCCCATTTAAGGGGTACCGTTTTCACATTTACGCCGATGGGCTTGAACAGCTGCTGAACGACCAGCCCGCTTTCAATACCGCGCTGGGTGGCGCTATGGATGTATTCTATTTCCACTGGTTTGCCATAGTCTTGCATTAAGGCCTTGGCTTTTTCCAGATCAGGATACCGGTAGGCGACATCACTGCAGCTTGATTCACTACCGTACCAATGCGTCGCAAAAGGGACGATGTCTTTGAAAACCATTTGGATATATTTTTTTTGATCCCAGGCATGGGCCAAAGCACGACGGATGCGTACGTCATCCAGGGGAGGCTTGCGTGTATTGATAACCAGCGCACTGAGGCCGGTGCCTTCGCCCACCAGTGTCGCGAAGTTCGGATCGGCCTGTAATTTTTTCACCTGAGCCGGGCGGTCCGTGAATATCATGTGCACCTGGCCGGTCGTTAAGGCCGCATTGCGCGCCAAAGCATCGGGCATAATCTGGATGACGATTTTATCAAGATACGGTTTGTCCGGTTGCCAGTAATTTTGGTTTTTGGTGACGGAGATACGGTCCTGCTTTTTCCAAGAAGCGAAGACAAAAGGGCCGGTGCCCACCGGTGAGAGGTTCTGCGTCCCGTCCGCAACCGCTCTGGGTGATGGGATCAATGTTGCCAGGGTGTTGCTGGCACACAGCATAGCCGGAAAGGGCTGCCAGGGGTGTTTCAAATTGAATTGCACCGTAAATTCTCCGGCTTTTTCAACCGACAGAATGGGCTTTAGCGCCAGCCGACCGCGGAACCGGTTTTCAGGATTGAGGATGCGTTGCCAGTGCTCGACAACAGCGTCGGCGTTGAAAGGTGTCCCGTCATGGAAAAAAACACCCTGGTGGAGATGTATGGTCCAAGTTTTTCCATCTTCAGACAAGGTCATCGACAGCCCCAAGCGCGGCAGCAATTCTCCATTTTCGCCTTTGTCAAATAATCGCTCCATAATCAAATGCGCCGCCGTCTGTGCGGTAACGGTAAATATGCGGGATTGGATCAGGTCAAACCCGTAGACCTGGTACTCTAACCCCACCTTTAAACTCCCGCCGTATCTGGGTTGTGCCAAACCTCCCGGGGGTCGGATTAGGCTGACAGACACCATCAGAAGACAAAGCAAAATCACCTTCCGATTTCTTAGCCGGATTGACTTTCGGGCTTTGAATGTTTGTTTGCACATACCTCCTCCTTTAACGGTGTAAAGGGGTTTGATGACTATTCGTCATCCTTGAAATTTTTTATCCGGTCCAACACATACCGCTTGTACGATTCGTCCATGGGAGGGAGTGCTTTATAGCCGATCAACAATGCCTGAGTGGCGCTGGTCAGATACCTGAAAAGAATTTCGTCTTCTTCTACAATCATCTTTTCAGGGCCAATACGTGGCGCCATGGCCAGACCGTGGGTCAGTTTTGCATGTGCCGAACGGACCCGTTGACTCAAAAAATCGTCCAGGTCTTTAAAACCATCGTAATCTGTAAGAAGCCCTGCAAGGTATTCCCAATGCCGGACCTGCATTTGATATTGCAGTTTTCGGTTGTTGTTGTTGAGCATAGAATGAAATAGATTTGCCTCATCTCTAGAAAACCGGACCCATCCGATGGCCTGATCGACCCAGACATCACCGGTATAGTTTTGGGATTGGTATTGCATCACCAGGCTCCAGGCTTTTTGAATGGCCGCGTCCTCGAGGGCTTGCATGTTTTTAAAATGGGAGTAAATCGGCATGGTGGAGCAGCCCATTTTTTCGGCAACCGCCGGTGCGGACAACCCTGGCAATCCTTTTTCCCTGACCAACTCAAAAGCAGCCGTGACTACGTCTTCTTTTTTAAATTGTGTTTTGCGTGGCATTGGCTTCACTTTCCAGTTATTATATAAGACAATTTATATAAAGCACTTTATATAATCAGGTATTTGACTTGTCAAGCGGCTTTTAATCTGAAGTTTAGACACTACATGATGCACTTTTGGCAGATGCCCGTTGCAAAATATGACCCGTTTGCATATGCATTATCTCAGAAGACAATCGCAACTACGATCAAAAAGACACCTGATTTATACCTGGATTGGTGTTCAACATTCACGATGACATTTAGGAGGCCTTTTCATGGCTTTACGACTGGCAGAGATTTTTCTTCCGGAGGAAAACAACGCGCTGTTAGAAGAAATCAAGCGCCAATATAACATTATCGATTCTTATTACGCGTGTGGGGATGGCGGCGGGGAATTGAAATTGCTGCTTGAGGCTGAAACCGCCGAGCCGGTTTTTGACTTCCTGGAAAAACGCTATGGTCACATGGCAGGTTTTCGCATTATCGTTGTCGCAGTGGAAGCTGTTATCCCGCGCCTAAAGGATGATGAGGAGACAGAAAAACCTAAGACCAAAATACCCACCAAAATAGGTTCCAAGCGGATATACCGCGAGGAGCTCTACGAGGACATCAAAAGCATCGCCTCTGGCAGCCGCACATTTTATCTAATGGTATTTCTGGCATCCTGTGTGGCCGCCATCGGGCTTTTGCGAGGCAACGTGGCCATTATTATCGGGGCAATGGTGCTGGCACCGCTTTTGGGGCCCAATATGGGGATGGCTTTTGCGGCTACACTGGGTGACCCCAAACTGGCTAAAAAATCACTAACCACCAATATTGGCGGATCGGCTTTAGCGCTTCTTATTGCTATATGCATTGGCTGGTTTGCCGCCGTGGATTTAAACCATCCTGAGATCGTCTCACGAATGGATGTCAGTTATGCGGACATTGTGCTGGCCTCCGCATCCGGGGCTGCGGGCGCCCTGTCATTCACTGCCGGTGTATCGGCCTCACTGATTGGGGTGATGGTAGCGGTCGCATTGCTGCCGCCGCTGATGGTATTCGGTCTTCTTCTTGGAGGCGGTTTTTATTCTGATAGCATCCATGCCTTTCTGATACTGGCCACCAATATTGTCTGTTTGAATATTTCCGCGGTGGTTATGTTTTTGTTTCAGGGGATTCGGCCCAACAAATGGTGGGAGGCCGAGCGGGCCAAAAAGCAGACCCGTATTGCGATTGCCTTCTGGTTGTTTTTGCTGTTGATATTGATGCTTTTAATAAAAATTACCCCGGCTTGAAGCGATTTTAAAAGAATGTGGATTTCAGGAATCGATTTTAGAAAAAAAAATGGGGCCCGGGTTGGGGCCCCATTTTTTATAATAGATAGCAGCTTGTGGGTTTAAGCTGCATCCATATCGCGGCGATCGGCCATATCCATCAGGACGCGTTCGCGGGCTTTGTCGATGCCCAGCGCTTTGCGTTTTTTGTCGATATGGGCGATCATCATTTTGGCAATTTCAAATGGGTCAGTGGCAAAACCCCACTTGCCCATGCCCAGCTCTTCGAGCTCTTCAAACAGGTGCTTGTGGAATTTGGTGCCTTCAACAATCGGGAAGGTGACCCCGAAGACCGTGAACACACCGGAGGCCACAAAGTACTGTCCGATGGTGATCGCCTTCTCACTCATATACTCCGGAGCGCATCCGGCGACCGGCAGATCGGCGATGCTTTCACCCAGTCCGCCGGTTTTGACCATTTCAGAGCAAGCAATCAAGATGCGGCTGTTGTCTACACAGGCGCCTAGCCCCAGCACCGGAGGCATGCCTACCGTCTCGCAAACTTCTTTGAGGCCGGGGCCGGCAAGATGGGCCGCTTCAGGCGTTGTCAGCCCGGCTTTGGCCAGCGCAATTTGCGAGCATCCGGTCTGAACAACCAGCACGTCGTTTTTGATCAGCTCTTTGACCAAATTGACATGGACATAATCCTGTTTCATGCGGGGGTTGTTGCATCCCACCACACCGGCAACACCACGAATGCGGCCGTTGATGATGTTGTCATTCAACGGTGTATAGGAAGCCCGGAAGGTACCGCCCAGCATGTAGTTGATGTACTCATGGGAAAAGCCATGCACACCGGTATTGACGATATTGGGGATTTCCACTTCCACGCCCCGATTCTTAAAACGACCGATGGCTTGGATGACGATTTCATCGGTGCACTCTTTGGGTTTGTCTTCGTGGAATTCAATATGCTTGCCACCTTCAATCCGTGCGCGCGGGTTGGTGGTGATCAACTGGGTCTTATAGCATTCCGCCACCTGGGCCAGCGCCTGTTTGATACACTGCACATCGACCACCATGGCATCCACTGCGCCGGTCACCAGGACGGTCTCGGTGGACATGAAGTTGCCGGCATGCGGTGTTCCGTGGCGTGAAAACATTTCCAGACCCGAGCAGCACATCCCGACCAGGTTGAGGCCTTTGGCACCGGCATCCTTGGCGGCCTGTATCAGGGTCGGTTCGGCCACCGATGCGACCATGGATTCAAACAGATTGGGCTCATGGCCGTGAACGATGATGTTGACCTGGTCTTCTTTCAGGACGCCCATGTTGGTCTCAATGGCAATAGGGGACGGAGTGCCGAATAAAATGTCTGCAATCTCGGTGGCCACCATGGAACCGCCCCAGCCGTCGGCCAAAGCCGTGCGGCTGCATTGCTTGGTGATGTTGGCATAGTGCTGATCGACGCCGATGGCGGATCGATGCAAAAGTTCCATGATTTCACGCATGGCACCGCGGGGTACAATGCCTTCCTTGCGCCAGGTTTCCAGGGTTTTTTCCGGAACCCGTTTGGCAAACGGAAGCTCGCCATCGACCTGGGTATAGGTCCGCTCCAGCTCCTTATACAGATCCATTGCGATATCTTTGACTTCGCGATCTTCGGTCTCGATGCCCATTTCCTGTGCCACGTAATATAATTTCTGAACGTTTTTGATCTCATAGTCCTTGATGTGGCCTTCCAGCACTTCGCGGAATAAATCCAGCATGGCCATGCCGTGGTCGGTGTGGGCTGCACAACCGGCCGCAACGGCACGCGCAAAGTTTCGCGACATAATGGTATCGATGGTGGCACCGCAAACGCCCACCTTTGCGTACGGATCTTTGGCATTCAGCCGGCAGGGGCCCATAAAGCAATGCTTGCAGCAAGCCGAATCTGCCCCGATGGGACAGGCTTTCATGTTTTGCGCCCGATCAAAGGCAAGCTCGACGCCGTCTTTACGGGCCTTTGCGAGCATCTGAGCGGTAGCTTCACAGGTGGTCAGCTCCCTGGGTTCAACAGGTTTCTTTTTAGGGATCACTTTTTTTTCGTCTGGCATATAAATCCTCCCTTCTGGAACGATGGATTAAAATTTAATTGGGTTGAGTTTCATCAAATGAAGAATACGAAAGTTTATGTGGACACTGTATTAAGGTATGAATAAATAGTAATGATTCTCAATAAGCTAAATGATGTTTTTTGTCAAGGCCCTTAAGAAAGTAAAATTTAACCGATTTATCAACTGTTTAATGGCAATATTTGTGCCAAATGTGTTTTAGTGTCGACTACATTTTTTATTAATCTGAATAGTGGTGCAAGGCGCTGGAATAGCATAATATTATTCGTCTGGTATTTTGTGTTGTCCATCGAAGCGACAGGATATTGGATCCTAAATATCTGTTAATTCTGTCTTATGATACAGGTGTGTCTCAAGCAAAGCCTGAGACGAAACCAGACCGCCGCCTTTTTGATAACTGTAAATTTGCATCTCATCTAAATCAATGATGCTGTTTCGTACTGACATAGCTGGCCTTAAATCAACTGTTCGCATCGATAAGAGATCCAACTCTATCAATTCAATTGGCGGTCCAATTGGCGCGTTGTATTCCTCAACCGCTCGAAATGATGTCCAAGTGTCTCAAATCGTCTCAAATTTGGAAAATCAGAAATGAAGAGATATTTAAAAGCGTTTTAAGTAATTGTAATTATGTTATTTATAAATTTATGACCGTTTCCATGATTCTGGTATGGAATTTGATTTAAAGTTTGGCAGCAGTTGAAGTTTGGTCTTGGGATATACCCCCATTTCCTCCAATTATTGTAAACCATTAGATATTTTAATTTTCTAATTGAAATAAAGTGAATTTTGTACTACTTTGCAAGACTCTTTGGATTTCGACGTGTGGCGGGTCGAAATTTTCGAGCGAATTGTTGATCGAACCACATTCTGAAAACCGATGATCATCATATCCAACATCACGAAAGGATGTTCTCATGTCGCAGCCGAAAGTTAAAATGTATTCCTTGAGCACCTGCAGCCACTGCAAAGCCACCAAAAAGTTTTTAGGCGAATGCACCATAAAATATGAATTTGTCGATGTGGATAAGCTCGAGGGTGATGAGCGCAAGGCCATTATAGAGGATGTTAAAAAATTTAATCCACGCTGCTCGTTTCCGACCATCATCATCGGCGATACCGTTGTTGTGGGTTACAAAGAAAAAGAAATTAAGGAGGCTCTGGGAATGTGATGACACCACAGGAACTTTATGATCGTATGAAAAAAGTACAGGAAGCCAAAGGCTATTACTTTAACAAGGACAAGGAGCGGACTTTTGAACTGCTCGAAGCGTTAATTGGCAACAAAGAAAATTACGGCTATATGGGCTGTCCCTGTCGTTTGCTTTCGGGTGACAAGGAATTGGACCGCGATATTTTCTGCCCCTGTGTTTACAGCGTGCCGGATATCGAAGAGTTTGGCAGTTGTTACTGCAACCTGTATGTTTCCCAGGACTGGAACGACGGTAACATATCGTATGAATATGTGCCCGAACGCCGTCCGCCGGAAAAAATGCCATACTGATGGTGCTTGTCGGTTAAGCTTTCAGCCCCTGCCCGGTGAACCACAACCGCTCAGGGGCTTTTTGTTGGCGGACAGAACGCGTTAACCTCTCCAATGCTTTTCACTGAATCAGCGCCAATCTGCTCATTTTATTCTATTTCCCTCTTGACAATTTGGATTACAAAATCCATTTTAAAATTAAAGCTGTTGCTCGAACGTATGATTCCATTGTAAGAAGTTCCACGGTGGGATCTTCATGCTTAATTAATTCCGGAGTGCTGGAGTACTGGAGTACTGGAGTAATGGCTAATATTAAGATATTTTTATACAAAACTCCAAAACTCCAATACTCCAATACTCCACGGCATTAAGGCTATAGGAAACGGGAAAGCATGAATTTGCTAATTTTGAGCGCAGTAACCAAGTTTCTATTGTCTTTGTGGGGAAGAAAAAGAAGAGGTGATGTATGGAAGATGAATGTAAACCAATGTTAAATACAGGATTGCGAGGCGTCGTCATTGCCGATACCCGCATCAGCGACGTCCAGGGCGGTGCCGGAAAATTAATCTACCGCGGCTATCTGATTCAGGATCTGGCCAATAGCGTCTCTTTTGAAGAAACGGCCTACCTACTGCTTTTTGAAAAGCTGCCCAATGGCGCTGAATTAAAGGCGTTTAAGGAGCAGCTGGCAGCAGAAAGAGACATACCGCCGGAAGTGATTGATGCGCTAAAAACACGGCCGAAAAACGCGCTGGTGATGGATATTTTGCAGGCCGGTGTTTCCCTGCTGGCCCATCATGATCCGGATATCACCGATCAAACACAGGAAGCAGCCGTGCGGATAGCCATTCGGTTAATCGCCAAATTTCCGACCCTGCTGGCCGCCTGGGATCGAATTCGCAATGATAAGGAACCCATAAAGCCGTCTCCCAAGCTGGACCATGCAGCTAATTTTCTTTATATGCTCAAAGGCGAAGAACCGGATGAAGAAGAGTCTCGTTTTATGGATGTCTGCCTGGTGCTGCACGCTGAGCACTCTTTTAATGCGTCAACTTTTGCGGCCCGCGAGGTCGCTTCCACCCGGGCGCATATGTATGCCTCGGTCGGCGCGGCGGTCGGGTCGTTATCCGGCGAGCTTCACGGGGGCGCCAATATGCGGGTTATGGAAATGCTCAAAAAGATCGATTCTCCGGACAAAGTTGAAGCCTATGTGAATACACAATTTGACGCCGGCAAAGTAATATTCGGACTGGGGCATGCCGTCTATGACACCGATGATCCTCGGGCCCACATTATATCTGCCATGTCCAAACGGATGGGGGAGCGCATCGGAGAGACCAAATGGTATGAGATGTCCCAACTGTTAGAAAATACGGGCAAATCTGAGTTTCGCAAGCGTAAAAACAAAGATATTTACGTAAATGTTGATTTTTATAGCGCTTCGCTTTATTATGCCATGGGAATTCCGATTGACCTGTTCACACCGGTATTTGCGATTTCAAGAGTATCCGGCTGGACAGCCCATGTCATCGAAGAATATTTTGCCGGTGCCGCACCCAAACCCATGTTGTACCGACCGGAATCAGAATATATTGGCGATTATTGCGGACCGGATGTCTGTGAATTGGAACCTCTTGAAGATAGAGGGTAATAATTAACAGGAGGCCGAAACAGTTTGCAAAAGCACCCCAACCTACGGATGACGCGTCAGCGCCAAGTCATCTTAGAAGAGCTTCGCAAAGTGAATACCCATCCGAGTGCGGATGAGGTTTATGAGATGGTTCGGAAACGCTTGCCGCGCATCAGCCTGGGCACGGTTTATCGCAACCTTGAGGTTTTGTCTGAATCCGGTGAAATCAAAAAGCTTGAACCGGCTTGCTCTTTGAAGCGCTTTGACGGCAATCCTTCCGAGCATTTCCATATTCGCTGTATCCGCTGCGACCGTATTGCTGACGTGCCCATGCCTTGCGATTTTGAGATCGATCTGGCGGAAATGACACCCATCGAATATGAAATCCTCGGGCACCGGCTCGAATTTTTCGGTCTATGTCCTTTTTGTTCGAATAATTCCACTGCCTGATGCAAACCGGTCTTGAGCTTTCTGGAAAAATTCTTTTGATCCTTTAGCGGGCCTGACAGCCCGCTTTTGTTTTGTGTTTGAATGTTTATAAGATTGAGGCTTCAACAGGAGGTGACCCATGAAGATACTGATTACAGGTGGCCTGGGGTTTGTGGGCGCCAACCTTTCTGATTATCTCCTTGATAAAGATCACTCTGTCGTGGCGATTGGACGGGCACCAAGTCAGAATCGGATAAAATCAGACAGATATCATTATATCTCAGCAGACACCACCCAGCCGGGTGACTGGCAAAAAGCGCTCAGTGATGTCGATCTGGTTGTGAATCTGGCGGGCAAATCCATTTTTAGCCGCTGGAGCGAAAGCTATAAAAAGCAGATTTATGACAGCCGCATTCTTACCACCCGCCATGTGGTCGATGCCTTGCCGTCTGATAAAGAGCTCGTCCTTTGCAGTGCCTCAGGGGCCGGATATTACGGCAACCGCGGTGATGACCTTTTAAAGGAAGACGAAAAACCCGGGAATGATTTTTTAGCCTCCGTATCCATCGACTGGGAAGCTGAAGCCTTGCGGGCCACGGATAAGGGCGCTCGAGTGGCATTGATGCGATTTGGTGTGATTCTGGGAAAAGGCGGCGGCGCCCTGTCTAAAATGATCCCGGCTTTTAAATCTTTTGTGGGTGGGCCCATCGGCAGTGGCTCACAATGGTTTCCCTGGATGCATTTAACGGATCTGGTGGCCGCAATCGTGTTTATTGCCGAACAGCCTGGAGTTAACGGGCCGCTAAATTTTTGTGCCCCCAATCCGATAACCAACCGCGAGCTGGCCAAAGCGCTGGGTGACGTTTTAGGCCGGCCGTCTTTCATGCCCGCGCCGGCGTTTATGGTTCGTGCGGTACTAGGTGAATTCGGCAATGTGTTGCTGGACAGCCAGCGGACGATTCCGGATAAACTATTGAGCAACGGCTTTGAATTTCAGTATCCGGATATTATGTCAGCCATCAGGGAAGTTGTTTCATAATGGTGCATCCGGTTGTTCAAACAGCTTGGGTTTTAATCTATGGGTTAACCGGTTGCGCCCGTTGCGCCCGTTAGCCGGTTAGTAAAGAGAAAAAAATCACCATTTTTAACGGGCACAACCGGAAACGGGCAAACCGACCAACCATTTGGTGATCTGCAGTTTGTAAATTGTATTAAAGCATATTGAGGCGCTGTAGCACCCAGTGAAAGGATTAATATGACGATGAGTGAACTGGATGAGAACGGTCAACAATATTTGATTCAGCTGTTTGAGCAAACCAACGGAGATACGGCTGCGCAGGTCTCTATGTATGATGTCGGCGAGGGTTTGGGCATGGACCACGATACAAGTGCCCAAGTGGCGGAAACTTTAATCGGCTTACAGCTGGCGGAAATACGAACATTGTCCGGTGGCATCGGGATCAGTGCCGAAGGTGCTGCTGAAGTTAAAGGCCTAATGGGTGGTGCAATGCCAACCGGAGATACTCCCGGCCGGCTGAGCGATCAACCGATTATGGATGCCTCTGGTTGCCAGGCGGTTGAACAGCTAACCGATACACTTAAAAGTCAAACCGGCAACTTGGGACTTGATTTTGACGGTCTTTCGGAACTGATGGCCGACCTAAAAACCATCGATGCCCAGCTTGGCTCATCGCGTACTAAAACCGCTATCATACGTGAGTGTCTGCGATCTATTAAGGAGGTTCTGGGCACGGTTGGAAATAGTGACATCCTGGTGAAAGTGAATGGATTGTTGGGTGAATGATGATCACCGGAAATGCCATTTTTCTCAAAGCGATATCAATTACCTTATACCAGATGCCCCCATATTTGGGCTTAAACCTTTTTTGAGCAAGATGAATAACAGAGTACCATTAAGCCCAAATATTGGGGCATTTCTGAACGTCTCGGTGTTTGATTAAGATATCGCTTTTCAAAAAAAAGCATTTCCGGCCTATTCTGAAATTAAAATTCAAGAGTATGCTTTCTAATGGCTATGGCTAAAGGAATGTAGAGATGGCGAAAAAAAAGAAGCGGATCAAGCTCATTTCTTGGAATGTCAACGGACTGCGAGCCGTTATTAAAAAAGATTTTTTCGCATCATTTCAGCAGATGGATGCGGAAATATTCGCCATACAGGAGACCAAAATCCAAGGAAACCAGCTGACCGATGAAATGATCAACATCGCCGGCTATGAATCCAACTGGGCGCATGCTACCGTAAAAAAAGGATACAGCGGTGTTGGCATTTACTCACGGATTCGGCCCAAACGCGTCAATACCGGGCTGGGGATTGCCGAATTCGATCAAGAAGGACGCATTGTCGAGCTGGACTTTGATGATTTTATCTTTTTTAATGTGTACTTTCCCAACGGCCAGATGAGCGATGAAAGGCTGCAGTATAAGCTTGATTTTTACGAAAAATTTTTTGAATATACCGATTCGTATAAAAAGCAGGGCCGCAGTCTGATTATTACCGGAGATTATAACACGGCCCACAACGAAATTGATTTGAAAAATCCCAAGGCCAATGAAAAGACTTCCGGCTTTCTCAGAATAGAGCGGGATTGGCTGGACCGCATTGTCCAAAACGGTTATATTGACACATTCAGACATCTTTATCCAGACACCGTAAAATATTCGTGGTGGACGTATCGATTTAAAGCCAGAGATCGTAACATTGGATGGCGGATTGACTATTTTTTTGTAACCGACGATATTATCAAAAAAGGCTGGATCAAAGAGGCTTTTATCGACAACGAAATTTTCGGCTCCGATCATTGTCCGATTGGCTTGGTACTGGAAATTTGAAGTGCCTAAAATGCCTAAATTGATCTAAAGTGACTAAAGCCCGCCCTGGCGCCTTGGGTTTAATTTTAATTTCAAGGCAATTGTTGCCATTGGTAGATTAGAGCTTTTCAGATTTGATATCCAGTTCTGGGCCAGGGTTCATGAATCCTATCGTTTTCTATAATAGATGGAGCACAGGGACTCCACAACTTTAGTCACTTCCAACTTTAGTTCACTTTAGTCACTTATAGATATTGATCTAAAAATAATTGAAAACGAAAAAAGGAAACGATTTGAAACATCCTAAGATAGTTGCTCTCTACGGCAGTCCACGGCGCAAGGGCAATACCGCCGCACTGCTCAAAAAAGCAGTTGCCGGGGCGCGGGATGCCGGTGCGGATGTCGAAGAATTTGTGCTGCGTGATCTTAAATTGTCGCCCTGTCTTGAAATTTACGGGTGCCTGCAAGCCGGCGAATGTGCTATCAAAGATGATTTTCAGGTGGTGCGTGATAAAATCCTGGAAGCCCAGGGGTTGATGCTGGCATCGCCGGTTTTTTTTTATACAGTCAGCTCCCACACCAAGATCCTGATGGATCGCTTCCAATCCCTGTGGGTTAAGAAGTACTGGGTTGATAAAACGCCCCCCGAGCAGCAGACCAACGCCCGCAAGGGGCTGTTTATCTCCGTGGGCGCCACCAAGGGCAAAAAGCTTTTCGATGGGATGCTACTGACCATAAGATATTTTTTTGATGTCCTGGATATGGAGCTCTGGAAATCGCTTTTATACCGCCAGCTCGATTTCCAGGATGATGTTTTAAAACATCCCGAATATCTTGATGAGGCGTACGAGGCCGGTAAACAATTCACCCGTGCCATAAATAGCTGAGATATCAAAATCTAAAGTCCAGTCTCGCGGCTGCAGGCCTCTGGCTTCTGGTCACGACTCGGCTGAGCTCGTCGCAGGCTGGCTTCTGGCCAGCAGCCAGCAGCGAGAAGCCAGAAGCAATATAAACTGACACTTGAACACTAATATCAGTATCTTTAAGAACCCGAAGACTTAATTGACACTATGAGTCTGAACTTTGAACCCATCACTCTTGACCGGCAGGAAGCTTATCTGGCCCTATTGGCGCAATGCCCTCAGATCGCATCTGATTATAGCTTTTTGAATTTGTGGGGTTGGGCGGAAGAATATGAGTTGCGCTGGGCCTGGGATGATGGGTTGGTCTGGATCCGGCAAAGCCAACCTGAAGAGCTCCTGTGGGCGCCCGTCGGTTCGTGGGATGCCGTTGACTGGCAAAGCCGATCAAACACCGTCCAACCGATGGATTCGTCATTTACCCGGGTTCCGGAAATGCTGGTTAGCCTATGGCGGGAACAACTATCGCAGGAAATCCAAGTTGATGAAGAAAGGGGCAACTGGGATTATCTGTATCGGGTGGCGGACCTCATCGAGCTCAAAGGCAAGCGCTATCATAAAAAAAAGAACCTGGTCAATCAATTCAACCGCAAATATGATTTTACCTATCTGCCGTTCGGGGCCGAGATGGTTACGCAGGCCATAGCCATGCAAACCGATTGGTGCACCTGGCGCGATTGCGAGTCATCCGATATCCTTTCCTCTGAAAATCGCGCTATTTTCAAAATTCTAAAAGAATGGAAGCAGCTAGTCGGTTTATTCGGCGGCGCCTTGATGGTGGAAGACTCCATGGTGGCCTATACGGTTGCCGAACTATTAACTTCCGACATGCTGCTGATTCATTTTGAGAAAGGGGATACCCAGTATAAAGGGATCTACCAGGCCATCAATCAATTGTTTCTGGCCAATTCGGCTGCCCATTATACGTTTGTCAATCGGGAACAGGATTTAAATGACGAAGGGCTACGCAAGGCCAAACTATCTTACCATCCGGAGGATTACATACAAAAATATCGCGTCACCATGACCGGTACGTTTGTTTAAAAATAGTTTTAAAACATCAAAGACTTTGATAACGTAAAACCTTTAGACTAGCAAAGCACCTGCGCTACCCCTTCCAGCAAAAC
>JAAUXY010043586.1_pt1 | contig 39980 bp, 27 predicted proteins | sample 7278121 | NCBI WGS metagenome assembly JAAUXY01 (sample SAMN14350117, study PRJNA611818) | marine sediment metagenome | isolation source: surface marine sediment (1.8m) | place: French Polynesia: Moorea | collected 2018-08
CGAGCGAGTGCTCGAAGGGTCCTCCTTCGCGGTGGACGCGACCCTCACCCAGCAGGGCTACGACGGCGAAACGGTGAGCCTCAGGGTCGAGCGCGATGGCGCCATCGTCGCCACTCAGGATGTCACTTTCGAGGGCGATCGCACGTCCGGGGCCACCCTACGCGTTCACCTCGAGGCCGAAGATGCCGGCCCCGCCACCTACAGGTTCGAAGTGGCGGCCGGTGAAGGGGAGCAGGTGGCCGAGAACAACGCTCGCGAGGTCTTGCTGTCGATCGAAGACCGGCGGGAGAAGATCCTTTACTTCGAAGGCGAACCTCGATTCGAGGTGCGCTTTCTACGTCAAGCCGTCGCCGAGGATGAAAACCTCCAGCTGGTGGTGCTTCTGCGCACCGCCGAAAACAAGCTGTTGCGGATGGGCGTTGACGATCCACTGGAGCTGGTCTCCGGCTTTCCGGAAACCCGGGAGGAGCTCTTCGCTTATCGTGCCCTGATCCTGGGCAGCGTCGAGGCGAGCTACTTCACTCGCAACCAGCTGGCGATTATCGAAGAGTTCGTCGGCGAGCGCGGGGGCGGCCTCCTGCTCCTGGGCGGGCGGTCGAGCTTTGCCGAGGGGGGCTATTCAGGGACGCCGCTCGAAGATCTGTCGCCGCTGGTTCTGCCACCCAGCGGAGGCAATTTTTTCGCCGAGGTCAAAGTCAGCCCAACGGAAAACGGTTTGGCTCATGCCGCACTTCAGCTGGGCGATGACGCTCAGCAAACCTGGCAGGACTTGCCAGCCCTGTCGATGCGTAACCCTCTGAGGCAAGCCAAGCCGGGAGCCAGCGTGTTGCTGACCGGATCGCTGGCCGCTGGCTCGCCGGTGGCGGACTCCGGCGAGTTCGTGGTGATGGCCAGCCAGCGCTATGGACGAGGGCGAGTCGTGACTTTTCCGGTTCAGGATTCCTGGATCTGGCAGATGCACCACTCGATTCCGCTCGAGGACATGACTCACGAACGTCTGTGGCGCCAGCTGCTGCGCTGGCTGGCGAGCACCACGCCGCTGCAGGTCGAGGTCGAGGCGTCGACGAATCAGCCGGCGCCTGGCGAGGCGATCGACCTGCGCGCGTCGGTACGAGACAGCGCCTACCTGGGGGTCAACGGCGCCCGCGTCCACGCAACCGTCACCGATCCGATCGGCGCCGAGCACCAGGTGGCGCTCGAATGGAGCGTGGAGGAGGACGGAGAATATCGCGCCGCGTTCGTGCCGGAGCTGCCAGGCCCTTACGAGGTACAAGTCTCCGCCGAAGCTGACGGCGAGCCGATCGGCGCGGACCAGACGCGGCTGATCGCTGCCGATCGAGCCGCCGAGTATTTCGGGGCGGAGATGGATGCGGCGCTGCTGCGCCGGGTGGCCGAGTCGACCGGAGGGCGCTTCTACACCGCCGATAGCGTCAACTCTTTGGTCGACGATGCTCGCTATACCGCCAGCGGCAAGACCGTGCTCGAGACGATCGATCTCTGGGATATGCCGATCGTCTTGCTGCTTTTGCTGGCGTCCCTCAGTAGCGAGTGGTTGCTGCGTCGCAGATGGGGACTGATATGAGGCCCCGTCGCTTGAGACGGCTCACCGTCATCGCGATCGGCCTGACGCTCGCCTGGCCGGCTTGCTTGCTCGGCGATTCCCCGGCGTCGCCCACTTTGGTGGTGATCACCGGCCTCGGCGGCGAGCCTCGCTTCGACGAGAGCTTTCCTGCCTGGGCCGCGACGTTGATCGACGCCGCCGCGGCCGGCGGTCTGGCTGAGGTGAACATCATCTATCTGGCTGGTGATCCCGAGCGCGACTCGCGGGCGCGGGAGCGCTCGACCCGCGACAACGTTCGGTCGGCGCTTGGCGAGTTGGCATCTTCGATGCCCGGCAATGTTCCGCTCTTCGTGGTGGTCATCGGGCACGGCAGTCATCGCGACGGCGTCACGAAGGTCAATCTGCCCGGCCCGGACATGACAGCGGCGGATTTTGCCCGAGCGCTCCAACCGTTTGGCGACCGTCCGATCGTTTTCGCCAATCTGACCAGCGCCAGCGGTGAGCTCGTCCGCGAGCTATCGGCCCCCGGCCGAGTCATCATCGCCGCCACCCGCAGCGGCGTCGAGCGCAACGCCTCAGTATTCGCGCGATTCTTCGCCGCCGCCTTCGTCGGTGACGCCGCCGACATCGACCACGACGGCCGGCTGTCGATTCTTGAGGCCTTCAGCTATGCCCGCGACGAGGTCGAGCGAGTCTATGAGCGCGAGCAGAGACTTCAGACCGAGCACGCCGTGCTCGACGATAACGGTGACGGCGAAGGCTCGGCTGCTCCCGGAGCCGAGGCCGCCGACGGCCGACTGGCCGCCAGCCTGACGCTAACCGGCCCGCGTTCCGCCGTGCCGGATTTGGCCGCCGGCAATCCCGTCCTCGAACGGCTCTATCAACAGAAAGCCGATCTGGTGCAGGCCGTCGCCGAACTGCGGCGGCGGAAGGAAGAGCTGGCGAAAGACGACTATGAAAATCAGCTGGAAGAACTCTTGATTGAGCTGGCCCTGGCCAATCGTGCGATCCGGGACCACCATGATTGATAAGCTGGCGGCAAGGTTTGAATCCAGAAGGAGGATCTCTATGGAACCACAACGAGACGGAATTCTTCAGGAGCTGTTGGAAACCGTCGAGGTTTTGCCAGATGAACAGCTACGTGAAGTCACTGACTTCGCAGGATTTCTAAGCACGAAGAGCCGCTCGACGAGCCTGCCACCAGGCTCAGCAGATGCACTCTTGAAGCACGCTGGGAGCTTTGAGTTTGAAAGCGGCGAGATGGAGCGGTTGCTAGTGGATATCGAGCGCTCGCGTGAGCTGGACATCGAGGATGCCTGACTATCTGCTCGACACGAACCATGTAACCCATTTGCTGGCCGAGAATCAGATCCTGGTTGACAGGATTCGGCGAGGCAGCGGGCGAGGAGAGCGCTTCTCGATTTCGATGACGGTTCTGGGGGAGCTTTACTATGCTGTTTTCGCGAGCAGTAGACGTGCTCAGAACTCTAATGCGCTGAGGAGCTTTCTCCACGACACCATTGTCTTGCCTTTTGATGAAGCCGCAGCTAAAGAATTTGGCCGAATACAGGCAGAACAAAAGAAGAAAGGCAGGCCGATTCCCCCGACCGATTCGCAGATTGCGGCCGTCTGCAGGCTGCGTGATCTGACACTGTTGACAGACGATCGCCATTTTCAGTTCGTCGACAATCTCCACGTTGAAAACTGGCTGCGCAGCAAAGATCCGTGAAGCTCTTGGCCTTCATGCTTGTTGGGTTGGGCCTCGGCTTACAAACCGTCGCCCAGCATGTATCTGATGCTGATGCCGCGCTCATTGCCAGCTATCAGGCTGGTCGGCTCACGGCCTCTGACCAACTGGCGGCCGCGGCCCGAGCTTTGATTCGCGGGGGGCGCGACGACCCGGGCCTGTTCCACGACGCCCTGGCCGCCTACGATCAGGCGATCGCCGCCGAACCGGGTGATCTGGATCTGCAGGTCGAGCTGGGTGACTTCTTCCTTTCGAAATACAACGGGCAGGACGCGCGCGAGACCTACGAGCAGGTGCTCGCCTCCAATCCCGAGCACCCCGAAGCCCTCCTCGGCCTCGCAAGGGTGCGTCGCTTCGACGGCGCGACCGACGTCTTCGAGCTCACCACCCGAGTGCTGGAGAGTCATCCCGGCCATGCCGGCGCACACCTGCTGCAGGCCAGGCAGTATCTCGATCTCGAAGACCATGCCGCGGCCGATCGTGAGGCTGAGCAGGCGCTCGAGAGCGCTGAGGCCTCCCTCGAGGATCGCGTACAGGCACAGGCGCTGCTCGCCGCCTCGGCGCTGTTGACCGGCGATCGCGAGCGGACCCAGAGACGGTTCGAGCGCCTCGAACAAGATGCCTCGCGGGCACCGCAGGCGTTCATCACCTTGGCCGAGGTCGCGGCTCGCAACCGCTTATACCGAAAGGCCGTCGACTTCGCCGATCGCGCGGTTCGGATCGACTCACGTGTCAGCGAAAACCCGGCCTGGCGAGGTTTGGCTCTGCGCGGCATCAATCGCCTGCGGGTCGGGGAGATCGAGAGCGGGCGCCGAGACCTGGAGCTAGCTTTTGCCGGGGACCCGTTCGACGTCTGGACCAAGAATACCCTCGATCTGCTCGACTCCATGGAGTCCTATCGCGTGATCGAGACCGGGCGCTTTCAGCTGGTGCTGCCCGCCGAAGAGGCCGACTTGCTCAGCCTCTATCTTGAACCCTTGGCCGAAGAAGCTTTCGATAGCCTGGCCGCTCACTATGGTCAGGCACCGTCATCGAAGATCCGACTCGAGTTCTTTCAGCGCCACGCGGACTTCTCGGTGCGCACGATCGGACTCGCCGGCCTGGGGGCCCTCGGCGTATGTTTCGGGCCGGTGATCGCGATGAACGCACCGTCGGCCAAGGCGCCCGGGGAGATTCACTGGGGTACGGTGTTGTGGCATGAGTTGGCACATTCCTTTCACATGCAGGCCAGCGGTGGCCGCGTGCCGCGTTGGTTCACCGAGGGCCTGGCGGTGTTCGAGGAGCGGCGGGCGCGACGCGGTTGGGGCGATCGGGTCGGACCCGAGTACCTGATCGCTTATCAGACCGACCGCCTGGCACCGATCGAGGATCTGAACCAGGGCTTCATGCGCCCGGCTTATCCACAGCAGATCGCTTTCTCTTACCTCCAGTCTTCGCTGCTGTTTGACTTCATCGTCGAGCGCTGGGGAGAGAGGGCGGTGACCGCGATGCTCGCCGGCTATCGGGACGGGGGAAATACTCCCGAGGTGGTCAGCGCCACCCTCGGCGTCGATCTGAAGGGACTTGCAGAGGCCTACGATGGCTATTTTCGCCGGCGGTTTGCCGGGCCTCTGGCGGCCGTGAGACCCAGCGACTCTCCTGGCAAGGAAAACTCCACGGGAGACGAACCTGACGCCGGCGATTTTCTGGCCCAGCTCAGCGTCGGAAGGTCCCTGCTCGAGTCAGATCCCGAGGCCGCCGTTCTCCATCTCGAACGTGCCCGCGATCTCTTCCCTGAGTATGGCGGCGGGGAGAGCCCTTATTGGTGGCTGGCACGGCTGCATCGCCGTGCCGGACGGCTTGAGCAGGCGGCGAGCGAGCTCGGGGCGCTGGTGGCGCTGAACGCCGGTCATTATCCGGCCTTGCGAGCCCTCGCCGAGGTTCGGGCTGCGCTCTCCGATCAACCGGGCGCGGTCGAGGCCCTCGAGGCCATTCAGTATGTCTATCCCTACGATACAGACGATCATCGTCTTTTGGCGCGGTGGTTAGAGACTGAAGGGCGGCAGGCCGACGCCGTCCGCGAGCGCCGGGCGGTGCTGGCGCTCGGACCCCCGGATCGTGCCCAGGCGCTATACCATCTCGGCCGTGCACAGCTGGCGTCCGGCGACGTCTCGGCGGCGCGGAGCGCGGTGCTCGAGGCCCTGGAGCAGGCGCCGAGCCATGAAGAAGCGCTCGAGCTGCTGCTCGAGCTGCGAGCAGCACGAGTGGAGGAAGAAAGATGACGGGAGATCGAGCCAGGCGCTACCGCCGTTGGACACCGGGAATCCTCATCTCGAGGTTGATTTTGTCGATGTGGATCCCCTCGGTGTTGATTCTCATCTGGACTTTACCCGCCAACGCTCAGCCCCCCGCGGTCGCCGAGAAGATCTTCAGCGAGCACAACGTACCCTACGATGGCAGCTTCACCTTCGTGCGTCTGCGCTTCACCCCGCTGTGGACCGGATATGGCGGCGGCGGCGGCTATTTCGGCGGCGTCAACTATCAATGGGACCACGACTACCCACGGGCCGACCGCAACTTCATCAAGATTCTCGACGAGCTGACCGGGGTCGAGGCCAACACCAGGGGTCACAACATCCTGTCGGTGGGCGATCCGGAGATCTTCAAGTTCCCCCTGGCGTTCATTATCGAGCCAGGATGGATGACGCTTTCCAGCGAGGAGGCGGAAAACCTCCGCAACTACTTGAAGAAAGGTGGATTCCTGATCTTCGACGACTTCGCGGGCACTCGCCAGTACTTCAACTTCGTCGATCAACTACAGTTGATCTTGCCCGCCGCCAAACCGGTGCAACTAGATATCGAGCACCCGATCTTCCATTCCTTTTTCGACATCGAATCCCTGGATTTCTACCATCCCTATCGGCGCGTGCAAGCTTCTTTTCTGGGAGTGTACGAAGACAACGATCCGGAGAAGCGACTGCTGCTGGTCGCCAACTACAACAACGACGTCATGGAGTCCTGGGAGTTCTCCGACACCGGGTTTATCCCGATCGAGATCTCGAACGTCGCCTACCAGCTGGGCGTCAACTACGTGACTTATGCGATGACCCATTGAGGTCCCTGCAAAGACAGACAATACCGTCATGAACGATCCGAGCACCGATACCAAGACCATAGACATGAACGAGCTCCTGGCCGCTGAGGCGTCCGGCGAGGAGTCCAGCGAGACGCCGGCCGAGACGCCGGCCGAGGCGCCAGTTGCGGAATCGAGCGAGCCACCTGGAGACGCAGTCGCGGGATCGCGGGAACCCGACGACGGTGCGCTCGCCGAGTCGCTCGCCGCGGGTCGCGAGCGTATGCTCGGCGAGCTGCGCAAAATGATCGTCGGCCAGGACGAAGTGGTGGATCAAATCCTGTTGACCCTGCTCGCCGGCGGCAACAGCCTGATCGTCGGCGTGCCCGGTCTGGCCAAGACCCTGCTGATCCAGACCGTCGCCCGGGTTCTGGATCTGGATTTCTCACGCATCCAGTTCACCCCCGACCTGATGCCTTCAGACATCGTCGGCACCGACCTGGTGCAGGAGGATCCGGCGACCGGGGAGCGGCGAATGGTGTTCATGAAAGGGCCGGTGTTCAGCAATATCGTGCTGGCTGATGAGATCAACCGGACGCCGCCGAAGACTCAAGCGGCTTTGCTCGAGGCGATGCAGGAGCATCGGGTGACCGTCCAGGGGCGAACCTATGATTTGCCCCAGCCGTTCCATGTCTTCGCTACCCAGAACCCGATCGAGCTCGAAGGCACCTACCCCCTGCCCGAGGCCCAGCTCGACCGCTTCATGTTTCACATCCAGATCGATCATCTGCCGGAGGAAGACGAGCTGGAGGTGGTCAAGCGCACCACGCAAATCCTCGAGCCCGATCTCCAACACGCGGTCGACGGCCCGACTCTCATGTCTTTCCAGCGCCTGGTGCGCAAGGTGCCGGTCGCAGACCACGTTGCGCGTTATGCTCTCGCCCTGGTACGCCACAGCCGTCCGGCAGAGCCCGGCGTTCCCGAGCAGATCAAGAAATCGGTGTCCTACGGGGCCTCGGTGCGTGCCGCCCAGTACCTGGTGCTCGGCGGCAAGGCCAGGGCGTTGATGCGCGGCCGGGTCCACGTCTCGATCGAGGATATCCGCGCTCTCGCGCACCCGGTGCTGCGTCACCGGATCCTGACCAACTTCTTCGCCGAGTCCGAGGGCATCACCTCCGATCACCTGATCGATCGTTTGCTCGAGACGGTCAAGCCCCCGGCTTCGGAGCTCTAGCCCTCGTGGCCCACCTATCCCCCCGAACCCGTTTTCTTGACCCGCGAGCCTTAGCGAGGATCGGCCGGCTCGACCTGATCGCCCGATCGGTGGTCGACGGTTTCGTCGCCGGCCTCCACCAGTCGCCGCACCTGGGGGTCTCCACCGATTTTGCCGAGCATCGACCCTATATGCCGGGTGACGACGTGCGGCGTATCGACTGGCGTTTGTGGGGGCGCACCGACCGGTTCTACGTCAAGGAGTTCGAAGCCGAGACCAACGCCGACGTCATGCTGCTGGTCGACGTCTCGGCGTCGATGGACTTCGCGTCCGGGGCCGAGGTCCTGACCAAGCTCGACTACGCTCGCACCCTCGCCGCCTGCCTGGCCTACTTTTCTTACCAGCAGCGCGACCGGGTCGGGCTCGTCACTTTCGATGGGGAAGTCCGCGAGCAGGTCCGCGCCACCGGCAGGCGGCTCGATACCCTGCTCCATACCCTCGAGCGCATTCGCCCCGGGGCTGCCGGTGGGCTGGTCGCGCCCCTGTTCCAGGTCGCGAGGGCGCTCTCCCGGCGCAGCATCCTGATCCTGATCTCCGACCTCTACGAGGACCCGGAGATCGTGCGCCAAGCCACCGGCCGCCTGGCGCAGAGCGGCCACGATCTGATCGTCTTTCACCTCCTGGACCCCCAGGAGATGGCTTTCGAGTATGACCAACCGCGCCAGTTCGAAGACGCCGAAACCGGGCGCCAGATCCCGGTCATCCCGGAACGCATCCGCGATGGCTACCGCGATCAGATCACGCGTCACGTCGCTGAGCTGGCGCGTCTTCTGGGCGAGAATCGCGTCGACTACTGCCAGGTCGATACCCGGCGTCCACTGGACCATGCACTCTACGACTACCTGTCGCGCCGTCAACGCCTGCAGCGAATCAGGTAGCGGAGAAGGACCGCGAATACCGCCCCTGATCGGTGCGTATGTCGAGATGGAGTCTCCGTGAAGGAGTCTTCAGAAAGTGGGGTCACACCATGGGTTGTCTCGAGATCATCGTCCTCTGCGTCTTCGGAATCGTCCTGATCAGCCTGTTCTTCTTCGTCATCGAGGCCGCGATCCTCGCCACGATCGGCGTGGTGATTTTCGGCGGGATCGGCTTTCTGCTGTTCGGTGCCGCCGGTCTCAAGATCGGAGCCGTTCTCGGAGTACTGGTCGGGATCTATTGGGCGTTCGCTGGCTGATAATCCACGGCGCGCCGGGCCGGTCGGAAGTTTCGATATCCTCTCCTTCACCGGGTGATCTTGCTCGCCGGCGTCACCGCGGCGAGTCAAAGAAGGAGGACGATCGATGAAGACGACGCGTCGGCAATTCGTGACGATGGCCGGAGCCGGTGCGCTCTCCGCTAGGCTCGTCCCGGGCGCGGCACTCGGTCAGGCGCCGGCGGTCTCCACCGGCGACACCTACGACGTGGCGGTGGTCGGCGCCGGGGTGTTCGGCTCCTGGATCGCGCTCGAGCTCCAGCGCGCCGGCCGCAAGGTGGTCTTGATCGACGCCTACGGCCCCGGCAACGCACGCTCCAGCTCGGGCGGCATGACTCGGGTCATCCGCATGGGCTACGGCGATCTCGCGATCTACGGCCGCTGGTCGATGCGCTCGCTAGAGAAATGGCAGGAGCTGTTTCGCCAGGCGGCTTACGCCAGCCTGTTCCAGAAGTCCGGAGTGCTGTGGCTGGCCCGTGAGCGCGATCCGTTGACCATGAAATCCCTGGCGACGCTAGAGAAGCTCGACGTTCCTCACGAGAAGCTGACCCGCCAGGAGCTCAAGTCGCGCTGGCCTCAGATCGATTACGGGCCGATCACCTGGGCGATCCACGAGCCTGAGAGCGGTTTTCTGATGGCTTTTCACGCCGTCCAGGCGGTGGCGCGCTGGGCGCGGTATCAGGGCTGCGAGTATCTCGGCGCCCGCGTGACGCCGCCCGAGTCGAAGGCGGCGCGGCTGACGTCGCTGGCGACCGAAGGAGGTGAGACAGTGAGCGCCGGCAGCTACGTCTTCGCCTGTGGGCCGTGGCTGGCCAAGCTCTTTCCCGAGCTCCTCGGAGACCGCATTTTCACCAGCCGCCAGGAGGTCTTCTACCTCGGCCAGCCGCCGGGCGAGGAGCGTTTCAAGCTCGGCGCCATTCCGGTGTGGGCTGATTTCGCCGAAGAGATCTACGGTCTGCCGGATTTCAAGGGCCGCGGCTTCAAGGTGGCGCCTGACCGTCATGGGCCGCCGGTCGATCCCGATTCGCTCGAGCGACTCGTGACCCCCGAGACCACCGCCCGCGTTCTCGATTACGTCGGCCGGCGTTTTCCCGCGCTGGCCGGGGCGCCGGTCGTGGGCAGCGCGGTGTGCCAATACACCAATACCTCCAACGGCGATTTCCTGATCGATCGCCATCCCGAGATCGACAACCTCTGGCTGGTGGGCGGCGGCTCGGGTCACGGCTTCAAGCACGGCCCGGCGATCGGCGAGTACGTCGCCGCTCGAATCGACGATGGCGGTCCCGTCGAGGAGCGCTTCTCGCTTCGGACCAAGGAGACGATTCAGAACCGCACGGTGTATTAGCGCAGCGGGTATTGCGTTTTTTATTCAACCTTCATCCCTTCCTGACGAGTGCTGTCGTTCCCATAGCTATCGTTCTATGATAGTTTTCAGCAAAACCGCAATTGCGAGTCCATTTTTGATCGGGATACCTACCAGGAGGCTGAATGATGAACTGTCGCTATTTCTCGAAGACCACCTATCGCTGGTTCGGGATCGTGCTTCCGATCCTTTTTATTTTTGCGGCTCCCGATCCGACCGCGGCCTGCATCAGCAGCCAACCGCCACAGCCCTTCTGCGGCAAGACCCTGGTGCTGTCTCAAGCCGTGCCGGGGGTCGTGCTGTTGCCGGGTGGTGGCACCTTTGATGTCACAACCTTGGTCAACTTCAACCTCTTCGACTTTCCGCCCGGCAGCGGGCTTTGTCCCGGGGGTCCCTACACGGTGACCGTTGAGCTCACTGCCACTTGTACCCCGGGCGCGGACGGTAGCGGTATGACCACGACCGGCATCGGTCTCGGTTTCTCCGAGGTCATCGTGCCGGTGACCGTCGGCGCCGGGCCGCCGCGGCTGTGCGAGATTACCGGCACCGCGACCATGACCCTCGCCGACGGCATGGTCTTGACGACCGAATCCGACGCCGTCGCCTGCCTGGCGGAACCCGCCCCTGGCAACCCCGACTTGCCCCGGCTCGATCTCCAGTTACTCACCCCGGAGGTCGTTCCGATCCATCCCGGCGACCAGGCGGGTTATGTCTATCGCATCACCAACAACGATCCCACCGAGTCCTTCGACGGCGAGCTCACCGTCGAGACGGTCAACACTTCGCGGCTTCCGGGAGCTAGCGGGCCGATGCCGCCGGGTACCGGGGTCTTCTCGGTATCCGATCCGGTCGAGGGCGATAATTTTCCCGTCGCCTTTGTTGAGGACCTGGTCGAGGGCTGCGTCCTGCTGCCCCCGGATCCTCCCAACCCCACGATCCCACTGATCGCCCAGCCGGTCAGTCTCGGACCTGGTGAGTTCGTCGACATCGAGGTGTTTGCCCGCGCCTGGGGCATGTGCGGCAGTGGCAGCTGCAGTCGCGCCAAGGTCGTGCTCGACGGCGACTTCGCCGACCTGACGCCGGGGCTGGCCTGTGCCGGCTTCATCACCGCCGTCGACAGCCAGATCCCCCCGTCCTACCTGTGGCCCGACGGTGGCCAGGCGGCTCAGGTGCTGCCCGGCGGGCCGCCTAATCAAGTCACCCTATTTGGCCAGCCGTTTCCGGGGCGCGACGCTTCGATCGACCTCGCCACCGTCCAGGCGCAATTGATAGTCAACGAGATCCCGTTCCAGTTGCCGCCTAACTTCTTTTCCGAGCTAGTGGAGCCCGAGCGTGCTCGCACTCAGATGCAGTTCGCTGATCCCAAGGGCTTCCAAGTCGATTCGTTTTTTGACATCCAGATCGAGATCGACTTTGCGCCGAGCCCCGGTGAGTCTTTCCAGACCGAGCTCCGTCAGATGGAGTTGATCGGTGGTGCCCCCACCGGTTTCGAGAACGTGGCTCCAGCAGGCCAAGGGCTGGCCGAGATCAGGGAACCGGGTTTCCCGGTGGACTCATTTTTCGACATCACCTATCAGATCGACGCCGTCGGTATAGATGAGACTCTTGATCGGCGCCAGATCACCTTTAGTGGCGTCGGCATGGAGCGTCGGCCGGACGGCAGCGGCTTCCGTGTGATGCTCCAGGGTGGGCAGGTCGCGCCGGGAGATGGCAACCAGCTTCTGGCCATCGAATTCAACCAGGATTTCCGCGGCTTCTTCTCAGAATTGCCGACGGGGCAGCCGGCGTTGATCTTCACTGACGGATTTGAATCCGGCAACGTCTCGGCCTGGTCGACCAGCGTTCCTTGAAGGCATGCGTCGCGCGACGTCTGGGTGGCAAGCCGCCAAGACGTCGCGGCATGGCGAAGCCATTTGCGGGCGGATCGAAGGGTCGACACCTGGTGAAGATTCTGGTGTTGCCCGCGGACCGTGAAGCGGCGAAGACCTGGGGCGCCATGCCGGCTCCACCCCGACGCATCTACTTAGAGTGCCACCCAAATCGGGCGGGCGGAGTGCCACCCAAACCGGGCGTAGGGCAGCTTCCGAGGTGACTTGCTGGGCTAAAGGGGCGTTGTCTCTCGATCCGGGCCCTGAGGCCAACGTGTGGCTTCACGGCGAAATGATGACGTCGAAAGAGCGGCGAGAAGTGATCGATGATAGGTTCTCCGACCTGTCCGACTGATCGGGGATGGGTTGTCCCCGAACCTGTCTGACATCATCGGTGTCCTGATCTTGGCGGGCTTTCCCGAACGAGAGCCCGCCAAGATCGTGTGAAGAGGAGCATCGTGAGATGCCTCCTATCCGGATTAGCATGACGGGGTAAGGACGGTGCGAATAGGGATCAGTTGCCTGTCGACGTTGGCTATCTGCGTGGCCTGCAGCGGGGTCCGAGAGCCGCTTCTCACGACCGATATCCGGGCACAGGGGCCGTACGAGGTATGGCTGTCAGTGGCAGAGGTCGAGCGTGGCGAGGTCCGCATTGATACCTGGGTACGTAACGCCAGTGACCGGAAACGGTCAGGTTGTCTCAGCGTCGTTTACGAATACGAGCTCAGTTCAAGCGAGGAACCGTGTGCTGTCAGCGTGATGACGACGCATCGTGTCTGTAGGGATCAATCGGAGTTCTCACTTGCGGCCGGTGAAAGGTGGCGTTGGACTGAAAAGATGCGCCCGCACTGCGCGATTGACGTGACTCAGTTCGTGGCAAGATTGGCTGTTGTGGATGAAGTGAGTGGCGAAGAGATCGACTTCACAGTTCGCGCAGACAGTGGCCTTGAGTTTGCGGGAGATGGCTAACATCGCCTTGGATCTGACGGTCATGCCGCTTGCTGGCTTGCGCGATGCTGACCGAGGTGGGTGGCGCCCGATGCTGACCGAGGTGGGTGGCACCCTGACCGAGGTCATCGCGACCAGGGAGCTCGCCTTCTGTAGGAACTCGTCGGTCGTTCCCTTGAACCGGAAGCCCTCTATCGTGGACTCGAAGGGATTGCCGGCGGCCAGCTCCCTGCTGATGACGTTGAGGATGTCGCCGTCCATCGTCCAGGAATAACCCCCGTCACGATCCAGAATCGCTTCGACGATCGACTCGATCGAGCGGTCGCGAAGTTCCATCGAGAGCCGCCGCGGCGAAGCCCCAGAGCCGCCCTTCGGATCCTCGATGCAGAAGAAGAATCCATGCGCGTCACCCAGCCGAATCAACGCGTCGCGAGCCGTCTCGTCGCGCACCTGGAAGTACGGCAACGTCGCCTTCGGATCGAAGTCCGCCGAACGCTCATCGCCCGCTGCCACGCCGTGGGCGGCAGCCGCATCGCCCCCGAGGACGATCAGGATCCCTGTGATGATTCGTATCAACATCTTGCGCCCGCGAGTAAAGATTCAGCCACCCGGGCCGGTCTGGGCCGTCTCCCTGATATCGTACGGTACTGGCGGAGGGTTCAGGGGCGGTCGCGCGCACAAGGCCTGGCCGAGCCGGGCGGTGCGTGCGCGCGCGGACCCATGCTTGATGCCGGAGCTCGCCAAGTCAGCGCTATCTGAACAGCAAGATGTGTCGGATAGACGCATTTGCTGTTCGTGGTGAGTGCAATCTTACTTGGGCATGGCGGCATAGCTTGCGCGCATCACGTGAGATATCGGCCCAGAGGCCCCTCATGAGACGCTGAGAGCGTGTGTCCACGGGTTTTCATCGCCCAAGAAAGCGAAAAGAAGGCCATTCCCAAGCTCTGCGTCGTGCCGGAAAGCGTTTTCCTCGCAGTTCCCAAGCTTTTCGTTGCGCCAAAAATGTTTTCTGACGAGTTGGCGGGGCGTGGACAAGCGTTCTAAACGCTTCAGTAAGCCACTTCAGGGGCGGGAACAGCGTTATTTTCCAAAAAGAAGAGGGCTTTGACCGTGCTCAAGGCGAGCTCAAGCGATGAGTAAAGGGCTTATGCAAGAGATGAGGGTTGCTAGGCGATCGGAGGCTGTGCTGGTTTGATGGAGGCCATTGCCCGAGGAGCGGGCTCGGGCCCGGTCGTCACCAGGAAGCGCAGCATCAAGGGAAACGCGATTGCCCACACCGTACCGATGACTAGCAGGCTGATCCACGGTTCGGGATGCAGCGACGCGGCCCCCAGGCGCGCGCCGCCGGCGTAGGCGAGTGGGCCGCCGACGGCGCCCAGAAGGCCGGCGATCAAGGGGCGGGAGCGCAGGAACGCCAGGGTCTGCAATGCCGTGGCCAGGTGGCACCAGAGAACGATGATCCAGAGTGGAGCAAGCCAGTCGGCCGGAGCGCCGCGGAAGTCGAGGATTCCGACGGCGCCTTGGAGAGAATCGATGACGGTGCCGGCGACGCCAAGGACCAAGATTCCTTGCCAGGCTCGCTGGCGAGTCTCAGCCGGCAGCCCCCAGGTCTGAACAGCAAGAAACATGGCGACCACGGCCGGCCCTAGAAGATAGTAGCCGTGTGCCGCTCCCAGGACGCAGGCCCACCACCCGAGCTGCACCAAAGCAGCGTCGAATAGCGAGCCGATTGACTCACGCTTCAAGCAATGACTCCACCGGCCGCGTCGAGCAGCATCCCTTGCGGGCCGCCGTCACGACGACTCTCGAAAAGCTCTTTCAGACGTTTCTGACGGTAGTCGAAGATGCGGTTGATGTCAGGGGCGACGAAGAATCGGTTGACCAGAGATCCACCGAGGACCGCGTACTCCACGTGGTCTTCAACCAGCGTTCCACCGTCCACCTCCGTGAAGCGGTGTTCGTGCACCCAGCTCCGGTAGGGCCCCCGCAGCTGCTCGTCGACGAAGCGGTAGGGCGGATCCCAGACCGTGATCTCACTCCGCCAACGGAGGGGGATTCCGCGCAGACTGATGCGGTAATCGATCAACGCTCCAACGCACATCCGGATCGGTAGAGGTGTGGCGATCTTGAAGCTCAGCCAGGGCGGCGTCAGGAGCTCCAGGTTCTCCGCCTTGGAGAAGAAATCGAAAACTCTTTCCCTCGGGAAAGGGAGTATCGCTTCACGGTGGAGCTTAAAGGTCTTCATGAGAACTCCTCGGTGGATCAGCAAGTAGGGGAAGGCGCCACGATTGCGACGCTCGTCTTGAATTTCGCTCTGGCCGCGTGATCGGATGCGAAACGACCCATGGCCAGGGCGGCCTTCCAGGTCAAGAGGCAAAGCAGGCTGTACAATCGGCTCGATGTTGCATCGGGAACTCAGTCGATTCGTTCTCTTTCTCAGCTGTCTAGCCGCCGCGCTGGCCGCCGGTTCGACACCCAAAGCATCGGGTCAGTCCAAACCGTCGACACCGCCGCCGAGCCTGGTGCTGCTGACCCTGGACACAACGCGCTCGGACTATATCGGCGCCTACGGCGCGTCCGGCGCCAACACTCCGGTCCTCGACGGTCTGGCCGCCCGTGGCGCCCTCTATGCTCGAGCGATCGCCCCTTCGCCACTGACGCTGCCAGCCCATGCGTCGCTGCTCACGGGTCTTGCTCCGCCGGAGCACGGGGTGCGCGACAATGGCACTGCCATCCTGCCGCCGGATCTACCGACCCTGGCCACCGCCCTAAGCGGGCGAGGTTATACCACCGGCGCCTTCGTCGCCTCACGGGTGCTCGATCGTCGCTTCGGGCTCGATCGTGGCTTCGACGTCTATGGCGACAGCATGGCCGCCGAGCGGGTCGGCCAGTATGGCTATCCCGAGCGGGACGCCGCTGCCGTCACCTCAGCAGCCCTGGAATGGACTTCTCGGCTGCCGGCCGGCAAGCCTTACTTCCTGTGGGTGCATTACTACGATCCGCACGCTCCCTATCAGCCGCCTGGCCCGCGCCGGGCCGCGAACGATAAGGACGCTTATGCCGCCGAGATCGCTTATGTCGATCGCGAGATCGGCCGGCTGCTGGACGCCCTGCCGGCCGGGCCGCGACTGGTGGCGGCGGTGGGGGACCATGGCGAAATGCTCGGCGAGCACGGCGAGAGCGGTCACGGCATCTTTCTCTACCGCGCCGCCCTCGAGGTGCCGCTGATCCTCGCCGGCCCCGGGATTGCCGCCGGCCTGACGATCGAGGAGACGGTGGCAACGCGCCGCCTGCCCGCGACGCTGCTCAGTCTGCTCGGTGATTCAGGGGCTCTTCCCGGGCCGGTCTTGCCCGGATTGGGCGAGAAGAGCGCGCCACAGCCGGCCTACAGCGAGGCGCGAATGCCGGCCAGCGCCTACGGTTGGGCGTCGCTCAAGGCGGTCACCGACGGCCGCTGGCGCTTCATCCAGGCGCCGCGCCCCGAGCTCTATGATGTGGCCGCGGACCCCGCGGAAGCACAGGATCTGATCGCCGAGAAACCGAGCAAGCCCGCGGCGAAGGTCGCCCGGCGTCTGCGGGCGCTGCTCGAAAGTCTCGAGACCGATTTCGAGCAGCGGAAGGCGGCCGAACCGCCCGCTGACCCGGAGCTGGAAGCTCAGCTGCGCAGCCTGGGCTACCTGGGGACGACGGCCGCGACCGAAGGCACGATCGATCCCAAGGACGGTATTCAGCTGCTCGCCGAATTCGAACGGGCCAAGCGGATGATGAGTGCCGGCAACAGCCGTGGCGCCGCCGATCTGCTGGCGGAGCTGGTGGCCAAGAACCCGGGCAACATCCCGTTCCGCTCACGACTGGCAGCGGCTCAGCTGGAGATCGGTCAGGCGGATGCGGCGATCGCCAGCTATCGCGCGGCGATCGAGCTCAACCCCCGGCTCGATTTCCTGCACCAGCATCTCGCGGAGGCTTATCTCCGTCTCGGACGCGTGAAAGAGGCTCGACAGGAGTACCAGCTGGTGCTCGAGCTCAACCCTCGTTTTGCCGACGTCTGGCTGCGCCTGGCGGAGCTCGCGGCGCGTTCCGGCCAGCCCGCGGAAGAGAGGCGACTTTTGCTCGAAGCGGTCGATGCCGGCACCAGCAGCGCCGCGATCCTGAGTCGCCTCGGGCAGATCGAGATGACGGCCGGAAAGTTCGAGGACGCCGAAAGGCACCTGAAGCAGGCGACCGACCTGGCGCCGGCCTGGGCTCTGCCTTGGATGCTCCGGGCCCAGGCAGCCGAGGCGGCCGGGCAGCCGGCGGTTGCGGCAGAGTTCTACCGCAAGGCGCGGTCTCTGCGGTGAACCGAGCTACTGTTGAGCGCTCTGTAGGGCGATCAGCGCCTCGGTCGCCTCGCGAAACATCTCCGGTACCTCCTTGGCCCACTTCTTCTGCTTCTTCTTGCGCTGGCCGTTGTCGGTTTCACCGTCGTAGCGGCCCTGCAGCTCCCACATCTCTTGCATGCCGGCGTCAAAACCCTGCTGAAGCTTGCGGGTGAGATCTGCATGCGCCTCCGCGCGCGTCGAGCCACGACCCTCAGTCGCTGCCAGCCTGACGGAAAGGCCGCGGGCGAAGGCTTCAGAAATGTCAAAGTGCAGTTGTTCATGATCCAGGGTGTAGGCGTTTCTGGACCCGTGCTTGACCGCTGAGAAGTCTTTGTTCATGACCGCGTAGGCCCTGAAATTGGACGCTTTGGCGAGCCACTCGTCACCGACCTGTCGATCCTCGATCTCGTACCGGTTGACCCGCAGAGTGGTGGCGATGTGGGCGAAGCTACCCTCGTGCCAGCGACTCCAGCCCGGGGGGCTCGTGCCTCTACCCTTGAAGTCGCTCCAGGTGAGCGCGCGATAGGTCGTTTCGGTGGCGTGATCGAAGCTGGGGGCGCCGAGGACAGTGGCCGACTCGCCGGCCGCGGCAAGGGCGATCAGTCCGCAAACGAAAGCCAGGGCGATAGAGCGTCGAGAGATCATGATCCTGGATGCTACCAGCCCTGAGTGCGCCGGACAGGGTATGATGTGCCTGCCCCGGCAATCCGCTGTTCGTATCCATGAAGAAGACCTTCATCTGTCTCCTGTTTCTGCTTCCGCGCCTGCTCTTGGCACAGGCGCCTGAGGCCGTCTTGGAAGAGCGGCTGGACGCGGCCAATCGCGAAGTCGCGAGGGCGCAAGCGGCAGCAGATCGACCGGCGCTGATCCAGGCGCTCGAGGATCTTGGGCGAGTGCAGCTCGAGGCAGGCGAGACGAGCGAGGCACTCGCCTCGTTCCGCCTGTCTCTGAGACTGGCGCGGGAGAGCGATGTGCAGTCCGCGATCGCCACCAATCTGCTCGCGATCGGCCGCATCCACTTGCAGGAAGGAAGGGTAGCGGCAGCCGCGGAGACGTTGCGGCGAGCGGTGGTGGCGGCCGAGGAGATCGACGCGCGAGATGTGATGCTCGAAGCTCATCGCTCGTTGAGTCAGGCGGCGGCGGCCACGGGGCAGTACCGGCAGGCCTATGAGTCTTCCCGGCTGGCGTCAGAGCTCGCGAGCGTGCGATCCGAGCAAGTGGATGAGAAGCGACGAGAGGAGCTCGAGGCGCGGCTCGAGGCCGATCGCAAAGCGATGGAAGCCGAAGATGCAGCCCGCCAGCAAGAGCTCCTCCAGGAGCGCCAGGCGAAGGTCGGGCTCGAGAGTCGGGTCCGACAGCTGGGAGGCCTGGCGATCGCCGGTGGCGTCGCGCTGGTTCTGCTGGCGCTCAGCCTGTTGAACCAACTGCGGCTCAAACGCCGTTCTTCGCGGGGCCTGGCGGAGAAGGAGTCAAGCCTCGCCCAGATGAAGGAGGAGCTGCAGGGCTCCTCGGATGAGATGGAGCGCATCTCCAAGCTGCGCGACCATGCGCTTGGCGAGTACGATCGCCTATCGGCGGAGCTTCTGAAGTCTGCCGGCGAGCGGGATCGCTTGTCAGCTGAGCTCGAGAAGAGCTCGAGCAAGCTCCAGCGTACCTCGGAGCAGCTCGAACATCACTTCATCGAGCTCAAGCGAACCGCGGCCGACCGCGATCGCGCGGTCGGTGAGCTGGCGCAATTCGCCGGCGAGCGCGACCATCACCTCGCCGCCCTCGATCAGACGACCGCCAAAGTCGAGCGACTTTCAGTCGAGCTCGAGCGTACGCTCGGCGAGCGCGATCAACACGCTTCGCAACTCGAACGTACGACGGTGGAAGCCGAGCGAATCTCGGATGCTTTGATGCAAGCCTCAGCCGATCGCGACCAGGCGGCGGGTGAGCGCGATCAAGCGATCGGTCAGCGAGATCAGGCAGTCGCCGATCGCGATCGGTTGACCGATCAGCTCGCCAGAACCTCCGATGAGCTCGAGCAGTTACGGCAGGACTGCCGCCAGGATATCTCCGCGATGGCCGATCGCAACGCCGCGGTCAGAAGTCGCCTGGCCGAGATGGAGACCTTCAACTCGACACTCTCGCAGCACCTGAAAGTTCTGCTGGTTGCGGTTCGCAGCTCCCTCGGGGCGCTTCAGCAGGATGCCGCGGCGGGTGACGTCGAACAGCTCGAAAAGGACGTTCGGCGGACCCATATCGCGGTCGGCAATACCGTCCGTCTGCTCGACGAGCTGCAGAAGCTACTGCTGGTGGGGCGGGTGGTCCACGCCCCGGAAGCGGTCTCGATGAGCGAGCTGGCCTATGAGGCTGTCGGTCAAGTCCAGGGGCTCGCCGATCGCCGGGTGGAGGTGGTGATCGCGCCCTCCATGCCGGCGGTCTACGGCGACCGAACGCAGCTGCTCGAGGTCTTGCGCCATCTGCTCGAGAACGGCGGAAAATTCATGGGCCATCAGCCCTCACCCAGGCTCCAGGTAGGGCACCGCCGCGACTGGCCGAGAGCGGACAGCCCGGAAGAGGTTTTCTACGTGCGGGACAACGGCATTGGCATCGAGGCCCACGATCAGGAACGGGTGTTCGCTCTGTTCGAAAAACTGGACCCGGGAACCGAGGGCCTGGGTATCGGGCTGCCTCTGGTCAAGCGCATTATCGAAGCCCATGGCGGCCGGGTCTGGGTCGAGTCCGACGGCGCCGGGCGCGGCTCGACCTTCTGCTTTACTTTGGCCAAGAAGTACGCCTCCCCGCCGCCGTCTTAGTACTACGTCTCTCAAGTTCTGTCTGGGTTATCCAGCAATTCTTGGGGTTAAGCTCGTGGCTAGCGAGCGGATGTCATCCGGGTTCTGGTCCCCTCTCCCCCTTGGGGAGAGGGTTAGGGTGAGGGGGTACTCTGGGGGCAAGTATGACGAGGAAAACGCCTTCGATACCGCTTGTCTCCCCCTCACCCCGGCCCTCTCCCCCAAAGGGAGAGGGGGCTGTCGCCCCTCGGGATCGCCGTTCTCGGCACTGTGCCAGAGCTCCCCAACCCGGACAGAACTTAGGAGAAAGGCTGTGGCTTATCAGGGCCACAGCCAGCCGAAGACGCCGCCGGTGAGCAGCGCGTAGACCAGGCCGTCGAACATGTGCTTGATGGTCATACCCCAGGGTTGACCTTTCCAGATCGCTGCGATCGGCTCGCCGCAGGCGTAAGCGAGGAAGGCGGCGGTGCCGGCGAAACGAAAGACCGCGAGGTAGTCGGCGCCCGGGTCCAACGCGCGGCTGGCGACATAAGCGGCGCAGGCACTGATCACCAGGCAGTAGGCGAACCACAAGCCGAGAAACTTGCCCATCGCCGGTGGGCCGCTCGGCACGATGGAGAGAAAACCCACCGGCCCGTCGGTGACCTTCTTCATCCCTTCAGGCGTCCCCATGTCTTTCATGTCGGCGAAGTAGGGCATCGAATAAAAGCCGGGGGACACCCCGGCGTCGCGCATCGCCGCGGCGATCTTGTCCTCGCCGGGTAGTTGCTTGTAGTCGCTCATGTGGAGCTTGAGCACCATGTGGATGATTGAGCTGGCGATGAAGACGAATACCGCGGACACGATGATCGGAAGCCAGAGCTCCATCAATGAGATCATTGCTACCTCCTCCGTCGACTGGGTTGACGGCTTATAGGGTGGCCGGCGCCGGATCGTGCAATCGAGCGGACGCGGCCTGACGAGTGCGAGAATTATTAGAAGCGTATCACGGCCGCGTGATCGTGAAAGATCTAGCGAGGCTTCGCCTCAGACGCCGAAGCCCGCATCGGTGGCCAGGGACACCGTAAACTTGACTCAAAATTCAAGAATACGGTGTCCCTAGAGCAGCTAAAGAGAAAACATCACGATTCAGAGGTCCGCGTCACGGATTGGCGCTTCCCGATTCAGGGCGCCGTCTTGAATGCCGCGACGTCGGCGCCCCGGCGCCTCGCTCCCTCGACGGCGTCTTCGAGCTGGTCACGGTGCCCTGCGGCCCGGGCGGCGATCGCCCTCAGCAGCAGCTTCTCGACGTCGATGTCGCCGTATTCGTCTTGGCGCAGAAGTCGCAAGGCTCGTTCCGGCTGACCGCTGCGGATCGCCACGCGTGCCTCGACGGCGGACAGTCCGTGGTCCTGGCGAATCCGCCCGTCACGAGAGGCCAGTTTGCGCAGGCGGTCGAGCGAGCCACTGGCGTCGGCGAGCCGGCCCTGGTCGAGATATAGGCGAGCCAGCTCGACCTCGATGCCGGCATCGAGCCATCGGCTGGCGGTTTCGATCTCGTCGTCCGACGTCGCGGCGGCGTCCGGCCCGGTGATCGTATCCGCCGCCAGGGCGCGGTGGAAAAGATCTTCGGCATCGGCGTGGTGGCCGGTGGCGGCTCGATCAACCCCTTGCTCGTAGAGCGATCGTTTCGGGTAGCGACGCTGGTTGAGAAAGCGGCCGAAGACTTGCTGGCGGCGGTCGAGCCACAACTCCAGCGGACGATGATCGACCTCGAAGCTGAAGTCGGTGCTCTCACCCTCGAGGCGCAGGTTACCGACCACGACCGTCTTGCCGGCATCTTGCCGTTTCTCAGCGACAGGATCTGAGACCACGAGCTCGAATGGAACCAGCAGGCTCGAGTCTGTCGTTTCGCTTTGGCCGATTCGTTCGCGAGCGACGTCGAATCCACCCTCTGCCAACGGCATGGCTCGATATTGATAGTAGGAGGGGGAATGGCGGTGTGCCTGTCCTTCGACCCGCCAGCGACCGGTGTCCGTCTGTGCGAATTGATATTCGTAGGTGATCCTGGGCAGGCCGGTGCCGTAGATGAACTGTTCGGCGAAAGCCGTCAGATCATGGCCCGAGAGTTGCTCGATCAAAGAGATCAGAGTCTCGGTCGAGATCTGATGAAAGGGAGCCATCTCAATGACCCGGCGCAGGATCGCGAGGAATGCTTCTTCGCCGAAAATCCGAGACAGCATGCCGAGCACCACCGCGCCCTTCTGGTAGATGATCGGCTGATAGGCGTCGGACGCGAGGCTGGATTCGAGCCGCTCGCCGAGCACCAGCGGCCCGAGGGACTCGATCGGGCGTCCGTCGGGCATCTTCCGGGTCAGGGCTTCTTGCCAGCCGGCAGTCGGGCCGAGCAGCTCGGAGCGGCCGTCGCGCAGCCGGTGGCGAGCGTAGAGCACGGCGGCATGATTGGCCATCGCCTCGCTGATCCACTGGTCGCGGTAGCTGCGCCAGCCGACGATATGCCCCCACCACTGATGGGCGATCTCGTGGGCGACGATCGTTCGCCGATCGACCAGGCCCGGGGCCTGGAGAATCCAGTCGAGATCGAGCATCTGCAGCGTCGAAAGAGTGACGAAGCCGAGCAGGCTCTGGGAGATCGGACGCGAGGTGGTGACCAGGGTCAGCTGGTCGAGGGGATAGGGGCCGAAGATTTGTTCGAAGAAGTGCAGTGAATCGACGGCCGTTTTCAGCAGCAGCTCGCGACTGTTGGGGTCGAGGACCCTGCCGCCCAGGTCATCTACCGCAAGCGTGACGTCGACATTCCCAACACTTGCCTCGAGAATCTGAAAGGCACCGATCTCGAATCCGAAGACCCGGGAGCGGTGTTCCAAACGCCGTCGCTCGAAGCGGAGGCCGTCGGCCGTGCGGCCGGAGTCATAGCGCTTGCCGGCGGCCACCAGCCCGAGCTTCTTCGGCCACCGCAGGGTGACGTCGTAAGTGGCCAGGTCGACGGAGCCGGTGTGGGGATACCAATGCGTGGGGCTGGCCAGCACGTAGCTCTTGCCCTCGATGCGCTCGACCGCCCGGCCGGCATAGTCGATCTCGAGCAATAGCTCGTCGGCAGTTTCCGGGGGCAGGACGACCAGGACCTCGCCTTTGACCTGGTGAAAGAACAGCTCGTTGCCAGCGAGGGCAACCCGGGAAATCCGGAGGTCGGGTTGGATATTCAGCGTCACCATGCGCCCGGGAGTGACCCGCTCGAGACGGATGCGAGCCTGGCCCCGCAGCTCCAGCTTCGATCCACTGAGTGTCGCTTCGAGCTGATAGTGCGTCGGTTCGAACGCCTGCGAGCCCGGCACCGGCTGGCCGGCTTTCATCACCGGCGCGGACAGCCAGGTGTCCCACCGTCCCAGATCGTCGATCTCCAGGCCGATCAAACGGCCCTTGCGCTGCTCGCGGTGCAGGCGGCGAGCCAGCTTGCGTTTCTGCTTGGCGGTGGCGTCGAAGGCGACGAACTGACCGAGAGACACCTGCTCAGAGGCATCGGGCTCGAAGAGGTAAAGTAGCTCGCCGAGCGCGCTGCCGCGAAACCAGCCGGCGAAGAAGCCCTGATAGGCCGGGTCGTCGAGAGCGTCGCGCAGGACCGCGGTTTCGATTCCCAGCAGTCGTCGTTCCGGCCGTTCCTGCCAGCGTGCGAAGAGCTGTTGTGCTTTCTCCTGCTCAGCCCGGCTCACCACGGCGGCCCGACGGCTGGCCAGAGCGTCGGCGGCGTCGTCGAGGGCGATGACGATGGCCGCCTCGGTGACCTCCTCGCGAAGCTGACCGGCACCGGTGAAGAGTTCCAACTGGCCGGCCTCAATCGGGTCCTCCGGATCGAGCTCCAGGGTCGCCCTGCCGGCGAACACCATCTCGACCACCCGACCGCCGATCGGAGTGGCTGGGAAGATCACCCCTTCATGGATCCGGAATTTGGCCAAACCCGTGTTCAGGGCCAGGCCGTCTGCCTGAATTGCTTTATCGGTCTCCAGACGGGCGGCGCGGATCTCTTCGAGCAACCCGGCCGGATCGGCGGCGGCTGGCCCGGTGGTTGCGACCGCGGTGGTGGCGACTGCACTGGTGGCGACCGCGCTGGTTGTGATTGCCAGGGCAGTAAGCCATCGTCGGGCATGCGCTCGGCATGGCCCGTTGATGATTCGGAGAGTCTGTGTCGGGTCAACCCAAGGTGGACACAACATCGTTTCGAACCTCCCTTTCGACTGGATTCGAGATTGTATTGCATAGCATGATAAGCTGCTGTAGCATAAGAGACGGCGCGGCGAGGTTCAAGTTACTCGCAAGCTGTCGCGATACGAGTCTGTCGCGGTACGAGTTTGTCGCGATACTGTAGAATCCTCCTGTTCCGCCACGGATCGTCTGCTAGAACTTCACCCAATTCGGGAGAGACATGATTTGAAGAGCCCCCGGCTGTTCATCCTCCTGCTCCTCGCCCCGTTCTTGAAATTTTCGCCCGCGGCAATCGCCGCGGATGCCGACACCGAGCCTTGGCTTGCCGGTGCGTCGCGACAGTTGGCCACGACTGAAGTTCCAGCCGATCACGTGCTGGTGGCCAACGGCGCATTGATCGGCGAGATCTACGTTCGGACGGAGAACATCTTCGACGCCTCCCGCGAAGAAGAAGACAAGCTGCTGTTCAACATAGCTAACCGTCTCCACATGACCACCCGGCCGAGCGTCGTCGAGCGCAAGCTGCTCTTCGGCCGTGGCGACCGCTACGATCCCAGGCTGCTTCACGAGACCGCCCGCTACCTGCGCTCCCAGAAGTACCTCTACGACGCCACCGTCAGGCCGATTCGCTACCGCGACAACCGGGTCGACATCCTGGTGGTCACCCGTGACGTCTGGACCCTCAGCATGGGCGCCGGGCTGGAGCGCTCGGGCGGTGCCAATACTTTCCAGGTCAGCCTCGAGGATTCGAACTTCCTGGGTACCGGGCGGCAGCTCGACCTCAAGTACTCCGACGATCCGGATCGCAGCTACCAGCGTTTTCGTTTCGTCGACACGGCGCTCTTCGGCAGTCGCGCCGAGCTCAGGCTGTGGTATTCCGACAACAGTGACGGCCATCGACAGGTCTTTGACCTGGCCCGGCCGTTCTATGCCCTCGACACTCGATGGGCGGCGACCGCCAAAATCGTCTCCGACGAGCGTCACGAGAAGCTCTACTCTCAGGGTGAGGTGACCGAAAGATTCGGCCACGAGCGGACCATGGCCGAGGTCTCGGGCGGTCTGTCGAAGGGCCTGCTGGGTCGACGCGCCACCCGCTGGCTGTTCGGCTATACCTACGATCAGCACCGTTTTTCGGCGATCGACGACTCATCGAGCGGATTTGCTATGCCGACCCGCACCCTGTCCTATCCCTGGATCGGTTTCGAGCGAGTCGAGGACAACTACATCGAGACCACCAACATGGATCGGCTGGTGCGCACCGAGGACTTCAATCTCGGCACCGAGATGCGGGGCCGCCTGGGGTTTTCATCCACCGCCTTGGGGGGCCACAAAGACCAGGCGATCTTCTCGTTCGACGTCCGTTCCGGCTGGGAGCCGGCCGCGGATCACACCCTCTTTGTCACCGGCCGGGCCGGGGGTCGCTGGGGTAACGGCGGCTACGAGAACGTGTCCCTGGGTGGCGAGCTGCGTTACTTCCTGCGCACTTTCAGGCGTCACCGACTGCAAATCGCCCTGCGCGTCGACGCCGCCTGGAACCTCGATCCGGAGCGCCAGCTTCTGCTCGGGGGCGACAACGGCCTGCGGGGTTATCCGCGCCGCTACCAGGACGGCGACCGCCGCTTCTTGCTCAGCCTGGAGCAGCGTTTCTACACCAACTGGGAGCTGTTCAATCTGATCCACGCCGGCGGTGCCGTGTTCATGGACATCGGCCGTGCCTGGTATGACGGCCGTGACGGCGATCTCGGAGTCTTGAAAGACATCGGCCTGGGACTTCGGCTGAGCTCGAGCCGTTCGGCCAAGGGCACCATGGTTCATCTCGATGTCGCCTACCCCCTCGACGGCGACAGCGACAAGATCCAGTGGCTGGTGACCACCCGAGAGACTTTTTAGCTCAAGCCTGAATCAGCTGCTCGCGCGGCATAATACTGCGAATGGCAGTCGGGGCAGATACCGTGGCTGAATCGTGCTTCGGAGTGCCGGTCGATAAAGATCTCGAGCTCGTTCCAGCGGCCGTCTTCGTCGCGAATCTTCTTGCACGCGGCACAGATCGGCAGCAGCCCTTCCAACACTTTGATCTCGGAGATCTTTTCCGCGACCCGTTCTTCGAGGTGGCGGTGGACGCGCAGGAGGTCGAGGTGAGTCCTGACCCGTGCCAAGAGCTCGCTCTTGATCACCGGTTTTGCCAGATAGTCGTTGGCTCCCGCCTCTAGCCCAATGACGCGGTCTGAGGGCTGATTCTTGGCCGTCAGGAAGATCACCGGTAACTCTTCGAGAGCAGACCGCTCTCGCAGCCGCCTGCAGACTTCATAGCCCGACATCTTCGGCATCATGACGTCGAGCAGCACCAAGTCGAAGGTCTGCTTCTCGAGCAGCTGCAACGCCTCGCCACCGCTGGCCGCCAGCTCGAGCTCGAAGTCCTCGTTCGCTAGGTAGTTGGACAGCACCTGGCGATTGATCGGCTCGTCGTCGACGACCAGAATCCGGGCTCTTCCGAGAGCCGCCTCGGGGCGGGCGATTGCTCTTGGCTCGACGGTGGGTGACTCGGCGAGCGTCTGGTCCTCGGGCCCGGGAAGGACCGCAAGGGTCGGTTGTGCCGCCCCCTGGTTGGTATCAGCCACGGGCAAGGTGAAATAGAACGTCGAACCCTCGCCGGCCTCTGACTGCACCCACAAACGGCCGCCGTGAAGCTCGACCAGGCGGCGGGTGACCGCCAGCCCCAGCCCGGTGCCGCCAAATTCCCGTTCGGTCGACGCGTCGGCCTGCTCGAAGGCTTTAAAGATACGCTCTTGCTGTTCGGGCGGGACTCCGATGCCGGTGTCTTCGACACCGATGAAGAGCGAATCCCCCTGACTTCGTGCGATGACTCTCACCGATCCCGTCTCGGTGAATTTGACGGCATTGCCGACCAGGTTATGCAGGATCTGCTGTAGACGATTTTCGTCGGCATCTACGCTGGGCGAGTCCTCGGGCACCGCGTTCTCAAGCTCCAGTGGCTTGGCGCCGACCAGCGGTCGCGAGAGCGTCAGGACAACCTCCGTGAGAGAGTGCAGATCGACCGGTTTGCGGTGCAGCTCCAGGCTCTGGTGGCGCAGTTTGGAGAAATCGAGGATGTCGTTGACCAGGTGACTCAGACGATGTCCGCTGGCGACCATCATCGCGAGATCTTTGCGCGCACCCTGGGGCAGCTCGCCACGGGCGCCGTCGATCAGGGACTCTGCCAGGCCGGCGATGCCGTAGAGGGGCGTGCGCAGCTCGTGGGACGTATTGGCCAGGAATTCGTCTTTGAGCCGGTCGACTTCGCGCAGGCGTGCATTGATCGCGCGCTCGCGAGCGACCTTGCGTGACTGCCTGGCCACGAATCCGCCGAGCGCCGCCGCCAGCACCAGGCCATAGAGTGAATAGGCCCACCAGGTCTTCCACGGCGGTGATGCGATCACCAGGTCGATCGCGGCTCCGTCCTCGTTCCAGACGCCGTCGCCATTCGAGCCTTTGACCCGGAAGGTGTAGCGACCGCCGTCGAGGTTGGTGTAGCTGGCGTAGCGTCGCTTGTCGCTCTCGATCCAATCCGTGTCGAATCCTTCCAGTTTGTAGGCGTAGCGATGCTTGGATGGATGGTTGTAGTCGAGCGCCGCGAACTCGAACGCGAAGAAATTGTCCTTATAAGACAGCTCGATCTGGTCGAGATCCTCCGGGGCGACGTCGAAGTGCTCGACCCGATCGAATTTTCGGAAGGCGGTGAGGACGACCGGCGGTACTACCGCGAAGGGCTGGACCTCCTCCGGGCGGAAGCCGACAAAGCCGGTGACGCTACCGAAGAAGAGCTCGCCGTCCGCGGTGATCGAGCGACCGCCGATATTGAAGTCGTTGCTCGGCAGACCCTCCTCGGTGTCGTAGTTGGTGAAGGTGCGAGTTTCCAGATCCAGACGCGATAGGCCACCGGTGGTGCTGAGCCACATATCCCCAGAGTGGTCGGCGAGGATGCCGAGGACCATATCGCTGGCGAGTCCGTCCTCTTCGCTGAAGTGTTCGAATCTCCGGGTCGCCAGATCCATCCGATCGAGGCCACCCGCGGTGCCGACCCAGAGATGACCGGCGCCGTCGTCAAAGAGCGCCAGGACGATGTCGTTGCCCAGGCTTTCGGGCTGCTGCCCGTCATGGACGAAGCGGGTGAACTTCCCTGAATCGCGCTGGTAGCGGTTGAGGCCGATCCCGCCCGCCCACGGCGTGCCGGTGCTGTCGACATAGACGACGTAGATGGTGTTGTTATTCAGGCTCCCGGGGTCTTCAGGGTCGTGGACAAAGGCTTCGGCGAGTCCGGTTTCGGGATCCAGGCGGTTCAGTCCCGCCGAGGTTGCGAGCCATAGGCTGCCGCCAGGATCGTCGTCGAGGCCCCAGATGAAGTCGTTGAGCAAGCTGCTCGAATCCTGGGGATCGTGACGGAATCGTTGCACGACCGCCTGGGTCGCCGGATCCACCACGGCGAGCCCGGCGCCACCGGTCGCGACCCAGAAGCGGCCGTCCCCGTCTTGATGGAGCGCCATCACCCAGTTGTGTCCGAGGTCGTTACGGGCACCTGGATTCGAGAAGTAACGCTCCGCGACGGTTCGGCGGTCGCCGGTGAGGCGATAGAGCCCATTGTGATGAGTTCCCACCCACAAGGATCCCGCCGGATCTTCATGGATCGCCAGGACCGCGTCGGCACCGAGCTGTGGGGCTCCGGGAGCGACCGGACGATAGACTTTGAACACGTGTTTGTGAGGACTCAGGCGGTCGACTCCGCCGGTGGAGGTACCGATCCAAAGAACTCCAGAGCGGTCTTCAAAGAGCCTGTGGACCAAGCTGGCGGCCAGGCTATAGGGCTCGCTGCTATCGTGGACGAAGCGATCGAAGCTCACTCCGTCTGAACTGATGCGATTGAGGCCGTTGGCGGTACCGATCCAGAAGTTCCCCTGAGAGTCCTCGAGCAAGGCGGTGATCGAATCGTGGCTGAGGCTGCGTTCATCCGTCGGCCGGTGTCGATGATAGGTGTAGGTCTGCCGATCCTCTTCGAGCGTCAGGAGCCCGGCGTCAGTCGTGGCCCACAGCCGACCGGCGCGGTCTTCTAGCAGCGGGGCGATCTCCATCAGCGAGGACGGTGAGAGCCGCGGGATGGTATTGCTCGGCGCTGAATCGCCGGCGGCCGCGGGTTGCGGCGGGCGCTCGAATCCGTCCCGCCGCGGATCGTAGCGGTAGAGCCCGGCTCCTTCAGTGCCGATCCACAAGACGCCGCCGCGATCCTCGTAGAGCGCCGACAGACGATCCGTCCCGAGGCTTGAGGGGTCGTTCGGATCGTGCCGGTAGACCGCGAAGCGCTCCCGCGTCTCGCCGGCCTCCGTGGTCCGTCGCGCGAGACCACCGCCCGTCGCCACCCATACAGTGCCCTTGGCGTCCTCCAGGATTGCCGTCACCTGCCCACCCGGGAGACTCTCCGGGTCCTCGGGATCGTGCGCCAGGCGGATGACCGTGCCGCTGTCCGGATCGAGCTTGTCGAGCCCAGGGCCGTCCTGGGTCGCGAGCCAGACGTGCCCGTCGGGATCTTCGTAGAAAACGCCCGCTGAGTGAATGTTCGGACTCAAGCTGTAAGGATCGGCGGGGTCGTGAGCGTAGCGCCGGGTACGGCCGGTGTCGGGATCGAAATGATCGACCGTCCCGGCAGCCTGCGGCATGAGCCAGAACCACCCTCGGCGATCCTCATGGATCGCGGAGATCCAAGTGTGGGACGGTGTCTCGGGATTCTCAGGGTCGTGCTCGTAGACGACGACGTCGTAGCCATCGAATCGGTTGAGACCGTCTTGAGTCGCCACCCAGATGAAACCTCGCCGATCTTGGACAACGTCATTGACCGTGTTCTGAGACAGTCCGTGCTCGAGCGAGAGATGATCGAACCGGAGCTGCTGGGCCAAGAGCCCCGAACCCTCCACGAGCAGCCAGAGCGCGAGGACCGTTACGCCGTGGCGAGGATGGATGGTCAGCCGGGACTTCATCGGCTTAATGTATCCGAGCAGGTCGTGAGACGCAGCATCAAGCCAAGGCGGTTTGGGCGTGGCCATGAGCCAGCGAGTTTCTCAAATGCTCGGTGGTGCCTGCCGGCGGCGAGGCGGGATATGTTGGGGCTCGTTTCGATCGAGCGTGCAGTGGCTTCCGGCAGGAAACCGCGGTCGTCGATATCCTGGACGCCAATCGCACGTATAGTAGAGAGTAATGAACGAAGAAGCCCACAATGTCGCCGAGCCGGCCGCGCCTCCGCTGCGCATTCTGCTGGTCGAAGATGACGAATTCGATGTCGCGGTCTTCGGCCGAGCTTTTCGTCGCGGCAAGATTCCGTGCGAGATCATCCGCTGCCGGAGTGGCGAAGAGGTCTTGGAAGGGCTGCGCGACGCCGAGCTCGAGCTCGATCTGCTGGTGACCGACCACCAGTTGCCCGGTTTATCCGGTTTCGATCTGTGTCTGGACCTGATCAAACGCCGGCCGCCGTTCGCCCTGGTCCTGCTCACCGGCGTCGGCTCCGAGCAGATGGCGATTCGGGCGCTGCGCGCCGGGATCAATGACTACATCGTCAAGGATACCTCTCAGGAATACCTCGAACTGTTGCCGCTGGTGCTACCCCGGGTGGCTCGTCGGCACCGGCAACGTCGCCATCGCGAGGCGGTGACGGAGCGCCATGAAGCCCGGGAGATCCCGGATTCAGGTGAGATCTGGGCTGGCGGCTACCGGCTCGGGCTCTCCGCCTGCGCTGACATGGTCAAACAGCGCGGCGGGAAGGTGTGGGTGGAGGACGCGACCGGCGGCTCGCCGACTCTCCACCTGAGTGTGCCGCTGGCGCGGGAAGAGGTGGCGTCCTGGACCGCGGCCGGTGCTGATGTTGACCAGGCTTCCTCAGAAACCGTGGTCGACGATGACCGTGGGCAGCCGGTCGCCGCCCGCGGGGTGGCGAACTCGAGCTCGCGCCATGTGTTGATTGTCCACCCCAATCCGATCGTCACCTTCGTGGCGCGGCGGACGGCCGAGCGAGCGGGCGATCGCGTCGCGACGATAGAGAGCGGTCGCAAGGCGATCGAAGCCCTGGAGCGCGAGCCGTTCGACCTGGTGCTATTGGCTCCCGACATGGCTGATCTCGACGGTCTCGAGACCGCCCGCCAGATCCGACAACTCGAGGGCGCGGGGAGAGATGTCAAGATTCTCGTTCTGGGAGTCCCTGCAGAGGCGACTGAGGCTTGGCGTGAAGCGAGTGTCGACGGGACAGTCGCGGCGCCGGTTTCGGTCCAGAGCCTGACAGTGGCGATCGAACGCCTCACCTGAGGATGGCAGGCTCGGTCGGCTGACGGCCGTAGGGGAGAGATGGTGCCTCAGCCGTCGCCGTCTTTCGCGCCGGCCTCGAGCTTGCTCTCGGCTGATTCGCGGACGGCGCGCGCGAAGTCTTCGCTGATGCTCGAGTCTCCTGGAATGGCGGCGATCGCCTGGCGGGCGAAGTCGGCGGCCTTCTCGGGCTGGCCGTCGGCCAGGTAGGCGTCACCCAGGCTGTCGAGAGCATTGGCGGATCGTGGGAAAGCCTTGGTATTGAACGCCAGGAGCTCGATGGCACGCTGGGTCTCACCGGCGCCGATCAGGCGGTAGCCCTCGGCGTTGATCGCGCTTTCCGGAGGCAGCACGACGTTCTGAGAAGCTTTCAGTTTCTCGGCGAGTCGTGCGACGCCGCCCGGTGTGACCAGCTCCTGCCATATCTGTTGCGACGGGCCAGGAGCCGCGGTGACCTTCTCCGGTTTGTGGATCGGACTCTCGATCAGATGCTTCTCGAACCATTCCACGATCGTCGGCTCGAGATCGTCGTGGACGGCGAACATCTCCGTGCCGTGGCCGCCGTGGGCGTATTCCACGAAGCGGTTGTCGGGATGGCTGGAGAAGCCGAGCAGCCAGCGCATGCTGGAGACCGCCTGGCCGTCGTCGAGGCTGGCCGAGCCGAAGATCGGCAGCCACGGGTTCTCCGCCAGGAACGTCGTCCCTTCGTCGCCGACGCTGCCGGCGAGCAGCACCAGACTGGTGACCTTGCCCGGATGGCGTCGCGCCAGGTCGATCGACTGGTCAACACCGCAGCTGCCGCCGCCGGCACCGATGCGGGCCTGATTCACGCCGGGTCGCGAGCGCAGAAACTCGAACGCGGCGTCGATATCGCCGGGCCATAGCTCGGCGCGCGTTCGCCGCCCCTCGGGGCCCTCCCCTCGATCGCCGCCGCTGTCACCGTAGCCGCGATAATCGACGGCCAGGGAGTGGATGCCTCGGGCCGCCAGCTGGTCGGCCAGCCCGGTCCAAGCCGAGCGGTCGCTATTGCACATGTGGAGCAGCATCACGCCCGGGCCTGGCTTGCCCGGGGAGGTGTAGGTCGCCGCTAGCTGAACGCCGTCCGGAGCGGCGATTTTGACCACCGTCGAGCCGGCGGCTGCCGGCTCGGCAGTGGCGTTGTTCGCTGTCGTCGAATCGGCGGTAGCGGTCGGGGCGAGCAGGGCGGTGAGAGTGAGGGCACAAAGCGTTGGGATCATCGAGCGCATGGTCCTACTCCTTTCGAGATCTTCTGACCCTTTATACGGCCTGCCACGCCGGAGGTTCGACCGTGGTGCCTTCAGGCGGCTTGATCCGAAGCTTCGACTGTCAGGGAAAGCGAGTCGCGACGGTCTCGATCAGCAGCTGGACCGCCATGTGCGGGGTCAACTCCGCGGGATCGAGATAGGGGTTGACTTCGACCAGGTCGACACCCACCAGCGTACCGCGCTCAGCCAGGGCGGCGGCGATCTGCTTGACGTGGGTGACCGTCAGCCCCTCGGCTTCGGGGCTCTCGGTGCCCGGACAGATCGACGGATCGAGGCCGTCGATGTCGATCGACACATAGTAGTTGCCGAGATCCTCCGGAAGTTGCTCGGCGAGGGCGGCGACGCCTTGATCGAAGACGTCGTAGTTGGAAAACACCAGGTTGCCGTGGTCTCGGCTTTCGCGCAGCTCCTGGTCGGTGGACTTGATGCCGCGAATGCCGAAGCTGATGATCTGCTCGACGAAAGGCAGCTCGAAGGCCCGGCGAAAGGGACTGTTGTTGGTGTGCTTCAGGCCCATCAGCTCGTCCTTATAGTCGAGATGGGCGTCGATCAGCACGACTCGTAGAGGACCGAAGTCCTCATAGGCGCGCAGCACAGGATAAGAGATCGAGTGATCGCCGCCGAGGACCAGCGGCAGGGCGCCCCGCTCCAGGATCGTGCCGACGCTTTCTTTGATCAGCCGAAAGTTGCGGTCCTGGTCGAAGTAGATGACGTCGGCGTCGCCGCAGTCGACGATTCGCACCCCGCGCATCAGGTGACGGTCGCGATTGATATCGAAGAAGCCGGTCGACTCTCGGCCCTTGCCGAGAAAGCCGAAGCGGGTGGAAGCGTCGCGAATCGCCCGCGGGGCCTGGCGCGAGCCGGGCCGCATCGCGGTCGCTTCGTCGTAGGGAATACCGAGCACCGCGACTTCGGCGTCGAGCTCGTCGAGATCGGGGACGTAGGGGCTCTTGCAGAAGGTGGCGATACCGGTGTGGGGTAGAGAGGTCTTTTGGTAAGCCATGACGAGGTGAGACTAACACCGACTCAGCCGCCAGGCTCGGCGGTGCGCCCTTGTTCCGGAGGCAGGAACTTGTCGAGGAGGCCCTCGATCCGAGGGACGATCTTCAGCGTGTCGATCTCGATCAGCGTCGGCTGGCCGTCGAGACTTCGCGCCCGCAAGGCGAAGTATGCGGCCTCGGAAAACCGCCGCCCGGGGAGGGCCACGAACTGCGACTGCGTGCCGTGCTTCAGAAAGGACCGCTCGGATCGTCGCCACCAGATGTGCCTCGGCTCGGATAGACGGACCAGATCGCTGTCCTCGAAGAAACCGGTCAGCTCGACCTTGTCGGGCGGACGATCGCTGCGGGCGTGGGCCACGATGCGAAAGTCGGAGGGAAGGTTTTCGATCTCGATGCGACCGACCGTGGGGCGCTCCGATGTATAGAGGTGAAAGCCGTCTTCACTCAGGTTCGAGCGAAAGGTCAGCATCTCGTCCCGACGGAGGAGAGCCATCGGCCAACCGCGGGTCGCGGTATACGGCCAGATCTTGAGCTGATATTCGGGATCGTGTCGCCAGCGGCGGACCTCCTCTTGCCAGTCGGGCCGGCCTTCGTGGTAACCGAAGTGTCCCGACAGGCCGTCGGGGGCCTGGAACTGTTCATCGAGCCAGTAGGTCGCCAGCCCCACACTGAGGCCGAGTGCCGTCAGCGCCTGACACGCCGCCCGCCGGCGGTTCCCGGCGGGGGAATCTTGCCAACAGGCGACCAGGACACCGAGTGCGGCGACGACGCCGGAGGTCACCGCGTAACGCGCCCGAGGCAGGCCGAGGCCGAAGGTCGAGGCCGCGGCCGAAAGGGCGAGAAAGCTGACGGGAAATAGGAAAAGGAGCCGATCGGTGCTGCCGCGGCGGTAGAGGGCGAATCCGGCCGCCAAGATCAGGCCTACGCTGATCACACTGGAGACGGCAAGCAGCGGCGGGTTGGTCCCGGCGACCAGGGCTCGATCGAGCCAATCGGCGACCTCTACGCCGAGAAAAGGCTGGAGCAGGTGCTGGATGAGGACCACGATGGGATAAGCCATCAGAGAAGGTTGGTAGCCGAGTCGGTCGGGCACGATCGGCGAGGTGAGGAGCGTGGCCGCGTAGCATGCCAGATGCACAAGAAACGATGCCGCGACGATGCCTAGATGGACGCCTGCCTCGCGACTTCGAGCGAAGCGAAAACGCAGGTAATAGGGAAGAATGAGGAACGCCGTATAGGGGCCGGAGAGTCCGCAGACCACCAGGACCACTCGGTAAATCCACCGGCGGCGGCGACCCGCGTGCTCGAGCCGCTCGCCGAGGAGGAGGAAAGCGACGAGGCCGCAGAAGAGCTGAGAGGTGATCACCTGGAGCCAGACCGAGGGGCGCACGGCCGGGGTTAGCAGCAGCACGGCGCACGCCATCAGGCGGCGTGGTGGAGTGGACCACCAAATCGACCGTCCCCAGAGCACGACGGCGCACGGGGCAAGCTGGGCAAGAAACGCAGTCAGCGTCGACAGCAGGGGCGCCAGCTCGAGCGGGAAGACGTGGGCCGAGATCACCGCCGCCAGGTTGGCCGTCAGCAGGATGTAGCCCGCGGGGCCCTGCGCGTTGGGAACGAAGAGGAGGGCGCGCAGCGGATGGTGACTGAACGCGTAGGAGAGGTAGACGGTGCCTTCTTCGATCCAGAGCCGAGGTTCGAGCAGCAAGATCGGGGCGCGGATCGCGATGAAGGTTGCGCAGGCCAGTAGCCAGCCCCAGCGGGCGCGAGCTGTCATCCCGGCATCATAGCCTCAGGCAGGGCTGCTGAGCATGGGCTGACCGCAAGTTCCCGGCTGCTTCTGGGACAGCCGGGAATCCTGATAGATCAGAACGCTTCTTCGAGCTCAGAACCGCCGACCGATTCCGATACCCCAGATGGTCGGGTCGATGTCGACGTCGACCCGCAAGGTCCCGAGCGGCCCGGGAGTGGTGATCGTGGCGTCGGTGCTCATATCGACGACCTTGACATCGAGATTAAAGAACCAATCTCCCGACAGAGCGAAGTCGACGCCGACCTGGGCCGCCAGGCCGAAAGAGCTGTCGAGCTCGGCGTCACTGGCACCACCAGCGGCTGCTTCGAAGGAGCTGGTGACGTCTTCGGAGAAGAAGAGGGTGTAGTTGACGCCCAGGCCGACGTAAGGGCGCACCTTGCCGTCGGGAGCGAAGTGATACTGGAGCAGTAGGGACGGGGGCAGGACTCGCGAGTCGATGATCTTACCCAACGACACCAGCGATCCGTCGGCGAGCACGTCGTGTTCGGAGGTGGCCAGAATCAGCTCCAGGCCCCAGTTGTCGGTCAGCATGTAAGTGATGTCGAGCTCGGGTTGGATGTCGTCGTCGACGCTCACCCCGGAGCCGGCGATGGCGGTGCCGTTGGAAACCACCGGGCCGCTGCTGCTGCTCGGGTCGACGCTGATACCCCGGAGGCGGATTAACCAATCACCTTGGGCCGCGGCGGCCGGAAAGCTGGCTAGAAGCATCAGAGCACAGGCCAGCGCCAGCGCCCAGAATTTCGCGTAGTTGTATCGAGTCGTCATATCTATATCTCCCAGGTTCAGGGTCGGGACAGATTCCCAACGCTGTGACGTCGAGAAGCCTAAGCCTGTGCTCCTCGACAGCCACCGCCCGGCGAGACGGTTTGCCTCCCTACCCCAACGGCTGAAGCGGGATCGAAGGTCGACTCTCTTTTCGAGTTGGCTTCACCCGGCGCGTGTCCGGCCTCAGCGCTCGATCTCGATCCCGGGCTCGAATTCGGCCTCGGGTTCGCGAAAGATGATCACGGTGTTCTGGATCGGAAACAGCACGCGGTGGGTTCGGCCGCCGAAGCTGCATTTGGCCTCGTAGTAGCCGTGGGGGCTGACCGCGACCAAGGTGCCCTTGCCGCCCTTGATGCCCAGAAGCTCGTTGTGGATCAGTACGTCTGCCGGTAGGTCCATGGCTCAATCGTCCTCATAGTAGCCCTGTTCTCGATAATCCTTGAGCTTGCGCTGCAGGTACTTGAGCACTGCGCTGCATCATCGAAGGTGCGCACGCCGAGCCCGGCCTGCTCGATGGCGATCACATCATTCTCGAGTGTCGGTTTCGTCGTCGTCGACGATGACTGGAAGTGTCTCGGCCATGGGCGCCATTTTGGCCACAAGGCCTGTTGTATCGCTGGCAAGCGATTTGCGGGTTGGCCATCGAAGCAAACTGCGATACTATATTCTTACCTCTTCTGAGGGAGCAATCTCAGGCGGTATATGCGGAATATTCCGCAGGCGCGTCCAATATCGAAGCTGGTTTTTGGAATCAGCCTACTGTAGGTCTAGCCAGTTTTTAGAAGTCTTACTCTAAAATAGAGTTGGATAATCAACAACGCCAAATGTTAGAGTTGCAGCTATTCATCGTATCTGCTCTATGGTTGTGCTGGTTCCCAGAGAATCTCGATACGGTCGCGTGAAATGGAATAGGTCGAACAAGTTATCGGTTTGAGGCAGCCTTGCCGAAAAGCGAGGGTATTAGAAAAATCATCATATGTCTATTGGTGCAGGGTATGTTTGCCCAGAACTGTCCCGGGCACTCAGCGGAGGTTGAGTCGGCTCATGCAGATTACCTGCCAGCCATGTCTGAGGCCAGTAGGGAGGTCTGAGATACAGCAAATCATTGGTGCCAGAGTGATCAGTCCTAGCTAAGGATTCAAGGGAGGTTGAGTGTCGGTATCTCTTTCGTTCAAGTTCGTTCCTTCATACAGCAAATTATTATTTTTGCTCGCAGCTTTAGCTGCGAGCTCGCAGCCCGGAGCGGTCGCAGCCCAGGACGATGAATCGGGTCTTAGGGCAGTAAGGCGTGTACCGACACGTACCTTTGAGAATCTGCAATTCGATTCGTCGGATTCAGCCGGGATTTTCATTGGTGTTAGTCAATTCGACGATTCGCCGGGATTTGCTGAGGTTCCGTTTGCGGTCGACGATGCAATCGATCTCGCTCACCTCTTTTCGATTCGCCTGGGGTTGATCGAGCCCGAGAAGGTGGTTCTAGCGCTGGCTGGCAGACCTCGAAAAGCTAGTTCGAAATCGAATCTCGGAGAATTGCTGATCAAGGGCGCGCCGGATCCGGTCTCCGCTGAGAATCCAGATCTATATTCCCTGGTTATTCAACAGGCGGACGCGACAGGGCCAGATGGGATATTTGTCGTGATGGTGGCGACCCATGGGATTTTCTACGAAGGTGAGGACTATCTTCTGGCCTCCAATACCGTCGAGCGCTTTCTTACTAACACCAGCATCAATGCCCAGGATCTATTCGACGGTATCAGTAGGTCTGCCGCCAGAAGGCGGCTGGTGTTCACCGACGCATGTCGGCGGCGGCTGAGAGCTCCGGATCCGGCGGTGCGGACGTTCAATCCACAAGGCTCGAACGGAACCATGACATCGACTTTCTCACGCACGATCCTGGGTTCGGAAGGACAGGCGGTCCTCCAGGCCGCGCGTGTAGGAGGCTATGCCTACGACGATTTTGATGGCATGAACGGGGTGTTCACATCGGCGATCCTCACGGGCCTCAAGGGCGCAGCCCAGACCGACGATCGGGGTTACATTACGGTTAGGACACTAGCCGATTTTGTCGACGTCAAGGTCAAAAAATGGGTGCTCGAGAATCGTTCCGATCGAGAGGAGATCGGCAATGCTGGGATCACTTGGCAACTCGATGACGAGGTTGCAGACATGCCACTGGCGTGGAACGTGCAAAAGGACGACACGAGCCGCGTCGCATCGACGTTGTTGTCGGGTCTTACCTGTTCGATCGGGGAGCACGCAGTGGGAGCGCTTTTCATGCGATCGGCTCATGAAGTCATGGACTCCGATGGTGCTCATCGGCCGGGTCTGCAGCCCGAAGGACAGATTCTCGAGGTCTACTCACGGGCCAAGGACGCCTTCGCCTATTACTTGAGCAGTCGGCCGGGCCCGGCGCTAAACCCCTACATCGATCGAGAGACCCATTATCAGCTTGAGGTACGTTGCAAGCAGGACCAGAGTCGGCGAGCGCGTTGGTCCCTGGGAGCGATTGAGCGCAACCGGGAAGGCGCCCTGGACTACGCCGAGACCTCAGATGTGGGACTGGTCTTCACCGACGTAGTCTTTCCTATCATCGACGGTGATAATTGGCACTTATTCTTGAACGGCGAAAGCCTGGCCTGGCGCCACGCACCGATCCTCGCGGTGGCACTGGTGCCCCCGACCGAAAGAGAGCGCCTCGCGCACGAACGGCGCCTGCTGGTCGTGACCGCTGACGATCTCAGGGTTTTGAGCGCACCGCGCGACACGCCAGCCCTCTGGAAAACCCTGCAGGTGATTCCCCTGCCTCGCCGCGGGCAGGAAAAGGCTTCGGTGACTTGGGCCTACAGAGTCGCTTTCGTCGCCTTGGAACGTGAGATCCTCGGTCTTAAAGAAAACCGCGACGGCAGCTTCGAGGAGATCAAGCCACGACTGTCCGATCTGGTCAGGCTGGGGGAGTCGCGGCAGAGTGCATTCGCTTTCTCACCGACCAGCAAGCATGGAATGACGCTCATCCACCCTCTGGCCTGCCGGCCAGGCGAGCCGGTCAACGTGGTCGCCGCGCGTATCCATCTCGACGTCGAGGAGCCGGGCCACGAGCATCTCCTCGATCTTGTCGGCAGCTTCACTCTAGCGCCCGAAGATCTGCGCGCTAGGAGCTGTGCGGCTCAGCTCTTTCCACGAATGGTCAACGAGGAAGAGGTTTTTGATATTCATGCCATCTACAACTGCGGTGAATCACAATGGTGCTACCAGGTTTTTGAGCGCAGCTTGGACCAAACCAGTGGCGAGCTTCCGGTCAAGGTCGACACGGACGTGAAGCGTTTCGACGGCCGCATCCAGCCGGCGAGTGGCTTGCAGGAGGGGGATACCATCTATGTAGTTTATGACCAGGACGACGGGCAGAGGCATGTCAAGAAGATCGACTCATCTAGACTCTAG
>JAAUXY010013966.1_pt1 | contig 39977 bp, 31 predicted proteins | sample 7278121 | NCBI WGS metagenome assembly JAAUXY01 (sample SAMN14350117, study PRJNA611818) | marine sediment metagenome | isolation source: surface marine sediment (1.8m) | place: French Polynesia: Moorea | collected 2018-08
CGTCCATGTCCGGCATGGACGGGATCGCGCTCATCAAGGCCGCACGGAAGAGGAAGCCCGATCTGAACTGCATCGTGCTCAGCATGCACACGGCGAATGAATACGTTGCCGCCGCCTTCAAAGCCGGCGCTTGTGGGTACCTGCACAAGAACGCCAGCACCGAGGAGTTGATGCAGGCGCTGAATGCGGCGAAGAACGGAAGCTACTACCTGCACCCGAACATCGCCGGGTCGCTGGTGGAAATGCTGCGCGAGTCTGACGTGAACACCGATCCGCTGGAACGGCTGTCAGACCGCCAGAGGGACGTACTCAAACTGCTCGCCGAGGGCAACAGTACGAAGTCCATTGCCGAGATCATGAGCGTTAGCCCCAAGACGGTCGAGACTCACCGCGCGGAGATCATGCGCCGCCTCGACATCCGTGACGTGCCGGGGCTCGTGAAGTTCGCCGTGGCCCACGGCCTCGTCGATCTCGAATCCTGGTAGTCGCCCGGAGGCGCGGCGCTCAGCCGCTAAAACCGAACAGCCTTTCCGCGCGAATCTTCTCCGCAACGGCCGTCGGGACCTTTTCTTCCCACGCCAGGTCCCCTGCCGCGATCATGCGCAGGACATCGTGCGAATAGATGTGCAGATGCTCGGTCGAGACATTCTCCAGCGGTAGCACGCAGTCCCTGGCTCGCAGGTGATTGAGCAGGTGATCCAGACCGTTGGCGAGCTTCAGTGACTCAATACCCTCGATTTCGCCGGTGTCTGAGTTCTGAACGGGATAGATCAGTAGCTTGAGCTGATTCTTGAAGAGGCGGCCGAAACTCTCGAGGATGCCGCCGTCGAGGTCCTCGTAATAACTTTCGTCGAACAGGCTCTTCAGGGTCTCGAGGCCCATCGCGATGCCGATCGGCCTGTGCGTGTATCGATACAGGTAGGCCGCAAGTCGATGGTACTCCTGGTAGTCCGAAATCATCACGGTACAACCGGTGACGGACACGGCCCCTGCCCGGCTCAGAAAGTCCTCGAGGCAGACATTGGCGTCCTCCTTGAGGTTGTGCATCGAGATTTCCATGATCGGCATCGTCTTGCCCGGCGCAACGTCTGCGACTTTTTCGAAGCGAGCCATCGACGCCTGCAGCATATCCATGTTGACGTGCGTCAGTGGCCGGAACCGGCCTCGCTGTATCAGCAGCGGCTTCTTGCGCAACGCCTCGGATGGCTGCAGCACTTTGCCATCGGACGAAAACATCGCTGCGCCCGACAAGCCAAGCTCGACGAGTCGAAGCGAGAGTATGCGGTTGTCCGCAGCCTCGAAGGCCGGCCCGCTGACGTCGATCATGTCGACCTCGATACGGGCAGTCGAGAGATTGTCTGCCAGCGCGGCGATCATCGCCTCGGGGTCGCTGTGCAGCCGGTAAGCAGCGTGAATCAGGTTGACGCCCACGATACCTGCCGCGTCCTGCTGTGCCGCGTTATTGTCGTCCAGCAAGCGGATATGAATGATGATGGAGTTGTCCGGCTCCCCGGCCCGAAGCTGGAATCGCAGGCCCATCCAGGCGTGGCATTCGTTGGTACCGTGATAGTTGCGCGCGGAAACGGTATCGGCAAACGTGAAAAACGCTGTTGATGCCCCGCGTTGCTCGGTCAGTCGCTCGCGATTCAGGTCTTGTTCGTAGTCCAGCATCGCCTCGAGGCGCTGCCGGCTGACGTAGCGCTCACAATCGCCGTAGATCGCATCGCTGACCTGCATGTCGTAAGCGGAGATACTCTTCGAGATCGTGCCCGCGGCGCCACCCGCCTGGAAGAACCAGCGTACGACCTCCTGACCGGCGCCGATTTCGGCAAAGCTGCCGTACAGGCCGTCGTCGAGGTTAATGTCCAGTGCCTTTTGCAGGGTAGAGAGTTTTTCAGCCATCGCCTTGTCCTATCATCTACGATCTCCATCGGCCCCGAGGCGGCCTTTCTTGAGCCTCAAGAGCGTAACATCTGACAATGCCGGCCTCGAACGCGGGTTTGCCGCCTACCGGGACGACGCGCAACTGATTTAGACTGTCGGCTGAAAAGCCCGAATAAAACCAATGACCACACAACAATTCACGCTGATGCCACAGCAGATCGCAGCGGCATTGAACAACAATTTTCGACAGCAGTTCTTTGATGCTGACAAAACCAGCGCCAAGGCGCTGTTCACGTCCCTCAAGCGAGGTGAGGCTGTACCTTTCATGGAGATCAGCGTCGGCGAGCAGGCCACTGTTCGCTGTGACCTGAAGCTGGACCACGCTCAGTTCGACGGCAAACTGAACTTTACGAAGTTCAGAAACGCGCTCGATGCGCACCTGCTGAGAGTCGCCGATCGGCTCGCCGCCGACGAAGAGCTGCACGTCTTTCGCAGCGACAACTTCAATGGCCTGGTCTACAACCACCCCGGACCGGTACGCGACGATGAAGCGGTCAATTTCCTGCTAACCGGCGTTGAACAGAAGCGCCCCGGCGTGCTGATCGTGCACGTTTTCTTCGTCGATCCCGCCCTGCTGGGACTCAGTTAACAGACCGCAGCGGCGCACCTCCCGGACGTCGTAATCTTTCCCGTTTTGTGACGTCGATTATGTGAAGCTCGTCGGAAACCCTCTAATCTGGATAGGATTTTTTGGAAATGAATCCAGAATCTGCATGAGAATGATCTCGACGACAACATCCGGACGACTCGCGCTGGCAGCGACGCTGCTACTGGCGCTGTCAAGTGTGTCAGCCGCACCCGGCGATATCCTGTTCAGCGATAACTTCAATGACAACAGTCTCGCCCCGTGGTCTGCGTCGGTCAGTTCCCGTGCGGGCATTCTCACCGGCGGCCAGACGTCCGGGTCGAACCCCAGGGCTGCGTTTACGCGACGTGGTGCCGTCACCGTCACGGGCCCGACATTCAATGCGGCGGTTCCGGCAGCGCGGCTCGAGATCTGGATTCGGCGCGGCAGCGATTCGCTGCCCAACAGCGAAGACACGGACAACAACGAAGACTTCATCCTCGAGTACCGGCGCGCGGACGGTACGTGGGCGACGCTCGGCAGCTACCTCGGGTCAGGCACGAACGGTCAGATCTACGAGGACGCCTACGTACTGCCTGCCGATGCCCTGCACGGATCGCTGGCATTGAGGGTCAGGCAGACGCAGGGCAGCGGCACCGATTTCGACTACTGGCACTTCGACGACGTCGTCGTAACGGAGATCGCGACCCAGCCGCCCCTGGGAATCGGCGTGTGCGACGACTTCGAGGGCGGGCTCGATAACTGGACGGTGAATTCGTCCGGCGGTCTCGCCGGTATCAGCAGCGCTGCGTCCCTGTCGCCCGACAATTCGCTGTTTCTTAATGGCGGTATCGTCAATGTCGAGTCGACGGTCATCGACACGAGCAACCCGGCATTCTCCGATCTGACACTGTGGATTCGTCGCGGCGCCGACAGCTTCAGCGAAAATCCGGACGGCGGCGAGAACCTCGTTGTCGAATACTTAGACAGCGGCAACAACTGGGTCGCCCTCGAGACGTTCAACGGCAGCGGCTCGCCTGGCCAGGCGCAGAGTCGGACCTACTCGTTGCCGGCCGCGGGACGACACGCGGGCTTTCGCCTGCGCTTCCGGATGACCGGTGGCTCCGGCACCATCTACGATTTCTGGCACATCGATGACGTCTGCTTCGTGCAGGTGCCGTTGCCTAACCTGCTGGTCACCAAGGTCGCACGGACGCTGTCAGATCCCGTCAACGGCACGAACAACCCCAAATCGATTCCGGGTGCGATCGTTGAATACACGATCTCGGTGACGAACTCCGGGCCCGGCGCTGCTGACGCGAACTCGGTCAGGATCTTTGACCCCGTACCCGCCAACACCGAGCTTTATGTGGATACGACCAGTGGCGACCCGATTCGCTTTGTCGACGGCGGGGATGCTTCGGGCTTGAGCTTCAACTACGCGACCGACGCCGATTTCAGTAACCAGGCGGGTGGCACGCCGCTCGGCTACTCGCCGATGCCCGACTTAGACGGCTTCGATGCGGCGATAACCGCCTTTTCGTTGGAGCCAACGGGGACGCTGGCTGCGAGCAGCGGTGGCGACAATCCCAGTTTCTCGTTCGTGTTCCTGGTGCGCGTTCGCTGATTGACTTGCCACACTGCGCGGTGTCATTGTCAGTCGGCCGTGCAAAACCCTCTAGACAGCAAACTGCCGCACGTCGGCACGACCATCTTCTCTGTCATGAGCCGGCTCGCAAACGAGACCGGCGCCATCAATCTTTCACAGGGCTTTCCGAGTTTCGAGCCGCCCGACGCACTACTCGAGCGCTTCGAGTACTACCTGAGGCACGGCGCCAATCAATACGCGCCGATGCCCGGCGTGCCGGCGTTGCTACAAGCGATTGCGGACAAGACACTGAGAACCCAGGGTCGATCTCTCGACTCCGCGACCGAGTTGACAGTGTCCACGGGAGCGACCGAGGGATTGTTCAGCGCGATCACCGCGTTGGTCAGGCCCGGCGACGAAGTCATCCTGCTGGACCCGGCCTATGACGCGTATGAGCCCGCCATCGACTTGTCCGGTGGCCGCGCCGTCCATGTGCCTTTAGCCATCGAGAACGACGAATTCGTCGTCGACTGGCAGCCGGTCGCCGACGCGATTTCGGCCAGGACGCGGGCCATCGTTCTGAACTTCCCGCACAACCCCACCGGCGCCGTCATCGACCGCGACGGGCTGGAAACGCTGGCCGGACTGCTCCGGGATACCGCCGTGTACGTCGTCAGCGACGAAGTCTACGAGCACATCGTCTTTGACGATGGCCGGCATCACAGCGTCCTGTCACACGATGAGTTGTGGGAGCGCAGCATCGTCATCTCTTCGTTCGGCAAGACGTTCCATGCGACCGGCTGGAAAGTCGGCTACGCCGCCGCGCCGGCAGCGTTGACGAACGAGTTTCGCAAAGTACACCAGTTCACGACCTTCGCCGTGAATACGCCGGCACAGTGCGCGCTGGCGGACTACGTTGAGAGCGACCCGGAGTTCTACCTTGCGCTGTCGAGCTTCTATCAACAGAAGCGCGACCTGTTCTGTAAGCTGCTAGAACCCTCGCGACTGCGCCTGCGACCGTCAAGGAGCACGTTTTTCCAGGTCGCCGACTACTCGGAGATTTCGGAACAGGCCGACGTCGACGTAGCACGGCTCTGGACGACAGAACACGGCGTTGCAACGATACCGCTGTCCGTCTTCTGCGAGACTCCGTTCAGTGGCTGTCGGCTGCGATTTTGCTTTGCCAAAGACGACGAGACGCTGGCACGCGCCGCGGCGATCCTGAGTGAACTCTAGATCGCGTAGTCGCTGAAGTATCCGGGCTAGCTGCCGAGCTGGAATGCCAGGAGGGCGCCGAGGTAACCCAGCGTCGTCATGTACGCCCATGCGAAGGCCGGCCATCGCCAGCCGTTTGTCTCACGCCGGATGACGGCAATCGTCGCCGCACACTGGAGACAAAGAGCGTAGAAAATCAACAGTCCGACGACCATCGGCAAGGTGAATACGGGGCGTCCGTCCGGCCAGGTCGCCGACTGTATTCGCTCGGACAGGCGAGCCTCGTCCGCTTCGTCGCCGACCGCGTAAACAGTACCCAGGACCGCGATGACGACCTCGCGCGCGGGGAATCCCGCAATGACGGCCGACGAGACGCGCCAGTCCCAGCCCAACGGCTTAAAGAGGGGCTCGACCGTCTTGCCCATACGGCCGAGCCAGCTTTGCTCGAGCTGCAGCGCCGCCGCCCGGTTGTCGATGTCGGCGAGTGCATCCTGAAGCGACTGCCCGGACAGGCTCAGCTCCGCTTCTGCCTGTGCCGCCACGGTGAACTCGGCCACGTCATCTGACCGGGGATAGTAGGCCAGCGCCCATACGATCAGCGCCACGACGAAGATGACGGTGCCGGCCCGGTAGAGAAACACCTTGGCCCTGCCCAGCAACTGCATCAGCACTGTCCGCAGGTTGGGCCTGCGGAATGCCGGCAACATCAATGCGAAAGGCTGCTTCGGACCTCGCAAAGCGGTCTGCCTGAGCAGCAGCGCGGTCAGCACGCCCATGACAATGCCGAAGAGGTACAAGCCGAACAGCACGAGTCCCTGCAGGTTCAGGAAACCGACGTTTGTCGCAGGCACAAAGGCTGCGATCAACAACGCGTAGACGGGCAGGCGGGCCGAACAGGTCATGAACGGTGCGGCGAGTATCGTGGCGATGCGATCGCGACGATTCGAAATGACGCGCGTCGCCATGATGCCGGGTACGGCGCAGGCGAAGCTCGAAATCATCGGGATGATCGACTGGCCGGAGAGGCCGACGGATCGCATCACCCGGTCGAGCAGGTACGCGGCGCGTGCGAGAAAGCCGGAGTCCTCGAGCAGGATGATGAACAGGAAGAGGATCAGGATTTGTGGCAGGAAGATAACGACGCTGCCGACGCCCGCGATAATCCCGTCACCGACCAGGCTCGCGAATGCTCCTCCGCCGAGAGCGCCGGCGGCGGCACCGCTTAGCGCAGAGGTCGCTGCATCGATAAGGTCCATTAGCGGCGTTGCCCAGGCGAATACAGCCTGGAACACAACAGCCATGACGACGAACAGGCCGATCGTGCCGGGTATCGGGCGATTCGCAAACTGAGCGATCTTTGCGCCGAGTGTCTTGTAGACCGGCAGGTCCTGCTGAACCTCATCCATCGTGCGGCGGACCCACGCATAGCGCGCGCGGGCTTCTGCGGCTAACGGCTCCTGGTCGCCGAAGAGCGATTGTCGTATCGCGTCGAATTCCGCCTGTTTTGCAGGCAATAGCTGCGAGGCGAGCGCCTCGTTCGCGGCATCCGGACCGTCGATGAGCAAGCGACCCAGCTCGGCGGCCGGATGATCGGGATCCAGTCTCGCAGCCGCGTCCGCGAGCTCGGGCCAGGCCGAGCTGAACGGCAGCCGCAACTGCTCGGACAGGGTGCTAAGCGTCGCCTTTAGCGCATCGATACCCTCACCGGTCGTGGCCGTTACCTCGTGGATCGGAATACCGCCCAGTCTCCGAGACAGTGCGTCGACATCGATGCTGATTCCGCCAGCCTTCGCGAGGTCCGTCATCGTCAGTGCAACGACGATGGGGCAATCCAGTTCCATCAGCTGCTGCAACAGGTACAGACCCTGGTACAGATTCGTTGAATCGATGACGGCCAGTATGCCGTTGTGGCCGGACACACCCGGCATCCGGTCGAAGATCACGTTGACGGCGATCATCTCTTCGAACGAATGCGGGCTCAGCGCGTGAGTACCGGGAAGGTCGATCAGTTCCAGCTTGACGCCGTCGTGCGTCATCTCTCCGACATGTCGTTCGACCGTGACACCCGGGTAGTTGCCGATTCGCTGTCGCAGGCCGGTCAAACGATTGAACAGCGTGCTCTTGCCCGAATTCGGGTTTCCAACCACGGCGATGCTGGCGTCGTATCGCCGGCTTACTCCTATCTGGTTGGCAGGTACTCGGATTTCGGAGGGCTTATTCACCAACTCCGACGGGTGACACTGAGAACGCCCTCGCCTGCTCGCGGCGCATGGATATGGCCTGGCCGAACAGGATGAATTCGATGGGATCGCCGCCGAGCGCCGACGTCGCATGTTCGATTTCGGCCCCCTCGACGAGACCGAGCGTCATCAGGCGACGTACGTGTGGGTCCGTGGTATCGATGGCATCGATGACGACTTTTTCGCCAGTATTCATCGATGCGAGTGTCTTGCTGGATTCAGCCATTTGACATGCTTGCGCCGGAGAAACCCTTAAGTATCCCTGGCGTCCTGTTCTTCATAGCTAAATGGTAATTATTCGCATTACGGCCCGCAACCGAATTGCATAGTGGATATCCCCTACTATCGCGGCGCGGATTCGGGCAGGACGGCCTCGATACGTTGCATTACGTCGATCCGACTAACCATATCGTGGATGTAGTCCAGTTCATCCGTCTCGAGGACGAGCACGTCCGACAGGTCGTAGGATGCTATCCAGCCCTCGTACAGTCGATCGAGACGTTTGAGGTAGGACAGCGGCACGTCTCTCTCCATCGCCCGGCCACGCATGCGTATCCGCTTTCGCAGTGTTCGCATCGAGCAGCGCAGGTAGATCATCAGGTCCGGCGGACGGATGGCGTCGAGGATGGCAAGGTAGAAGCCCTGGTACGTCTCCCAATCCCGTTTCGAGATCTTTCGCATCTGGTGCAATGCCGTCGCAAAGATCTCGGCGTCCTCAAAGATCGTTCGGTCCAGGGCCACGACGCCGGGCTGGCGATCCAACTCCTGGTGTAGCCGAAACTTGTTCGACAGGAAGTACAGCTGCGACTGGAACGCCCAGCGCTTCATATCCTTGTAGAAATCAGCGAGGTACGGGTTCTCGTCGTTGGGCTCGTAGAAAGGCTGGACGCCGTAGTTGCGTGCCAGGAAGTCGACCAGCGTTGATTTTCCGGCCCCCATGTTTCCGGCAATTGCGATCGACCTTTTCATTGGGGCTACCTTACCGCATCGCGCTGTGGCGTCGAGGGAAAAGTTCTCTTAAGCTTCCAGCCGGACTGAGGAGAAGTCGAGTGCAGAAAGTTGTCAGGGGCACGCTGTTTAGCGAGGAGCAGATCGAGCATCGCGTCGGTGAACTCGCGAGGGCGATATCCGATGATTACCGCGACAAGGGCAACGTCGTCCTGATCGGCATCCTGAAGGGGTCGTTTATTTTCCTCGCCGACCTCAGCAGAAAACTGGACATCGACCGCACTGTCGAATTTATCGCGGTATCGAGCTACCAGGGTGCTACGAGCGGCGCGGTCCGGATGATTATGGACGTGCGTGGCGACATCGCCGGGCGGCATGTGTTGATCGTTGAGGACATTGTCGATACCGGGAATACGCTCAAGTACCTGATCCAGATATTGAAGTCCCGAAATCCCGCATCGATCAAGACCTGTGCACTGCTGCACAAGGCCGAGGCAACGGTCGCCGACGTGCCCATCGACTACGTGGGCTTCCCGATCGGCAACGAGTGGGTGGTCGGCTACGGTCTCGACTACGATGAATTCGGCCGCACCCTGCCCTACATCGGCGTCATCGATCCCGACTGAATCAACCCGCGTCGCTTAAACGAACGTCTGCGTAGTCTCGGGCGGGTCTAGTCATCGGCGCAGTGGGCGTACTCGATCTCTATGGTCGAATGCCCGATTCCGTATTCCGACTTCAGTATCGCCTTGACCTCGCGAATCGTTGTCGACGGATCGGGATCGGCCTCATCCAGGCTTACGTGCATCGTCAGCATCAGGTTCTGCGGCGTCAGCCCCCAGACGTGCACATGATGAATCTCTTTGACGGCGGGCAGCATGGAGACGAGCTTTTCCTGCATCTCGTCGTGATCGAACCACTCGGGAGCGCCTTCCAACAGGATGTGCGCACTGCGCTTGACCAGCGCCCATGCACTTTTGAATATCAACCCGGCGACCGCGACCGAAAGAATCGGGTCGATCGGCGTCCAGTTCGTGTAGATAATAATGATTGCCGCAGCGATTGCGGCGACTGAACCCAACAGATCCCCGGCGACGTGCAGGGCCGCCCCTCGCATGTTGAGGTTGTCGCGATCGCCACCGTGCAGCACGGCGAAGGCGACGATATTGACGACGAGGCCGGCCGACGCGACCAGCAGCATCGTGGCGCCCATAACGGGCTGGGGCGTCAGCAAACGTTGAATCGCTTCGAATGCGATCCAGCCGACAATGACTAGCAGGCTCAGTCCGTTTACGAACGCAGCGAGTATCTGGAATCGCTGGTATCCATAGCTCAACCTGCTGCTCGCAGGGCGTTTGCTGACCTGAAAGGCCAGCGCCGCGAGTCCCAGCGCCATCGTATCGGTGAACATGTGCCCCGCATCGGCCAACAGCGCGAGGCTGCCCGACAGCAAACCGCCAATCACCTCGACGATCATGAACAGCCCGGTCAGCACCAACGCGACCAGGATCCGCGCCTGGTTGCTGCTGCCGTGCACGTGCCCCACGATTAATGCTCCCGTCTGCGCGAGGTGAGGAACTTGTGAAGACGCGACATAGTGATTCCTTAGGACTTGAGCGTGTCGAACTGAGATCGAACTCGCCTGGCAGCGATCATGATGACCGGGCCAGTGTTGATTTTAAACGAGTTTTCAGCCGAGCTGCCGGCATCGCGGGAGGCGTTCGCCGTCAGTCACAGCCATGAGGAATGCGCCGCCAAAAAAAAACGGCTCTGCAGCAGAGCCGTTTTTCTAGCTACCTACGTTTGTACGTGGTACCTGGCCCCCCTGAGTTCCCCCGCCAAGCCGTACCTGAAGGCATCTTCGCGCCGCCGGTCTCGCAAAGTGTTGCTGAAAGGCGACGCTTAGATGGTGAGACGGTCGCAGAAAACCCCATTGTTGTCAACGTTTCGTTACAATTTTGTCTCAAAAATGTAGCACTTGCGGCCTTATGTCGTATTTTAACAACATGATCTGATAGCAATTGCTCTTGAGCATTTGCCGTCATTTGGCCAGCCACGATCGGCCATGACGTGAAAGGCTCGTCTTTGATAGTGTTCCCGAATCCCAGGACGGACGAGCAATCATGAAAAAAGCGCTTTCAAGTTTCCTGCTTCTCATCGCCTTCAATGCGAACGCGGGCGTTACGATCATGGACAACGTGCACGGGTACACCTCGACCAACGAGGGCATCCAGTCGTTTTCCTCCATCGCATTCGACGATGCAGGGCGCATTGTCGGCACCGATGTCGATGTCGCGTCGTTCGATGACGCCGCGGTCATCGACGGCCAGGGCCGGGTTGTCCTGCCGGGGCTCACCGACGCTCACGCCCATGTCAGCAGCCTCGGCGTGCTGCAGGTATCGCTCGACCTGTTCGGCGTCGACAGTCTCGAAGAAGCGGTGACACGGATCGCCGATTTCGCCGCGAATTCGAAGGGCTCGGGCTGGGTAAAAGGACGCGGCTGGAACCAGGTCCTCTGGGAGGGCAAAGAATTCCCGACCGCCGCCGATATTGACGCGGTCGTGGCCGATCGCCCGGTCTGGCTACGCCGTGTCGACGGGCACGCCGGTTGGGCGAACACCAAGGCGCTGGAACTGGCGGGGATCGACAAGGACACGCCGGACCCGGTCGGCGGGAAGATCCTGCGTGACGACAACGGCAACGCGACCGGTGTGCTGATCGACAAGGCCATGTACCGGGTCGAAGAGCAGATCCCGGCCATGACCAAGGACGAGCTGCGTGTGGCCTACGACAAGGCGATTGCGCTGGTGAACTCGCTGGGTATCACGGGCGTTCACGATGCCGGCATCAGCAAGACCGACGCCGAGGTGCTGATTTCCATGGCCGACGAGGGCAAGCTCAACCTGCGTTTCTACGGCATGGTCAGCGGTTCCGGCGACAATCTCGATGCGATCGGCAAGCCCCTCATCGCCTACGGCAATGACCGTCTCGACATCCGCTCGGTCAAGCTCTACCAGGACGGCGCGCTGGGCAGTCGCGGCGCTGCGATGATCGAACCGTACAGCGACGACCCGGAGAACTACGGACTGCCCTTCTGGACGCAGGATGAGCTGGACGCGAAGGTCGCCAAGGCCAACCGCCTCGGGTTTCAGGTCGGCGTCCACGCCATCGGAGACAAGGGCAACCAGATGGTCCTGAACTCGTTCGACAAGGTTCAGGGTGGCGAGCCGTCGGAGCTTCGCAACCGCGTGGAGCACTCACAGATCGTCACGCTTCAGGACATCCCGCGCTTCGCAGAACTCGGCGTCATCGCATCGATGCAACCGGTTCACGCGACCAGCGACATGAACATGGCCGAGGACCGTGTTGGTCCCGAACGCATCAAGGGCGCCTACGCATGGCGCAAGTTCCTCGAGGCGGGTGTCATCGTCGCGAGTGGATCCGACTTCCCGGTCGAACTCGCCAACCCCTTCCACGGTCTGTACGCAGCCGTGTCCCGGCAGGACAGGGCTGGCATGCCGGAGGGTGGTTGGTATGCGGAAGAAGTGCTGACACGCGCCGAAGCGCTGCACTCGTTCACGCTGGACGCCGCCTATGCGGCGCTGCAGGAAGATCGCCTGGGCAGCCTCGAGGCCGGCAAATGGGCCGACTTCATTGTCATCGACCGCGATTACTTCGAGGTCGACGTGCAACAGATCGACGACATCGAAGTCATCGAGACCTGGATCGGCGGACAGAAAGTCTACGATCGCGAGGCGGCCGAGTGATCGTCGAGCAGCTGTGGGTAGGCAATAATTATCGAAATTTCAATTACCTGGTGGCCTGCCCTGAAACGAAGGACGCCCTCGCGATTGACCCGCTCGACCACGAGCAGTGCCTGCGAGTGGCGGAAGACCGCGGCTTCACGATCACGCAGATCGTCAACACTCACGAGCACGGTGACCACATCGGCGGGAACAAGGCGATGGTCGCGGCAACTGGCGCGACCATCGTCGCACACAAGAATGCAGGTTCTCGGATCCCGAATGTCGCGCGAGGCGTTGGCGCCGGAGACGTCATCAAGGTCGGCACCACGGTGGAACTGGAGTGCCTGGACACTCCAGGCCACACGATGAGCCACATCTGCCTGTTGTCGAGGACGGACCCGCCGTCGTTGTTCTGTGGCGATACGCTGTTCAACGCCGGCGCCGGAAACTGTCATAACGGCGGTCACCCGGACGAGCTCTACGAGACCTTCACGACCCAGCTGGATCGCCTGCCTGGCGAGACGCGCATCTATCCCGGGCACGACTACCTGGTCAACAACCTTCAATTCACGCTCGATCGCGAACCCGACAACGAGGCGGCACGCGAGACGCTGGCGCGGTATGCCAACCAGGATCCCGCAAACGCCCACGTGACGACGTTTTCGGAGGAGCGCAGGATCAATACGTTCCTGCGCCTCGACAGTCCGAGCATCGCAAATCGCCTGAAAGAGGAATTCGGCGAGGATTACGATCAGCGGGGCACGTTTCTGAAGCTCAGGGAGCTGCGCAACAGCTGGTAGGCAAAAACCCGGGTCGGCGACGGCAGGAATCGATATAATCCCGCCCTTTTTCCCCGGCCAGACCGCATGCACCCTACCGAGAAACTCCGCAATATCGCGATCATTGCCCACGTCGATCACGGCAAGACAACGCTGGTCGATCGTCTGCTACAGCAATCCGGAACGCTCGACGAGCGCGCGGCGATCCCCGATCGCGTCATGGATTCCAATGACCTGGAGCGCGAACGCGGCATTACAATCCTGTCAAAGAACACGGCGATCCGCTGGGACGACTGGCGCATCAACATCGTCGACACGCCGGGACACGCCGACTTTGGCGGAGAGGTCGAGCGCGTCCTGTCGATGGTCGACGGCGTGCTGCTGCTGGTCGACGCGGTCGAAGGGCCGATGCCGCAGACCCGCTTCGTGACGCAGAAGGCCTTCGAGCACGGGTTCGTTCCGCTGGTCGTCGTCAACAAGATTGACCGCGACGGCGCGCGCCCGGACTGGGTGCTGGACCAGACCTTCGACCTGTTTGACCGTCTCGGCGCGACCGACGAGCAGCTGGATTTCCCGGTCGTCTACGCGTCTGCCCTGCAGGGCTTTGCCGGCATGGACACGGACGTGTCGGGCGGCGACACGACGCCCCTGTTGCAAACGATCGTCGATCACGTACCGCCGCCGGACGTGCAGGTCGACGGCCCGCTGCAGCTGCAGGTCTCGAGCCTGGACTACAACTCCTACGTCGGCGTGCTCGGCATCGGCCGCATCAACCGCGGTACGGCGAAGGTCGGCAGCAAAATCAGCGTCGTGCGTCGCGACGGCAGTAAGACGTCGGGACAACTCGCCAACCTGTACGGTTTTCACGGCCTCGAGCGCGTGCCGGTCGAGCAGGCACAGGCCGGCGACATCGTCGTCTTTAGCGGCATCGAGGACCTGCAAATCTCGGATACCGTCTGCTCGCCCGACCACCCGGAGGGGCTGCCTCCGCTAAGCGTCGACGAGCCGACGATCAGCATGACGTTCCAGGTCAACAAGTCCCCGTTTGCCGGCCAGGAAGGAAAATACCTGACCAGCCGTCAGATCCTCGAGAGACTCAACCAGGAGCTCAAGCACAACGTCGCCTTGCGCGTCGAGGAGACCGACGACCCGGACAAATTCCAGGTATCCGGCCGCGGCGAGCTGCACCTGTCGGTTCTGATTGAGACGATGCGCCGAGAAGGCTTCGAACTGGCCGTTTCACGGCCGTCGGTTATCGAACATGAAGAAGACGGCGTCATCACGGAACCGTGGGAACTGGTGACCGCCGACTTCGAGGAAGCCTACCAGGGCTCGGTCATGCAGAGCCTGGCCGAGAGAAAGGGCGAGCTCTTAAGCATGAGTACGGACGGGCGCGGCCGGGCGCGGCTCGAGTACCGCATCCCGTCACGCGGCCTGATCGGATTTCGCACCGAGTACCTGACGATGACGGCAGGCACCGGCCTGCTCTACAACGTGTTTGACGAATACGGCCCCAAGGTGAAGTCCGACATCGGGCAGCGCATCAACGGCGTCATGGTCTCCAACGTCGCCGGCAAGGCACTGGCCTACGCGCTGTACAACCTGCAGGATCGTGGCTCACTCTTCATCGGTCACAGCGTGCAGGTCTATGAAGGCATGATCGTCGGGATTCATAAGCGCGCCAACGACTTGCCGGTCAATCCGACCAAGGGCAAGCAGCTGACGAACATACGCGCGGCCGGCTCGGACGAAAATATCCAGCTGACACCACCGCTGAATTACTCGCTGGAACAGGCGCTGGAGTTCATCGACGACGACGAACTCGTCGAGATCACGCCGACGAGCATCCGGCTCAGGAAGAAGCTGCTCGCAGAAGGCGAGCGCCGCCGCGACGCGCGCCTCAGGGCCAAGGCCGAGGAAGCCTGACCGACCTTGCCCACGAATCGATGTGTAATTTGACCGATAGAATGGCCGCCGCAAAGACCATAAGTTGGCGATTTGCCTGGTTCCAGGGCCAGATTGGGCTGAATCGGGCCCTGAGGACTGGTGGGCCGGCTTGTCCAGGAGGCCGCCGTTCTAGCGGCTTCTTCCGGGAAGCGCTGACCTTGCGCGAACGGCTAAAAACAGACCTTCGATGAACCCGCAGTCAATCGCCTTGAGTCAGAGACAAGAGGTTTCCGTCAGGGTCTCGAAACCAAGCCACGCTTGTCCCGTCAGGCACTGTCCATATACCGAGATCATCTTGATTCAGCCCTTCGAATATTTCGAATTTAACACCTTTGTCCACGAGTTGTTTTACGGCCGAACTAATGTTGTCAACCGTCCAGCCAAGCACCGTATACGGTGGAGGCGACACCGTCTCGACCTTCTGTACTCTCAGAGTGGTCCCGTTCGCATCGAGCACCAATGCGAACTGCGTGTCGTCGAGGATCGGGAATTCGAGGATTTGCGAGTAGAAGATCCGCGCTTTGTCAGGATGCGCGGTCGCGGCGAAGGCAACCAGCTTTGAGCCATCCATCATCGTTTGTACCTCGCTTTTGACACCCGTTTGCGCTGTCCGCAAAGGGTCGGAAGCTGAAATCATAGCAAACCAGGTACCGCATTCCGGTTACGGTCACAACCAGTCGGTCGATACTGCGTGATATCCGGTTTAGTGACTCAGAAATGACCGTATCGCGTCCAGTGTCGTAGTCCACTCAGACACTCTGACGCCGTCCGCAGAACTGCTCGTTCGCGCCGGTACGCGAACAATGTGCCCATTGTCGTCAAGCTCACCTTCCCACTCCTCAACCAGGCAATGCTGTTGAACGATGACAGCATCGCCCTCCTGATAGAGTATCCACGCCATCAATGGCTGCGAGCGAATGCTCGCGAATCCGACCCCGTCAACGAGCTGTGATAGCTCCTCACGCCAATTCTCGATAGTGGCCTTCTCGCCATCGGGAAGAAAGCAAACACCAAACCGTTCGGAATACGATCCTATAGATATCTTCGCAACAGCATCGACCTCCGGATTCTCCGGCGAACGTTCGACTATCTCAAGACTGAACAATGGACACGAAACCTGAAGTATTTGGACGGCTTAGGCGAGAGGCTGCAAATGGTCATCAGAGGAAATTGTAGCGCGGAACGCGTGACTGGCGGCTATACGAAGTAAAGCGGTCAGTCGGCGATGAATCCGCGAAAACGCACGTTTCAAAGGCAGCTCCCGCGGTTAGCAGACGTTCGTTCATCTTCCTGGTGGACGGCTCAGAACGGCCAGAAGCAGCCGATCAGTCCTCGAAGTTTTCACCCGTGTAGATTTCGACTCTTGTGGAAATTACTTGGAGATACTTGGACGGAAATTCGAAGTATCCAGAGTGCTCCGTAAATACGGCAATCTTCTCTCGATCTACATCGACGACAAAGAATGCGAATTTGAAATGCATTGAGTCGCCTGAATCGAAACGAACTTCTACTTCCTCATTCGCCGGGAAGTCGTAGGCAGATAATCCGGTTTCGGCGATCTCCTTCGCAGGGCGTTCGAGCCGATCAGCAAGAACACTGGCCCACGCTTTTACGATTTCCTTGTCCATTAATCCCAATATTCCCTGTCGGTTCCATCGGCTGCAAAGGGTCATTAGCAGAAGCCCATGATACCCCGAAAGCGGTCACTCGGGCGGCTGGTCTTGGGGGTGAAGCGGAAGTCGCCATTAGCGAGCCTTGCCTGTTTGGACGTTGCTGAGTGCCGAAGAGCACATGATGGGCCAGGATTTTCGGACAGCTACTGCACTTGCTCTCTGTTTAAGAAAAAAGTGCCGCTTACCCCGGAGGGCAGGTGGCTCTGAAAAGCAGGTGGACGTTCATAGAAGGCAATAGGTGTCCTCAAGGACACATTGTGATCAAAACGACACGATGCAGCCGTCGGGCTAGGCGTCGTCGAGCAGCGGCCTGAGCGGGCCGAGCAGGTGGTCGTCCGGATTGCGGTTCGCCAGCCACAGCCAGTACAAGGCGCGGTAGCCGCGCACGTGGGTCATCAGTCGCGCCATCAATTTCGAGCTGCTGTCGCCGAACCGGGTTTCGAGCAGCGCACGCGCGCTGTCGACGTCCAGGGCGTGGTGCGCCAGTATCGTCGCGACGTCGAACAGCGGCGAATTGTCGCAGGCGTACTCCCAGTCGATGAACAGAATCCGGTCCGCCCGCAGGATGTTGCCAGCCACCAGGTCGTTGTGTGAAAAGACGAGGTCGTCGTCCTCGTCCATGGCGTTAATGATCGCGAGGCAGTGCTCCGCTGTCTCCGTGTCCGCAATCGTCGACGCATACACGCGACCGGCTGCGGCCGCATCGAAGCGCCGCCCGGTCAGCGGCTGGCTGTGCAGTTCCGAGAGCCGCGTGCCGAGCGTTGCGACCAGCTCAACCGACAGCAGATCTCCGGCGTTCAGCACTTCGGCTTCTGCATACTCGGTCACGATGCAATGCTCATCGGCGTACAACACGGACGGCGACAAACCGGACGCGGCGACGCGCCGCTGGATGGCCGCCTCCTCGATGCGGCTGTTGACGACGCCCGTGCGCGGTTCCGTGTCGACCTTGCATAGCGCGCGGCGGTCGCCCAGCGTCAACAGGAACGCGTTGTGCGTCTGGCCTTGTTTTACTCTTTCGATGCTCGCCTTGCGCCATTCCGGCAGGCGCTCCCCCAGCAATGCCCGAAGCACGAGTTCACGCATGCGCGTGCTCCCGCATCGAGCGCTTCCAGGCCACGATGCCAAACGGGATCATCGCGAGGTAAACGACGAACAGCAGCGACGTCAGGTACAGGTCCCGCGACAGGTACAGCAGAATCGAACCCGCATCGATCACCAGCCAGTACCACCAGTTCTCGAACACCTTGCGCGCGACGAGGAAGGTCGTCCAGAAGGCACCAAAGGTGGTCAGCGAATCGTAGAACGGTAAGGCTGCGTCCGTATAGGTCGACAGCAACCATGCGCTGCCGGCACTAAGCACAACGATGCTCAGGATCGCGACGGCGTGCACCTGCCAGGGCCAGGTGACGACGGGTCGATGTCCGTCCACGTCCTGCTTCCCCGACCAGACCCTTAAGCCATAGCCCGCCATCGCCAGGTAGTAGGCATTGAGCAGCGACTCCATGTACAGGAGCGCATTAATGAACAGGCAAATGTAGGAGGCCGAGCTAATTGCCGCGAACAGCCAGCACCAGATGTTCTCGCGAATCGCGAGCAGCAGGTAGGCGATCGCGGCGACCACGGCGACCCACTCGATCGATGACGTCGCGGCAATCTGCGCCTGGAGCGTCGCCAGCATGTCGGACTACCTCAGTCCCCCAGCGGGTTGTTCAGGATCTTGATCGTGAAGATCGCCTTCGGCACCGTCTCGAAGGTCTGGCGAATCTCCTCATTCAGTGCGGCCATAACGGCGTCGTAGTCGCCGCGAATTTGCGTGCTGAGGCGATTAGTCTCGACGTCGAGCTCCTCATGCGCAGCAAGGCGCTCGATCACGTCCTTGATTGGCGGAACGAAGTCCGCGTCAAACGGATACAAGCTGATGTCGACGGCTACCTTCATGTCAGAATCTCCAGTCAATCGTCATTCCAACGATACGGGGATCGCCGAGTCGCGTATACAAGGTCGGCTCGAAGTTCGGCGGCTCGTTGCCGAAGAAAAACCCGCGCACGGCGTATTCCTCGTCCGTTATGTTCCGCACCCACAGGCTTAAGGTCCAGCTGTCACCCTCATAGCCGACGCGGGCATCGGCCAGGGCATAAGCGTCGGACTTCTGGTCGTGGCTGACGTCGAAATAGAAGGCGTCGACGGCGGACCCGTTGACACTTGCGAAAAATCCGGAAGGATCGCGATAGCTGACGCCCGCAGCCAGCGTGTAGTCCGGCGCGTGTGCCTGGCCTCTGCCGTCGAGAGTACTGACGACGGAATCAAAAGACGCGAACTCTGCATCAAGCAAGCCCAGCGAAAGGAACGCCTGCCAGCGATCGCTGATCGCCCAGTTGAGCTCGAGTTCGGCACCGAGGCTGCGTCCCTCGGCGGCATTCTCGGTCAGGAACACAAAGGAAGCCGGGTCGCCCGGTATCAGCTGCACGGACGTCCTGACCTGCTGGTCCTCGCGGCGATTGTAGAACAACGCCGCGTTAATGCTCAGAGACTGCAACGCAGCCTTGACGCCGAATTCGAGGTTCCACAAGCGCTCCCCGTCATACTCGCGCAGCTCGGCCGGAGCCGGCCCGAGGTTGAAGCCGCCGGCCTTGAAGCCGGCCGACAGTGTGCCGTACACCGTTGCCGCATCGGACAAGTCGTGGCTCAGGCTGAGCTCGCCGCCGAGCATCGATTCGGACGGCGATGCTTTGACGCCCGTGCTGTCCACGTAGTCGGCGCTGCGATGCTCGGCGCGGAGGCCTGCGACGAGTCGCGTCGCGGGCGCCAGCTCGACGTCAAGTTGACCGAACACGGCGACGTTGGTCGCCTCGTAATCGCTGTCCAACGGGTCGAACAGGGTGTCGCCGAAAGGGAAGAACGGATCGAAGTACTCGCCGACGTTCAGGCTGACGAGGGTCTCGTCCAATCGTGACACGTAGATGCCGACGAGCCAGTCCGTCGTGTCGTCGAAGATCTTGTCGATCGACGTCAGTCGAAACTCCTGGCTGAGCGTCTGCCGTTCCCGCTCCGATGCCGAAGTGTAGTCATAAACGAACGGATCCCACGACTCGCTGCTGCCCCAGTCGGCGTCAAAGCCAAACGCGATGTCGGAATCGGCCAGCGTCGTGATCGACAGGAAGTCGGCGGAATCGCCGCTCCACTCGACTCGGAAGGCAGCGCCGAGAGATTGCTGCGCATCCGTCCCCGGGTTGTCAGACAGCATCGTGTAGCTGTTGTCGAGTGCGAACGCGTCGTAGCCGTTGTCGATGTCGGCAAACATAAGCGTCGCAGCAATCTCCAGCTTGTCGCTGGGCGTCCATCGAATCTTGGCGCGACCAGACGATTCCCGTCGACGATTGGTGTCGTTGCGACCCAGCGTCGCGTTGTCCCGGAAGCCGTTACTCTCGTAGTGCTGGCCGCTGATACGAAAGGTGACGTCGGACGACAGCTCGCCGCCGGCCGCCGCGCCAATCGACAAGGCGTCGTCGCTGGCCGCGCTGAGCTCGACACGAGCGTCGGTCTCGCCGTCGGGCTCGGTGCTTCTAAGATACACGAGGCCGCCCAGCGCGTTGGCGCCGTAGCGCGTACCTTGCGGGCCGCGCAGGACCTCGACACGCTCGATATCGAACAGGCCCGCGACGGTGCCGATGCCGCTGAAGTCGATGTCATCGATCAGGAAACCGATGGACGGGTTCGGCGCACCCTGGTACTGCTCCAGCTCGCCGACGCCGCGGATCTGCAGGTACCGAGCACGGTGCCCGTCGCCGGACCAGTTGACGTTTGGCAGCGACTTGATGAGCTCTTCGAAGTGCTGGTCGGCGAGTTCGTTGATCTGCTGCTCGTCGAGCAATGTGATACTCGACGCGATCTCGTTGAGCGGGCGCTGCCGGAGGTCGGAGATGACGACAATCTCGTCAATAGACTCCGCGCCGACGGCGGCAGACAACAGTAAGGTGATGGTGGCGACGCGCCACGGGGTTCTTCCAGGCATTCTTGACTTCCTACGCCGGCATTATCCGGATCAGGTTATGAGGGTTCCCGCGAGATGCGGATCTCAGGCCGACGAGGCCTCCCCTGTTATTGCGAACTACTTTCCCTTCCTAGGCCGCGTGTCGCCTTCCAATCGGGCGATCAGGCTGGACGTGTCCCAGCGGCTGCCGCCCATTGACTGAACCTCGGCGTAAAACGTATCAACGAGTTCAGCGACCTCAAGTCTAGCACCATTGCGGCTCGCCTCTTCAAACGCAATAGCGAGGTCCTTGCGCATCCAGTCCACGGCGAATCCGAAGTCGAAGCGCCCGTCGCGCATCGTCTCCCAGCGATTGTCCATCTGCCACGACTGCGCCGCACCCTTGCCGATGGCGTCGATGACGGTCGCAACGTCGAGCCCGGCGCGCTTCGCGAAATGCAGGCCCTCCGACAAGCCCTGCACGAGGCCCGCGATGCAGATCTGGTTGACCATCTTCGCCAGTTGACCGGACCCTGCCTCGCCGATGTGCGTGATGCTCTTGGCGTAGGCATTCATCGACTCGCGGGCGCGTTCGACATCGGCTGCGTCTCCGCCCACCATGATGCTGAGCTGGCCGTTGACAGCGCCGGCCTCGCCGCCTGATACCGGAGCGTCGAGGAAACCGATGTCTTTTTCGGCACAGAGCGCGTGCAGTTCGCGAGCGAGACTGGCCGATGCGGTCGTGTGGTCGATGACCAACGCGCCAGGCTCAACGCCTGAGAGAATGCCCGTATCGCCGAGCATGACGGCGCGTACGTCGTCGTCGTTGCCGACGCAGGCGAACACGTGCTCGGCACGGGCAGCAGCCTCGGCCGGTGTGTTGCAGACCGTGCCCGCGTATTCAGAGGCCCATCGCTCCGCCGTAGAGGTCGTTCTGTTGTACACGCTGACGTCAAAGCCTGCCCGCGACAGATGACCCGCCATCGGGTAACCCATGACTCCTAGCCCAACGAAGGCGACCTTCATCCGCAAACCCTATTCATTCCGATCGAGACCCAACGAAAGCGACTCTCACGATCAGATTCAGCCTTAAGCGATGCAATACAACGAAGGAGTCTGAGCATACAGGCTGGCGCTATTTCTTTCTCGGGTCGAGACCGATAGAGCGCGCGATGATCTCGCGCATGATTTCGGACGAACCAGCGTAGATCCGCGACACCCGAGCGTCGGTGAACCGCCGACAGACAGCGTATTCATTCATATAACCTGCGCCGCCATGCAGCTGCACGCATTCGTCGGTCACGCGGAACTCGAGTTCACTCGTGTGCAGTTTGGCCTTCGCGGCATCCTCAGCCGACAACTTGCCGTCGTTGTGAAGCATGACGCAGTGATCGACATAGGCCTGCGCGACGTCGAGGTCGGCCCGCATGTCGGCCATCTTGAAGCGCGTGTTTTGGAAGTCGGCGATGGTCTGGCCGAACGCCTTGCGCTCGGTAATGAACTCCATCGTCTCCGCAAAGGCAGCCTCGGCGTTCGCCATGAAGCCTACGGCGGCGAGCAGGCGCTCCTCCGCAAGGAAGTGCATCAGCGAGTAGAAGCCCTTGTGCAACTCTCCGAGCAGGTTCTCCTTCGGCACCTTGACGTTGTTGAAGAACAACTCTGCCGTGTCCTGGCTCTTCAGGCCCATCTTGTCGAGATTCCGCCCACGCTCGAAGCCTTCCATGCCGCGCTCGACCACGAACAGGCTGAGCCCGTGACTGCTGTCGGGATTGGTCCGCGCAGCGACGACAACGAGGTCTGCCAGTATGCCGTTCGAGATGTAGGTCTTCGAGCCGTTGAGCAGGAAGTGGTCACCCTTGTCCTCGGCCTTGGTGCGCATGCCGGCAACGTCGCTGCCTGCGCCGGGCTCGGTCATGGCAACGGCGAGAATATTCTCTCCGGACACACACTTAGGCAGCCAGCGCTGTTTCTGTTCGTCGGTGCCCAGCGCGCCGAGGTACGGCGCGACCAGCCTGCTGTGCAACCACAGGAAGAATCCATTGTCGCCGTACTTCGCGTTTTCCTCCATCAGCACCTGCTCGTAGCGGAAGTCTTCGACTCCGGCGCCGCCGTAGGCCTCGTCCGCCCACATCAGCAGCAAGCCCTGTTCACCCGCCTTCACAAACGCCTCCCGATCGACCATGCCCTGCTCGTGCCAGCGCTCCGAGTGCGGTCCAATCTCGTTTTGCATGAAGCTCCGCACCGAATCGCGGAACATGTCGTGGTCTTCGGTAAAAATGGGTCTCGTTGTCACGTCTATTTGCCTTTGAACTCTGCTTCTCGTTTCTCGAAGAAAGCGGCAACGCCCTCCTCGTTGTCCTGGCTGCCCAGCAACGACTGCTGGAGATTGGCTTCGAGATCGTAGGCGCTCTCGAAGCTGTGATCCATTGCATGGCGCATGACGCGCTTCGTCGCTGCAATCGACATCGGCGCGCGTTTCGCAATCGACTGCGCCCAGTCCATCGTTACAGACTGAAGATCGTCGGCCGGGGCCATCCGGTTGGCCAGACCCAACTCCACGCAGCGATTTGCCGAAATGCGCTCGCACTCGATGCTCAACTGGAACGCGCGCTTGTAACCCAGCTGCCGAACCAGCTGCCAGTTCAGACCGCCATCGGGCACCAGCGAGATTGTCGTAAACGGCGATAGCATGAACGCATCGTCGGCCATGATCAGCAAGTCGCAGGCCACCGCTATCGACATGCCGATGCCGGCGGCCGACCCCGGGATCGCGCAGATGACCGGCTTTGGCATCAGGGCGATTTCGCTCAATACCGGGCGATACTCGTACTGCAACTTGCCGTAGACGGCACGTCCCTCGAGCCCGCCCTTCAGGTCGGCGCCGGCGCTGAAGCAACGGCCCTCGCCGGTCAGGATGACGACACGAATTGCGTCGTCATTACCGGCGGTCTCGAGCAAGTCCAGCAGTTCGGCGCACAGCTCGGTCGTAAACGCGTTCATCGAGTCCGGGCGGTGCAGTGTGATGCGTGCGACCGGGCCGTCAGTATCGTATTTGATAATGTCACTCATGCCTTGAGTCCTGTTACATGTTGCGGCGGTATTCGCCGCCGACGGCGTAGAGCGCATCGGAAATCTCGCCGAGCGAACTCGACTTCACGGTTTCCATGAGCTCTTCAAAAATGTTGCCGCGCGCACGAGCGACGCTCTGCAGTCGAGTCAAGGACGACTCGGCCTCGGCACTGTGCGATTCCCTGAAGGCGCGAACGTTTTCTATCTGCGCCTGCTTTTCATCGACTGTCGAACGAATCAGCTCAAGATCGTGAACCTCGTCTTCCTGCCCTTCCTTCGGCAGGAATTTGTTGACGCCGATCAAAGGCAGCGAACCATCGTGCTTCTTGCTCTCGTAGTAGAGGCTCTCGTCCTGGATCTTGCCGCGCTGGTACATCGTGTCCATCGCACCGAGCACGCCGCCGCGCTCGGAGATGCGCTCGAATTCCTGGTACACGGCTTCTTCGACGAGGTCGGTCAATTCGTCGATGATGAACGAGCCCTGCCACGGGTTCTCGCAGAAGTTCAGGCCGAGCTCTTCAGAGATGATCATCTGGATCGCGACTGCGCGGCGGACGGATTGCTCAGTCGGCGTCGTGATCGCCTCGTCGAACGCATTGGTGTGCAGGCTGTTGCAGTTGTCGAACAGCGCATACAGGGCCTGCAACGTCGTACGAATGTCGTTAAAACTGATTTCCTGGGCGTGCAGGCTTCGACCCGAGGTCTGAACGTGGTACTTGAGCATCTGCGACCTGCTGCTGGCGCCGTAACGTTCGCGCATGGCTCGCGCCCAGATCCGTCGTGCGACCCGGCCGATGACGGTGTATTCCGGATCCATGCCGTTCGAGAAGAAGAAGCTTAAATTAGGCGCGAACTCATCGATGTCCATGCCGCGCGCGAGGTAGTACTCGACGATCGTGAAGCCGTTGGACAGCGTAAAGGCCAGCTGGCTGATCGGGTTCGCCCCGGCCTCGGCGATGTGGTAACCGCTGATCGAGACGCTGTAGTAATTGCGAACCTGGTGATCGATGAAATACTGCTGCACATCACCCATCATCTTCATCGCGAACTCGGTCGAGAAGATGCAGGTGTTCTGCGCCTGGTCTTCCTTCAGGATGTCCGCCTGAACCGTGCCACGCACGGCCTTGAGCGTCTCGGCCTTGATGCGCGCGTAGGTTTCCTTGTCGACGAACTGGTCGCCTGACACGCCGAGCAGACCGAGGCCGAGGCCGTCGTTGCCCGGCGGCAGATCGCCGGCGTAGCTCGGACGTTTACGGCCCTTGAACTTCTTTTCGATCGCCTTTTCCGTGGCCTCCCACCATCCGGTCTCGCGCAGGTGCTTCTCAACCTGCTGATCGATCGCCGTATTCATGAAGAAAGCGAGAATCATCGGCGCAGGCCCATTGATCGTCATCGACACCGATGTCGTTGGCGCACAGAGATCGAAGCCCGAGTAGAGCTTCTTCATGTCGTCGACGGTGGCAATCGATACGCCGGAGTTCCCAACTTTGCCGAAGATATCCGGACGCTCGTGGGGATCCTCACCGTAGAGGGTGACCGAATCGAAAGCCGTCGACAGCCTCGCCGCCTCGTTCCCGGCCGACAGATAGTGAAAGCGCCGGTTCGTCCGCTCAGGCGTGCCCTCACCGGCGAACATGCGCGTCGGCGCCTCGCCGGCACGCCGGTAGGGGTACACACCCCCGGTGTAGGGATAGGCGCCGGGCAGGTTTTCCTTGGTCAGGAACTTCAGCTGCTCGCCCCAATCGACGTACTTCGGCGCGGCGATCTTCGGGATCTTCTGGTGACTCAGGCTTTCGCGGTAGTTGCTGCCCGTGATGGTTCTGCCACGCACTTCGTAACTGTAGGTCTCGGTGGTCACGCCCTCCCGGCGTGCGGGCCACTCGCGCAGCAGTGTCAGAGACTCTGCCGAGATGTCGGACAGCGTTTCCTGGTAGCGCTGACGCAGCGTCAGCAGACTGACGTCGCCGTCGCTGGTCAGGTCGTCCGCAGCGTAGGCTTCGAATGCGCCGGGCAGACGCTCATCACCCAGCGCCTTCAGCGCTTCGTACAGGTGCTGCAGCGTGCTGGCGGCTTGCGCTTCCTGCTCGATCGACGCGTTGATCGAGCGTCCCTGCTCGGCGATCTCAGCCAGGTAGCGCACGCGGGCGCCCGGGATGATCGACGTCGCCCGCGGCTCGCGGAGACTCGTATCCACGTTGGGCGTCCAGTCTTCTTTGTCCAACCCCAGCTTGGCGATGACACGCTCGCACAGCTGACTGAACATCCACGTAATGCCGGGATCGTTGAACTGGCTTGCGATCGTCGGATAGACCGGGATGTCTTCGTCGGCAACGTCCCACGCGAGATGGTTTCGCTTCCACTGCTTGCGTACGTCCCGCAGCGCATCCTCGGCGCCGCGCTTGTCGTACTTGTTCAGAACGACGAGCTCGGCGAAATCCAGCATGTCGATTTTTTCGAGCTGGCTGGCCGCGCCGTACTCACTGGTCATGACGTAGACAGAGAAGTCGACGAGATCGACGATCTCGCTGTCGCTCTGGCCGATACCGGCTGTCTCGACGATGATCAGGTCGAAATTGAGCGATTTGAGAAACGCGACCTGGTCGGCGAGCATCTCGCTCGTCGCGAGGTGCTGGCGGCGCGTCGCGATCGAGCGCATGTAGATGCGCTCTGAACGCAGTGAGTTCATCCGGATACGGTCGCCCAGCAGTGCCCCGCCGGTACGACGCCGGGTCGGGTCGACGGCCAGCACGGCGATCTTCTTGTCGGGAAAGGCGGCGAGGAATCGATTCAGGATCTCATCCGTTACGCTGCTCTTGCCGGCGCCGCCGGTTCCGGTAATACCGATCACGGGGGCACCCTTTGACTGCAGCTGCCACTCCTTGCGCAGGCGCCCGAGCTCACCGTCATCGATGAGCGACTGCTCCAGCGCGGAGATCATCTCGGCGATATCGGTCGACGAATCGGGATCCACGTCAGGTATGACCTGTGTCGCCTGTCGCGCAGCCTCGGTGCGCTCGATCAGGTCTTTTATCATCGCCTCGAGTCCCAGCTCCATGCCGTCGTCGGGGTGATAAATTCGCTCGACACCGTAGTCCATCAGCGCCTTGATCTCGTCGGGCGTGATCGTGCCTCCACCACCGCCGAACACGCGTATGTGTTCGGCCCCCGCTTCTCTGAGCCGGTCGACCATGTAGCGAAAATACTCGTTGTGCCCGCCCTGGTAAGAGCTGATGGCAATCCCGTCAGCGTCCTCCTGGATGGCGGCGCGCACGATTTCGTCGACGCTGCGATTGTGTCCGAGGTGGATGACCTCGACGCCCTGCGCCTGGATCAGCCGCCGCATGATATTGATGGCGGCGTCGTGTCCGTCGAACAGGGACGCTGCTGTGACAAATCGCAGCGGCACGGCCCGGCCCTGCGCGCCGGGTAACTGGCTGGCTGGAATACTCATGCTTGTGACCCTCCAGGGCCTTCAATGCAGACCGCTACCTGATTGACTTTCCGAGAAAATTCAATCACTTCTGCTATTGAATAAATTTTAATGCCGATTAAAATAATGCAGCCCGGGAAATTACTCAAGTACCGCTTTTGGAGTAGGTTTAACGTGTTAGGTTCATGGCCGAAAACCCCGTAGACACTCGATTTGAGCTTCAGCGCGACCGCGTGCTGAAGGCTGCCGCGCACTGCTTCAACGAGAAGGGCTTCAGCGGCACGTCCTTAAAGGACGTCGCGGCATTGCTCGGACTCACCGACGCTGCTCTCTACTATTACGTCAAGAACAAGGAAGAACTGGTCTACCTCTGCTACCTGAGAGCGGCAGACGTCGGACGCGAGGCCATGCAGCAGGCTGTCAATGAAGAGCTGAATGGTTTCGCCACGATCAAGCGCTACCTGGAGCTGCACATCGGCCTGATGGTCGGCGATCACGGCCCGGTGGCGATTCTGAGCGAGATCCCATCGCTAAAGCCCAGGCACCGGGAGGAGGTGCTGCGCCTGTCGCGCCAGCACAGTCGTCGCTTCGAAGAAATCCTCGAGCGCGGAATCGCCGATGGAAGCATCTGCGACTGCGACGTGCGCATGACCGGCAACGCCATCATGGGGTCGCTGAACTGGATCCCGAAATGGTTTCACGGCGATGCAAAGACCGCGGCGCGCCTGCAGCGCGAGTTCCCGGACATCCTGTGCCGCGGACTCGTCGCGGAGCGTGCCGAACAGTAGGCAGGGCAGGCGTAACCTGCATACGCTGCTTGTTGGTGCTGGATATCCGGACGCATTCTCTGACTTGCCGCCGAACTCGATCGCGTTCGCAGCGTGGACCGCTATCAGCAACCAATGGTCGGATCGAGCGCCGGCCGCGTCAGCGGCCGGTCTGAACACGCGTTAGCCTGTCAGCAGCAGCACTTGTCCTTGCAGCACTCGCAGGTCTTTTCACGGCAGCACTTACTTGTCTTGCAGTCGCACTTGCTACACTTTTTTTCATCCGTCATAGCTTGTCCCCTTGATGACTTTTTCCCTATCCCTCTATTCGATCCGCGAGAGACCGGAGTTTCTCAGCGATCTCGGTTCGATTGAGGGAATACACTCGTTCACGCCCCTTCTTTTCCATCTGCACGACACCTTCCTGTGCAAGGACCTTCAGGTGACGCGAGGCTACGGACGAGTCGACGCTGCAACATGAGCACAGGCACATCGCGTTACGCGGCGCCTTGCAATCGCAGAGCTCATAAACCAGCGAAAGCCGGTTGAATTCACCCAGGGCTTTGAGAAGACTCGCCAGTTCGCTTCGTTCGACAACGTCCATGGCTTCATACTTGCGTATTTGTGCAAATATGTCAATGAACGCACTAGTATGCCTTCCTGAGAACTTGCTCTGTCTTCATGCTTTAGACCACTCGGTTAATGACTCTCTGGATCATTACACCCCTTTACGACATCCCCCTACGATTCTGACACAACCCGAAAAGATGGCGTGGTCACGTTCAGGACAATAGGACAATGCCCCCTGAACGGGGGCATTGTGTAGGCGCTAGACACTATTGATACACAGCCCAAGAGAACGTTATGTGGCTCGAAGTGTGAGTCGTCATCGGCCAGTGTTGGGCCGATACGGATTCAATCCGAATCTTGACATAACGGCCCTCACTGGTGGTGATGACCCAGGTTTGCCTTTCGTTCGGTCCTACTGTCTTCCGCCAGACAGGTGTCGACCAACTGAAGAAGTTGTGTCCACCCGTGCTGCTTGCGAGACCCCGTATGTTGCCGGCGTCCACGTCCTCATACGCCATACTGGTGACCTGATTGGCGCCATAGTCCGCCACCAGATGTGATACACGATCCAATGGTGTCCACACCAGGTCAAACTCAGGGCCATAACCGAAATCATCCCAATAGATCTCTTCTTCCAGCCTGACCGGCTTCACCAGTCCGTTCGACAGGTCGCACGCAGAGTCAAAGTTCAGGACATCATAGTTAGCGATCTGGCCACCTAATACGACATCCGTGAAGTAGCCGCTCAACGTGCTCTCGCCACTCTTACACGCACCATCCGAAATGGCATCCGACGATATCTCCATCACGGCAAAGCAATTGGACTGGCCATTGACGCCCGGCGCAGGTTCCACGTTGCAGTCGGTGTCTACTACGGCGACGACCTTGGCACCCTCGAGGTCAGACAGCAGCAGGCTGTCAGCCGCGTAGTCGTATTGCCATACCGAGGCATAGTCCGGGTCCCAGAACGCCGGGTGCTTGGACATCTTTTCTACGTCGCCATTTGCCAGGTAGACCTCTACTGTCGGCGGGAAGTACTCGTCAAAGTCGATGCTCGTTGTGAGCGTGCTTGTCGCCGGCGTTACCGAAATACTGTTAATCTGGATCGGTGTAGCAGACCTGTCGGGCGAGTAGGTTGCGTAAAGGCCCTGCACCAGCGAGATGCCGTCTCTGTTCACTACCTCGACCCGTTCGTAGAGGTCGTTTTCCTCCGGGGTAGCTTCATTGAATTTCGGTTCATAGCCTCCGTTGACGGTTGTCAGGTCGAGAGTGAAGACACCTGTGCCAGGCATGGTCTCGTTCATCGGATGCTGGTTGCCGTCTTCGTCAATGAAGAACGCGTTTACGATGCCGTTGTAATCGGCAGCCGCAAGTTCAACAACCCTTGCGTCAAAATCGTAGTAGGCGTAGTAGATGTCCGGCCCCAGCAGATCGAGCGCCTCCCGAGGGGCGCGCGCTGTAATCGTTGTGTCCGGACCGAGGACCAGCTCCGTCGGAGTAACGTCCGCGCTTGCATCAGGATTACCCGGAACAATCCCGTTCTTGAGCAGTGTCGGTTTGTCGACAATGAAGTTCCAATTGATCAGGTCTGTCTCCTGCGGCATACCTGAGCTGTCGACGTAGGTGATGATCGGGCTACCCGTCCATTCCTTATACGATGCAACCCATCGCAGTGCGTCACCGAGTGTGACCACCGGCGAGGATTCGCTGTCGTCTGCGTAGACCAGTTGATGGATGAACTGGCCGTCGCCGATGTCGAGCTTGATGTTGGCACTCACTGCCTCGCAACGCGCGATGTATTCACCCCACTTGCCAGCGTCTTCCCACTGCCCCCCCTCGTTCAAGAGCATGACATCCCCATCCATCTGCGTAACCTCGATGTTCAGGGGTGCGCCACTCTCCAGCATTCTGAGCTCGTCAAGTGTCAGGTCGATATCGGACCCGGCGTCCATAGAATGCCTCTTGTCCACGACCCAGTACGTTCCGTCCTGCGCCGGATAGACACCACCCGGCTCGAGGATGCCGATCGGATTGGACGGTGAGAATGTCAGGATGCTCATGCCTCCGATCTTCATCGTCAGCGTTGGGCGAATATTGCTCGCTGCGGCGGTGCCGAAGTTGTACGCCTTGAGTTTCAGTTTCACGCGTGCGGCTGTGGAAGGATTGCTGGTAGTCGCTTTCTGCCAATTCGACTCCTGTGTGATCGACTCGCCGATACTCACTGTCGAACTTCTCGTCCAGGTCCACGTTGAGCTGCCCCCTAGCTTGGCGGACCATTCAGTTTTGGCCCAGTCGATAGCACTGAGTTTTCCCGTAATCTGAATACCGGCCTCGTAGTTGATGCCCTGTTCAAAGGCGTTCTCAACTGTTGTCTGGCGACTCCAGGTCGTTCCCTCGGACAGCGACCCTCCTCGAGCGTATGTAATCTCGGAGTTCAGGGTTACGTCATAGCCTTCCAAGCGTACGACGATATTCGGGAAAGCCGGTACCATCGGAAGTCCGCCCGGCTCCCTGATAAGGACATCCACGAGCTTGCCCGATGCCTCCTGGTCATCCGTGTATGGGTCCTGATCGGTGGAGAGCTGCCTGGCGTCGGTCTTGAAGTAGGGAGCATCAAACGAAACGCCGTCCCAGAGCGCAAAGTTGTCGGTATACCAATCGTAGGTAAACCCATTGATTTCGAGATAATTGAAGATGCCGTCACCATCGCTGTCGATCCCCTCGCCGTCATGGACGCCATCGCCATTGTCGTCGGTATCGAGCGCTGCGATAACGCCATCCTGATCCAAGTCAGGAATGTTCTCGAAGTCACCGAATACCTGTCCCATAACTTCCTCGTAGTCCCTGATGCCGTCGCGATCCGAGTCCGGATTGTTGGGATCTGTTCCAAGAGCGATCTCAAGCTCATTGGGCAGGTAATCGCCGTCAGAGTCCGCGCCGTCAGACATCGTGATGTAGGCGGCCAGGTCCGCCATCGGCAGGAGGATTGTGAGGTCATCGTTGGAATCGTCGAAGACCAGTGAGTTGGCAGCATCACTGATGCGAAGACGGATCTTCGTATTGTTGCTGGACAGTATCGGGACAGTCCACATGAAACTTCCCGTGTTCGGAACGGACAGAGCTATTGGCGTATCGTTCCATGACTCACCGCTATCCCGCGACAGCCAGATGTCGACGCTCGCGATGCTGGAGTTTGCCCGCCAGGTGATCTCGAATGGTTCGATGCTGACCACGAACTCCTTGCCATTTGGTGATGTAACAGTGATCACAGGGTGTTTCGCTAACGTGCCGCTAAGGTGCGCGACCGCGTCGACCCCGTCGACCAGCGAGTGTGCGCCATCTGTAAAGACGCCTGCCTCATTCAGGGCATCGAAGAGCGCCTTGACATTCGGGTCGTTTGCGAACGCCTCTACCGGCTGATCGAAGTTGATGAAACCGGCGCTACGCAACACGTCCCTTGTTGCAGAAGAAATAGCAATCGCTTCGTCGATAGAACCATCGGTGTCGAGTGACTGAATGAGGCGCGCAATATTGGTCACTGCATGGTGATGCTCGTCGGTCGCCTCCTCGACAAGATCCAGAGGCGTCATGATTGACTTGGCTGCCGCGCGTCCGAGCGTGACGTTGCCGATAAGAAATGAAATGTCTTCGCCCGCGACGAATTCGAAAGAGCCTCCGGAGGTTGTCACACCTCGCCTCGAACCGGAAACATACTCCAGGCCTTCGACCGGACTGTCGATGAATACGCCTGTTTGTAATTCCACCGTCGTATTGTCGCTGCCGCTTTGGTCAACTGGAGAGCCGGCTCGCGAGCCGCCTCCGCTGCAGCCAGTCAGAAAGATAATCAGCGAAACTTGCGTAACAAGAGCAATCAGCAACCAGACAGGTTGCCGTCTGTTTGTCGTGTTCATGGATGCCCCTCGCTTCATGGTTCGGCAATCGATCCGTAGGTGTCTCTTCACCTGTAATACTGCTGCGATTCGGCAGCCCGGCGATCTTGGGGTCCTACAGGCGAACGTCTGTCAGGAAGCGAGGACCCGTGGCTTTGCGTCACCAGCTTTGGCTGGTTTTGCCTTTGTCATGATGCAGGTTTTCAGACCGGCGAAACCTGGTCAATTCTGGGATTTACCTAGTGCAACTGCACGCGAGGATGCGAAACAGAAGGTCCGCTTCAGGACATTGGCGGGACCGGTTGCAGTCACCAATACAGGGTTTCGAAGAGGTAGAAAGTGACCGCCGAACTGTAAGCGCATTTCCGAATTCACTGGGAACGTTTTTGTCCGCCCCGCTAGGTCCCACAGAACGTCTGGGTAACTCGCTCATGCCCCCGTGGCGGTTTCGCATAGTCTGCGAGGCTCGGTTGTTCGGTATACGGTTGTGTGAGTACCGCATTCATTTCGTTGAAGACGGTGAGATCACCATCGACCGCCTCGGTGATCGCCTGCTCGACGCGGTGATTTCGAGGTATGAACAAAGGGTTGACCGAGTTCATCAGGGCCGAGATCTCGGCGGCTGCCCTGCCCTGGCTGCTAGTGCGCTGTCGCCACTTGGCCTCGAAGGACCCGAACTGGCTCTCATCGACCGCATCCGCTCGCGACGCGAGCTCGCGAAAGCTCATCGTATAGTCGAGACCGTTGTCGTTGAGATGCTTCAGCCATTCGACGATTAGCGCGGCGTCTGCATCCTGCACGTCGTACAGACCCAGCTTCGGCCCCATCAGCGCAAGATAGTGAGTTTCGTATAGGCCCGGGAACAGGCCGAGGACGTCCTGCAGCTCGGCCCTGTCTTCTCCGAGGGCGAGCAAGGTGTCAGCTAGACGGGCAAGATTCCACTGCGCAATGGTCGGCTGGTTTGCATACGCGTAGCGGCCGTAACTGTCGATGGAACTGAATACCTTGTCGAAGCGGAATTCATCCATGTACGCCGCGGGGCCGTAGTCGATGGTCTCTCCGGAAATCGCCGTGTTGTCGGTGTTCATGACACCGTGTATGAAACCGATCGACATCCAGTGCGCGACCAGTTCGGCCTGCCGTTCTATGACACGTCGAAGAAAGCTGATGTAGCGAGACTCATCGTCGCTGACTTCCGGATAGTGACGTTCGATCGCATAGTCGGCGAGAGTCTTGAGCGATTCCACGTCCTTGCGTGCGGCGAAATACTCGAACGTACCAACGCGCAGATGACTGGCGGCCACTCGGGTGAATACGGCGCCGGGCATGGCTGTCTCCCGGTACACCGTTTCTCCCGTCGCAACGGCTGCGAGCGACCTCGTGGTCGGTACACCGAGACGGTGCATCGCCTCACTGAGTATATACTCGCGCAGCACCGGGCCCAGCCAGGACTTGCCGTCGCCCCCTCGCGAGAACGGCGTACGCCCGGAGCCTTTGAGTTGGATGTCGAAGCGACGACCGGCGTCCGTAACGACCTCACCCAGCAGGGCGGCGCGGCCATCGCCAAGTTGCGGCACGAAATGTCCGAACTGGTGGCCGGCGTAAGCCATGGAAATCGGCTGGCTGCCCTCCAACGGGACGGATCCGCCGAAAATGCTGGCGAGCTGCTCCTCGTCGTAGCCAGAAGTGGCAATCCCCAGCTCGTTCGCGAGCTCTGCATTCCATGCGAGCAGCTCAGGCTTCGGCACCTCGTCCGGGCTCACCGACGCGTAGAACGCCTCGGGCAGACCCCTGTAACTGTTGTCAAAGTTCATAGTCGAGCCGATGCGATCAAACGCGCAGGTCTAACCGGATTACCCCTTGGCATCCGAGAATTTTGGCGGACGGCGCTCCATCTGGGCGCGGACAGCCTCGGCCTGGTTCGGTGCCGCCATGATTTTGAGCTGTAGCTCTGCCTCGAGCTGCAACGTCTCGGCGTCGGACAGGGCCCAGCAGTCGTTGAGCAGGCTTTTTGCGGTCTGGATAGCGTCTGGCGAACTCGCGGCGATCGATTCTGCGAGCGCCATCGCAGCATCCAGCGGTGAATCACTGACCTGTGTGACCAGCCCAAGTGATCCGGCCTCCTCACCGTCGACGATGCGGCCCGTGAACGTCAGTTCCTTGACCCGATCGATGGGCATGACGTTCCTGAGCGTCGCGGACAAACCAAGATCCGGAATCAGGCCCCAGCGGATTTCCATGACGGACAGGCGCGCACGCGGCGACGCGATGCGTATATCGGCTCCGAGCGCTATCTGCAGACCGCCACCGAAACAGTTGCCGTCAATCGCGCAGATCACCGGCACGTCGAGTTCGCGCCACACGTAGGCCGGGTGCTGGAAAAAATTCGCATTCGAATCGTCTTGCGGCTTGAACATGTCCATCTCGATGCCGCCGGTGGCGAAGACGCTCGTGTCGATTCCCGCACAGAAATTTTCGCCCTCGGCATGCAGCACGACGGCGCGCACCTCGCGGTTGGCCTTCAGGGACCGGCCGGCCTCGGACAGCTGCTCGAACATGGCCCAGTCCAGCGCATTCTGTTTCTCAGGGCGGTTCAGCCTGACGCTGGCCACGTGATCTTTGATGTCGACGACGACGCGATTACTCATCACTCTTTCCCGTTCAGGTTCTTAAGACACATTTCCCGTTCTTGACCACGACGGCCTCTCGCTCCTTGACGCTGCACTGGAAAGACACCGTGTTTCCGTCCTGCCACATCTCCGTGGTGACCGTATCGCCCGGCAGCACGGGCTGGGAGAAACGAGCGTCAAATTCGGCAATCAGCGTATGGTCGTACTCGCAGATCGTTTTCAAAATTGCATGGCAGGCAATGCCATAGGAACAAAGCCCGTGCAGAATCGGGCGTTCAAAGCCCGCTTTCTTTGCGACAGCCGGGTCCGCATGCAACGGGTTTCGGTCGCCGTTCAGGCGATACAGCAACGCCTGGCTGCCGCCGGTCTCGATCTCGCAAACGAGATCCGCTTCCCGCTTCGGGATGCGATGCGCCTTCGGCATCGAGCCCTTCTGACCGCCAAAGCCACCGTCGCCGCGCGCCATAATCGTGCTGCCGATCTGGAACAGGACCGAGTCATCCTTCTTCAGGCGACCCTCGGCTTCGAACAGGACCAGCGCACCAAGCTTCTCGCCCAGGTCGAAGATGTCGGTGATTCGCTTGTCGATCAGCAACTCGGCGGCAGCAGGAAGCGGACGAAAAATTTGCAGGCGCTGGTCGACGTGAAGGACCTGGCCGTAGTCCCAACCGAGGTCGGGCGGGAACATGTCCGGCACGAGGACTGACGCCATCGTCGGTACCGTCTGCATCAAGCCGGCCCCCTCGTAGACGTAAGGCAGCGCCTTCCTGTCGGAGGCGGCGTCGCCGAAACCGAGGCTTAATGCGTAAAGAATGCAATCGTCCGCCGTGTACTGGTGCTCAATATCCGGCGTTTCGCTGCCGGTCAGCTTCTTTATATCGAGTGTCATTCCGGTCGCCAGTTACTGCCGCGCGTGTTGCCAGCCCAGGTCGGCCAGCGGCTTGACCGCACGTACGGCCTGTCCGGCATGCGCACTGGACGCAGTCCCGTCCCTGACCCGGCCTGCGATGCCCTGCAGGATGGCGGCAAGTCGAAAGAAATTGAAGGCGGAATAAAAGTGCCGGTCGGCGATGCCGTCGACGCGCCCGGTGCGTTCGCAGTACGTCGCCATGTACGACTCTTCGTCCGGAATACCCAGTGCTGCAAGGTCCTTATCGGCGAGACCTATGGATCCGATCCCGATCTCCGGCATTTCCCACGTCATTAGGTGATATGTGAAGTCGGCGAGCGGATGACCGATGGTCGACAGCTCCCAGTCGAGTACCGCGATGACGCGCGGCTCGGTCGGGTGCACGATCATGTTATCGAGTCGATAGTCGCCGTGCACGATGCTCGCCGAGTCGTCCGCGGGGATATTGCCGGGCAGCCACTCGATCAGTGCATCCATGGACTCGACCGTGTCCGTCTCCGACGCCCGGTACTGCCCGGTCCAACGCGAGATCTGTCGCTCGAAGTAATTGCCGGGCTTGCCGTAGTCCGACAGACCGAGGGCTTCGTAGTCGAAATTGTGCAGGCGCGCGATCGTGTTGTTGACGTCGTCGTAGATGGCCGACCGTTCTTCGGGCTCCATGCCCGGCAGGTCGAGATCCCAGAAGATTCGGCCGTCAAGGAACTCCATGATGAAGAAGGGCGTGCCGATGACTTCGGCGTCGTCGCAATAGACGTAAGGGCGCGGAACGGGGAAGTCGGCGCTGTAAAGCGCGCTGATGACACGAAACTCTCTGTCGACCGCGTGCGCGGACTTCAGCAATTTGCCCGGCGGCTTGCGTCTCAACACGTAGCGAGTCGATTCCGTTGTCAGCATGTAGGTCGGGTTGGACTGCCCACCCTTGAACTGCTCGACCTTGAGCGGACCATGAAAGCCTTCGACGTGCGAGGCCATGTATTCCTGGAGCCGATCCACGTCGAAGCGAAGGGCCTCCCGAACCTCTGTCGTACCTGAGTTCTGTTCCTGTCGTGAAGACATTCGCCGTCCGCTAGAAATCAATCAACGCGATAATAGCGCATCGTGACGTCGCTACATGCGGAAAACGCCGGATGGGCGCTCGCTCGGATCCGGACTGTGGCAGGCTGCCTTGAGCCCCTGCGTCAAAACGAATCGCGTGTCGACCGGATCGATGATCCCGTCGTCCCACAATCTCGCGCTCGAGTAATACGGATTGCCCTGGCCTTCGTATCTTTCGCGTATCTCGTCTTCGAACCGGGACTGCTCCTCGGGATCCCAGGCCTCGCCGCGTGCCTCGAGACCGTCTTTCTTAACGGTAGACAGCACCGTCGCTGCCTGCTCTCCACCCATGACCGAGATTCGTGCATTCGGCCACATCCACAGGAACCGCGGGCTGTAGGCGCGACCGCACATCGCATAGTTGCCGGCGCCGAACGAGCCGCCGATGACCACGGTGAACTTCGGCACCGACGCCGTCGCAACGGCGTTGACCATCTTCGCGCCATCCTTCGCGATGCCGGCATGCTCGACGCGCTTGCCCACCATGAAGCCGGTGATGTTCTGCAGGAACACCAGTGGAATGCGGCGACGATTGCAAAGCTGGACGAAGTGCGCGCCCTTCTGGGCGGATTCCATAAACAGGATGCCGTTGTTGGCGACAATGCCAACCGGGTAGCCATTGATGTGAGCGAAGCCACAGACCAGCGTCGCGCCGTAGAGTTTCTTGAATTCGTGGAATTCTGACGCATCGACGATGCGAGCAATGATCTCCCGGATGTCATAGGGAAAGCGATACTCGTGAGAGACGACGCCGTAGATCTCACCCGCGTCATACTCAGGCTCTGAAGGCTCCTTCAATTCGAGGTATGGGTGCTGGCTGGCATTTGTGTTCGCGACAATCTCCCGCGCGATGCTGAGCGCGTGCTCATCATTGTCCGCGAGATGATCGGTGACGCCGGAGATGCGCGAGTGGACCGCGCCGCCGCCCAGCGTCTCCGCGTCGACGACCTCGCCTGTCGCCGCTTTGACCAGCGGCGGGCCGCCGAGAAAAATCGTGCCCTGGTTGCGAACGATGACAGCCTCATCACACATGGCCGGCACGTAAGCGCCGCCCGCCGTGCATGAACCCATAACGACCGCAATCTGGGGAATCCCTTTCGCCGACAGCCGGGCCTGGTTGTAGAAGATACGACCGAAGTGATCGCGATCCGGGAACACCTCATCCTGGCGCGGCAGGAAGGCGCCACCCGAATCCACGAGGTAGATGCACGGAAGCCGGTTTTCCTCGGCAATCTCCTGCGCGCGCAGGTGTTTCTTGACGGTCAGTGGATAGTAGGTGCCACCCTTCACGGTCGCGTCATTCGCGACAATCATGCAACGAATGCCACTGACGGTTCCGATGCCGGCGATGACGCCGGCCGCGGGGACATTGTCCTCGTAGACCCGGTACGCCGCGAAGGCCCCGATCTCGAGGAAGTCTGAGTCATCGTCGAGCAGGCCGCGAACCCGGTCACGCGGCAAGAGCTTGCCCCGGGCCAGATGCTTGTCGCGTGCGCGTTCCGAACCGCCAAGTTCGATCTGCTCGCGCACGAGCTTGAGCTCTTCGGCCAGCGCATGGTTGCTCGCGTAGTTGGTCGCGTAGCCGTCGCTTGCCGGATCGATCTTGGTGTCTATGCGCGGCATCGTCAGGCCGTTGCGTTGAACAGTTCGCGGCCGATCAGCATCCGGCGAATCTCACTGGTCCCGGCGCCAATCTCGTACAGCTTGGCGTCGCGCAGGAGTCGGCCCGTGGGGTACTCGTTGATATAGCCGTTGCCGCCCAGCGCCTGGATCGCCTCGCTCGCCATTGCCGTTGCCTTCTCGGCCGCGAGCAGGATACACCCGGCTGCATCGAATCGCGTTGTCTGACCCCGGTCACAGGCAGCGGCGACGGCATAGACATAGGCACGGCTGCTGTTCATCGTCGTATACATATCGGCAATCTTACCCTGCATGAGCTGGAATTCGCCGATCGGGCGTCCGAACTGCTTGCGATCATGGACATAGGGAAGCACAACGTCGAGGCAGGCGCGCATAATGCCCAACGATCCCCCGGCCAGTACAACGCGTTCATAGTCGAGCCCGCTCATCAGGATTTCTGCCCCCTGCCCCTCGTCGCCGAGACGATTGCCTGCGGGAATCCTGCAGTTGTCGAGCAGCACCTCGGAGGTGTCGGAGCCCCGCATGCCGAGCTTGTCGAGCTTCTGCGGCGTCGAAAAGCCATCGGCGCCGCCTTCGATGACGAAGGCGCTTAAGCCGCGACTGCCGCCGTCAGCGTCCGTCACGGCATAGACGATCATAACGTCGGCCTGGGGCGCATTCGTAATCCACATCTTCGAGCCGTTCAACACGTACTCATCGCCGTCTTTGACCGCCGTCGTGCGCATGCTCATGACGTCGGAACCGGAGCCTGGCTCACTCATCGCGAGCGCGCCGACATGCTCACCGGTCAGCAACTTCGGCAACCACCGACGTTGCTGCTCTTCCGCCGCCCAACGATGCAACTGGTTAACGCAGAGGTTGGAGTGTGCGCCGTAGGACAGGCCGACAGACGCCGATGCGCGGCTAATCTCTTCCATCGCGACGACATGAGCGACATATCCCAATGCGGACCCGCCCATTTCTTCACTGACCGTGATGCCGTGCAGACCCAGCTCACCCAACTCGGGCCACAGGTCTCTCGGAAACTCGTTGGTTGCATCGATCGCCGCGGCACGAGGGGCGATGCGCTCAGCGGCGAACGTGGCGATGGCGTCGCGGAGCATATCGAGGTCTTCGCCAAGACCGAAATCGAACTCGTTCATTGATGCAGTCCCTGCATGCTTTACATTTTTTTATTCTCTGCTCGTACCCGGCGTAGCTACATACCATGTCGGTAGTAGCACAGATTCAAAGCACCGAAAATGCGTCCGTCGACGTTGCCGGTAGCGAGCAGTCAGCGTCAAAAATGGCGTAAGACAGGCGACGTCCTCTGCCATGGCCGGACGGGGGGGATCATTATCCCCTGTCAGACTGCAAC
>JAAUXY010202833.1_pt1 | contig 39885 bp, 60 predicted proteins | sample 7278121 | NCBI WGS metagenome assembly JAAUXY01 (sample SAMN14350117, study PRJNA611818) | marine sediment metagenome | isolation source: surface marine sediment (1.8m) | place: French Polynesia: Moorea | collected 2018-08
GTGTTTTTATATCCAAACATCCATTACCCATATGCATGTTGCGCGGAAATGATTTGATTTTAAATTCCTCATACCACGGTATTAAATTTTTATGATCTGCTCTTTCTATTACCCAATTATTAGCAAATCCGGGTCTAAATGGTCCTCTTCCAAATCGATCTTGTACTCTATAGATAATCACAAGATTCTCCCATACCATCTCACGCCAATTTGCGATTGCGGCGCCGGCCAAATAGCCGTTTTGTCGATGATTTCAACTTTGATTTCCCTTGGTTTTTTCTTTCGATGGCGCCACTCCCTTTTTTTTGCGCAAACTTGACATATCTTGGCACCTCTACGCCCTCGATCGTAAATCTGCTCATGAGTCAAAATGTCAAACATATCGCAGCATATTGTTCTAACGTAATATTTTACATCCTTTTGCCGGATCGCCTCCCGTGAAACGCATATAACCTTGACCGACGCAATGACTTCTTGTGGCTCAAATAATTTCCATCTTTTTTTGTTCATTTGTTTCGTTTTCTTCATCTTTGATTTCTCGCACTTCATATTCGGCCAATTTCCAACCGCCAAACCCCATGCGCATAACCGCACAATGCGCTTCTTGGCCGCATGAATAATTACCAGGCAATCGTTTGCCTTTATGGAAAATTGCATATTTCACGACTCATCCTCTATTCGTCGAACTTCCACGTCATAACCCTTTCGCAGCTTAAGAAGCGCGGCGACTATAATTTCGTTGCGCTTATTCGTCTCAATAATATTCCAACATCCATGGCGAGCATCGCGGTCATCTTCACCGATATTTGCTGCTCGCCATAAATATCGATATTTCATTTCTTGATTTGCATTTCATGAAATGGCCTTGTGAACAAAAGATCCAATCGCAAATTCCCCATATAATTTTGTATGGCCTGAAGCGCTTCCGACGTATAAGAAATATCGTTTTTTTCTTTCATTTGTCTTGCGATGTGGTCAAGCTCGTTTGCATAATGACGAAAAGTTTTCGCTATAGCTTGTATCGCTTCTATTGTTGGCTCTTTGTTCATTGGAAAATATCCGGCCGTAGTCTTTCTTTCGTGACACCCGTCACATCCTCCACCACGCCAGCCAGCTCCGCGGGAAATTGCTGCTTCCCGTGGAGCCATCGAGAAATGTGATAGCGGTTGATTTTCTTGCCTTTGTAAGTAATCCCCGATTTTTCCATGCGATCGTTAAGCTGCCGAACGAGTTCCGTGATCCCGCCGACACGCGCGACCGCTAGGGAAAACCCAGGAATTTCAAGATTTTTCTTGCACATGACACAATGATTGTGCAGAATTTACGCATTGTCAAGGAAATTTTTTCTTGACTTGTGCGGATTTTGCACTTAGGCTCAAGTCAGGCTTATCGAAATTTCAACGAAAGGCGAATTATGAGGTAATGGGATAATGGAAACCGACAAAAAACTCTCTGATTGGCAAAAAAGATCAGATGATTTGGATCGGGCATCATCGGAAGTCTTGAGCCGGCTTATGGCGATGACAGCAGAAGATGTAATCATCAGCCTACGAAACTTGCCATCCAGTTCTGCAAAATCGCTAGCGGACAGCATAGAAGAAAAAATAGAAATTGCCGCTTATTATTTTGCTAAATATCGATGTGACGATTAATCATGATTGAAATCCAATTAAGCGAACTGAGCGATGAGGAATTATTGGAGTGTGTAAAACCATATGCCACAAAATTTGAAAAGGAATTAGCCACTCGATTAAGAATTAGAATAAAAGCAGAAGAAATAAACCAAAAACGCCTGCGCCGGATAGTCGAAAAAATAAAAATTGGAGATAGCCATGACTAGGGCTACTAATATTCTATTTGGCAATTTAACGGATGAGGAGCTGTTACGCCACGCTGACAGTTTTTCGGTTCATCTTTCGCGGTTGGAGGAGGAGTTAGCAACAAGACTCAAGGAAAAGATTTTACAGCGCGAAAGGGATCGACAATCATTACAGAAAATGGCCGAAATAATAAAAAACACAGATCTTTTGATGAGCAAACCACAGGGACAATAATCGCCGAGAATGAACAATTACGAATCTTTCCTCAAAACCAAGCTTGCGACGATTCAATCGCAAGGCTTGACCATGGCGCATGATCATCCATCGCTTTTTGCGCATCAAAACCTTTTGACCAAGTGGGCGCTGCGCAAAGGTCGCGCGGCAATTTTTGCCGGAACCGGTCTCGGAAAAACACGCATGCAGCTTACTTGGGCGAATGAGGTCGTTTTGCAGACGGGCTATGATGTCGTGATTTTTGCGCCGCTTGCCGTAGCAGAACAAACTTGTCGAGAGGGAAAGGAGATCGGCATCGATGTAAATCATTGTCATGATAATTCGGATGTTCAATGCGGCATTAACATCTCGAATTACGAGCGCCTGCATAAATTCGATTCTTCACAATTCGGCGCTATTGTGCTCGATGAATCGAGCATCATAAAACACCACGAAAGCCGAACACTTCAGCTTTTGATGGATTCTTTTCGCGATACTCCATTCAAACTTTGTTGCACTGCTACACCGGCTCCGAACGATCACATGGAACTCGGAACCCACGCCGAATTTCTTGGGATCTGCTCCAGGTCCGAGATGCTTTCCGAATTCTTCGTCCACGATGCCGCAAAAACACAGGATTGGCGGCTTAAGGGCCACGCACGCGAAGCATTCTGGCGATGGGTTGCATCCTGGGGCGCCATGCTGCAAAACCCGGCAGATCTCGGTTTAGACGGCTCCATGTATCGGTTACCACCTTTGAGGACACTTCATATTGAGGTCGAATCAAATGCGAAGGCACCTGATGGAGAATTATTTGCGCGACCGGCGCAAACTTTGATGGATCGACGTCGAGCTCGTCGCGATAGCCTGCAGCAGCGCATATCAGCTTGTGCAGATATGGTGAATCGATCAAAGGATATATGGATCGTTTGGTGCGAACTGAATCAAGAAGGCGATGCGCTTGAAGCATCAATCCCTGATTCAGTTCAGATTGCCGGCGCGGATTCAACGGAAAAGAAGGAAAAAGCGTTGCAAGACTTTTCCGGTGAAAAAATTCGCGTGTTGATTACAAAACCAAAAATAGCCGGATTCGGTCTTAATTGGCAGCACTGCCATAATATCGGATTCATCGGCGTAACGGATAGCTGGGAAAGTTATTATCAAGCCGTTCGCCGATGCTGGCGATTCGGGCAACAGCATCCGGTCAACGCATATCTTTTTGCCAGCGAACAGGAAGGCGCCATAAAAGAAAATCTGGAACGCAAAGAGAAAGCGGCCGAGGAAATGTATCAATATCTTCGTGCCGAAACGATGGCCGCCGTAAAGGATGAAGTATTCGGTGTCATTCGAAAAACCAATCCATATAATGCAGTCAAAATTATTCAAATTCCGGAGTTTATGAAATGATATTAAAACCTTTTTTATATCTCGATTTGGATGGGACCGTCCGATATAGCAAAGGCAAGCATGAGTTTATCCAAGGACCGGAGGACATTGCTATTTTCCCGGATGTTGTGCCCGTGCTTAAGGAATATCGTAAGCGCGGTTTTTTCATCTGCGGTGTAAGCAATCAAGGTGGCGTTGCATTCGGCTATAAAACCGAACCAGAAGCATGGGCTGAATGCACAAAAACCAGCGCATTTACAGAATTGCCACGCTTTGCGGCACGCTCCCCTTGGGATTATTTCGCGATGTGCTTCGCCCACGAAAAAGGAACTGTGGAAAAATACGCCTATCGATCACTATGCAGAAAGCCTGATATCGGGATGCTTGTTCAAATAGAAAAGCATTTTGAAAAGTCTGAAATCAGACCTGACTATGCCAAAAGCTTGCTTGTCGGCGATCGAGATGAAGACCGTCTTTGCGCCGAGCGGGCTGGCATTGCATTTCGATGGGCGGATGATTTTTTTGAGAGGAATAAATAATGGTCATTAATCAAAAACACGGCGCAAACTGGTCGCTCTATCATGGTGACTGCATTGAGATCATTCCGCAACTGCCGGAGAAAAGCATCGGTTATTCAATCTTCTCCCCACCATTTGCATCGCTATATACATACAGCGCTAGTGAAAGAGACCTCGGCAATGTGCGATCCAATGCGGATTTTTTCGAACATTTCGGATTTGTGATAGCGGAATTGAAACGAGTCATGATGCCGGGCAGAGATGTCAGTATTCATTGCATGTTGATCCCGACGAGTAAGGTTAGGAATGGGTTCATCGGGCTTTATGATTTTCGCGGAGAATTGATCCGCGCATTCCAAAAATATGGATTTATTTTCCATAGCGAAGTTGTGATTTGGAAGGATCCGGTAACCGCAATGCAGCGAACAAAGGCGCTCGGATTGCTCCATAAAAGCGTGAGAAATAATGCCGCGATGTGCCGCCAAGGAATCCCGGATTATCTGATCACAATGCGCGCTCCAGGCGAATCCGAACGAATCACGCATGACCCAACGGATTATCCGGTCGAGAAATGGCAAAAGATTGCCAGCCCGATCTGGATGGATATTGACCCCGGAGATACCTTGCAATATAGATCGGCGCGTGAGCATGATGATGAGCGCCATATTTGCCCGCTTCAGCTCGAAGTGATCCGCCGCGGCATTGAGCTTTGGACGAATCCTGGAGATATCGTTTTATCTCCATTTGCCGGGATCGGCTCAGAGGGTTATGTTGCAAATGAGATGAATAGGAGATTCATCGGAATCGAATTAAAGAAAAGCTACTTTGATCAAGCGTGCATCAACATCGCTAACGCGAATCGACAACAGGATCTTTTTGCAGAGATGTGAGGAATGAGCGATGACTGAGCCAATCGATCTGAATTCAAGCGACACTCAAAGACTTTCTCAATTGCTGGTGACGGAAAAGCTTCGAGCGGATCTTTTACGTCATCTTGCATCCAAACCTTTAAGCAAGGAGGAAGCTCGCTTTTTGGTGGATCTTTATTACAGTCAGCAAAAATTGCGAATACATTTGAGCAACCAAATAAACGCAATTCATCGAGAAGCAAAAAAGAATGACACTAAAGAAGAACCGCATGAATTGATCATGCTGCTTTTCAATCAATATCGAACTGTCGAAGACAACATTAAACGGGCTCTTGGATATTATATTCAAGGCCACCCGATATTTTGGTTCTTTGATCAAACGCTTGGTGTTGGCCCGGTCATTGCGAGCGGTCTCTGTGCTCATATTGATATCCAAAAAGCAATAACGGCCGGCGCGATTTGGCGATTTGCGGGAATTGATCCCACTCAGACATGGCAAAAGGGCGAAAAGCGACCATGGAACGCATCGCTGAAGACGTTATGTTGGAAGCTTGGGGATTCGTTCGTGAAGATCTCCGGGCGCGAGGACGCCTTCTATGGCCAGATTTATCGAAAACGAAAGGAACAAGAAATTACGCTCAATGAAAAAGGTGTATTTTCTGATCAAGCTCAGAAGGCATTAGAAACAAAAAACTTCCGCGAAAATCAAACGAAAAAGATTTACGAATCCGGCAAGCTTCCGCCGGGGCATCTTGATGCTCGGGCGAGACGTTACGCGGTCAAGCTGTTTCTGAGCCATCTGCACCAGCGCTGGCGAGAGCAGGAGGGATTGCCCCTGACAAAGCCGTGGATCATAGAGCATGGCGGTCATAGTCATTACATCGAACCGCCTCAGCGTAAGATTTAGCCATGAGTATTGACTGAAGCACGGTCGTTGAGCGAGCCATTGTCGGCGAATGAAACCGAGTGAGCGAGCCATCAAACACGATGAAAACAAAGGTGCTGAGCGAGCCACAACGCATGACTGAATTATTCGCCGCGAGCGAGCCACGCAGCGAGATTGAAGCACTATGGCAGAGCGAGCCACAGTAGAAGAATGATCATGGTGAGAGAGCGAGCCATATGTCGTGATTGAAACAATGTACGTGAGCGCATCATGATCTTGCTTCTATCTACAATGCTTCTTGTGTTTCTCCGAGCATTCCAGCAACTGAATGTGATTCATCATCATATGATACTTGCCGGCTGCACAAGCTACGGAATCGCCATCGCAGAAGTCGCGGTTGTTCTCAATGTCATTGACCTTGGATGGTGGAGTGTCCCATGGATGGGTACTGGCGGTGCAGTCGGTGTTATGTTGGCGATGGTTTTTCATAAACAATTGAGAGGAATTTTGAATCATGAATGAAGAAAAAGATTTTGTTACGCCTGACGATCCTGATTATCATCCATTACCGGGATGTGGAATGGTTATATTACTGGTTATATCTACCATCTTTTTTATTGCATCGATCATTCATGCTTTGTGGAAGTACACATGATTATTGAAAGCATAATTATTCGCAACCTTTTTGAATTAGAAGAATTTTTGGCAATATGCAGAAGAAGGGGCGCCAAAGATAATGCAATGATTGATCTTGATGGAGAAAGCGATTGCTCAGTCAGTTTATGCGAATCACGCGCAGGGAAAATAATAATGATAAAACCCGTAAACAGCATTGTACGTTATCCGATATCAATGGAAAATAAATAATGAATAATTTTTTACCTTGTCGTATCGATGATCTTCCAGAAGATGTTTATCACGCAATGCCATGCGCCTCCAGTCATGCGCTGATGAATTGCTATTATAAAAGCCCGAAACACGCATTGATAAAAAAAGAACCGACTGAATCAATGAAATTTGGTTCTTATTTCCATGCTTTGATTTTGACCCCGGATATCTGCGCTGAAACATGGTCTATTCTTCCTGAAAATGCAAATAAGGCATCAAACAAAAATAGAGAGATATTGATTGAATGGTTAATAGATCAGACCGATGCACCATTTATAGAATATGAATTACCAAATAATCCGACTCCATCAAAAAAACTTGATGCGAAAATTAATGCATTAATGAATATTTTTGAATCACAAGGAAGGATAATTATTAATCAAGATGATTTTTATCGGGCACAAAGAATGCGCAACTCATTAATGTCAAAAGGAATCGGTGAACAAATTTTTGCAAAGGGATCGCCTGAGGTTACGGTATTGGCAATTGATGCCGAAACCGAAACGCTGTGTAAGATCAGAATTGACTGGCTGTATTCTGAGGATTTTATAATTGACCTCAAAACGACAATATCATTAAGCGCATCGATTGATTTTGAGGAAGAAGCGGGGTTACCTGGAGCAAACAAAATAATCGGATCATGGGAGCGCGATGCCGCGAAATACCATTATCATATTCAGAGAGAATTCTATCGTTATGTATGGTCTCTCTATTCCGGAAAAGAATTGCCGAACTTTATGCATGTAATCGTAGAGACACAAGAGCCCTATGATTGCGCTTTTCGTGTTATCGACGATGCATCGACAATTCGCTCCGGTCAAGATAAGTTCCGTGCTGCCCTGGATATCTGGAGCAAGTGTGAAAAATCCGGGCATTGGCCCGGCGTAGATTGGGACTGGAATACCGGTTCCTATGAAATCAAATCAATCAGTTTGCCTAAATGGGCATGAGGTGAAAAATTAAAAACATCAGAAAAATCATTAAAAATGATGAAATCGAAAAATTGAAATCGATTCCGGTTAATCTGAATCGAGCAAAGCATGAGGTGAAAATGAACGATCTCACTATCGAAACAGCAGCAAAATTCGAACATCTTTCCACAATGGATTTGATGTTCAATTCGCAAATCAGCGAGCGCATCAAGGATATCGCAATCAGCATGGCAAAAGGAAAAGTGACTGTGCCCGAGCATCTGCGCGGGAATGTCGGCGATTGCTTGGCGATCGTAATCCAAGCCGTTTCTTGGCGCTTAAATCCCTATATCGTGGCGCAGAAAACACATCTGATCCGCGGACAACTCGGATATGAGGCGCAACTCATCAACGCCGTGACGACGTCTTTAGGACTTTTGGATGGATCTTTTGATTACGAATATCACGGGGATTGGAGCAAAATTGCAGTGCCCCCGAAAATTTTGAAGGGCGATCGGGGGCCATATCCGGTTGCCGGCTGGAACCCGGAAGACGAAAAGGGATTAAGTGTGGTCGTTACTGGCAAGCTTCGGCGTGATCAGAAACCGAAATCCCTACCCTTGGCGCTGGTCTCAGTCTGGCCACGGAAAGCCGGTCCATGGGCAACCGATCCGCAACAGCAGATCAGTTATCTCGCGGTCAAAAAGTGGGTTCGCCGATATGCGCCGGAGGCGATTCTTGGGATCTATACCACCGACGAGATCGCCAGCGTCGAAAAAGAAGTCCAGGGCGAAGTCATCCAAGAAAAAGCGGAAAAAGAGGCGATTAATGAAATAATGAAAGGCGGCGAGTCATCAGTTGATTTTGAAGCGCAGCAAAAACAAACACCACAAGTGCCGAAAGAATTTGAATTACCAAGAGCTGTGCACGAAGCGGCAACAAAAAAAGAACGAACGGAAGAGAAAGGGGAAGAAGAGAAAGAGGAAGAAGAGAAAGAGGAAGAAGAGAAAGAGGGGTGGCCACGCATCGGCGATGACGGCAAAGCCTATGATTCCCGCGGTGTACCGAATATCCCGGAGGTGCATGGGAAAACCTGCACCTCAGCTAATGTCTGGCGTAGGAAGCGCGGGGTTTCTCCTGAAAAGGTTGCAAAGATGGAAAAGCCCTATCTCGAAATGGAATCGAAATCGATTCGAGATCGTCAAGCAATGGAAGCCAATCAAGAGAAAGCGCAATCGGATTCCGCCCATGTTGAAATAGAAACGGAAATCATCGGAACAACCGAAAAATCATCTGTAGAAATTCAGTCGCCGCTTTTTGTAGGCGAAGAAGAGGAAGATGATCAGACGGAAAATTCCGGCCCGCAACCACAAGCCGGCCCCGAGCTTTTTTCGCATGCCTGGTTCAACGCCATGATCAACACGGCCGAAACTGCGCAGGATCTTGATGAAATTCAGGACATGCTAAGGGAACAAGACGTCATTGATAAGATCGGTCAAGGAGGTATCGGCATCATCGAGGGCAAGCTTTTCCGCCGCCGCGGGGATTTCCAGCTTGAACAACAATCATCTGCAGAATAAATAATTATCGGCGGTCCTTTGTGACCGCCTCGATAGGAGCAAGAAATTTAATAAAATTGAACAATGAAGGAGGATTAAGCAATGAACGAAATAGAAAAAATCTATAAGTGTCACTCAAGAAAGAAAGAAAAAATAACGATTGAGCTTGAGAGATATATGGTGGATAGTTATCCCACTTGTTTATCATTTTATGGCGGGGATGGAATAGAACCGGAAATCTGTAAATTGTTAATGAAAGAAAAATACGGAACGATATTAGTTTGTGGATATTCTGGCGACGTTTTGGATTATTATATGGTTCTCAACTACGATTTTTTAACTATCCCAAGTGATAATTGTCCATTATGGGGAAAGCTCAAGAACCGATAAACTTATATTCGTTTCCATCATCCAATGCTTGTTGATCAAAACCAGCATTGCTGATAATTCCTTGTCCCGCCGACTCCGGCTTTTCCTGATAAATCGCATTGGTCCCAAACTGGAATTTTACAATCGGCCGCCATGGTCGATCCGGGAATGCAACACTTGCTTCAATATAATCCTTGATGTCGTTGTACTGATCAGTTCCGTCGATTTCGATGCCCTGACCAACTATCTTCAGCTGGCCGGAATTTGGATCGGCGAAAGATTCAACGACTTCGAATGATTGGCCTCCAGAACATCCGCCGTTAGGATCATTACAATAACAACTATCGCCCAAATAAGAATGCCAGCCACTTTCTATACACGTTAAGGGATCTCCTTGATTTACAATTCTAAGCAATGAGAAACGCCAAGCGCCGACCGGCGCCCGTGAATCCGTTGGAAAATCATCAGTATCACATGGATCAGGCATCCAATCCGTTACTGGTCTTGTGATCGTGCGGGTACCGCCCGGCGATTGAATTTGTCGTGAGAGCCGGGATTGTCCCGACATCAAGATAACGGCGCATGCATCCATTTTTGGGATGATCACGCCGTGACCGCCATAATCCGCCGATCCAAACGTTTCCTCATCGCGCTCCAGGCTTCCCTGAGATCCTTGCGCCTCGATCGGTCCGTAACTGCCGTTGCTATAATTGCCGGCCCGCATTGCCGCGATTTCATCGTCTACGGCGGATGGATCGCAACTCTGCCCCCGAGCGGTGGTATAACGCTCTCTCCAGGGTAAGGGAAGAATGGTAGGTCCATCACAACCACATCCGAACGGTTCGCTTCGATTAGCTGTACCTTGCGTAGCGCCATGCGGTTTGTGCCAAAAACGCCTCGTCCATCGTGTAGATTGGCCAATAACTAAATCTTGCGTAAAGTCGATATGATTTGTTTTCCATCCGCCTTTTATGATCGTGCTGGCCTCGCGATACCATTGATCTTGACTTACTTCACCATCACAGCTCGTCATTTTTACGCCGAAATATCCAGGGTTTCCCGGTTCGGCGATGATTTCTTTTTTCACATAACGGAGCAGATCTATTCCCTCATTATCATAATCAAAAGCATAAACAGGAGTCTCTGCGGAAAGATCTGCCGGAGCATCGGGAAATAAAGGGCCCTCTGCTGGCATCATGCGAACAAGCAATCCTTGTGTGTCAAGATCTTCCCAAAGGGGATGATGTACATCTCCGCTGTCAAAATAGACCTTTCCCTGTTCTTCCAATGAAAGAACGGCAGATAGCGTTCCGGAAAATGTGAAGCTGACCTTGCAATGTCGCGTGTTGTACCATGCTTCGTTTCCTGATTCTTCGAATTCCAGAGTTACAATATTGGCCTCTGCTACATTTTCTAGTGGAGACCCCTTCCGATGTGGGGCAAATTTCCAGCCGTGTTCCAGCGTAAAGCCGATAATCGTTTGGTCATAATCCTGTTGAGAGATCAACTCAAAGTCTTGAGCTCCGGTATCAAGATAGAGCTTACGAAGTACCTGTTCCTCTGTTACAAGCCACTCCGATGTCGTCAAAGGACCGTGATAAAGCTCATCAACAAGACAAGCCACAGAAGCATCGATGCTGAGCTCGACCGCCCTACAACCGATTGTCGGGCCGAGATAGATCAAAAAATATCGGTATGTCGATGCCCCATCATCGCGAAAACGGATTATTCCGCGATATCCGGCATCAATCGCAGTTCGCCAGTCTGGCCACGTTCCAGGTTGAAGTTTTGTAAAGTTTTCGTGAGGCCCCCATCCTTCAGCAACAAGGCGCAACAATCCATTGTACAAAGCGGATTCTCGAACGATTTCAGATCGCCAAGCATTGATCTGATCCGATGTTGCGCGCGAGGTATAGTCTTTTTGCAGACCAAGAGATTCCGCACCGGTCCAATTTGGCGCATCTTTTCCAGCTCGACAGACTCCGCCGCCGGTGCTCAAGATCCCTTGCGGATGTTCAAGGTTTCCCCAGAAATAAGAAGGTGGCGCGGCGAGCCACTCCGCGTCAAGTGCAGTCCCAACGTAAACGCCAAAACTTGGCGGCGTAACAATCAGCAGGCCACGCTCAAGGATAAAACCGTCTTCTTCAATCGGAAATCCAGGTCTTGCAGCTTCTCGGATCTCCGGATCATCGGCGATGCCGCGGCGGATCGGCCCGAGCTGCGGAAGCACGGCGCCGACCAAAAGCCGCTGAATCATGCGGCGGCGATCATCGGGAGAAAGTTTTTGGATGCCGGATAAGGCGAGGACCCGCTCAAGCCATGCGCGGAGATCGGATTCGAAACTCACGAGGTCGCCGGCGTAGGCCGCGCTGATTCTCGGATTTCGGAATCCTCCGAAGACCCGCGGCGAATCTGATCAAGCTTTTTCTTCCGCGTAAGCTCGCGAAGTCGACGGGTTGTTATCCGATTCAAGGTGCGTTTTTCCCGATTCATTCTGGTATCGCGACCTCGTAACTTACATTTGTCTGGACCTCGACGCCATCGGACATTTCCTCCTCAACGCCAGGCCAAACTGCCCGGAAAACCAAATCATCATAGATTTTTTCAGGTTCTCCACCGAATCCAGGGTAATTTACTGCATTGGTCCAATACCCCATTTGATCCGGTGTAAAAGTATCTTCGTTCGGACTTGTTGGTCTGGCGCCGACATAAGTCGGTATATTTGTGATTGCCGCGGGTGTTGGATAATTATATCCAGGGTCTGTTTGGCGTTTGAGCGTTTCCCAGTACGTTATCGGGTCTGAAGTGTCCGGGCGCGCTGGAGCAGAATACGGATCGTCGGCACCACCTGGAATGGACCTCGCTGCATCAATGACGGTTCTCAGCGGCGCCAACGTATGTATCAAACGTCGGACCTTACCCTTTGTGGTCAGTCCCAGAGCTGTAATTTCGACGGTGTGATCAAGCGTGATATCCGGTCGAAGGATGGTGCGGACGCGCCGTGAATCACCGCGCTGGCCCTCCAGACACCGCGCGCGCGCCCAAGCGTACATTGTGTCAAACATGCTTGTGCGGCGTGCGTCATCAATCTTGTCTTCGTAAAGATCTCCAAGCGTATCAGTGCTTGCATTCGGCAATGCCGGCGGTTCGACGTGTTCCGGAGGCCATCCCGCAGGAGGATCAATCTTCATCTGCGCCGATCGGCGCTCTGTTACGATTTCTCCCTGCGTCGTCTGAGATGCCGTCGCATTGATGGTAATGGTGTATTTTTCGCGGATCTCTTGATCTTTCGGTTTATATCCCACTGCCGAACAGCGCATGAGTGGATTGCTATCTCGCTCGAACTGCCAACCCAAGGGGGCATTCCCCACAAAGCACAAATCCGGCTCATCGAGCGGTATCTGATCTGCATTCAGTCTCCTTACACTCCAGCTATCGGGGTCGAAAACGGTAACAACCTGACTTAACACTGGCGGAGGCCAATAGGCGCCGTTAGTGCCCTGAATCCATTGGCAAAAATCGTTTGTCTCGGGCTCTTGGATAAAATCCCACAGCATGGTATGGCTACGGATCTTCCATCGCATGACAGAATACTCAAGTTCGCAGATTACGCGGTTCGTCTTGACATCGGCATCTTGTTCGATAAGCGCTATCTCGGATTCATCGTCCACATCCGCCGGCCCCAGCTGAAAATCAGGCGTCAACGCAGCTTCCCATGCGGTCAACTTCAAAGCGCCAGTGCGATCAATATGAGCATCCACTGGAGCAGTCTCCAAAAGCTGCTCTGCATATTCCCAAAGATCATCAGGTGGTTCACCGAGCCAATCGGCAGAACTTTGCACATTCGCGGGCGCCAAGGCATCGCGCACGGCCTGCTCGGTGCCGAGCTCCCGAAAGTATCGCTGAAGTCGCGTCGAAGCGCGCAGCGTGTAGGCAAGGCCCTTGGGGTCCCATTCCGTGCGGATGATCGCCCCTTTGAAAAGATCCGTAGCGCCTCCGCCCATATTGACCGAAACAATCACTTCCTTAGATTGCAGACCGGTTTGTTCGAGACCCGATCGCCAACGAAGATCACAAAGAAAAGATGAGGACTCAGATTCTTCGATGCGCACACTATCGAGCGTTACCTGATTCGTAACATCAAGTCCGCCGATCGTGATTGTATGCGTCCAAGCCGGCATATCACTGCGCCACCGCCGACTCGAAAGTTATGCTCCAATTTTGTTCCTGTCCCTTTTCCGCTCGCCGATCGCGGATTTGCCTAGGATAGGCCGGCAATACTGTCCAAACCTCATTAGCTGATCCGTCATCGAATCCAGGGATGCTGACTGTCCATGGAGAGTTTTCAATCGCCAACGTCCAAAGCTTGGGATCTCCCGGTCCTCGTCCCGAGATGGTGTATTGATAGTGTTTGTATCTGACATAGGTTGTACTGGTGCCTTCGCTTGCGTGGAAATTATCCATACCGCGAGACAAAAGTTCTCTTTCGATCTGATATTGATCAGATACACTCTGTGTCTTTACGGTAACTTGCGTTGCGCCGTCCGAGACTGTGAATTCGTCAACGCAGGGCATCAGATTCCACCTACTTGATCGGCGAGAGTTTCAACGGATTCTTGTGTCTGTAATGTTGCGGCGAGTGTTGGCGTTACATCCGCCTCGATGTTGATTCTATAAGTTCTTTGCGTAATCGCATATTCGAGTTCTTGGGCCACGCCTTCCGCATCAACCAATGGCAAAGGTCCTCCTGATGCCGTTCTCGGCCCGCTGAGATTCGACGCCGTACCCGAGGCGCCGCGTTGTTTCAGTGCCGGACTCACGTCAAGCCCCATCGCCTCGGCAAGTTCGGCCTGCGTGATAAGTCCTTGCTGAAATTTCATCAATGCTTCCGTTGTTCTGTTTACGGATTCATCAAGGGCTCGTAGCTTTTCCTCTCGCTCCGTCAAATTTCCAAGTTCTTGCTCTTCGGCTTTGACTTTTTCTTTTTTGATTTCCGCTTCTTTCTTTTCTGTTTCTGCTTTCTGCTTTTCCGGCTCGGCGCGTCTTTGTTCTAATTCTTCGTTCGTTATTTCTGCCGCCGATGGCCTTTGTTGCTTTGCAAGTCGATCACGTTTTTTTATCAATTCATCTAATTGTTTATTTAGCTTTTCTATGGCATCTTCGCCTAAATTGGTGCCGCCAACTAGACCACCAAGAAAACCCGTTATTCCGCCCCTTTCTCCGGTTAATGTGTTGATGTGTCGTTGCAATGCCTCAATTTGAAAATTCAAAGAATCAAGAGCGCCGCCAGGTCGAGCAGCGGCTCCCGTATTTTCTAAAAATTCATTCAAAAAATCTATTATAGGGATACCGCCTTTTACAGCCAATCCCGAAAGTGATTTATTGAGCTGACCAATTGAATCATTGAATTTTGCTGCCGCTAATGCCGCTTCTGTCGTAGGGCCACCAAGCTCAGCCGCGCGAGCGGTTAAATCACGAAGCTGTTGTTCTCCGGCCTCCAAAGCCGGCAAAAGCGTACGCCAATTATCCTCAAAAAGCTTTTGCGCAAGCGATGCTCTAGCAAAAGGGTCGGCAATTGCAGAAATTGCTCCGGCTACTTCTAAAAATGCTTGATCTGCTTGCAAGCTAGCCAAATATTGCCAATCAAGCCCTAATTCTCGAAATAATTTTTGAGATTCCTTGACACCGCGTTGCGCTTGTCCTATATGTTTGATCAGACGTTGTAATGATGTATTGAGTTGATCTTCCGTAACAGTCGATGTTTGAGAAACGGCAAACTGAAGTTGCGTCAGTCCTTCTACCGTGGTATTTAAACCCTGTGCGGTTTTTCCCAAACGATCAAGATCATTAATGAATTGTCCAAATTGTGCAGCAGCGCCTCCGCCTAAGATTCCCGCTGCGGCACCGCCGATACCAAAGGCCGCACCAAATCCAGATAATGCGCCGCGTACTCTTTGACCAAAGCCACGCAATCCTTTTTCTGCGCGCGTGATCGTCTTACGCAATCCTGTTGCGTCACCATCAAATTTAACGGTTACATCCGGTCTTTTAGCCATTGGAGATCCGAATGACTGATTTATTCATTGATCTGTTTTTTTTCAATGTTTTTCCGTATCTTATTTATTTTCCGGTTTTTCCAGGATTTTCCACATTATCATTGATTCATAATACAATAGGATTTTCTCAATTATTCGCTCCATTTTCTTTTGGTCTTTTTTTCTGGTTGCTTTTCCGAATCAAATTCCTAGCGCGCCGTTCTCAACGCTTCCACCATCGCCCTATCCGCAATCGCGGGACCATGTTTCGTATGTGATCGATCGGCTACGCCATACAGGTCGAATCGCCTACGATATCGTGGCGCCCGTTTCGTCAAAAAGAATCTTGGCCGATAACGATCTTTGCCGCGCTTCGTGGTCGATACTTCATAGATCATGCGGCCACGCCCCTCGGGGACGATTTCATAGCGCACGCCTTGGCGACCGGTGCCGACATTGTAACCGCCCTCCGTATATCCTCTAAACCACTCTAACATATTCTTGTAAATTCCAACCCGCACATTCCCGTATTTGTTGCGAGGCGCAGCAATCGCTGAAATCATCCATTCATTTGGTGCAATGGCTCCAATTCGGCGCATGCGTTTTTCGCTGGATTTTACATTTCGTCCGCCGCCTTCAATGTGTGGTCGTAACGTATTTTCTACAGCATCGCCGCGTTTTCCGAGCGTTTTGAACCAGATGAACGTATCCAGCTTTTTCTTTGTGGCTTTCGCTTCTCGCGGTTGTCGCAAAGCGCGCACGGTAAAAGGTGTGGGCCGGTCGAAAACCCGCTTGATTTCTTCCTGTTCTTCCTGAATTGTTTTTTTTGCCAGGCGATTCAATGTCAGAGACATGGCAAAAGGAACCTGATCGCGCCGCAGCAATGCCATGCGTTGGCGCAATCCTCGCGTATCGACGCTGATGTCGACGTCAATCACGATCGGCGATCATCTTCGCGGCTTTTCGGAACATCTCCATTTTTTCCACATGGCCGGGATTTTGCATCTCGTTAAGCTTTCTGGTCAAGTCGTTCAAGGTTTCAATAATCAATGTATGAACTTCATTGGCATCAACATTCTCGAATCCATACGAAGACCATCCTTCATCACTGATTACGACCCCTTGCGCATTAAGATGGGCAATTGCCACATGAATGCTTTCACCCTCTTTTCGTTCTGCTTCACAAATAACTTTCGCTGCTGTATTCATGGTTTCTCCACCGGTTTAGGAAATAGGCGCCCGAAGATAATATCCGAATCGCCCAAGAAGGGGATCGGAGGCTTTGCTTGCATCCTCCAAAATCGAAAAAGTGATTGTCAGTGCATCAGGATCGGTGGTGTCAAGCGGTGCCGACATCTGCACTGCCGTTCCAGGATCGACCACGGCTCGCCAGAGCTCAAGCTTGGCGCCGGTGCATTGATTGCGCTGGTCAACCTCCAGCAGGGTTATGCGCCGCGCTGTGCCCGTCGAACCGGCAAGGATGGATCGCTCTTCGCCGCGGCTCGGCCCGGTGAAATTCAACGGCGCCTGAAGGCCGGAAGTATCGAGAAGCTTCAGGATGCCGTTTCTGCCGTCATACCACTCGTAATGCGTGCCCTCGATGAGGGTCACCGGGGTACCGGTGGAGTCCTCTGCCGTGGTGAATGGATCGGGCGTGAAGACGCCATTTGAGACGGTGCCGGCCGGCGCATATTCGAGGTTCAGCAGGGCGTTATCCGCAACCGTCGCTGGCGAAGAGTAACTCCCGGTGCCAGCCGCAACCGTTTGCAGGGTGCCGAGCAAGGCATCGCGAATATTCTCGGCATCGATATTCGCCATATCCGCGGCGAGGGCGCATTCAATGTCAAGATAGTCGCGTTTGACTTCGATAATCGCGCACGCGTCCGGATCGAAGTCGTTTGTGATGGTTGGCTCGCCGCTGAGGGTCAAAGACGAATTATCGAGGCGCCCGCGATCTGCGAGTAGACCGGAACCCTCGGCCGTTTCGAGAAGCAACCGCGACCGCGGTAGCCTGATGATCGGTGGTGCATAACGCATGTTCGTTTCTCACACAATGATGTCCCAATCATTCGGGACTTCTAATGGAATGTATTTAAGATCGACTCCATACGCATTATTATTTGTAACTATTGGTCCCGTAACCGACCCCATAAACAAACCGACAGCATTGAAATCAGCGCTTACATTATTCGACCAATAATCCAGGTTTTCCATATATTCGGAATTACCGCCGGCTGGAGATATTCCTTCAATTGCGCAGACTCGATCGTTTCTAATATTGCTTCCGATATCCAAAAGTTCACAATTCAGCCATTCATAATATACGCCCATATCGACGGGGTTGACCGTCATGCGATAGTCAACAAAACGCGATGCATTTTCACTGATATAAATCGTTGATCCGATCACCATTGCAAGCAGATCTGTGCTGCGATCTGTTGCGCCGTTATCGTTTTTCGCTATTTGAAGCAATCCAGATGCTGCATCATGATAAAATTGGCCGGATGATGGCGCCGGCGTTAATGTGCTTGTCCAATCGTATGTCCAAGGCGTTTGCGGGCTTTCATAATTTTCCGCCTGCAACATGATTCGAAATGATTCGCCATTCTTTACAATAAAGTCATTTACAGGCAATTCCAAAAACCCCGTCGACCCCGGTATTTCAATTTTTTGATATAAAAGAACGACATCGTTTTTGTCCAATACCGCCCAGTGATAGTCGGTCAGTCCCGAAATATCGTTGATATAAAGGCGAACTGCGTCAAGCTCAACGTGGCGATTAAATGTGATCTGATTACCGGTTGCGACATAACCCGCTTGAGATTGCGGAGTCCACACTATTTGATCATCAAAGATGCCGATCGGATCGCCGAGAAAGCGCACATTCGGTATTTCGCTTGTGTCCTTGTTGGCAACGTAAACCCCGCCCATTCGGCGAACTACATCATCTTTTTTTACCGGGTCTCCATCAGCATAAGAAGATAACCAGCGCATTCCCTCAGCGCCGCGCATCGCTCCGCCATAAGCATCAATATCCGCTTGACGCGTCGGGCGCCGCGCGGTTTCCTGTGCTTCGTACAGCGGTATTGCGCTGCTCATCAGGTCCAATCCTCCGCGGGCTCGGATGTCATCGCTTCGATTGTAATCTGTGCTCCGATGTTGTTTCCTCCATCCGCGGAGTAAATGGCATCACCGCTCAAGTATTGAATAATTTCGACCGTTTGATGATCCTGGCAATTGCCGATTGCTTTTTTGAGATCATCCAGCATATTATCAATTACCAAGTATTCGCCTTCATTTCCGCCATTGGGGCTGTAAGGAATGGTTGGAAGAGACCATTGCGCGAAGGCGAATACTTCATAAGTGATATTGGTTGCGCCGAAAGGAGATGTGGGAAACTTCGGCGACTCATCTTCGGGAATCAAAACCACGCACGGCGTTTCAATTTCTTGTAAAACAACATTGCCAATATAAACATTTCTACCCACGTCCGTTAAATACCCATTTTCAGGCGTTATCTCCGATAACCGCTTGGCGATGTGCTCGGTCGTTTCTATGCGCTTGTTCATATCGCATTCATCGACCAAATTGAAATATATCGATCGGCGGATGGCAATTCGCGTTCCAGGCGATAACGCGAGCTATTGTTATCGATTATTTCGCCGCGTTTGGGATCGTCGATTGCTTCCCTTGTAAAGGCCGCAACATACGCATACTCGTTGATCGAACCATTAGGTCCCAATGCCTGAACATTGCGCTCAATCAAAATATTGACAGTCCGATGTCCGGCGGGATTCTCATAAACCATCGGATCACCGATCGACTTCATCTGATCGGCAGCGGCCTTCATTCTAAGTTCGTCGTTCGTCATCAAACCGGCTCGGCATACCTGACGATGGTGGACTTGCGATCATTCAACGCTTTGGATGTGATGACCGGAGAAGTGGGGAGCGATCCGGCGCCCCAAAGAAGCTGGATCGATGCCGGCAGCGTCGGATCAGACCACTTGTGCCCATCGCGGGCGGTTGCCCGCCAGATCGTCGGGTCAGTCGCATCCTGTGTCATCGGGATGACGGCGCTTACGTCGCTCGGGGCATCCGCGACAATGACGCGAGCCTCAGCGCCGACGGCGGCTTGATCCAACTCCATGGTCAGGGTGGCGACCCATCCGTAGATGTTGGACGGCTGGCCTACCCACGGTGGAAGCTGTCGAATGTTGATCGAGAACCGCGAGTTGCGCGTGCCGGACCGGTCGGACTCCATATCGAGCTTGCTGTCGAAGCTCTCAAGATCGGCATCGTCCGTTTCTTGCAATTCGAGAATCTTGGCGTTGGCCTCGGTCGCGTAGCGCACGAGCTCGGGTTCCATGTGCTCGGTTCTGGCGACCTCAATGGCAATCGTCTCGGGGACTTGGGCCAGAATCTCCGCTTCTTTCCGCGCCCGAATGTCATCGGGAATGATCTGCAGTGTATCGACGCGCTCGACCCGCGGCGGCGAATTGGCCGGATTCGGCGTCGCTATGCCGATCACCTTCGTCTCATTCTCACCGGGCGAACCAGGATCATCAACCCAGAGGCTCCAATGCCCCTGACTCGCGAGATGCGAATCCGGATCATTCGGCCCATATTTCGAAGGCCGTGGATAGGGACCGGCACCATATTGCGGGTGCGTAACAATTACGTCATTGATGACGTAATAAAAAGAATCTGTTTGTTGTAAAGCCATTATTCTCTCATGTGAGCGTGGTTATCCTAATATCATCAATGTAAACGTCTCTTCTCGCCAACAATACACCGTGTGTAGTTATCGTTGCATATTCCGATACGGTTTCGTCGCATTCTTGAATATCATCAACGAATCCTTTGATGTTGTTTCCGTTACACTCAATTTTGAAATCGTACCAAGTTCCGTTTCCTGGGTTATATGCTTCGTTGAAATACTGTGAACTGTCGGAGCGAAGCGTTAAGTTTGTTGAAACAAAGCCGAAAAAAAGAAATGAACTAGAATTCTGCGTCCTTATTGCTATTCCGCGGCGATAATTGGACGTCGCATCGTGTCTTAACCTGGCGGTTATTATTATATCCGCAGATTGAACATCCGCCACCCCTGCGTTTGTAGTAAATCCTGTATCAGCACGGCATTTATTGCCGTCAATTTCCAAATGAGAACCATAACGAGTCCAGCCTCCCCCAATGACGTCGATGTTCGGTGTGTGCTGATCAAGCGGCGTTCCATCTGCATCGGTAAATTCATCATAAAAAAGTGTGGTTGGCCCGCTTGGCGCAGCTCGTTTACGATGAACTGTGCCGAGAAACGTCATGGCCGCCAGTTCTGCGAATAATCGACATCGTTGCCGATCATCATGAATGCAACCGAGTAGATATTTGCTGTGCTTCCGGACCAGCTTACGTCCGCAGGATCATGGACCGTTTTTCCGGTATAGGCGAATGTCGGGCTGAACCCTCCTGTATTGAGCAAAAGCCAGAATGGCATATTGGTCATGCCCGCACTGGACGAGAATGTAAACGTAGTTACCCCGGTCATGGTCGCAGTGATGACAGCACCATTATCAAGATCCACATTTGCCGTGCCGGTTACATTGCCGAGATCTTGGCGTGTCAGATTCCAGTAGCCGATTGTGGTGCCATTGGTCCAACCTCCGCCGCCGGTCTCGCCTGGTACGGTTACAAATAACTCATGATCGGCAATATTGCCGCGCAGATAAAGATGCGCATCATCCGTACTGGCGCCGCGGCGAGCGAAAACATTGATTGTTTGCGATGTTGTAATACCACCATGGGTGGTTGTCGTAATTGCAATTGGAACTGTGGTATTGGTGTCGCCTGAAATTTTGTTGCTAACGCCAACGTCTGTTGGTTCTGCGCCATCAATACCAATGCCAACCGTCAAAGTGCCGGTTTTATCTTCAACATTTTCAACGCTTAAATTGATTTGAACATCAACGCGATCGCCGACCGCAATATCCTGTGTCGGCATCAGACTCAAATTAGTCACAAGAACCCAAGGACCTTGCGTTTTACCGTTTCCAAAATTGTGCTGAAAATCGCTTGTGTCGGATGCACTCCAGCCTGGAACCGGCGGTTCCATCGCAAAAACATTTCCATTTTGGGCGATAACAAGATCCCGATAACCCTCCGCCTGCGAATGCTGTAATTGATCAAAAGTTAATGTTGTGCCGCCGAGTATCAATTGCCCGGCTTTTGCAACAAGTCCGCCGTCTTCCGGTTCATATGGATTTGCACTGGTTTTATAGCCGATACCAACGCCATCGAAAAGCGTGCTAAATCCTAAAATACCTCTTTGTGTTGCTGTTAAATCCGTAATGGAAATAATTCGATTATTCGCCCCTCCTGCAATTAAATCGCCGCCAAGTTCCGGGGTCGTATCTTCAATAACTGCGCCAATTTTTGCGTCAAGTGCCGTTTGAGTCGCGGTGGAAATCGGTTTATCGAGATCGCTTGTATTATCCGCATTTCCGAGACCAACTTGGGTTTTTGTAACAACGTGCGGATTTGTAAGATCGGCAGTGTGCGTATCGAGGTTGGATTGCACCGTTGCCGCAGCGCCAGCATTTTCCTTACCATCAAGTGCAGTTTGAGTAGCCGTTGAAATCGGTTTGGCAAGGTCGGATGTGTTATCTGCGTTGCCGAGACCAACTTGCGCCTTTGTTACGCTATGAGGATTGCCGGTATCGGTCGTGTGCGTGTCCAGATTTGCTTGCGTTGCGGTCGCATTCAACTGTGTGACTTGCGCCGCGGACATGACGCCGGCAAGCGTTACTGTGGCCGCAACGACGGTCGTGTCCGTCCCGCTTGAGGATGTTATTTGAACATTCGTTGCGGAAGGAATATTACCGAGATTGGTTTGTCCGGCACCGCCGGTCGGTTGGTCGAACCATCCTTTTGTTCCTGTGCCATCAGTTCCATAAAGCTTATTAGCGCCAGGAGAAGCAGAATCGTTGACAAAGGTAAAAGAAAGATTTCCGGTTAATGCACCTCCGCCTAAAATTGATTGAATTCCATTTACTGTGCGAGTTTCCGGAACAGCACCGACATCGCTCGGCGCCCATGTGGTCCATGCTGCGTTTCGGCGAGCATAATAACCGCCGTCTATCGGCGCCTCGGGGACACCTCCGCCACCGGCGGGTTGATCGTACCAACCACGAACTCCAGCACCATCTGTGCCATAAAGCTTATCGGCGCCCGGCGTTGCAACATCCCCGGAAAGACGCAATGAGCGATCCTCGGAGAGATCACCGCCATCAACGATACTTTGAATACCATCAACGCGGCGCGTCGTTGGGACTGCGGCGATTTCTGCGGGTGTTATCTGAGACCAATTCGAAAGCTTTCGGCCATAGATCTCGCCATCCGTTGGAGCTTCGGGGATTCCTCCAGATCCAGGCGGACCGCCATCGGCAAGCTCCGTTCCGGATAAGTTATTGAATATTGCAATATTTCCGATCGTCGCCCCGCCGGGAGGAGCTGTAACATTTCCCGTCCCGGCGGGTGGATCCACGGCTTGCCAACTCAGGCCGTCAAACTGTTGATATTGGCCGGCAACTGCATCGGCCGGCCCGAGACGCCCGGACCAAATGTCTGCAGGATCAACCGGTGTGCTCGCCTCGATCAGTTCATTCCAATTGGTCGGCGGCGATGCAGAGGATATTTGAACGTGATAAATCGGCCGATGCGTGTTGTCATCTACCGAAACCAGCCAGAAAGAACCGACAGGCGGATCTTCGCCGGGCGGCGAGGGAAGCTCATCATTACATGGGATATTGATCGTCGCGCCATCGGCGCCGATGCTGAAGGCTTGTGCCCCGGCAACCCATCCGCTGGCATCCGTGATTTCTGCAGGAAATGGCCTTCTATGCTGATCCGTAAGCGTAAATATTACGGTTACGGCTTTTGACCAAAAATTCGGAGGAATGACGATCGAGGCCGGCATTTCATCTCCTCAAGGTGCGCGACATTTTAAGAAGCGTCCAAGCCATATCCCGCGCTTCGCTGGATATTTGGCGCCCACCCATTCTGTGCTGTATCGCCATTACCCGCGGTTTTCCATCAATCGTCCATGAATTCAAATCATCAGTCGGGATTTCAGCGATTGCGCGTTGAATTGCAAGAATCTCGGAAGTATAAACCGGCCCGCCTTCGACCCATCTTTGTCGTTCTGATTTAAGAACTTGTTTTGTCCATGACTCCATATCGCGTTTCTGATCCGCCAGCCACGCCTGCATATCGGTACGTGTTGATTGGATATCCGAAGCATTTCGGCTAACGATTGCTGATACATAACCGATTTCTTGTCCGTTTTCCCATGCAAGATTGATCAATGCGACAATTGCAACGACGCTGATCGTCCCTGTCGCTGCACCGATTTTGCTGGCGAGCCCGTTCGCGTTTTTGACCTTGTTTTCCCAGTCTTTTTTTTCATGCCAAGGCATAATCAGCCGCCTCGTTTTCTGCCGCCGCCTTTGCGTCTTTTTCTACCGCCGCCGCATGGCATGATCAATCCTCCTGCGGTTCTTCCAGTATTTTTCGACTGGTCGATTGCCTTTCGGTTATGGCTTCGACCGCCCTACGCGTTTCTTGAGTTGCGCGTTGACTTTCCACGAGCAAATGGCGCCAGATGGTGCTGTTGGTTTCCGCTAGGCTGACAAGCGCTTCGGTCGCCGAGGAATTTCGCTCAATGGCTCGCACAGACCGTTGATTGAGTTCATAGACACGTTTGTTTATATCGACGAGATTTTCCTTGAACAGTCGCTCGTTTTTCAGTTCATTTTTCTGAAATTCGATCAGCTCCATTCCAAGGTAAATTGCGATGGCGAAACAAATCCCGAGAACAATAGTCCCGACCACAACGAGCCAACCGAGAAGCTCTTGCTTGTCAATGAGCTTCCCGGCTGACTTGGTCGCGGCACCAAGAACATCACGCATCAACTCAGCGTACCCGGTGTATCAAGCCAGACTTGCACAGTCGTTGCGCCCGAACCAGCCGCGGCATGCGCCATGCCGAATTCGGCCACATCTCCGGCGGCCGGAGTCGCGGCATTGTCTTCACAGGCGTTGTTGCTCGCATCCCAATTGACGGATTCGCCCTGCGCGATGACGGCACCCGAGACCTTGGGGAGTTCGAAACATTCAGTGATCGCGACTACGCCTTGCGCACCATCCGCGACGTCACCAGCCTGCGCCACGTCGCGACCGAGCAGAACGCCGACGCGGGCTTTTTTGCTGGATGTGGCGCCAAGAACAACCGCAGCGCCGGCAGCTACTGCGCTGCCGGTGTTATTGGTCCAAAGCACGGTATCCGGGGCGCCACTTGTTACTTGATTTTTCGCCATTTGTCTGATTCCTCTGAATTTTTACGCGGTTATGCGCGCTTATTCGCGCGCTCAAATGGGTTGTGAGCGGTTATGCGCCCGGATTTTTCTGCGTTCCGCGCCAATCGTTGGCGGCGACACCGACGTCGTGGCGGACTTTCCAGCGGAGCACGTCGCTGAGGAATTCTTCTTCGGACTCCATATAGGGCTGTTGCTCGCCGGCCAAGAAAACGACCTCCAGGGCGGGAACATCCATCGGATTCGAGAAGAGATACCAGGCCGTTACACTCGTGTTGTCGAGCTCGGGATCGGACACGACCGCGAGCGGACTCCATTGACGGATGATGTTCGTCTTGTTCGATCCGGTGTCATCGGTGTTGGTGGTGCTGGTCACCACTTCGCGGGCGTGATCTTCCAGCACAACCGGTACCGCCAAAACGGCCGGCATGATATTGAGGTATTCATCAGCCTGACCGGGTGCCGTCTGCTTACGCATGGCCGCACGGCGAGCGCCGATCGCTGCGACGCTAATGGCAGCTCCGGCGCCGGCGAGGTTATTGTGGCCGGCGTCGTAGAGAGCAATGCCATCCGACATCGTTGGATTGCTGTTGATGACGGCATAAACGTCCTTGTTAATCGTTCGAGCGCTGGCTCTACCCATCATCGTAACGAGTCTGTCGAAGCCGGACAGATCATCGTTGATGAGCATTTCGCGGGTGAAGTCGATGTAGCGGCCTTTCGTGCGAACCGTGACTTGTTCGCCTTCCTCGCCGATCGTCCCCTGCTCGTATTGGGCGGCCGGCGGCTTCAGAGCTAACGTCGAAAACGCGCCCATGCGGATCAGGTTGACAGTTTTGAAATCATTGGTCTCCGATCTGGCGGCGATGCTTTCCCAGGTGCTCGGGAAATTTTCATACGCGGCTTGTAAGCGCTTGTTGGCGGAATCGCCGAGTAACTGCGGGAAATCCGCGGTGGTGTGAACGGCGAAGATTTTATGTGCGATCTCACGCCTCGTCAGGCCCTTGACATCGATTCCAGCCGCGGCAAGGCTTCCGGAAGCAAGCTGAATAAGACTTTGCCCGCGGAATTCGTTGCCGCGATCAACAGGATCTCCGCCCATTCTGGCAGCGATGGCAAGCATCATTCCCTGACGGATCTTGTCGCGGGAATCTTCGATCATCGTCGGGGCGGAATTGTGATCTTGCGGCGTGATCGGAGCGGAATCTTCGCCGAGCATCATCAGAAGTTTTTGACTGGCCTGCTCGGCCGAGATTTCCGGGTCGGCGAGGCATTCGTTGTAAAGATTTTGGGCCTTGGCCTGATGCGGATTTCCTTCTTTCAGGAATGGCGCAAAACCGGCGGCGATCGCCTTGTTACGATCGACCAATCTTGCCATTGCGGCGGATTCAGCTTTTTGCTCGATTTCGACAACGTTGAGCTTGGGCTCGATTTGTGGATTTTCGAGCTGTTTCCGGTCGCCCTCTTCTTTCTTGGGCATGGTAATTTCCTCCGGTTCGGTTAGAGCGGCGACCGCCGCCAAATTGGGAGTATAAGGAATTTGGAATCTTGCACTTGCGCGTGCAACCTGTTCTTGAATCTCGGGAACATTTTTTTCGATTGAATCGATCAAACCGACTGCAAGCGCCTCATCAGCGGTGAAATATTCATCATTTTCACCTTGAAGAATATCTTGCACGTCGATCGTGGTTTTTCCTGCACGCTGATATGCAGGAGCCATCGTTTCGGAAGTTTTATCGAGCCACTCGGCTCGGCGTTCATGGTCTCTCGCAGTGCCCCAAGTAACGGCTCGCGGACCATGGATCATCAGTTGTCCGTTATCGGCCATACTCAGCTCGCCCGGATCGGCGGCCATCGCGATATAGCTAGCGATCGAATAAGCAGTTTCGATATTGACCGATACACTGCCAGGAAATCTTCTGAGCGCATTGTAGATTGCAGTCCCATCGCTAACGCTTCCACCGAAACTGCCGATGCGAACATTGAGCTGATTAATTCCTTTTTCGCTAAGCTTATCAAGTTCTTTGATGATTGCCTTAGCCGTTATGGATTCTTGAGCAAAAAATGATTCGCCGATATCGCCGAAAATATGCAATTCGGCCGATTTCGATTCTTCATTGCGAGCAATGGTGTACCACTTAGGCAACTTCTTGAATTTCTTGGGCATTAGCGTTTTCCTGTTCGGGGGCTGCGGAAACGGAACTGGCCGGATCGGCGGTTATTGAAAGACCAGCATCGGCCCAGCGCTCACGCCATCTTTTTTCGGATTCGAATATTTCAAGAGGATTGCGGCCGCGTTTGCGGATGATTTCCGGGCCGCTCGCATGCCCCGCTTGCTCCAGACGTTCCCAGGATTTGGATTCTTTGTCCGGATCGATCCACGGCATTTGCGGAGAGATGAACAGGCCATCCGTGACAGTATCCATATCGAGATCCGAAAACATGCGAATCTCGCCGGCAAGTAAGGCGGCCGAGATCACGTCGACCATTGCGGGTTCGATGAAGCGGGCAACGAAATCATCCGAGAGGACACCATAATCGACGTAACCTTCGACCAATTCTTGACGCTGACTGCTGTAACTACCGCCGAAATTCTTGGCCGCAGATGAGTAGGTCGTGCCAACACCAGAAGCCATGGCGCGAAGCTGGCCGGAGCGATAATTTTCCAGCTCGGGATTCGGGCGCCCGTTGTTTCCGATCATGTCAACGGATTCGCCGATTTCGAGCTCAAAACCAACGCCGGGACGCATGCGCCAGTCGCGCTCATCCGCACCTCCTGTTGCGTTATACATCTCCGGCGAACCACGCTTAATGACAAAACCCATGCTCGCGGCGACTTTTGCGGCAATGCGTTCGCTGCTTTCATAATCGGCGATATCATCCAAGCGCTTAAGGATGCTCGCGAAGATGGAAATTCCGCGCCTCCCGTGGAGGCGTTCCGGACTTGCGACGTGCAAAATCCTCTCTGCGGAAACCGGTTTGAGATCAGTCAACGACGTTCGCAGACTGCCTGGAGTCAGATTTCCGGGATGCTCCTTGTATACCCAATAGGTTACGGGCTTGCCCCATGCGTTGACTTCTATCCCGTTGATAATATTTCGATTTTGACGCTGACCAACCAGATCGAACGGCACAAGATCAGGTTCGAACAATTCTAGGCTGTAGGGAATTGATCCGCCGTGCTGAAGGCGGGGACCGGTTCCTAGCAGGCGTTGCGCGAAGGCCTCCCCATCCCGGAAGCGGGTGCGCGCTACGAGGCGCTGCGCCATCGGCCAAGAAAATTGTCGCGTGACCTCGGGGCGCCGAGACCAGATCTTGATAGCGCGCAGGATCGCGCGGGCGGCTTCCTCGTGATATTCGCCGCTCAAGGTCCGCGGCATTGGTTCGAAGACGATCCCATTTGCGCCGACCGTGTTGTTGACGAGGACTCGGAGCACGCCTTTCGCGAGGTCCAGGTTTTCGTCGAAGTGCCTGGCCTGATCTCGAAGGCTTTTCGCGGCGCCGTGGATGGTGCTTTCGTAATCGAGCGTGCTTTTGCGCTGCTTGCGCTGCTTGTCCGGGCGGGAGGCTTCGTAGTAGGCAAGGAGAGATCTGGACCGTGCGCGGCGGACTGCCCAGCCGGGAGAGATGGCGGAAATTGCGCGGTCCAGGATGTTAATCATGGAATGTCGCTACACAGGTTCGGAGACAGGCGGGGGAACTCTGATCTTGTGTGGCGAGAGCCTGGCGGATCGCGTTGCGGGCCTTGAGCAGATTTTCGATGTCGGCGTACTCGGTTGTGTGCCCGTTGACGGTGACTTTTGTTACGCCGAGTGCAATCGCCTCTTCTATGTTGTCCAGGTCGGCTTGCGTAAAGGCCATGATCTGTTTCGTAGATTACAAATTTTGATTGTAAGAGTTAACCAATTGTTTTTGCTGAGAAAAAAACTGGTGAAAACTGCGGTTCCAATTACCCGCGCGGGTTTCGCCTAGAAGGACCCGTTTTCATTGAAAATCGCGTTTTGTCCTAGACGATATAAAAATTCTGTATGTTTGTATGTCCAACACTAGTTGAAATTTTTACTTAACTCAATAAACTAAAATAAATAGTTAACTGAAAAAAATTCTATGGCCGCCAAAAACTTAGAGTTGCTTAAGGATGTTTTGGGGTTAACAACAAACAAAGAGGTCGAGTCCCTCGAACATCAAGGAATTATCCAGAAACCGCAAAATGGCGCATACAATATCAAGCAATGCTCAAAAAGATATATACGATACCTAAGCGAGCAACATACTGTTTTGCAAACAAAATATAACAAGGTCACGGCCGAGAGATGGATGGTAACAACACAAGAATGTGCTGATTTTTTTGGTGTTGGCGTTCACGCGATACACAAAGATGTTCGCGAAAATGGCGCCCCAAGATTACAAAAAAACAGAATCGAGCTTCCTGTCTTCGTCCAATGGAAGATCAACAGAGCACAAGAAAAATTTAAGGGTCGCCCTCGCAGCCAGGATGAACAGGCCCTTGAGCTGACCTATCAAAAAACCCGTCTAGCGACTGTTCAAGCCGATGTTGCCGAACGGGATAGCGTGACGATAGAGGATGCTACTCAGGCATTGCACGGGGTCGCCGGTATCGTTATCGGCGCCCTGACAGCTCGACGCGGCAGACTCGCCGGCATCCTCGCGCCGATCACTGATCCCGCCCATGTTTCCGCAAAACTTCGTGAAGAGGAACTAAGTTTACGTGGACAGATTAGTAACAGAATCAGAGAGTTTGCGCGAGTTGGTGAAAACGGTAGCGCAGATGATGGCGCCGCCGCCGAGCCGATTCCCGGACGAGTGGACGCGACAGAACAGGATTCTGCCCAAAGGTAGCGCCGAACCAGGGCCGATGCGCCCGGAGCGTACGCCTTACATGATTCCGATCGGACGTGCCTTCGCAGTGCCTGGCGTGGAGTGGGTTTCGTTTGCAATGGCGAGGCAAATGGGAAAGACGAATGGGGCGATCTTTTCGCCCATCGGTTGGCGCCTCGATGACGACCCTTGCCCGATCTTGTACGTTGGCCCGACTGAAACCAACATCAACGATGTGGTGGAGCCAAAAATCACAGCGATGATCCGCGAATGCGCCTCGCTCAAAGCAAAGGCCGCAGTGGGCCAGAAAAGCCGTAAGCATGCCAAGTTGATCTCTGGCGTTATCCTGCGCTTCGGATGGGCAGGCTCAGACACTTCGCTCAAGGCGGACTCGGCCGGCATGGCCTTCGTTGACGAGGTAGACGGCATTGAAGGAGACCGGAAATCCGCGGGCGAGGGAACTGTCGTGGATATGGTTGATGCCGTTATATCCACCTTTCCAGACGGGAAGCTTGGCCTCAGTTCGACACCGACTTTGGGGCACGTCGATGCCAAGCGCCACGAGGTCACCGGTATGGAGCACTGGCAACCGTCAACGGAAGTGACCAGTGCGATCTGGAATTACTGGCAACAGGGATCACGACACGAGTGGGCATGGCCTTGTCCGGAATGTCGCGCGTACTTCATCCCAAGGTCCAAGTATCTTCTCCCAATCGAAGGAACCACGGCGAAGATAGCGCGAGATACCGGGCATCTGGGTTGCCCCAATTGCGGAGCGGAGATTTACACAGAATCGAAAGCATGGATGAACGCTCGCGGTGTGATGGTGGCACCGGGACAAAAACCGGATGATTACAAAGATGAGATGGGGTCAGTCGAAGATGGCGGCGAGTTCATCTTGCGCGACTTTTCGGAAACACGAAAACTGAAAGCCGTCAAGATCCCGTTCGGAAATTTCCGACTCACGCACGAAACATCGACGACACATGCCAGCTTTCATGTCTCGGGGCTCGCCAATTTCAGCCCCAAAAAAACATTCGGGTTTTTGGCCAGTAAGCTTGTTGAGGCCAAACAATCGAACGAACCCGAGCGCCTGCAGGGCGTTCACAATACCAATTTCGGCGAGCTCTATCAGATTAAGGGCGACGCGCCCGACTGGGAACACGTCAAAGCCTGCGCCGATCGATACCGCCTTGGTCAAGTTCCTGATCAAGTAACGACGCTCACCGCCGGCGTCGACGTCCAAAAGCGCCGCTTGATTTGGATAGTTCGAGGATGGGCGCCGAAAATGGAACATCAAAGCTGGCTCGTGGATCGCGGCGAGATTTGGGGCGATACAGATGGCCCTGAGGTTTGGGATCGTTTGGCGACGGATATATTGAACGCTGATTTTTCAGGTTTAAAAATTAATGTAATGGCGGTAGATTCCGGATATCGAAAAACGGAAGTCTATGACTTTTGTAAAAAATATGCGTCTGCGGTGCCAATAAAGGGCTGGACAAAGCGAGATATCCCTTTCCAAGCCGCGCCGATCGAGGTTCTGGTCAATGGCCGAAAGAAAAAAACAGGACAGCAGCTTTGGCATCTTGATACTAGTGTCGGAAAATCATGGGTACATGCTCGAATCCGCTGGCCGGAATCGGAGCTTGGACGCTGGTATGTACCGCAAGATATCGATGACGAATATTGCAAGCAGATCGTTGCAGAATCACAGATTATCACGAAGAGCAACCAAACGACCTGGATTCAGACCCGGAAGGATAACCATGCACTGGACTGCGAGGTTTACGCCTATTTTGCCATGCGCATCAAAGGCATAGCGCAAAATCGGCCGCAGATTCCGAAAAAAGAAAAATCAGGTCCGAAAAAAAAGCTATCAAGCGGTTTCGGTTCGGACGAGTGGGTTTTGTGATTTCGGATAAAAATCCGCAATTTTTTCTGAATCATAATGTAATTTAAGAAAACAACGCGCTTGATCTTCGGTTATCGGCGGGCCGATCATGACCAATCGGCGATAATCGTCGCGCCCGAACATCAAAACATATTCCCAGACGCTATATCTTTTCATTATTTCATCAGTTCGATTCCCAACAAACGGCATCGGTCCAATCAGCAGGATAATTCTTTAGATTTTCTTCAACAAAAATCCAAGCGCCGCATTCTTGGCCTTTGGCATTTAAAAATCCAGCTCGCCACAAAATAACATTATTTTTTCCATGCTCGGGTATGTCTGCAATAATTTTAGTTCCGTCTCTCGGGGCCGACTCCATTGACTTCCATTTATTCATTCATTTCAATCCATTCATGACGATAACTGGATCTATGATAATCAAGCCATTGTGAGACAATGGGCACGGCCGTGCCCGGCATCAATTCCAATATCCATCGCAAAACAGGCGCGCATTGATTTTTATCCACCAGCCAAATTCCACTGACGCAAATCCAAACGCAGTCAGCTACATAGTCTGGTGTTTCAATCCGCAATAATCTTTTTTTTGAAGGTGCGACCATGAAATCTAGCTTATATTTCGGTTGACGAATTTCGAAATGGCATCTAGCGGTGCGTCACCATCCCGGCCAATCGGCAAATCATGGTCTAAATGCAATTCTAGCACATTTTGGCAAAAAAAGAACCCCGAGACGTTGGGGAAACGAACTCGGGGTTATATGAGGGACAATGGAAGACATTGCCCGGTCAAAATATCTTATGTTTGTGCATTCGTCAAAATTTTTCGCGCAATCTCCACAAAAATTCTCGAATCTGCCGATTTTCGTCGGCAGTGACCCACAACTGCAAAGGGCGCCGACCTTGGCGCCTTTGCCGCTCATCGTGTTCCCTTTTTCGTTGGGCGCCATCCTTAGCAATTTTTTTATGATCCAATTTCATTGCGCTTGCCCGTTAATTGTGCATATTTTTACAAGTAGTCGTATATCTTCCATTAATTCCTTATCACCATCTGAAAAATGCAACAAAAACCACATTCCATCCAATTCTAAACGCACATCTCTCCAAAATGAATACCAGTTTGCAGTTCCTGGAATTTCTCCATGCGCAACGACCCAAGCAAGATGGATTGCATCACAAATCGTTTCTTGCGTAATCTTCATTGCTCAATCCTCACATCCGATAAGCGGCATTTGCGCTTTTTTCGAGCTTGGCGCGCTGTTCGGTAAGTTTTTTTATTCGACGTTTTCCGGCGGGAGTCAGGATTTTTTCGCCATATTCATGATAATAATACATCGTTTGATGAACTAAACGCTGCTCCAACCAATTTTCATGTAGAGCATCATCAAGATTTTTGATTGTATCTGCAATTGTATTCATTGCTCAATCCTCACAATTTCGCAGTTCCAGTTCTCGATCTCTTGAATATCAATCTCGTCACGGATATCGCCGTTACTCTCGAAAATGTAAGTGACTCTTGCGATACCCTTGACAAGATCAATATTTATCGACGAGGCATAATGACACGCCATCGCAACACCCATGGAAAGATGCTGGCCTTTCCCGCTTATGATTGCTGTCTGTGTCTTCATCTCTTGTCTCTCTGTGTTCGGCGCCATCCCTGGCAGTATATTGCAGATCTAACCCAAAGATCCCATTTTTATATTTGGCCTGTTTATCAAGTCTTTGATTTTCTCAAATGTCTTTTTGCTTTCTTGTATTGTATCAATACCCCGTTCTTTATTAATGATACGAAACTTATACCCGCCTTCATATATAATATCTTTCCCTTTCTCGACATCATATCCAAAAAGTATTGCATAACTTTTGCCAACTATAAGGTCTTTCATCTTTTGTCTCTCTGCGTTACGCGGCGTTATACGCCTTCCTTGGCGCACCAATTGAATTAAACCCGACCAAATGTCCAAACGAACCCCGCACCCTGCGCGCGAATTCGAAGCTCGAACACTCCATCTTCACTGCGCCGAATGTGCTGCCCACCCATCTTTGTGGACCATTGGAATCCAGACCACATAGGCTCTTTGATTCCCATCTGCAACAAACTCTGGCGGGTATCGGCGGCGGTTGGGCAGTAATGATTCATTTCGTTTGTTTCTGTGTTTCGCTTCAGTGTCTATAATTATAGCACCGTTACCTGTAACGTCAAGATATTTTTTGTGACGAAAATCACTTTTTTTGGGTTGACGTGTGCAAATTTTGCACTATAATCAAATTACACCATCACAAAACCGGGTCAAAGATATGATTGCTGAAAACAAAGATTTTATGACCATGAACCGCGAGACTTGGCCTAATATACCTTATATGCTGGAAAAAAAATCAGACAATCTTGAGCGCCAAAAATTCAAGCGGCGTCGCTTGCTGCAACGTGGAATTCGATTCCTTCGCGCAACCGGAACCTGCGAGCTTGAGATGAAAATCATTCGCAATATGTTGGAACGATGATTATCTGCGCCAAGGACGGCACTTCGAGGAACAATCGATGCAAATAAAAAAACCGACCCAAGACGAAATCATCCGCGCCGAAGATCAAGGGTTGCACGCCTTTTTCTCGGCGTCCGCATCCATGAATCCCTATCCGATCGGCAGTTATTTGGCCGCAAAGTGGCTGGAGGGTTACTCCATCGCCGCGCAAAATCAAACCGCTGCGGTCGCACGCATCAAAAAAAGGAGGCATCAATCATGACAATCGCTGAGATTGTTTCCGCGGTATTCTCAGATGATGCGAATATGTGGGTAAATGCCAAAGGATGGCATTTGCAGGACATTGCCATCATGCTCGGTGGCAATGAAGAACAATTAGATAACGCAGTTCTGGTTATCTTTCCCGATGATTCCGCCATCATTTGCGGTGACGGAAAATGGCATATTGAGAGGGAATACGATGTTTCATGAATTTGAATTCGACTTCGAGGCCCGCGCCGTAAGTATCGATGAGGGACCTTTTTTATCAATCCCGAGAAATTGGGACGACAAAGACTATCGATATGTGCGAGGTGGGGAAGCATTCAAAGAAGCCTGCGAATGCTTTTGGCTTCATGAAAGCGGCGAGCTGTCGTTTTCTTTGGCATGAGCGCCATCCTTTTCACTTTGCTTGCGGCGACGTGGCCGCAGGCTTTCAACTTTAGCCTGCTTCTTGCAGCCGGCTTCCTTTCTCATCGTCTGGCGCAAGCCATTGCCAGATCTGCATCCGGAAAATCAGAAGATTGATGAAAAACGCCCGCACCGCTGGCATTGACAAAGACTCAATTCGGTGCGGGCACTTATCTTTTCTATGTTGCTTTCTTTTTGGCCTACCAACCTTCCCTATACTGCAAATTGGCGCCGGCTTTTACCGGCCCGGCCCACGTTTGTCTCCCGCCTTTTGTTGGCGCTAAGCTGTTTTTTTAGAGCCACATCACAAATTATAGCCCATCGGCAAACAGCATGTGCACGGGAAAATCGCGCCCCGAACAATCCATCCTTTCGAAGATCACCTCGAGAAACCGAATCGCGGCGAGGTCGTGCACCTCATCCCCGCTGAATCGAAACACGCGCCATCCAAGCGCCGCAGCTTCCCGGTACTTTCGCATGTCCTCCATGTAGCCCCGCGGGTCGATGTGCCGGCCGCCCTTCTCGCCTTTGCGGCCCGGTCCCATCCACAAACCGCCCTCGATCTCGACAAGAATGCGATGCTCCGGCCATGCAAAATCAGCACGCCAGTCCCCGAGGCCCAGGACACCCGCCTGCGCCAGCCGCTCACGAAATCCCGGTTCACCCTTGCGCGTCTTATTTCCCTTGCTCCAGCCGATTTCCTTAGCCGCAAACGGATAATTCCGTTTGGGCTCCGGCAGTCCATCCAAGCGGATCTGTTGCAACAGGGCCAGCTCGTGCTTATCCCGATCCGCCGCAGCCTGCGCCGCGCGCAGCTTGGCCGCCGCCGAGGTCTTGTCGCGGCGCTCGCCATCGAGGCGTGCCATTGTCTTCTGTAATTTGGCGTGCGCTTTCGCGTGGCTTTTCAATCTAAGCACAATGATCCCGATTCACGTCGGCAGATGATCATAACTATATACTTGGCCTATTTTTGCTGTAGCTATGTGATCCAGCGTTTTATCCCTATTCGCTTTTATTTTTGCCGGATTAGCCGTTCTCATATATCCGGCATCCTTTACAGCAAGTGCTGCTGCGTAACGCGCTTTCCCGCGACTCTCTGCCCATACTACACCAAATATGCCCTCAAATTCCACGCGATAGGGTTCTGCCTCATTCACTTGTATGGCCTCCAATGCCAATGTGGGCATTCCCTCGTCGCGCCAGGCCCACTCGCGCATCCGCGAATCAAAGCCATCATTCCTTCATTGGAACCACCTTCCTCGCCACCCATGCATCCCCAACAAAATGCATCGATGGCATTTTTGCGCGTGTTGCTCTCCCTCCAACGCTGTATTGGATTTCTAGGAGCTTTCCGTTCAAAGTCCGGATTCTCTTCGCGCCATTTAGCCAATGCATCAGTCATCATTCCGATCCCAACACCTTATACATACCCATTGTCCCGCTTCTTCCGGTACCGGCATTTCTTGACCGAATTCTTTCCCGCACCAATCGCATTTTTCCGGCATGCCTCCGCGCAGATTGATCAGCAACTGCATCACAGATAAAGCTTCTTTTTGCTTATTATCCATCAATCCAAGAAGCTGCTGCGCTTCATCAGTTGACAGCACCGGCCGATCAATTTCTTTACGATATTTATCTGATTTATCCCTTATATTCCGAGCTCCAGATAATACTGCGCCCGCGCCATCACATCCGCGCCATAATCATTGCCCGTGGAGCCTACGTCCATGCGCTCAATTGTTTTCACCCGACCAGGGCCGGCGTTGTACGCCACTGTAGCGCCTTTCAACAGATATTTGTCTTCCCAATCCGGATGATCCCGCTCCACGCGGCCAAGATAATCCAAGAAGATCCCGCCGGCTTGGAGCGCATGGGCATAGCTGTAAGGGTCGGGCCTTCCTTGCTGCTGATGGAAGCGTTTATCCACTTGCATTGCGCCGAATGCCCATCCGCGATCCCCTTCGCCGTTTGAATCCAGCGCGTGCCCATGGTGGCTTTCTCTGCAGCTTATGGAATAAAGCACTTGGCGCGGCAGACCGAGTTCTTCTGCCACTCTGTCAAGTGTATCGAACCAGCCCACCGGTCGCCGGCCGAGGTTGATATCCACGACGCGCCAACTCGCCGCAACCCCGCCGGACATATTCACCTGATGTCGTGCCGTCTGATCACTCATCCCCCAGGCCCCGGTCGGCTTGTCCGTTTCAAGATCCACGAGTGCCCGGTCCCATCGCCCGACGGAAACCGGGGGTTGCGGCGTTGGTGCTGGCGCGCCTTGTTCGACCTCCAGAGCCTTTTGCAGAACAGCGATCGCCTCCCGAATATAGTCGTCTTTGGTCACCCTTCTTCCTCCTCGTCAGTCGCGATCAAAAGACCATGGTGCTCCAAGCACGCCTTGAGATAGCGGTTGTCCTTCTCCAAATCGTCGATCGCAGCCTCCAGCGCCGTAAGCCTGACATCGTTCATTTGCTGTGTGGCATCCGGCATCATCGGTCGTTTCCTCTCAGTCACTTTTGCGCCTCCCGACTTCGATTGCGCTCCACAACGATTCGCCCTACCTCAAACCGCAACCCAGGAATATCATCATTTATCTGTTCTTGCACCTCATTAAGCATTTGCGTATAGCACCAACAAAAACAATCAACTTTGCTTTCCACCAAGTCGCGTATTGCCAAACAATAAACACACGTCTTGTATGTCTCCGGATGCCTGATATCCCAAATTCCGCGCACTCGCTCGTATCGCTCTCCCGGTTTTATCTTCCCTCCGCATTCCGTGCATTTGTGCTCTTTCCTCGCAATCGGTCGAGTCTCCCAAACCGCTTGCGGCAGATCATAATCACAATAACAAGCATTCATCACATTTCCTAATTGGTTTTTTTCGGCTTATGATCAACCGTGTATTTATTCATTACATCCTTGCACAAAAAACCCCTTGGAGGGACCCCGACCGACGACCGGCCGCAAAGCACTGAGTTACTATGCTTCCGGAATCGAGACCCCTCCAAGGGGTTTTACTCAGTGTCATGTTACTTTCTCCGCGTCGGTACAGATCAAGTATTTTTGAGGCTAGGACAAGTTTTCCAGATTGTCAAGACCCTCGAAGCGATCCCTTCGCCGCGGCGATCGCCCGAACTGCTGTGTCGATGTTCGAAGATCGGGAGCGCAGGTCCTGCAGAATTTTCCGGGTGGCGACCAGCGCTTGATGTTGCCGCAAGGATCCTCGATCAATGGCGGAAATCTGCCGAACTTGGTTTTCCTGCAAAATTTCGAAAATATCCGCTGGCGTCGGGAAGAATCGAGATTTCCGAACGTGCTGATCCAGGGCCGCGTTGATGGCTTGCCAGGGATAACCCTCGAAAATTTTCCACCAGGTCCGCAAGGCGATGTCGGAAATTTCCCGTTGGTAGATGGAAAAAACCTCGACCATCTTTTTTTTGAAATTTTGCGTATCTTGCGGTTTCACGAATTTATCCTCCGAAAATCACCCTCAATAACGTTTTTTTCAGCTTCGCGGTTTTTTACCCACGTCTCAAAACTTTCATCATCTCCCAAAATATCGACTTTGTTGATCTCGCCGAGGTACTGCTCAGCGTTGATTTTTGCGCAGAGCGTTGCCGGCCTGAGAAATTTTCGCCACTTGGGGCTGGGTCCCCACTCTGAAATTTTGAGATCCACAATTCGCAGCATGTTTTGCAGCCCATGTTCGCGGATGCGTTCGGCCACGAGCTTCGCGTTGGCGGTACGTTGTCCGTCGCGATTTCTGAGCGGGAAATTTTTCCCGGTCTTCGCGTTGAGATAATCCAACCAGATTTTTGCTTGCATCCAAGGCAATATTTTTTTGCCGTTTTTTGATTTTTTCTGAAAATTATCAGATTTCGTAATTTTCGGCTCGAATTTTTCGGATTTTAAGGGGGAAAGGGGGACTATAGGGGGAATAGGGGGATTCTTTTTGTTTTCCTCCGAAGAATATCCTTTAGCTGAGATGGTGTTAGCGGGGGGGGTGTCGCTAGCGGTAGGGGTGTCGCTAGCGGTAGGGGTGTCAAAATTTATAAGTTGTTGTTTTTTCTCATGTGTCTTTGGGGGGGGTGTCGCTAGCGGTAGGGGAGGGGTGTCGCTAGCGGTAGGGGTACCCCTGTCGCTAGCGGTAGGGGTCAAAATTATAAAATATCGATTTATTTTTTCTCCGCCCTTCGTTTTTTCGATTTTTAGATAATTTTCTCGGCGTAAATTTTCGAGGGATCGTCGAACGGCGGACGAAGACAAGCAAGATGCCGCGGCTATCTGATTTATCGAAAGCTCGCAAAAATCAACCTCAGAGATATTTTTCGCGAAAACCGCAGCGATCCGAGCGGCTGAGCACGTTATTTTCGCATTTCCGGCAATTTCCGAAAGCCACGATAATTTTTTTTCGATGTCCATTCATGCGACCTCCTTGCGCTTCGGCACCACGGTATGCTTGTTAATATAATTTTCCAGATCTCCCCGCGTGTAGCGAATCGTTCCGGCACCGAGTCTCACGTAGGTCGGTCCTACGCCTCTGCTTCTGTACGTGCGCAACGTCACCGGCGAAACACCTAAAAATTCCGCAGCTTTTTTCTCTGTCATCAACATATCAATCTCCGATTGTGCCAACCTATCGCCGAAACTATCTTAATTTTCAGGTGGCGTCAAATGCCCATCAAATGACGAATCATCTTCAATCTGAAGATAACCTAAATCTCTTAGTGCTAGAATTATATCCTCAACAACAATCAAAGGCGCAGCTGTTGTTTTAAGATGCCTCCTAACTTCCATCATGGCTTCTGCGCCAATTACCCATCCATTTATGCGATCTTGTCCGCTTGCTTTTGAAAACTTTCTGGGTAATTTCATCATTCTATCCTATGTTATTTATCATATAACGCAATAATTTTTATATCATTTTGCAACGGTTTTTTTCTAACAAATAAACATTGCGTATTACTGCGCGCAAGTATTCGATCCACATTCATCTCAACAGCACGATAAGAAAATTCATATAAAATCATGTATTCTTCTCGCGAAAACCAACGACGTAGTGTTTTTATATCCAAACATCCATTACCCATATGCATGTTGCGCGGAAATGATTTGATTTTAAATTCCTCATACCACGGTATTAAATTTTTATGATCTGCTCTTTCTATTA
>JAAUXY010001798.1_pt1 | contig 39865 bp, 39 predicted proteins | sample 7278121 | NCBI WGS metagenome assembly JAAUXY01 (sample SAMN14350117, study PRJNA611818) | marine sediment metagenome | isolation source: surface marine sediment (1.8m) | place: French Polynesia: Moorea | collected 2018-08
ACCTGGTGCTCTCCCAGCTCGAGGAGCACAGCCCTTTCGGCGGGGTGGTGCCCGAGATCGCCGCGCGCAGCCATCTGGAGCACCTGGACGGCCTGATCGCCCGGGCCCTGGTCGAGGCCGACCTGGGCTTCGCGGACCTGGACGGCGTCGCGGCCACCGCCGGACCCGGGCTGATCGGCGGGGTCTTCGTCGGCGTGATGACCGCCAAGGCCATCGCCGCCGCCCGCAGGCTGCCTTTCCTGGCGATCAACCACCTGGAGGGCCACGCCCTCAGCGCCCGCCTGACCGAAGAGCTGGACTTTCCCTATCTGCTGCTGCTGGTCTCGGGCGGGCACTGCCAGCTTCTCGCGGTCGAGGGGGTCGGGGCCTACCGCCGCCTGGGCACCACGGTCGACGACGCTGCCGGCGAGGCCTTCGACAAGACCGCCAAGCTCCTCGGCCTGGGCTATCCCGGCGGCCCGGCGGTCGAGCGCGCCGCCGCCGAGGGCGAGACCGGACACTTCGAGCTGCCGCGGCCGATGAAGGGGCGCGACAGCCTGGACTTCTCCTTCTCGGGCCTGAAGACCGCCGTGCGCCACGTCGTCGCCGCCATGGAACCGCGCCCGGGGGGAAACTCGCCGGCGGTCAGGAACCTGGCAGCCGACTTCCAGGCCGCCGTGGGCGACGTGCTGGCCGACCGCTGCCGACGCGCCCTGGCGCGCTTCGCAGCCGACTACGGGCAGCCCAGCCCGCTGGTTGTGGCCGGCGGCGTCGCGGCCAACCACTACCTGCGCGCGCGCCTCAGCGCGGTCGCCGCCGAGGCCGGGGCCGCGCTGCTGGCGCCGCCGCCCTGGCTCTGCACCGACAACGCCGCCATGATCGCCTGGGCCGGGGTCGAGCGCCTGCGATTGGGCCTCGGCGATCCCTTGGATTTCGCCCCGCGGCCGCGCTGGCCGCTCGAGCAACTGCGCCGCCCGCCGCCAGGCACCACGGCGGCCGACACCGGAGGCACCATGCCATGAGCGAGACCAACGCGGGCCCGCAGGCTCGAGTCAGGGGCGTCTTCGCGACCCCGGTCGCCACCCTGATGCTGGCCGACGCGGCGGCGCTCAACGAGGCCCTCAAGGCGACCATCCTGGCCCGCGAGGAAAGCCACCCCTCGACCAAGCACTCCAACCGCGGCGGCTGGCAGTCGACCTGGGACTTCCCCGAGTGGGGCGGTCCCGCCGCGCAGCGGGTCCTGGACGCCGCCCGCCGCCTCGCCGACCAGCTGACCTGCAACCGCCAGGGCCAGCGCCAGCAGGTGAGCTGGAAGATGAACGCCTGGGCCAACGTCAACCGGGACGGTCACGGCAACGAGTTCCACACCCACCCCGGCGCCTTCTGGTCCGGCAGCTACTACGTCGACGACGCCGGCATCGGCGCCGACCCGGCCCTGGGCGGCCAGTTCGAGATCCAGGATCCGCGCGGCGTGGCGCCGGCGATGTACGCCCCGGGCCTGGCCTTCGCGGTGCCGGGCGGGCAGTCCTGCGGCGCGTCCGAGATCGTGACGCCGCGCAGCGGCATGATCCTGATGTTCCCGAGCTGGCTGTCCCACGCCGTGCGGCCCTATTCGGGCGGCGGCACCCGGATCTCCATCGCCTTCAACTTCAGCATCTAGGGGCAGGGCTTTGGCCGGGGCGGGAGCCATCCAGCGGGTCGCGGTCCTCGGCGCCGGGGCCTGGGGCACGGCGCTGGCGGCGGCGCTGCAGCGCGCCGGGCGCGAGGTCCTGCTCTGGTCCCGGCGCGCCGAGCTGGCGGAGGAGATCAACCGGCGCCACGCGAACCCCGACTACCTGCCCAACGTGAGCCTGGATGCCGCGATCCGGGCCAGTGGCGACCTGGCCGAGGCCGCCGAGCGCGACGCCCTGCTGCTGGTCACCCCGGCGCAGCACCTGCGCAGGCTCTGCCGGGACCTGGCCGGCAAGCTGAAGCCGGGGCGGCCCCTGGTGATCTGTTCCAAGGGGATCGAGCAGGGCAGCCTCGCCCTGATGACCGAGGCCGCCGCCGAGGCCCTGCCGGGCCAGCCCCTGGCGGTGCTCTCGGGCCCCAATTTCGCCAAGGAGGTCGCCGCCGGCCTGCCGGCCGCGACCACCCTGGCGGCCAGCGACGAGGCCCTGGCCCGGGCCCTGGTCGAAGCGCTGGGCAGTCGCAGCTTCCGACCCTACGTCTCCGACGACCCGGTCGGCGCCCAGGTCGGCGGCGCGGTCAAGAACGTCATCGCTATCGCCTGCGGCATCGTCACCGGCCGCCGGCTCGGCGACAACGCCCGGGCGGCCCTGATCACCCGCGGCCTGGCCGAGGTCGTGCGTCTGGGGGTCGCCCTGGGCGCCCGGCCCGAGACCCTGATGGGCCTCTCGGGCCTGGGCGACCTGACCCTGACCTGCAGCGCCATGCAGTCGCGCAACTACTCCCTGGGCGTCGCCCTGGGCCACGGCGAGCGGATCGACGCGGTCCTCGGCGCCCGGCGTTCGGTCGCCGAGGGCGTGTTCTCCGCCGCTGCGGTCGCGGCTCTGGCCGAGCGCCAGGGCGTCGAGATGCCGATCTGCGCGGCCGTCGACCGGGTGGTCAACGCCGGCGCCGACCTCGACGAGACCATCGCCGGCCTGCTGAACCGGCCCTTCACCAGCGAGCACGCCAGGCCTTAGCGTTCAGGAGCGGAATCACCGCCGCCCGCTGGCGAGGCGGCGCGATTCCGGGTGCGCGCGCAGACGGGCCATGGCCCAGACCCCGAGGAAGGGGCCGATGGCGAGCGGCGCGAAGGCGTAGCGCCAGCCCAGCCAGTCGACCAGGTGGGGCATGAGGTGGATGGTGATCAGGGTCAGAAGGAAGCCGAGGCTGGTCTGCACCGTCAGCATGGTACCGACCAGGTGGCGCTCGGAAAGCTCCGCGATCGAGGAGGAGAACTGGGCCGAGTCCGCCGCGATGGAGACGCCCCAGACCAGGCAGAGCAGGATCAGCAGCCAGGGCGCCGCGCCGAAGAGGAAGCCGACCGCCAGCGCGCAGCTGCCGCTGACCGCCATGGCCAGCATGGTGAGCGTGGTCCGGCCCCAGCGGTCGGCGAAGAAGCCGGCACCCAGACAGCCCAGGCCGCCGGCGGCGATGGTTGCGAAGGTGACCAGCTTGGCCCAGAGCGGGGCCTGATCGGGCGCCAGGCTGAGCGCGAAGCTGGCCTGCAGGAAGGCGCCGATCCAGGCCCACATCGCGTAGAGCTCCCACATGTGGCCGAGATAGCCGAAGTTGGCGAGGCGCAGCGGCAGGTGGCGCCAGGCGGTGAGGGCGAACCTGGCCTCGAAGCGGGCCGCCGCCTGCAGGCGCGGGCCGAGGCCGACCAGGTTGATGAAGAGTGCGGACAGCAGCCCGGCAACCGAAGCCGTCGCGATGGTGAAGCGCCAGTCGACCCCGCCGAGGGCGTTGAAAAGATGTGGCGAGGCTGTGCCCAGGACGATGGCGCCGACCAGAAAGCCGACCAGCAGCCCCATGTCGTCGACCGCCCAGGAGGCGGCGACCTTCATGCCGACCGGATAGATCCCGGCCATGCAGGCCCCGGTCACCAGGCGCAGCAGGACGATGCCGGCCTGGCCACCGGCGGTGCCGGGATCGGCGAGCAGGATCCCGGCGTTGGCCAGGCTGGCGACCAGGGCCGAGGCCATGATGAAGCGACGCGGGTCGAGCCGGTCGGCCAGGCCGAGCACGGCGCTGGCCAGGGAGCCGGCGACGAAGCCGAGGGCCACCGCCGAGGTGAAAAGCGACTGAGTGAAGGCCGAGAGCTCATGCTCTGCTTGCAGGGCGGGGATCACCGCGGTCGCGGAGAACCACAGGGCCATGGCGGCGATCTGGCAGAGCGCCAGCAGGGCCAGAGAGGGCCACTTGCGTCCCGCGATCGAAGTCCCCAACCCCACGTCGCCTGTTCCCCCTGCCTCCGGCCCGCGGCCCTTTTCCCCTTGCCCGTTCCCCGCTATCACTTGGGCCGCCGCGGGCGCAGAAGGGTCCGCGCCGAGACGCAGCAAGCGGGGAGGAGGAGCATGGCCTACTGGCTGGTCAAGTCGGAGCCCGGCACCTGGTCCTGGGACGACCAGGTCCGCGACGGCACGGCCGAATGGGACGGCGTGCGCAACTACCAGGCGTCCAACAACCTGAAGGCCATGAAGATCGGCGACCGGGCCTTCTTCTATCACTCGGTCAACGAGAAGCAAGTCGTCGGCATCGTTGAGGTGGTGAAGGAGTACTACCCCGACCCGAGCGACGAGTCCGGACGCTTCGGCATGGTCGATGTCAAGGCGGTCAGGCCCTTCGCAAAGCCGGTGACCCTGGCCCAGATCAAGGCCGAGCCGCGGCTCGAGGGCATCGCCCTGGTGCGCCAGTCGCGGCTCTCGGTCATGCCGATCGAGGAAGCGCACTGGCGGCTGATCTGCGCCCTGGGCGAGACCGAGGGGTGAGCGCCGGGGACGGCTATCTCTGCCGCCTGGAGGACATCGAGGACGGCGAGGGCAGGGGCTTCGTCTTCGGCGAGGGCTTGGCGCGCCGCGAGATCTTCGTGGTGCGCGAGGCCGAGGCGGTCTACGGCTACGCCAACGCCTGCCCCCATGCCGGCACGCCCCTGGACTGGGAGCCCGATCGCTTCATGAACGCCGACGGCAGCTACCTCATGTGCCACACCCACGGCGCCCTGTTCCGGATCGAGGACGGCTACTGCATCGCCGGCCCCTGCGCCGGGGCGAGCCTGACGACGGTCGCGCTCCAGGTCGCCGAGGACGGCGGGATTTACCTCGACCTGACGGCCGAGGGGCCCAGCGACGGCTGAGCCCCGAAATCTGCCGGTGCCGGGACTTCGGAGGTTCACCCCCTCCCAACCCGCGCGCAGCGCCGCGCGTACGCGCCCCATCGAGGGGGAGGGGTTATGTGCGCGCCGGCCGGCGCAAACTAGGGGGCAGAGATCGCGCCGCAGCGCCCGGCGGCGGCGCCCCTTGTCTTTTGTCGCGTCTTGCCGAGAATAGGCTTGCAGAATTGACCTATGACAAAGGGAGAGCGGCGGCCGGATGCTAGCTTCCGGCGGCAAAGCGATCCTCAGCAGGGAGGCCAAGAAGCATGACGGAGCATCACGTCTTTCCCGTTCCCGAGTCCTGGGCGGAGCGGGCCTGGGCCGACGAGGCGACCTACTTCAAGATGTACGAGCAGTCGATCGCCGACCCGGAGGCCTTCTGGGGCGAGCACGGCAAGCGCATCGACTGGTTCAAGCCCTTCACCCAGGTCAAGGACGTGTCCTACGGTCCGGGCGACGTCCACATCAAGTGGTTCCACGACGGCACCCTGAACGCCTCCTACAACTGCCTGGACCGGCACCTGGAGACGCGCGGCGACCAGACCGCGATCATCTGGGAGGGCGACGACCCCAAGGACGACAAGAAGATCACCTACCGGGAGCTGCACGAGGCGGTCTGCCGCCTGGCAAACGGCCTGAAGGAGATCGGGGTCCAGAAGGGCGACCGGGTCACGATCTACATGCCGATGATCCCCGAGGCCGCGGTGGCGATGCTGGCCTGCACCCGGGTCGGCGCGATCCATTCGGTCGTCTTCGGCGGCTTCTCGCCGGACTCCCTCGCCGGGCGCATCCAGGACTGCGATTCCAACGTCGTGATCACCGCCGACGAGGGCCTGCGCGGCGGCCGCAAGGTGCCCCTGAAGAAGAATGCCGACCTGGCGCTGGCCTCCTGCCCCTCGGTGAAGAAGTGCGTCGTGGTCAAGCGCACCGGCGGCAAGGTCGACTGGGACGACGGCCGCGACGTCTGGTACCACGAGCTGACCGAGGCCGCCTCGCCCGACTGCCCGCCGGCGGAGATGAACGCCGAGGATCCGCTGTTCATCCTCTACACCTCGGGCTCGACCGGAAAGCCGAAGGGCGTGCTGCACACCACCGGCGGCTACATGGTCTACACGGCGATGACCCACCAGTACGTCTTCGACTACCACGACGGCGACATCTACTGGTGCACGGCGGACGTCGGCTGGGTCACCGGGCACAGCTACATCGTCTACGGTCCGCTGGCCAACGGCGCGATCACCCTGATGTTCGAGGGCGTGCCCAACTATCCCGACGCCTCGCGCTTCTGGCAGGTCTGCGACAAGCACAAGGTCAACAGCTTCTACACCGCGCCGACCGCGATCCGCGCCCTGATGCGCGAGGGCGAGGGGCCGGTCAAGGCGACCGACCGCGGCAGCCTGCGCCTGCTGGGCACGGTCGGCGAGCCGATCAACCCCGAGGCCTGGATGTGGTACCACGAGCTGGTCGGCGACCAGCGCTGTCCCATCGTGGACACCTGGTGGCAGACCGAGACCGGCGGGATCCTGATCACGCCGCTGCCCGGCGCGACGCCGCTCAAGCCCGGCTCCGCGACCCGGCCCTTCTTCGGCGTGCAGCCGGAGATCGTCGACGCCGACGGCAAGGTCCTGCAGGGCGCGACCGAAGGCAACCTCTGCATCGCCGATTCCTGGCCGGGCCAGATGCGCACGGTCTACGGCGACCACGAGCGCTTCGTGCAGACCTACTTCTCGACCTATGCCGGCAAGTACTTCACCGGCGATGGCTGCCGCCGCGACGAGGACGGCTACTACTGGATCACCGGCCGGGTCGACGACGTGATCAACGTCTCCGGCCACCGCATGGGCACCGCCGAGGTCGAGAGCGCCCTGGTCGCCCATCACCAGGTGGCCGAGGCGGCCGTGGTCGGCTATCCCCACGACATCAAGGGCCAGGGCATCTACGCCTACGTGACCCTGAACGCCGGAGAGGAGCCTTCGGAGGAGCTGCGCAAGGAGCTGGTCCAGTGGGTCCGCAAGGAGATCGGCCCGATCGCCTCGCCGGACCTGATCCAGTGGGCGCCGGGCCTGCCCAAGACCCGCTCCGGCAAGATCATGCGCCGGATCCTGCGCAAGATCGCCGAGAACGACTATGGCAACCTGGGCGACACCTCGACCCTGGCCGATCCCAGCGTGGTGACCGACCTGGTCGACAACCGGATGAACCGCTAGATCCGGGGGCTTCAGCCGACCGCTTGGCGAGGGCGCGCCTGCCGCGCGTCCTCCGCCTCGTGGGGCAGGTTCCGCGCCAGCACGGCCATGATCCGGTCGAGGTCGCGCCGGCATTGCCGGCCCTGAAGCGGCGCATCGATCCGATCGAAGACCTCCAAAGCGGCCCGCAGGTCCTCGCCGGCACGGCGCAGGGTCGACTCGCTCTCGACCAGGGCGCCGAGGCTCATCGCCCGCGTGGACAAGGCGACGGCCCAGTCGAAGGGATGGCTCTCCCGGGTCAGGATGCTCAGCGCCGAATCGCTGGCCGAGTAGGCCTCGGTCAGCAGTTCGGGCTTTTTCGTGCAAACGCAGAGCGCGAGGAGCGCGCGGGACAGCTCGTCCTGCACGACCGCCCAGTCGTAAGCGTTCCTGGAGGTCCGCAGCGGGACCGCGGCGCGCAAGCTGGCCACCGCCTCGCGCAGCGTCTCCGGGCCGCCGCTCCGTTCGCCCAAGCAGCGCAGCGCCCGGCCCAGGGAGCCGTGCAGCTGTAGCCGAAATTCGATCGACACCTGCCGGTCCAAGCCGTGGTCCTGGGCCTCGGCAAGGATCCGCAGGCCTTCGCGCGCCAGCTTTGCGGCGTCCTCGAGCCGCGCGCTGCCGATCTCGCGCGCGCCCAAGAAGGCGAGGGCCTGGGACAGGTCGATGCGCAGGCGGATCCCGGCCGCCGACGGGTCGCTCTCCGCTTCGGCCGCCAGCACCGCCTCGCCGACCGCGACCGCTTCTGCGAGCGCCGCGGGACCGGCCTGGAGACGCCCGAGCCGGGTCAAGACGGCACAGAGCAGGGTCTGGGCATCGCGCCGTTCCGGGGCGTTCGCAACGCCGGCGTCGCCGGTGGCGCGCAGGACCGTTTCGGCCTCTTCGAGGGACGCCCGGCCGATCTCGCTCCGGCTCAGTTGCAGGAGCGTGGCGGCCAGCTCCGTCTGGGTCCGTGCCCATTTCGCGTCCCGGCCGGCCGCGCGCAGGGCCGGCAGCGCCTGCCGGAAGGCCTCGGCCGCCTGGCCCAGGGCGTCATTGTCGCTGTCGCGGGCAGCGAGCTCGCCGAGCGCCCGGCCGAGCGAGGTCTGCGTGCGCGCCCGCGCCAAGGGCCGCCCGCCGCCGCGAAGCCGCGACAGACGCCGCCGCTTGGCGTCGATGAAGGCTTGGAGGGCGGCGTCGCTGCCCCAGCGCCCGAGATGGAGGCCGTAGGCGGGACCGAGGCGCCTGACCAGACGAACCAGCAGGAAGAGCCCGAGCGCGCAGGCGCCGAGGACCAGAAGGGACTTGGACATGGCGGCGAGCAGGCCGGTCGCCGTAAGCTCCTCGACCCGCCAGATCCAGTGAGAAACGATGGCGATCAACACCAAAAGAAGGGCGCCGCCGGGAAGCGAATAGCGCGAGAAGGCTTTCTTCGTTGAAGGCCCTATCATCTCCGAATCTCTTATGTTCGCTGGCGCTGCCGGACGCGGGGACCGCGAAGGCGGGCCGCTCGGCGGCACAGCGAATCGATTCAATCCGGCTATGGTTAAGAAAGCTCTTAGACGCCCTGCCGGGGTTTGAAAAGGCCGACAAGTCCCCACTTGGGCTGTGGACTTCCGAAGCGCTTTCGGCTAGAACCTGCAGCCCGGCGCCGGGATGGCGCCGGCGTTCCCTTGCGGAACGATGCGAAAGGAAGCGAGGCCCCATGCGGGATCGACCACGCAATGCGAAGAGACCGTGGTTGGCTTCCGAGCCGCTTAGCCGACGCTAGCCTGTCCTAGCGCCCCGGCCGGCGGCCGGGCGCCAAGCCACACAAGCGAAACCAAGACCGCCGGACCCCAAGGGCGATGAGCCCGAGGTGTCCTTGGCGTTGCCCCGACGCCTTGTCCTCGAGGCTTGGGAGTCTGACGCCGCGGCAGGACGACGGGCAAGACGATGAACAACAGGAACATCCTCAACACCTGGGACCTCGATCGCTTTCTGAGCTGGATCGACGTGCCCGAGGACGAGAAGCCCATCCGGCAGTGGCTGGATCGCGTGGCGCGGCGCTGGATCCTGAAGGAGTTCCATGCCGTGGGGCGGGTCCTGAGAATCGCGAGCCGGTCTTCCGACGACCAGGGCCAGTTCGCCATCGCCTGGCGCAACGGCGCCGACTCCCGGGGCGTCAACCCCCGGCAGGGCCCGGTTCCGCAGTGGCTGGAGGCGGCCCTGCCGCAGGGCGTCTATTGGCTGGACCTGGGCGGGCCGAGCGCGCGTCGGCTGGAGTCGGAACTCCACGCGATCGCGCTCTACTTCTTCAGCCTTAAGGGCAGCGCCCAGTACACGCGCCTCGACCGCATCGCCTTTCCCGATGCCGCTGCGGCCGCGCACCGCTTCCGCGCGCTCGTCGCCGGACGCGAGGGGCCGGCGCTGGACAACACCCTGCTGGACTTCGACGACGGCTATCGCTTCGCCTTGCTGAGCAGCGAGAAGGATCTGGCCATCGAGGGCAATCGCATGCGTCACTGCGTCGGCGACTACGGCTACGAGGTGGATCACGGCAGCGACATCGTCTCGCTGCGGGACCGCCGGAACCGGCCCCACGTGACCCTGGAGATCCTCGGCAGCCGCCAGGTGGTCCAGATCAAGGGCAAGGCGAACGGTCCGGTCGCGCCCCGCTACGGCAAGTATGTCGCGGCCTTCATCCGGGAAATGGGCCTGGACATCGTCGGAGACCGCGAGAACGCCGGCATCACCTTCCGTCCCCTGGACCTCTCGAACCCGCAGGGCTGGCCGGCGGAGCGGGGGCTGCACGACCTGATCCGGAGGGAGATCGACGGCAGGATCTGCATCGACGACAACCCCTGCCTGGCGAGCTTCTACAGCGACGCCAGGTCGGGCCTGCGAAGGATGTCGGACGACACCTGGCACTGGTTCGTCGCGCTGTTTCAGGACCGGCATGGCCGCTTCCTCCGACTCGACCGCTGCCGGACCTACCAGGTCGGCGGCCAGCGCTTCGGGGTGTTCGCGGTCCGCTTCCCCGAGCGTCTCTTCGAGGTCCTTCGAGAGGCGGGCGGCAGCCGCGGCCTGGCTCTGCGGCGCCGGCTCGTCGATGAGCTGGAAGGCGCGCTCTTCGCCTTCTGCCGTCGGGACGACAGCGGCCTGGTCTCGCGCTGGTCCTTCACGGCCCCGCTGGCGCTGGACCTGCGCGGGCTGCGCCACGAGCACCAGCAGCGGGTCGGCCGCCGCCTGGCCGCGGCCCGGCAGGAGATGCGTCGGCGCGCCTTCGCGACCCAGGCGCCCTACGCGGCGCTCGCCCGCTGGGAGGACGATCGCCGGGCCTTCACCCGGATGCTGCAGGCGGAGTCGGAGGCCTATCTCTAGACGCCGTCACGCCTCCAGGACCGCGGCCAGCCGTTCGACACCGGCCTCGATCTCTCTTTCGGTCAGGGCGGCGTAGCCGAGCAGCAGGCCCTGCCGGGCGGGCGGGCCGAGGTAGAAGCTGGAGAGCGCGAAGGCGGTGATCCCGGCCGCGGCGGCGCGGCTTTCGATCTCGGCGTCGCTGCGGCGCGCAGCCAGCTCCGGGGCCAGGCCGGCGACCAGGTGCATGCCGGCCGGGTCCGGGTCGACCGCCAGCAGCCCGTCCAGGCGCCGGCGGATCGCCGCGACCAGCGCCGCCTGGCGCGCGGCATAGAGGCCGCGCATGCGCCGGACGTGGGCGGCGAAATGGCCCTCCTCGATGAAGGCGGCGAGGGCTGGCTGGGCGGTGCTCGAAGGATGGTCGTCGACCGCGCCGCGAACGCGCAGGAAGGCCTCGACCAGGCCGGGCGGCACCACAAGGTAGCCGAGGCGCAGCGAGGGGAAGAGCACCTTGGAGAAGCTGCCGAGGTAGAGCACGCAGCCCGGCCCCTCGGCCGCATCGAGCCCCTGCAGCGCCGCCAGCGGCCGGCCGGCGTAGCGATACTCGCTGTCGAAGTCGTCTTCCAGGATCCAGGCGCCGCCGGCCCGCGCCCAGTCGAGCAGCGCCAGGCGCCGGGCCAGGGTCATGGTCGTGCCCAAGGGGTACTGGTGCGAGGGCGTGACCATGGCCAGGCGCGCCGCGGGCGCGAGGCGACGGCCTGCCTCCAGGGACAGGCCCTCGGCGTCGACCGGGACCGGCGCCAGCCGGGCGCCGTTTGCGACCAGCGGGCCGCGCAGGCCCGGATAGCCGGGCTCCTCCAGCCAGACCTCGTCGCCCGGCTCGAGCAGCGCCCGCGCCGCCAGGTCGACGGCCTGCTGCGCCCCCGAGGTGACGACGACCTGCTCGGGCGCGCAGTCGACCGCCCGCACGGCCTTGAGATAGGTCACAATCGCCCGTCGCAGCGGCAAATAGCCGGCAGCATCGCCGTGGCTGAGGAGGGCCCGGGGCGGATGCCGCCAGGTCCGTGCCAGGGCCCGGCCCCAGAGGTCGAAGGGAAAGGCGTCCAGGTCGGCCAGGCCCGCGACGAAGGCCTTGTGCCGGGGCGGGCGCGCCTGCAGCACGCCGGCCAGGACCCGGCCCCGGGCGGAGAGCCCGCGGCTTTGGGCCGGCGGGCGCGGCACGGCGGCGTCGCGCGCCTTGGCGGCCAGCAGCTCCTCCGGCAGCACGCCGGAGACGTAGGTGCCGGAGCCGACCCGGCCCTCCAGGTAGCCCTCGGCGACGAGCTGATCGACCGCGGCCAGCACCGTGTTGCGCGAGCAGCCGAGCTCCCGCGACAGGCCGCGGCTCGCCGGCAGCCGGGTCCCGGGCGCCAGGCGGCCGGCCAGCACCGCCTCGCGCAGCTGGTCGTAGAGCTGGCGCTGCAGCGGCAGCGGCGCCTTGGGGTCAAGGCCCAGGGCGAGCAGGGCGGCGCGGGAGCTGCGTTGCGGCATGGAGGGGCCCGGTTCCAGAAGGAATTGGCCCTATTGAATAGCCGCTATCGGCCCTTCTCGGCAAACCACTTCCCGACTAACGTCCCAACCGACGAAAGCCAGGAGGAGCGCCATGCCACTGTCGGAGGCCGAGAGGCCCGTCGACTTTCGACCGACCGAAAGAACCCGGATCAAGCGCCTGCATCAGCGCGCGCATTACGATCGCGAGAGCGCCTATGCGATCCTCGACTCCGGCGTCCTTTGCCACGTCGGCTACGTGATCGACGGCCAGCCCTACGTCACGCCGACCGCCTATTGGCGCGAAGGCGACCGGGTTTACTGGCACGGCTCCTCGGCCAGCCGGATGCTGCGCCGGGTCAAGGAGGGCGTGCCCGTCTGCTTCACGGTGGCCATGCTCGACGGCCTTGTGCTGGCCCGCTCCGGATTCCACCACTCCGTCAACTACCGTTCGCTGATGGCCTTCGGCCAGGCGCAGGCGGTCGACGAGGACGCCGAAAAGATCCGCAGCCTGGACGTCTTCATCAATCGCCTGACTCCGGGCCGGGCGGCCGAGATCCGCCCCGCCAACAGCCAGGAGCTCAAGGCCACCACCTTGCTGCGGATGAAGCTCGACGAAGTCGCGGTGAAGATCCGCAACGGGCCGCCGGTCGACGACGAGGAAGACTATGCCCTCGACGTCTGGGCCGGCGTGGTGCCGATCCGGACCGTGATCGACCCGCCCGCGGACGACCCGCGCCTGAAGCCCGGCGTCGCCGCGCCGGACTACCTGCGGGAGATCCGGATCAACGCGATGGAGGGCGACTGACCGCCCGCGCGAGGAGGGAGACCTTATGGATCCCAAGACCACCTGGCACGCGACCCTGGCGCAGGCCGCCGACGAGCCGCCCTCGCCCGGCCGCAGCTCGGCCCTGCTGATGGCGCGCGGCAGCATGACCCTGCGCTACTACGCGCCCGAGGGCGAGGACCGGCAGACGCCGCACGACCAGGACGAGCTCTACATCGTCGCGCGCGGGCGAGGGACCTTCCAAAGGGAGGATCGCAAGGTCGACTTCGGCCCCGGCGACGTGCTCTTCGCCGCGGCCGGAGAGACGCATCGCTTCCTGGAGTTCACCGACGACTTCGCCACCTGGGTTGTCTTCTACGGCCCTAAAGGCGGAGAAGCTGGCTGAACGGCATGAAGGCCGAAGCCCCGGCACCCCGGCCGGCCAAGGGCCCGCCCGAACGCGCGCCGCTCGACGGCCGCAGCATCCGCCTCGAGCCCATCGATCCGGCGCGGCACGCGGCCGAGCTCTTCGCGGCCTCCGCCGGCGACCCCGCGCTCTGGACCTACATGCCGTATGGGCCCTTCGACGATCCGGGGCAGATGACGGCCTGGCTGGAGGGCTGCGCGCGAAGCGACGACCCGCTGTTCCTGGCCCTGGTCGAGGCCGAAGGCGACCGCGTCGCCGGGATGGCGAGCTTCCTCAACATCCGGCCGGAGCACGGCGTGCTCGAGCTCGGCCACATCTGGTTCTCGAAAGCGATCCGCCGCCGCCGGCCCGCGACCGAGGCGATCTTCCTGATGCTCCGCGCGGCCTTCGACGACCTCGGCTACCGCCGGGCCGAATGGAAGTGCGACGCGGCCAACGCGGCCTCGCGCCGTGCCGCCCTGCGCTTCGGCTTCGTCTACGAGGGCACCTTCCGCCAGCACCTCATCGTCAAGGGCCGCAACCGGGACACAGCCTGGTTCGCCATCCTCGACCGGGACTGGCCGGCCCTGCGGTCCTGCTTCGAGACCTGGCTGGACCCCGCAAACTTCGACGCGAGCGGAGCGCAAAGGCGTTCGCTTTCCGACCTGCGAGGGCAGGACTCCTCGGTTGATCCCGAGCAGGGCAAGATCTAGCCTACTCTGGATTAAGTATTGCGTTCTTCTCTCAACCATACGGCGACCAGGTCCGCCCGACCGAACCTGAGCGCCAGCCGGAGGAAGCCGTCATGCTGAAGCTAAGGCTCTTGGTGCTGGTACTGCTCTGCATGGTTCCCTGGCCGCTGGCCGGCCATGTGCTCGTTTCCGAGCCGGAGCGCCTGAGGAACGACAATCACTTCACGAAGGGCGGCTTCGCCGAGCGGCAGACCGGCGAATGCGGGCCGAGCGAGCTCGATCCGTCGGGTTTCTTCTGTCCCTTCCGCCTCGAAGACGATTGGAGCTTCGACAACCCCCTGGACATCATCGGCCAGACCCGCGTGCCGCAGCCCGGTCTGCCCGGAGCACCGGGTTTCGACATCGCCTGCACGCCGACCTCCGGCGTCGCCGCGCCGAGTCCCGAATGCCCTCTGCCGCCGGCTTTCCCGGGCGGTCCCGAGCGTCTCGGCCTCTGTGTGCCCCTCGGGGCGCCCGGCGGCCCGGCCGCCGGCACCTGCGACCTCTCGGCGGGCGCGCCCCGGCCCAACGCCGGGATCGCCTTGAGCAGCGCCCTGGTCGGGCGAGACGACGTCGATGTGGCCGCTTACGACTACGAGCCCCGCTTCGGCGAGGTCACTATGATCGGCATCGCCCAGACCCCGGCCTGCCGCGAGAACATCGACTTCTTTCCGACCGTCGCCTGGGCCGGTCCGTTGGAACTGACCGATGCGCGCAGCGGCGAGCCGTTGTTCCAAGCGCTAGACGAGGTCGAGGACCTGCCGGAGGAAGTCGGTGCAGGCCTGCCGGACGGCTACGGCATCCGCGTGACCCCGCCGGCGCCGCGCTACGTGCCGCGCCGTGGTTCGCCGCGCCCGGGCTACTACACGGGATTCGCCCAGAGTGCCTGGCTGTACAACCTCGGCACCCAGATCGAGCCCTGCGTCGAGGACGCGGAGGCCTGCATCGCCGATCCCGGCTCGACCCATTTCGACCACAACGACGTCTTCTTCCTGGCGGCCGAGGCGCCGCTCCGGCTCTACGCCTTGTGGTGGGCCGAGCGCGGTACCGGCCGTCGAAAGGTAAGGGACGCGGCCATGGTGATCGGCACCACCGACCGCTTCACGCCTGGCGACTTCGCGGCGCTGGAGTTCCAGAACAAGGCCGCGGGCAGCGGCCGGGACGTTCATGGCCGCTGTCGCGACCCGCGCCCGACCGGCCGGGTCGACATCACCGTCGAGGAAGCGCCTGCAGGCGAGCCCGGTGGCGGCCCACCGTTCTGAGCCTACAAAGCCCGGGGTTTACGGGCGATAGAGGCTGACCAGGCGCGCGATCAGGAGCGCGAGGTAGAGGACACCGACGGCGGCCTCCATCACGGCCCAGATGCGCACGAAGTTGCCGTCCGGGGAAATGTCGCCGTAGCCGAGCGTCGTCAGGGTCACGAAGCTGAAATAGACGTAATCCGTTCCGCCGGCCCAGGCGCGTAGCGCCAGCTGCTCGAAGGCGGTCGGGTCCAGGATATCGATGACGATGTAGGTCAGCGCCCAGGTGACGCCGAGCAGAAGGTAAACGGCGACGGCGCTGCAGAGAACGTCGAAGTCCACGATCGCCGCTTGCAGGATGCGCCGCAGCATCAGGGCGATGGTCCCGACGTTGAGGACAACGAAGATCAGCAACCCAACGACTCCGACACCGACCCGTTGAACCCCATCGCTCGTCCAGAGGAGGGCGATGGCCGCAACCGCCAGCACGAGAAAGGCGATTTGGATTCGACGCTCCCCGCTCGCGGCCCTCACCGTTGCCAGAATGACCAGGGCTAAGAGGACATCGACGGCGACTTGCCCGAACTGCGTCCCTTCCAGAATGGACGACAGGAGGATCAGAAGGACGAGAGCGACGAGAAGCTGAAGTGCCCCGGACCGATAGATCGACCCCGTTTGCAGTCTCATGTCCCGGACTCCCCCGTGGGCTTGGCCGCAGGGTGGAAGCTTTCAACCAAAACCGGCGCAAGACAAGTCGCCCGACCGGGGACGGCGGCGCGCGGCCGAAGCGGATTGCTGCAACGACTGGGAGCGTAGCGCCGAGACACTGGACCTCGAGGGCTATGGCTGACAGGTTAAGACCTCTTCGACCAGCCGGGGGAAACCGCGATCATGGCCCGCCGGGGCAGAGCCTTTCGACGAAGCATCGCGCGCCTCGCCGTCCTTTGCCTGGCCCTCGCCCCCGCACCGGCCGCCGCCGCCGACTGGCTGGTCCTGCTGGTCGACCGCTCCAACTCTATCGACCCGGAGGAGCTGCGCCTGCAGCGCGAGGCCTACATCCGCCTGCTGACCGACGAGGCCGTGGTCCAGGCGCTCAGCGACACCCGGGTCGCCATCGTCGAGTTCGACAGCCGCACCGAGCTGGTCACCGGCTGGACCAATGCCCAGGGCGCGGCGCAGCGCTACAGCCGCAAGTCGCCGGACGGCCTGCGCGGCCAGACCGGCATCGGCTATGCGGTACAGCTGGCCCTCGGGCTGCTCGCCGGCAAGCAGGGCCGCAAGGTGATCGACATCTCCGGCGACGGCGTGGAGAACGTCGACCGGCGGCTCCTGACCAAGGTCCGGCGCAAGGCGGCCGAGCGGGACATCGAGATCAACGGCCTGGCGATCGACAACGACCCCGAGGTCGACATCTCGGACTACTACCTGCAGCACGTCGCGACCGGCTTCGTGCTGCCGGTGGAGCGGCGCGAGGACTTCTACGAGGCGCTGCGCAACAAGCTCTTCCTCGAGGTCGTCGGCCGCGAGGCGCCGCCGGGGAACCCGGACGCCGCGGCGGACGACAAGGCCGCGCCGTGACCCCGCCGGCCGCGACCCGGCCTTGAGCGCCCCCTCTCGCAACGGCGACGGCGCGGCCTCTATCTGGCTCGCGATCACGCCCGGGGTCTTCGTCTTCCTTTGGAGCACCGGCTTCATCGGCGCCAAGCTCGGCCTGCCCTCGGCCGAGCCCATGACCTTCCTGGCGGTGCGCTTCATGCTGGTCAGCGGCGCGCTGCTCGCCTTCGTGCTGATCGTGCGGGCGCCCTGGCCGGAGTCCTGGGGCGCCGCCGGACACATCGCGGTCGCCGGCCTGCTGCTGCACGGGGTCTACCTGGGAGGGGTCTTCGCCTCCATCGACCTGGGCGTCGAGGCCGGGGTCTCGGCCCTGATCGTCGGGGTGCAGCCGCTGCTGACCGCGGTCGCCGCGGGTCCGGTCCTCGGCGAGCGGGTGACCCCGCGCCAGTGGCTGGGCCTGGGGCTCGGCTTCCTCGGCGTGACCCTGGTGGTCTGGCAGAAGCTGGCCCTGGGCCTCGGCACCCCGCTCGGCATGGCGCTCTCGGTCCTGGCGCTCTTCGGGATCACCGCCGGCACGCTCTACCAGAAGCGCTTCTGCAGCGAGATGCCGCTCAGGAGCGGCAACGCCATCCAGTTCGCCGCCGCCGCCCTGGCCACCGGCCTGCTGGCCTTCAGCTTCGAGACCCGGACCATCGACTGGACTCCGGCCTTCGTCTTCGCGCTCGCCTGGCTGGTGATCGTCCTGTCCTTCGGCGCGGTGACCCTCTTGATCATCCTGATCCGCCGGGGCGCCGCCTCGCGGGTCGCCAGCCTCTTCTACCTCGTGCCGCCCTCGACCGCGGTCCTGGCCTGGCTGATCTTCGACGAGCGCTTCGGCCCCCTCGCGCTGGCCGGCATGGCCCTGGTCGTCCTCGGCGTCGCCCTGGTCAACCTGGCCCCGCGGCAAGGCGGGCCGAGCTGAGATTTGCCTCCCTTTGCTGGCAAAAAAGCGAACCGGCGCCGACAGGAGTCGGATAGACTTGTTGCCCGTGACATGAGGCGGCCCGTCGAGGGCGATGGAGGAGTCGGGGTCGCCTCGCGGTTCCCCATAAATTTGTCGGACCGGGAACGACAACGGTGAGGACGCGCGAGAGCGCCCGTAGCGCGGCCTTCCGGTGTTGGCGGCCACGGGAGGGAGACGTGAAGACAGAGGCCGATGCGATCGCCGGAAAGCGTCAGCTGCACCGGCTCGGGCACTTCATCGACGTGGTCTATGCCGTGGTCATCGTCCTGGTGGTCTATGACCTCCCCCGGCCCCAGGACTGGGCCGATCGGGGCATGGCGGCCTATCTGGAAGCCGCGCAGGACACCTTCTTGATCGGCGCCCTGATCATCGCGATCGTGCTGATCTACTGGGTTCAGAGCAACATCCTGCTCGGCAAGCTGGCGGCGACGAACGCCCTCCACGCCTGTCTGACGATCCTGCAGGTCGTCGTCATCCTGCTGCTGGTCATCTGGCAGGACTTCGTGGTCGTGTTCGACGGAGACCCGATCTCGCTCGCGATCATGAGCGCCCTGGCCGCCGTTCTCGGGTCTCTGGGTGCCATCGGCTGGTGGTACGCGAGCCGGCGTCACCGCCTGCTGCTACCGGTCGTCGGCGAAGCGGAGGTGCGCAACCTGCGGGTCGGCGTCCTGGCCGAGCCGCTCACCGCGCTGATCACCTTGCCCTTCGCTTTCGTGTCCACCCTCGCCTGGGACATCAGCTGGCTGTCCTACCTCTTGATCGCGGCACTGCTCAAGCGCTGGCGCCTGCCGGTCGACGAAGCCGAGGTCTCGGAGGCCGCCTCTACTTCCAGACCCGGCCAATAGCGGGCTTCGGCCGTCAGCCGTTCCGGTAGACGTAGCTGTAGGCGTTGATCGCCGGCACGCCGCCGAGGTGGGCATAGAGGATCTTCGAGCCGGCGGGGAAGCGGCCCTTGCGGACCAGATCGATCAGGCCCTGCATGGATTTCCCCTCGTAGACCGGGTCGGTCATCATGCCTTCCAGGCGCGCGCAGAGCCGGATCGCCTCGTTGGTCTCCTGCGAGGGAAGGCCGTAGGCCGGGTAGGCGTAGCCCTCTTCCAGCACCACCTCGTCCTCGGCGATTTCCCGGCCGAGCCCGACCAGCACGGCGGTGTTGCGGGCGATCTCCAGGACCTGGGCCCGGGTCTGCGCGGGCGTCGCCGAGGCATCGATCCCGATCACCCTTTGGGCGCGGCCGTCCGCGGCGAAGCCGACCACCATGCCGGCCTGGGTCGAGCCGGTCACGGAGCAGACAACGATAGTGTCGAAGCGGATCCCGGCCTCGGCCTCCTGGGCGCGGACCTCCTCGGCGAAGCCGACGTAGCCGAGGCCGCCGTACTTGTGCACCGAGGCGCCGGCGGGAATCGCGTAGGGCTTGCCGCCCTTGGCCTTGACGTCCTCCAGGGCCCGCTCCCAGCTTTCGCGGATGCCGATGTCGAAGCCCTCGTCGACCAGCTCGACCTCGGCGCCCATGACGCGGCTCATCAGGATGTTGCCGACCCGGTCGTAGACCGCGTCGGGGAAGGGGACCCAGCTCTCCTGGACCAGGCGGCACTTCATCCCGAGCTTGGCCGCGACCGCCGCGACCTGGCGCGTGTGGTTCGACTGCACGCCGCCGATGGTGACCAGGGTATCGGCCCCGGAAGCGATGGCGTCGGGGACGATGTACTCGAGCTTGCGGATCTTGTTGCCACCGAAGGCGAGACCGGAGTTGCAGTCCTCGCGCTTGGCGTAGATCTCGACATCGCCGCCGAGGTGCTCGGACAGGCGGCTGAGCTTCTCGATCGGCGTCGGGCCGAACATCAGCGGATAGCGTTCGAACGTCTCGAGCATCGCGGGCCTCCGAAACGGCAACGGGACCGTCACAGTCTAACCGCGCGTCTGCGGCGCCGTCTTGCGGCTTTGCTTTGGATCCTCAGGGAAATGCCGGGACGCCTAGGAGGCCAGCCGGCCCAGGGCCCGTTCGAGGTTTGCGCGGGCCGGGGCTTCGAAGCGCTCGCGCAGGGCCGGGGTCGCGTAGAGGACCGGGCGCTCCATCAGGTGCTGCAGGAGCTGGCGCCGCTTCTGGCGGAACAGGAAGCCGGGCACCCAAGAGTATTCCTTGCGGATTGCCCGGTCGAAGGCGTCGAAGATCTCAGGCTCGCGGCCGAGGATCGAGAGGTCGATGTCGACCACCAGCGCCGAGTCGCCCGAGGGCGGGGTGTCGTCGTGCTTGGTCGCCCGGACATGCGTGGCCACCCGGTCCGCAACCGGCGCTTCGGCGCCGGCCTCGGCCAGGAACTCGGCCGCCCAGTCGGCGCTCTTCGCCTCGTTGTCGAAGGCCTTGGTGCTGTAGACCGCGTCGTGGAACCAGAGCGCCAGCTCGGCCTCCGCCGGCTTTGCGGCGAGGTCGGCGTAGTCGTCGAGCAGGGCCAGGCAGGCGGCGATGTGGTCCTGGGTATGGTAGTGACGCCCGCGGGCGCCGTAGGCCTCGGCCAGGGCAGCGTAGGTCTCGTCCTGCTCGCCCAGGTCCAGCGCGGACATCAAATCGCGCCAGCGCGCCAGGCTGAAGCCGCCGTGAGCGTTGTCACCCGTCATGTGCGGCGCTCAGAAATCGACACAGATGCCCTTGCGTTCCCAGTCGCCGTAGCGGGTCGGCTCGGGCCCTTCGGGCCCGCCGATCTCCTTGGGTTTCGCGCCCGGCTTGTCCTCGGTCTTCGCCTTGGCCGCGGCTTCCAGCTCGGCTTTGTCGATCCGCCGGGGCGGTGCCGAAGGCGGTGAGGGGGCCAGGCGGCTCGCCTTGGCCGGGGCCGGGGTGTGGGCTTTGAAGTCCTTGGTCATGCTTGCTCATATGGCCCGCCGCAAGGCCGAGAGCAAGTCTTGAAGCGGCTTTCGGCAATGCCCAAGTGGCGGATACGGAGGGTTTGAGAGCCAAGACCTATGATGAACCATACGCGCACCTTTATGCTGATGGCGGCAATGACCGCCCTGTTCCTCGGCGTCGGCTACCTGCTGGGCGGCAGCGGCGGCATGATCTTCGCCCTGCTCTTCGCCGTGGCGACCAACGGCTTTGCCTATTGGAATTCGGACAAGCTGGTGCTGCGCATGTACGGCGCCCGGCCGGTCGACGCATCCAGCGCGCCGGGGCTCACCCGCATGGTCGAGACCCTGGCCGGTAACGCCGAACTGCCGATGCCGGCGGTCTACATCATCGACAGCGACCAGCCCAACGCCTTCGCCACCGGCCGCAACCCGGACAACGCCGCGGTCGCGGTGACCCGCGGGCTTCTCAGCCGCCTGACCGACGAGGAGGTCGCCGGCGTGGTCGCGCACGAGCTGGCGCACATCAAGAACCGCGACACCCTGACCATGACAGTGACCGCGACCATCGCCGGCGCGATCTCGATGCTGGCGACCTTCGGCCTGTTCTTCGGCGGCAACCGCAACAACCCGCTGGGCTTGGTCGGCGTCATCCTGGTGGCGATCCTGGCGCCCTTGGCCGCCAGCCTGGTGCAGATGGCGATCAGCCGCTCGCGCGAGTACGAGGCCGACCGGATCGGCGCGGAGATCTGCGGCCGGCCGCTCTGGCTGGCCTCGGCGCTGGAGAAGATCGAGCGCTTGGCCCAGGGGATCGACAACCAGCGTGCCGAAGGCAATCCGGCGACGGCGCACATGTTCATCATCAACCCGCTGCACGCCCATGCCGTCGACGGCCTGTTCCGCACCCATCCCAAGACCGCCGAGCGGGTCGCCCGGCTGCGCGCCCTGGCGGGCGAGACCGCCGGCGGGCGCGGCCCCTGGGGCTGACGAGGGCCGCTCGCGGCGCCGACTCGGCTTGCCAGGGCCCGGTCCGGCCGGGCACAACAGGGTATGCCGTCCCGACAAGATCCGCACCCGCCCTCCAGCCGCGCCGTCGCGCTCGACCTGCTGGAAGCGGTGTGGCAGCGCGGCCGGCCGCTCGACGAAGCCGTCGCCGCCCACCGTGGCCTGGACGCTCTGGCAACCCGGGACCGGGCCTTCGTCCGCGCCCTGGTCGGCACCTGCCTGCGCCGCCAGGGCCAGATCGACGCGCTGATCGACGCCCGGATGGAGCGGCCGCTCAAGCCCTCCAAGGCCCGGGTCCGCGCGATCCTGCGCCTGGGCGTGGCCCAGGTCTGCTTCCTGGCGGTGCCGGCCCATGCCGCGGTCAGCACGACGGTGGCCCTGGCGCTGGGGCAGGGGGAACGGCCCTTCCGCGGCCTGATCAACGCCGTCCTGCGCCGCCTGGCCGAGACCGGCCAGACCCTGGTCGCCGAGCAGGACGCCGCCCGGCTCAACACCCCGGATTGGCTCTGGCGCAGTTGGAGTGCGGCCTACGGGGAGGCGGCGGCGCGCCGCAGCGCCGAGGTCCAGCTCCTGGACCCGCCGCTCGACCTGACCCTGCGGCAGGGCGAGGACCCGGAGTTGTGGGCCCTACGGTTCGACGCCAAGGTGCTGCCCGGGGGCGCCCTGCGGCTGGCGCCCGGGGCCGGCGAGGTCGGCCGCCTGCCCGGCTACGGCGCCGGTGCCTGGTGGGTCCAGGACTTCGCCGCCGGCCTGCCGGTGCGGCTCTTCGGCGCCCTGGCGGGCAAGACTGTGCTCGACCTTTGCGCCGCACCCGGCGGCAAGACCGCGCAGCTGGCCGCCGCCGGGGCCGAGGTCATCGCCCTCGACCTGAGCGAGAGCCGCCTGGAGCGGCTGCGCGGCAACCTCAAGCGGCTCGGCCTCGACGCCGCGACGGTGGTCGCCGACGCCGCGACCTGGCGCCCGCCGCACCCGGCGGGAGCGGTCCTCCTGGACGCGCCCTGCACGGCGACCGGCACCCTGCGCCGGCATCCCGACATCGCCCGCTTGCGCCGACCCCAGGATGTGGCGGCGCTGACCGAGGTGCAGGACGAGCTGCTGCGTGGTGCCGCGGCCATGCTGGCGCCCGGCGGCACCCTGGTCTACGCAGTCTGCTCCCTGCAGCCCGAGGAGGGCCCGGAGCGCATCGCCCGCCTGCTCGACGAGACGCCCGGGCTGGCGCGCCAGCCGCTGCGGGCCGAGGAGCTTCACGGCCTTTCCGAGCTGGTCACCCCCGAAGGCGACCTGCGCAGCCTGCCCTGCCACCTGTCGGAGCTGGGCGGCATGGACGGCTTCTACGCCTGCCGCCTGCGCCGGGACTGAGGTGGCAGAGCACCCGCGATCAAGGCCGCGCACGCCAGGACAAGACGACAGCCCGCAATCGCGAAGCCGGAAAAGACAGGCTAATATGGTCTCGGTCTTGCAGAATCAGGGACACGAGGGAGCAACACCATGCACGTGAGGTTACGAGGAGCGCTTCGGGCCGTCATCGTCCTCGGCGTCTCGATCGCGAGCTTCGGCGCGACGGCCGAGACCCAGCTCAGGATCGGCGCCGGCAGCGTCGCCGGGATCTACAATCAAATCGGGGCCTCGATCTGTCGCTTCCTCAAGAAGAACCCGGAAGAGCACGGGCTGCGCTGCCAAACCAAGGCCACCGAAGGATCCGTCTACAATGTAAGGGCCCTGCGCGCGGGCGAATTGGAGCTGGCGGTCGTCCAATCGGACGTGCAGTTTCATGCCTTTAAAGGGACCGCGGAGTTTTCCGGCGAAGGGCCCAATACCGGGTTGCGTGCCTTGTTCTCGGTCGTGCCGGAGACCTTCACCGTCGTCGCCGCCAAGAACTCCAACATCACCGGCTTGGAGGCCCTGATCGACGAGAAAAGGGTCAATGTGGGCCTTCCCGGATCCGGCGGACGCGTCGTCTTCGACGCTCTGATGCAACACATGGGTTGGACGCTCGAAAGTTTCCGGGCCGCCACCGAGATTAGGACCTCGCTCCAGGCCGAAGAGATCTGCGCCGGCCGTATCGATGCCGCCGTTTACGTGGTCGCGCACCCGAACCTGTCGCTGCAGGAAGCAGTCGCGTCTTGCGAGGCGTACCTGGTGCCGGTGGCAGGGCCCAAGATCGACTCATTTGTCGCCGAGAACCCGCAGTTCGTCCCCTTGTCGGTCCGCGGTGGCCTCTACCCCTCCAACTCCGAGGCGGTGCCCAGCTTCGGCGTCATTGCAACCGTCGTCACGACCAGCGCGATCTCAAGCGAGACGGTCTATCAGGTGGTCAAGTCCGTCTTCGAGAACCTGGAGAAGTTCAAGACGCTGCTCCCGGTCTTCGCCGATCTGAACAAGGGGTTCATGCTGGCGCCTCACCACGCCGCGCCCTGGCACCCCGGGGCCCTGAGATACTTCCGGGAGACCGGCATGATGTGAAGCCGCGGGGCCGGACGACCCCGCGGCCTCGATATCACCGTCAGGCGACGCGCCGTCCGGCCGTCAGGCTTTGGTCGAGTTCTTCGTTCGTCGAGCCGGCAAGGTCGCTCAGCTCCTTCAGAACCACGAGAATCGCCTCTCCGGACTCGCGAATCTTTTGCACGTCGCCCTGGCTTTGCGGCTCGGAGGCATTGCCCCGGCTGAGTGCCGTGGTTGCGTTCAGGATGTCATCGAGCCGAGGCCGAACTTCCAGGCCCAGTCGATCGAGCACAACCGTCCTGGTCTGGTTGGCCAGCATGGTGTTGTAGCGGTTGAGAGCGAGTTCCTGGGCTTTCGCGGCGATCTCCTGGCGCCGCTGATTCAATTCCTTCTGGGCGTTCCGGAGCTTCACCAACTGCGCGTCGTACTCCAGTTCCGACATGAGGCCCTCTTTCACGGCCTGGCTCTTGGCGGCGTTGGAAGCCTCCAGCTCCTTGGTCTGCGACGCTATCGTCGCTTCCAGCTCCGTCAGCTCGGCGTTGTAGCTTTCCAGCTTGGTCTGAGCTTCCAGGTATGCGCCGGCCAGCGGAATCCAACTCCAGAACCCGATGAAAAGCACGACGAAGCCGAAAAGATAACCGACCACCTTCTCCAGGAAGGCCTCGACCTCGGTATCGCCGACCACGACCAGCGGATTGAGTGCCTCGAAGTTGTCGGTGATGTCGAGGACCGTGCCGAAAAAGACCAGACCAAATCCGATCAGGATCTGCGACCAGCCCTTCTGTCGGTACAACTCGAACCTGCTACCGGCCCAGAACAGGAATCCCATGATTAGAGCCATCACAACGGCCCGCAGGATCTCAAGTACAATATCGATCATCTCTTGGCTCCAATTTCAGCGCGCTAAGGAATTTGTGTAGAATTACCAATTTGTGACTTAAAAAGACCATAAGAATTTATGAATTTTTGCTATAGTATTAGCTACTATTGCGAGAGGTTTTGGCGGCGCTTTGGCGCCCGAGTCGGGCTCATTCCTAAGGCTGATCTGCCTCCTGCGGCACTCAGCGCACTTCCCGATCAGACGCCTTCGCGTCTGGCCGGGAGTCGTGCGCTGATACGTTGGAACGAGGGCATTGCATCCGGCCAGATGGATCGCGAAGCGATTCTATCTGATTGGATAATGCCCTAGCCGCCCGCCGCGGTGGCCCTCGGCTTCAGATTTCGGTCAGAGTCAGCAGGATGTCGGCGTACCAGGCGCAGTTCAGGCCGAGCGCCTCGTCCAGCTCCATGTCCCGCGTCCCCACGTCGAGCCGCGCCGAGTGGATGCCCAGAAGCCACCACGGGAGATCCGCGGGCGGCGAGGCGCCCGCGGGCGCGCGCATCACGACCGGCGCGCCGCTGGTGCCCCGGTGGGTCCGCGCATCGGTCAGGAAATAGCCCTCGCCCTGGAAGCGCAGGCCAAAGGACGAAGCGATCACCGCATGGCGCGCGACCGGCATGTGGTGCAGGGTGTCGTGGAAGCCGAGCGGAAAGCCCACCATGAGCAAGGCGCTGCCGACCTCGGGCTGCGCCTCGGCGCCGAGCAGGTTCTTCGGCGCGAAGGCGCGGTAGAGCGTCGTGGCCGGCAGCGCCTGCTTGTCGACCTCGATCACCGCGACGTCGACCTCGCCGGCCCGGTCGAGGCCCTGGCGCCAGACCTGCGCGCCGTCGCGGAAGAGCGGGATCGAGAAACCGGTCGAGACGGCGAGGTTGTCGGGATCGACGTGCAGCTCGATCTCGATTCGGTCCGGGGCGTGCCCGCTCGGCTCGTCGAAGAGCACGTGCCGGCTGGTTACCAGGAACAGGCGGCCCTCCCGGGCGAAGAAGAAGCCGCTGGCGTTGGTCAGCTGGCGCGCGCCCTGGAAGGTGAGGACGCGGGTCGAGGCCAGGAGGAGCGCTTCGATCATCGCCCTGCCGTCGTGCCGCAGGCCCCGGTCATCAGTCCTCGCGGCGCCGCGCGCGGACGACGTAGCCGCCGGAGCGCTCGTCGTGCTCGAGGTCGAGTAAATCGCGGTCCTCGGCCTCCTCAAGGAGGTCGCTGAAGGACTGGAAGCCGTAGTAGCTCTCGTTGAAGCCCGGGCGGCGGCGCTTCAGGGTCTGCTTGACCATCGAGCCCCAGACCGGATCGCCCCGCTCCGCGAAGAGCGCCTCCACGGTTTCCAGGACCAGGTCGATGGCCTCGTCCTGCCGGTCGCCGTCCTTGCCGGCCGCCGCCTTCTTCGCAGGCTTCTTCTCCGTCGTGGCCTTCTTCTTTGCCGGGCGGCGGCGGCGCGACTTGGTCGAAGCGCTGGCCCGGACCAGGTCTTCGTAGAAAATAAACTCGTCGCAGTTGTTCATCAGTAGGTCGGAGGTGCTGTTCTTCACGCCGACGCCGATCACCGTCTTGGCGTTCTCCCGCAGCTTGCTGACCAGGGGCGAGAAATCCGAGTCGCCGCTGATGATCACGAAGGTGTCGATGTGCTCCTTGGTGTAGCAGAGGTCGAGGGCGTCGACGACCATGCGGATGTCGGCCGAGTTCTTGCCGGACTGCCGGGTGTGCGGAATGTCGATCAACTCGAAGGCGGCCTCGTGCATGGTCGGCTTGAACTCCTTGTAGCGCTCCCAGTCGCAGTAGGCCTTCTTGACCACGATGCTGCCCTTCAGCAGCAGGCGCTCCAGCACCAGCCGCATGTCGAACTTCGGGATCTTGGCGTCGCGCACGCCCAGGGCGACGTTCTCGAAGTCGCAGAACAGCGCCAGGCTGTAGTCCAGGTCGGTGTCGGTCATGGTGATCCTTGCGGTTGCGGCGCGGGCGGCGGAAGGACAGGCATTATGAGGCAATTCATCCTCGAGCACACACAGTGACTCGCGGGGCCACGGCGCCGCTTGCGCGATTCCGGCCTTGCTGATACCTAGCTTGACATGTCGGGGAAGGTGCGAATCGCGCCGTCCATCCTTGCCGCCGACTTCGCGCGGCTGGGCGAGGAGGTGAAGGCGGTCACCGAGGCCGGGGCGGACTGGATCCACCTCGACGTGATGGACGGTCACTTCGTCCCTAACCTGACCTTCGGGCCGGACATGGTGCGCGCCCTACGGCCGCACTCGGCCCTGACCTTCGACACCCACCTGATGATCGCGCCGGCCGACCCCTATCTCGAAGCCTTCGCCGAGGCAGGGTCCGACGTGATCACGATCCATCCGGAGGCCGGGCCGCATCTGCACCGCAGCCTGCAGGCGATCCGCGCCCTGGGCAAGAAGGCAGGCGTGTCGCTGAACCCGGCGACCCCGCTCTCGGCCATCGAGCACGTGCTTGAGGACGTCGACCTGATTCTGGTGATGAGCGTCAACCCGGGCTTCGGCGGCCAGTCCTTCATCCCCGGCGCGCTCGAAAAGCTGAAGGCGCTGCGCGCGCGGATCGACGCCCTGGGCCTGAGCATCGACCTGGAGGTCGACGGCGGCATCAACTTCGAGACCGCACCCCGGGCCATCGCCGCCGGCGCCGACGTCTTGGTCGCCGGCACCGCGACCTTCAAGGGCGGAGCCTCGGCCTACGCCGAGAGCATCCGCCGCCTGCGCGGCCCGTGATGGCCGACGCCGTCAAGAGCGCCCAGGCCTCCCCCCAGCCCCCGAGCCAAGCGCCGGGCCGGACGCAGCAGCGCCGCGGCTTCCGCCGCCTGTCCGGCGAGCTCAAGATCGGCGCCCTGCTCTACGCCGCCAAGACACCCTTCTTCGCCCTGCCGCTCTATCGTTGGACTCTGAACGGGCGCGCCGTCGTGGCGCCGCGGATCGTGTTCAGCGATCCTTGGCCGGGCAGCGCCGAGGCCGGACGCCAGATCTTGGAGGGCGGCCTGGTGCTCAAGGGCCGGCCCTATCCCGAGATCGCCCCGCCCTGGCACCCGCCAAAGCTCGGCCTGCCGGTCCTGCTCGCCCTGCACGGCTTCGACTGGCTGCGCGACCTGCGCACCGCCGGCGGCGACGCCGCGCGGCGCCGGGCCCGGGACCTGACCGCGTCCTGGATCGAGCAGCACCGCGACTGGCATCCCCTGGCCTGGCATCCCGAGGCCATCGGCCAGCGCCTGTCGTCCTGGTTCGGGCTCTTCGAGTTCTTCGCCGCCAGCGCCGACATCCTGTTCCGCCAGACCCTGCTGCAGTCGGCCGGGCGCCAGGCCCAGCACCTGGCTCGGGTGCTGCCGGCCGGGCTCTGCGGCGCCGAGCTGATCTCGGCGGTCAAGGGCCTGATCTTCGCCGGCGTCAGCCTGCCCGACGGCCGGGCCTGGCTGGACCGCGGCCAGGCACTGCTGCTGCAGGAGATCCACCGCCAGGTCCAGGTCGACGGCGGCCAGGCCGAGCGCTGCCCCAGCATCCAGCTGCAGGTGCTGCGCGACCTGGTCGACATCCGCGCCCTGCTGTTGGTCGCCGAGGTGCCGGTGCCCCCGGACTTGCAGCTCGCCGTCGAGCGCATGGCCGCCGTGCTGCGCCTGCTGCGCCACGGCGACGGCGGGCTGGCCCTTTTCAACGGCGGCAACGAGGAGGCGTCCTGGCTGATCGACAGCCTGCTGCAGCGCGCCAGCCGGCGCAGCAAGCCCCTGATGTCGGCACCGCAGAGCGGCTTCCAACGCCTGCAGGCCGGGCGCAGCCTGGTCCTGGTCGACGCCGGCGCGCCGCCGGAGCCGGCCTACGACCGGCGCGCCCACGCCGGCACCCTGTCCTTCGAGATGAGCGTCGGGCGCGAGCGCCTGATCGTGAACTGCGGCACCTTCGAGGCCGACGACGCCCTGGCGACGGCAGCCCGGGGCACCTCGGCCCATTCGACCCTGATCGTCGCCGAGACCAACTCCTCGGCGGTCCTGACCAGCGGCGGCCTGGGGCGGCGGCCGGGCACGGTGATCTGCCGGCGCCAGGAGGGCGAGGGCGGGATCTGGCTGGAACTCAGCCACGACGGCTACGCCGCGCCCCACGGCCTGCTCCACCACCGCCGGCTCTTCCTGGCCGAGAGCGGCGAGGACCTGCGCGGCGAGGACCGCCTGGAGGGCGGCGCCTCCGGCGGGCTGGACTTCGCCCTGCGCTTCCACCTGCACCCCGGGGTCCAGGCCAGCCTTTTGCAGACCGGCGACGCGGTCCTGCTGCGCCTGCCCAAGGGCGGCGGCTGGCGCCTGCGCCTGCGCGGCGCGACCCTGGCCCTGGAGGACGGCGTCTACCTGGGCGAGCGGGGCCAGCCCCGGCGCTGCCAGCAGATCGTCGCCCGCGGCACCACCGAGGCCGAGGGCGCGCTGGTGAAATGGGCCCTGCGCCGCGAGGTTCCGCGCGGCGGGTGACGGTGTCACGCCCGCCTCGGAGGCCAGCCTCACGGCACCGCGCGTTCTGGCGTGCTTCAGTGTGCTGCCTCCTGTTTCTCACACTCTCGGCACAGGCCGCCGCGGCCGAGGAAACGGCCGCGGAGGTCGCGCCGTTTCAGCCCTTCACGGCCTCGCTTTCCGACGGCGCGGCGCGCCGATACTACCTCGCGCCGGCCGCCGGACCGCCGAAGCCGCTGCTGGTCATGGTTCAGGGGTCGGGTTGCGCGCCCGTCTTCCGGAGAAACGAGAACGGTGAACCGAGCGGCTGGATAGGACAAAAAGAGCTCTACCGGCTGTCCGCGGGCCGCTACGCCGTGATGGTCGCCGAGAAGCCAGGCGTGGCCCCGGAAAGCGAGCGCACCGGCGGCGGCATGGCCGGCTGCCCCGAGACCTTCCTCAGGCGACACGGGCTCCAGAGCTGGGCGGCTGCCCTCACCGCGACGATCGATGCGGCGCGCGCCCACCCCGCCGTCAGCGGCGCACCGATCCGCCTGCTCGGCATCTCGGAGGGCGCGGTCACCGCCGCCTATCTCGCGCGCCGGCGCGACGACGTGAGTCACATCGCATTCATCTCCGGCTTTGGCTGTAACTTGATCGACGACATGTTGGTTGTCGTGCGGCGCGAGTGGCTGCGCGAGAACGCCGAGGCGCGCGGCGAAGCCCGGCAGCGAGGCGTCGCCGCGGCAGTGTCCGAATTGGAGAACCGCTTCCGCGCCGTCTTCTCCGGCGGGGCCCCGGCCGACGGCCTCATCGCGGGGCAGACCCCGAAGTTCTGGTCCACCTTCGGCGTCGCCTGCCCCGCGGAGGACCTCGCGGCGAGCGACGCCGAGGTCTTCGTCGCCTATGGGACCGCGGACGAGGAGATCAGCGCCGACGGCATCGAAGAGATCACGGCGCGCCGGCTGATCGCCAGCAAGCCACTGCGCGTCGTCCGAATCGTCGGCGGCGGCCACGCTCTGGAGACGCCGGACGAGCCCGGTCCAGGCGCAAACCTGAGCTCCGTCTTCCGCCAGGCGCTCGACTGGATGCAGGAGTGAGACGAAGGTCAGTGTGCCGCGGCGGGTGAGGCGACCGCAGGTCCGGCGCCGGATCCGGCTCCATGCTTCGTTAATCGATTGAACTCTATGCTGTCCGTCTCGAATGGATGAGCGGCCATGAGTTCCCTAACCGTCAATCAAGTCGTCGCGGCCTTTGCCAAGCCGTTCGACGCGCTGGGCTTCAAAAAGCGCAGGGACGGGCGCTTCACGCGGGAGATCGCGGAGGGCGTTACTGGCGTGATCTCGCTCGCGGCAGTCCGACCACGCCGAGAGAAGACAAAGGTCCAGATTCACCCCCTGGTCTACAATCTTCACAAGGACCTTGGGGCGTTGTTCGACGAGCTCATGAAACAGAAGCCGGAACCCTTCAAACCCCAAGCAGTCAGACAATATCTCACCTCGCTGCTGCCCAAGAGCCGGCGATACAGGTCCTTCCCCCGTGGCTTCTGGTCGTTTCGGACGCAAAAGGACATGCGCGAGCTCACACCCTTGGTTGCCGACATCATCGAGAAGCGCGGGATCCGCTTCCTGGAGAAGCACAGCACGCTCGAGTCGATCGTCACGCACAACCTCGAGAACGAAGATCTGATCAGTTCCCACTTGGCGGCGGCAGGTCTATATCTCTTGGGCGAGAACCCGCGAGCATTCGGCGTCATCGAGCGTGAAATTCGATGGCTGAAGACCAACGCATCCCAAGAAGACGTCGAAAACTTCAAGCGGTACGCCAGACCTTTGATGAAGAAGATGCAGGCGGGCGGCTGGCAGCCTCCCGCCAGGGCCAAGGCGTTGCTGGCGAAAGCCTAGCCGGCCCCGCAACGGCGCTTCCGCGGAGGGATGCCATCGGCGGCGCCCAAGCCAACTCGGCAGGGCGCGAAGGACCGCTGCCCAGCGGGCAGTTTTCCGACGTCGGAGAGAGCCCTCTGGTGAGAGCAGAGGGTGAAGGCAGGGCGCACACAGAATGATCGAGCGGCGGCAGTTCGAAGCAATCCAGGATCTCGTCCGTGAACTGGCGAGTCGGAATTTCGACGGCCTGGTCAGGGCGGGCCGTGTTGTGAGCTTGACGGCTTCCGAAGTCCGGGAAGCGGTGGAGTCCTATCCTGACCGGATCGTGGAGCTGCCGGACGAGGCGGCCGCCTTGGCCGAGGTCGTCGACCACGATCTCGTGCCGGACACGAAGATCGCCTACATCCCAGTCTGGACCGCACAGGAGGGGCAAAGCGACCTGACCCTGCAGGTCTGGATCACGGAGGTCGACGGCGGTCTCTCCGTCCGGATGTACGATCTTCATGTGATGTGACGAACCGGAGCCGTTCAAGGCCTTAGCTCATTCTGTTTGCGGGCGATCGGCTGCCATCACTGCCTCCTGAAATCCGGAAGCTCACGGCGCTCACCGAGCTCGATGTAAGCTCCGAGGCCTGACCACGGAGCCGTCAGATCGGCGTTTTCGGCAAGCCTTCGCATCCAGGGTCGCTGATCGCTTGACCGCGTCCGCGCGCCTCCGTAAAGCACTGGCGTCGGTCGCCGCGCGACCGCTTTCCCCACCGGACAGCCGCGAGCCAGAGATGTCAGAGACACCCGAAGACCTTCCAATCCGCCGCGCTTTGATCTCCGTCTCGGACAAGACTGGGCTGGCCGGGCTGGGCAAGCAACTGGCCGCCCGCGGCGTCGAGATCCTCTCGACCGGGGGCTCGGCCAAGGCGCTGACGGAGGCCGGGGTCGAGGTGACCGAGGTCTCGGCCCACACCGGCTTCCCCGAGATCATGGACGGGCGGGTCAAGACCCTGCATCCCAAGATCCACGGCGGCATCCTCGCCCGGCGGGATCTGGAGGGCCACCGCGCGGCCATGGCGGAACAAGAGATCGCGCCGATCGACCTGGTGGTGGTCAACCTCTATCCCTTCACCCGGACCGTGGCCGCGGGCGCCGACTTCCCGACCTGCATCGAGAACATCGACATCGGCGGCCCGGCGATGCTGCGCGCCGCGGCCAAGAACCACGACTGGGTGACCGTGGTCGTCGACCCCGGCGACTATGCGGCCCTGCTAAAGGAACAGGACCGGAACCAGGGCGCCACCTCGCTTGAGCTGCGCCGGCGCCTGGCCGGCAAGGTCTACGCCCACACCGCGGCCTACGACAGCGCCATCGCCAACTGGTTGGCCGAGCAGGAGGGCGAGAGCCTGCCGGAGAGCCTGCTGATCTCGGGCCGGCGGCTGCAGAGCCTGCGCTACGGCGAGAATCCGCACCAGCAGGCGGCCTTCTACGCCGCGCTCTCGGGCCCGGTGGCGCCGCGCCCCGGCGTCGCGGCGGCGACCCAGGTCCAGGGCAAGGCGCTGAGCTACAACAACCTCAACGACACCGACGCCGCCTTCGAGCTGGCCGCCGAGTTCGAGCAGCCCGCCATCGCCATCATCAAGCACGCCAACCCCTGCGGCGTGGCCGAGGCGGCGAGCCTGCACGAGGCCTACCGCCGCGCCCTGGCCTGCGATCCGGTCAGCGCCTACGGCGGGATCGTCGCCGCCAACCGGCCGCTGGACCAGGACACGGCGGCGGAGATCGCCGAGCTCTTCGTCGAGGTGGTGATCGCGCCCGGCGCGGACGAGGCCGCGAAGGCAGCCTTCGCGCGCAAGAAGAACCTGCGCCTGCTGCTGACCGAGGACCTGCCGGACCCGGCGGCGGCGGGCCTGACGATCAAGGCCCTGTCGGGCGGCTATCTGGTGCAGGGCCGGGATGCCGGCCGGATCCTGCCGGGCGACCTGAAGGTCGTGACAAAGCGGCAGCCGAGCCAAGAGGAGCTGGCCGATCTGATCTTCGCCTTCCGGGTGGCCAAGCACGTCAAGTCAAACACCATCGTCTACGCCAAGGACGGCGCCACGGTCGGCATCGGCGCCGGGCAGATGAGCCGGGTCGACGCCGCGCATATCGCCGCCCAGAAATCCCGCGACGCCGCCGAGGCGGCGGGCGAGACGGCCTCGCGCACCGAGGGCGCGGCGGTCGCGTCCGACGCCTTCTTCCCCTTCGCCGACGGCCTGCTGGTGGCGGTCGAGGCCGGCGCCACCGCGGTGATCCAGCCGGGCGGCTCGATCCGCGACGACGAGGTCATCGCCGCCGCCGACGCGGCCAGCCTGGCCATGGTCTTCACCGGCATGCGGCATTTCCGGCACTGAGGGCAGATTTGAGCAGGTCTCTGTTCGGGAATACTGTTTTTCTTCCAAGCATTACATGCTTAGCGAAGGTTTTATTCGCTTTATTATGTAATCCTTCATGAATTAGGCCTAAAGACAGACGCCTGATACCTCGAAACCTCGGGAGGGCAGGCGATGACGGCAGACAGGCAGCAGGACGACGCCTTCCGGCACCCCGGCGACGCCGCGCTTCGGCGCAAGATGGACCGCAGCCGGCAGCTGCGCTCCGAGGCCCTGGGACGCGGCGCCTCGGTCTTCGTCGGCTATATCCGCTCCCAAGCCAAGCGCGAGACCCAGCCCGAAGACGGTCAGGAGACCTGGCAGCCGGACTTCCCGCCCACCGTGGCCTGACCGGGCCGGCTCAGGCGCCGGCCCCCCAGGTCCGCGCCATGGCGGCGAACTCGAGCGCCAGGTAGTCGACGAAGGCCCGCACCCGCGGCGCCAGGTAGCGGGTCTGCGGGTAGACCGCGTGGATGTCGGCGTCGGGCGAGCTGTAGTCTGGCAGCAGCTCGACCAGGCGCCCCGACAGCAGGTCGTCGCGGACCTGCCAGATCGGCAACATGATGATCCCGCCGCCGCCCAGGGCGACCTGGCGCAGCATCTCGGCGTTGTTGGCCGAAAAGCTGCCCGTGACGTGCACCGTCTCGCTGCCCTCCGCGCTGCGGAAGGGCCAGTCGTTGCGCCAAGTCCGATAGGTGTAGACCAGGCAGTTGTGGCCGGCGAGGTCCGCCGGCCGGCGCGGCGTCCCGGCGCCCTTGAGGTAGCGTGGCGCGGCGCAGACCGCCCGGCGGCTGGACGCCAGCTTGCGGGCGATCAGGCTGGAGTCCTTGAGCGCACCGATGCGGATCCCGAGGTCCATGCCCTCCTCGACCAGGTCGACCAGGCGGTCGTTGACGGTGATCTCGACCTCGACGTCGGGGTAGCGGCGCAGGAACTCGGGGATCAGGGGGGCCAGGATCAACTGCCCGAAGGTTACCGGCATGTTGACCCGGAGCAGGCCACGCGGCGCGGCGCTGAGATGCGACAGGGCCTGCTCGGCCTCGTCGAGGTCGGCGACGATCCGCTTGGCGTGCTCGAAGAAGGCGGCGCCCTCGCCGGTCATGGCGACCCTGCGGGTGGTGCGGTTGAGGAGCCGCACGCCGAGGCGGTCCTCCAGCCGGCCGATCTGCTTGCTGACCGCGGAGGGGCTGAGGCCGAGGTCGCGCCCGGCGGCGGTGAAGCTGCCGGCGTGGACCACCCGGACGTAGACCTCGAGCTCCAGAAGGCGGTCCAAGGTGCCCTCTCATTCATTCCATTTCAGCATAAGTGCTATGCCCATTTCGCCAATTAACTTATCAGAGATCAATAGTCATATATGCTGCATCAGCGAAGGCGGCAGGCGAGGCAGGCCCCCATCCCGTTCCGGAGGACGCAAGATGAATCCCTATATCAAGCCAAACCGGGCCGTTGAGGTCCCGAGCCACGCCGAGATCCAGACCATGCTGCAGCGCGGCCGGCGCCTCCGCGCCCAGGCCTTTGCGGAAAGCGGAAAGCGCCTCGTCCGGGCCCTGCGCGGCCTGATCGCGACCGGCCGGGACCGCTCGCGGGAAACCGCCGAGGCCCTGGCATCCAAGCCTCAGGGCTCGCTCACCTGAGGCGGGCGCCGGAAGCCGGCGCCGGGCTCATTCGCGCGGTTCCTTGACCGGCAGCATCAAGAGCCAACCGACCAGAAAGAAGACCAGGATCGTCGACATACCGATCCGCTGGCTGTCGGTGAGATCGGTCACCGCTGCGACCAGTGCCGGCCCCATGAAGGCGGTCGCCTTGCCGGAGAAGGCGAAGAGCCCGAACATCTCGGTGGTCATGTGGGGCGGCGCCAGCCGCGCCATCATGGTCCGGCTGGCGGCCTGGGCGGGCCCGATGAAGATCCCGATCACGCAGCCCAGGACGTAGAACCAGAGCTTGCCCTCGACGAGCAAGATCGCGCCGCCGAAGACCGTCAGGGCGGCGACCGCGACCAGGATCGTGAGCTTCGAGCCGAACCAGTCGTCGAACCAGGCGAATGCGACCGCGCCCAGGCCCGCGGTGACGTTGAGCAGGACCCCGAAAAACAGGATCTCCTTGAAGTCCATGCCGAAGGTGCCGGCGGCATAGATCCCGCCGAAGGCGAAGAGCGTGTTCAGCCCGTCGATGTAGAACAGGCGCGCCAGCAGGAAGCGCGCGATGTTGCCGTAGCGCCGCAGCTGCCGGAAGGTGCCCAGCAAGGTGCCGAGGCCCTGCCGGACCGCCTTTACGGCGGAGATCCGCTCTGCCGGGCGGTCCGGGGTCAGAAGGAACATGGGCAGGGCGAAGATCAGGTACCAGAGGGCGACGAAGGGACCGGTGATCCGCACCTGCTCGTAGGTCTCGGTGTCGAGACCCAGGATCGGCTCCTCCGGCAGCGCGAAGGCCAGCAGGCAGATGACCAGGCAGGCGATGCCGCCGGCGTAGCCGCAGGCCCAGGCCCAGCCCGAGATCCGGCCCAGCAGCCGCCGCGGCGCCAGGTCCGGCAGCATGGCGTTGTAGAAGACCTGGCCGAACTCGAAGGCGGCGTTGGCGATCGCGACCAGGACCAGGGCCGGGAGCAGATAGCCGGGCTCGGGCAGGATCCACCAGAGGCCGCTGCCGACCGCCAGGCAGGCCAGGGAAAAGAAGAGGATCCAGGGCTTGCGGCGGCCGCTGTGGTCGGCGATTGCGCCCAGGATCGGCGCCAGGATTGCGATGCCCAGCGCCGAGAGGCTGATCATCTGGCCCCAGGCTGCAGTGCCGGCGATCTCGTCGGGCGCAACCGCCTTGGTCACGTACTGGGCGAAGACGAAGGTGATGATCACGGTCGGGAAGGCCGAGTTGGCCCAGTCGAAGAGGCACCAGGCCGCGATGGCGCCCTTGCTGGTCTTAAGGTCCGCGCCCGCCACTGCCGTCATGCGCCCTCGCCCCCTGCCACTTCGCTGGCTTCCGGCTAGCAGCTTTGTTGGAGCCCCACAAGCTGTGTATCTTCGGCCTGCGACCGAAGGCATACAACAGCGGAAAGATGACGCGATGATCGTGGTGACGACGGATTCCATCGAAGGCCGCCGGGTCGGCGCATACCTGGGCGTGGTCAGCGGCGACGCCATCGTCGGCGCCAACATGTTCCGGGACTTCTTCGCCCGGGTCCGCGACGTGGTCGGCGGCCGGGCCGGCGGCTACGAGAAGGCGCTGCAGGGCGCCAAGGACGCGGCCATGGCCGACATGGTCGAAGCCGCCGAGACGCTGGGCGCCAACGCGATCCTCGCCGTCGACCTGGACTACGAGACCATCGGCGATTCCATGCTCATGGTCAGCGCCAACGGCACCGCGGTGCGGCTGGCCTAATCGAAGACGGCGGGCGCGGGCGTCGCGTCGGCTTCCAGCCGTGACGCGAGCCTTGGCGCTCAGGCGATCTGCACCAGCCGTGCCTTCTGGCAGAGCGGATAGCTGTCGAGAAAGGGCCGGATCGCGGCGCGCATCCCATCGCAGGAGGGACCGTAGAGATAGAGTGCGGTCTCGGTGGGGCCCTGCCAGCAGCTCTGCACCCGGCCCCGGGTGTCGAGCAGCTTGCCGAACTCGTCGTAGATCGTATCGAGATCGCAGGTCTCGTAGACCTCGTCCGGCAGATCGGTGCCGTTGAGATAGACCGCCAGCCCCTCGTTCAGGCCGAAGGCGACCTCCCGGCCGTCCGGCTCCAGGATGAAGGCCGAGCCCTTGGGCGCACCCAAGGCCTCGAGGCAGTGCCGCAGCTCGTCGAGCGCCGTGTCGGACAGGGCCGGGAGGACGATCTCGATCTCGCAGTAGGCGATCTCGCCGTCCTCGGTCATCTGGGTCCCGCCGCCTGAAACTTCGCCCAAGTCGCGGCTTTCCAGCATCTCGGTCAGGCCCTCCTCGTAAACCTCGTAGCGGTCCATAGGCTGTGCGCGGGCGTTGAGCCGGGCGACGACGAGCGCGCCATCGGCCTTCGGGTCCTTGCCGAGAGAAATGCCGAACATGAGGCCGTCTCCTGGAAGCCGCTCGACCCAAACGTCGAGCGCCAGCCAGCTTCCAAAGAAATCCCTTGATATCGTGAAGGGCGAGTGCTGGCCTCGGCCCTCGGATCGACCACGGCCCGACAGACCTGCCGGAGGCGGAGCAGAGGGTCGCGGGCGGTCCGAGCTAGCGCACTTCCCGATCAGACGCAGTTGCGTCTGGCCGGGAGTAGTGCGCTAACACTCTAGAGTCGGGCATTACATCCGGCCAGATGGATCGCAAAGCGATTCCATCTGATCGGATGTAATGCCCTAGCCGGAGACCAGGTTGGCCAGCTTCGAGCCTCCCGGCCCGTAAAGCGCCCTGATGTGCTCGCAGAACCCGGCCTTGCCGAGGGCCTCGAACTTGCGCGCAAGGCCATCAAGCTCCTGGACGACCTCCTCGCTGTGAAGCAGCTCGGCAAGTTCGCGGCCGGCAAGGAGTTCCTCGAACAGGGCCCCGTCAACCGTGAAGTTACAGTGTCCTTCGGCCATCATCGCGACCGCGATCGCCTCGTAGTCCATGGTGTGGTCTCCAGGCACTCGATTGCAAGCCGTCCGCGAGAGGCGCCGCTAGCTCCCGACCAGGGACTTCAGCTGGCGGTTGGCGACGGCCAGCATGGCGAAGTCCGGGGTGCCGGTGGCCTGGAGCTCGGTGACCAGCTGGTCGGTGCGGGCGACCAGGGGCCGGCGCGCCTCGGCCCAGGCCTCGATCAGGCCGTCGGTCTTGCCGTTGCCCGTCGCGGCCTCCAGCACCCGGCCGGTCAGCTCGCCCTGGTGGCCGTAGAGGTCGTCGACGATGGCCGTGACCGCCAGCTTGTCCCAGGCGGTGTCGGTGGGCAGCTGGCCCGAGGCCCGGCGCAGCCAGTCGAAGCCGAAGCGGGCGCCGATCGAGAAATAGGTCCGGGCGGCCCGCTCGACCGGCAGCTCGGCGGCCAGCGCGATCCGGACGATGTCGCAGGCCGGCACCAGCAGCCCCAGGCTGGCGATGCGGCGGGAGAGGTCCTCGGGCGCGCCCTGACGCTGGTAGCCTGCGGCGCGCTCGGCGAGCACCCTCTCGTCGGCCTCGCTGATCACCTGGTCGAGGTTCTCCGAGAGTTCGTGCACGCCGGCGCCGTAGCGCTCGATCTGGCTGGAGATGTCCAGCGGGTAGCCGGCCTCGCGCAGGAACCAGACCGTGCCGCGCTCGATCAGGCGGCCGCATTCCATCAGCATGTTGGCCTGAAGCTGCGCCGGGACCTTGTTGTCCAGGGCCTCGATGGCGTCCCAGGTCTCCTCCATGCCGAAGATCTCGCGGCTGATCAAGTAGGCCCGCGCGATGTCAGCGGCGGGCATGCCGGTCTTCTCCTTGACCTCGTAGATGAAGGTCACCCCGACCCGGTTGATCATGGCGTTGGTCCCGACCGTCGCCTTGATCTCGCGGTGCAGGCGGTGCGCCTTGATCGGTTTGGCGTACTTCTTGCGCAGGGGCTGCGGGAAGTAGTCGATCAGGTCGCGCTGCAGGTAGGGGTCGTCCGGGAGGTCGGACGCCAGGATCTCGTCGTAGAGCACGATCTTGGCGTAGGACAGCAGGACCGAGATCTCCGGCCGGGTCAGGCCGATCCCCGCCTTCATGCGCTCCTCGATGGTCTCGTCGTCGGGCAGCGCCTCGATCGTCCGGTCGAGCTGGCCGGCGCGTTCCAGGCTGCGCATGAAGCGGGCCAGGCGGTCCAGCAAGTGCGCGCCCAGCAGGTGGGTCACGGTGATCGCCTGGGACTGCAGGTAGTTGTCGCGCAGCACCAGCTCGGCGACCTCGTCGGTCATCTTCTCCAGCAGCTGGTCGCGCTGCTTGCGGGTCAGGTCGCCGGCCTCCTCGATCTCGCCGAGCAGGATCTTGATGTTGACCTCGTGGTCCGAGCAGTCGACGCCGGCCGAGTTGTCGATGGAATCGGTGTTGCAGCGCCCGCCGGCCATGCCGAAGGCGATGCGGCCCTTCTGGGTCATGCCGAGATTGGCGCCCTCGCCGATGACCTTGGCGCGGACCTCGGCGGCGTCGATCCTGAGCGCATCGTTGGCCCGGTCGCCGGCTTCGGCGTGGGTCTCCTGGCGTGCCTTGATGTAGGTGCCGATTCCGCCGAACCACAGCAGCTCGGCCTCGGCGGTCAGGATCGCGCGGATCAGGTCGTTGGGCGGCAGCTGGTCGGCCTCGATCCCGAAGCAGGCCTTGATCTCAGGGGAGAGCTTGATCGACTTGGCCTTGCGGTCGAAGACCCCGCCGCCCTTGGAGATCAGCTTGGCGTCGTAGTCGGTCCAGGCCGTGCCCGGCGTGTCGAAAAGCCGCTTGCGCTCGGCCCAGCTCTTGGCCGGATCGGGGTCCGGGTCG
>JAAUXY010064804.1_pt1 | contig 39832 bp, 35 predicted proteins | sample 7278121 | NCBI WGS metagenome assembly JAAUXY01 (sample SAMN14350117, study PRJNA611818) | marine sediment metagenome | isolation source: surface marine sediment (1.8m) | place: French Polynesia: Moorea | collected 2018-08
GTCAGGGTGTCGCAGCCAGCCAGCCGCAGGCGTTTCCTGACCGGCGCTTCCGCGCTCGCCGGCGTGGCGGCGCTCGGCTTTCCGGCGGTCGTCGGCCGGGCCGCGGAGCCGCTGAAGGTCGGGACCTACGGCGGCTACTTCAAGGATTCCTTCGACAAGCACATCTACCCGGAGTTCACCAAAGAGACCGGCATCGAGATCGAGTCCATCGCCGAACCCACCGGCGAGGCCTGGCTGGTCCAGCTCGAGACCGCCGCTCGCGCGGGTCAGGCTCCGGCCGACGTCTCGATGATGGCCCAGGTCGCCATGCTCAAGGGCCAGTCGTCCCGGCTCTGGACGCCGCTCGAGCTCGGCAGGATTCCCAACGCCAAGAACCTGCTGCCGCAGTACCTGCACCGCTATCCCGACGGCAAGGTCGACGGGATCGGCGCCGTCGCCTGGTACATCACCCTGGTCAGCAACACCGACGCCTACGCCGAGCCACCGAGCTCCTGGGCCGAGTTCTGGGATCCGAAGAACGAGGGCAAGCTCGGGCTGCTCGCCCTGGTCAGCAACTCCTTCCTTCTGGAGATCACCGCGAAGACTTTCTTCGGCGGGACCGAGTTCCTCAACACCGAGGAGAACATCCTCAAGGTCCTGGACAAGCTGGCCGAACTCAAGCCCAACGTGGCGCTGTGGTACCGCGACGAGGGCCAGTTCCAGCAGGCCCTGCAGTCGGGCGAAATCCCGATGGGCCAGTACTATCACGACGTGGCCGGGCTGGCCGCGGCCGACGGCCATCCGGTGCGCTCGACCTTTCCCAAGGAAGGCGGGGTCAACGACTCCGGCTGCTGGGCGCTGTCGCGCGCATCCAAGCGCGAAACGGAAGCGCTGGTCTTCATGGACTACATGTGCCGGCCGGAGATCCAGGCGAAGCTGGCGCGCAAGGTCGGGACCGCGCCCACGGTGCGCCGCGAGCTGACTGACCTGACCGATGCGGAGTTCGCCGCTGTCTCCAGCGACATAGAGCCGATCATTCCGCGCTACGACCTCTACCAGGCCAAGTCCGACTGGCTGAACCAGAAGTGGACCGAGCTGGTCACCGGCTGATTTCACCTCGGCCCGGGGCACAAGCCGCGCCTCGGGCCACCGCCGTCTTTCCCTGATGCCGCGAATCTGCTGACCTGCCGTCATGTCCGGTTTGCTTCTCGACAGGATCGACAAGCGCTTCGGGTCGGTCGTCGCTTTGAGCGACGTTCGGCTGGAGATCGCCCACGGCCAGTTCGTCTGCCTGCTCGGCCCCTCGGGCTGCGGCAAGACGACCTTGCTGCGGATCATCGCCGGCCTGGAGGCGCCCGGCGCCGGTCGCGTCCTGCTGGACGGCGAGGACATCACCGAGCAGCCGGTCCACCAGCGCGGCTTCGGTATGGTCTTTCAGTCCCTGGCGCTGTTTCCACACCTGACGGTCGGGGAGAACATCGCCTACGGCCTGAGGGTTCGCGGCCTGGCGAGGCCTGAGCAGGAGTTTCGGGTCGACGAGCTCCTGGAGCTGGTGCGCCTGCCCGGCCTCGCCGAGCGGCACGTCGTCCAGCTGTCGGGCGGTCAGCGGCAGCGGGTCGCGATCGCCAGGGCCCTGGCCCTGAAGCCCAAGCTCTTCCTGCTCGACGAGCCGCTCTCGGCCCTGGACGCCAAGCTACGCGAGGAGATGCAGATCGAGCTGCGCCTGCTGCAGCAGCAGCTCGGCATCACCACCATCGTCGTGACCCACGACCAGCGCGAAGCCATGACCATGGCCGACCTGGTGGTGGTGATGGGCGACAACCGGGTCCAACAGTCCGGCGCGCCGCTCGACATCTACCGGCGCCCGGTCAACCGCTTCGTGGCCGATTTCATCGGCACCAGCAACCTCCTTCCGGGTCGCCTGCGCGATGGCGCGGTGGAGGTCGCGGGCGCCCGTCTCGCCGTCGCCGAGGTGGGGCCCGGGCTGGACGAAGGCGGCGAGGCCAGCCTCTGCATCCGGCCCGAGGAGGTCCGTCTGCTTGCGCCGGGGGAGGCGGGCGCCAACCGCCTGCCCGGACGGATCAGCTTCGTGCGGGACCTCGGCGCCACGGTGCAGATCTCCCTGGACTGCGCCGGGACCCAGGTGCTCTGTCTGACCATGCCGGAGCAGCACGGCGAGTTCCGACAGGGCGGGGCGGTCACGGTCGAGCTGCCGGCCGCCGCCTGCCTGGCGCTGGCGCCGTGATCCGCGCCGCGCCCAAGGGACGAGAGCTCGCACTCGGCGCCTACCCGCTGGCCATGCTGGCGGTCTTCTTCCTGATGCCCTTCGGGATCATGCTGGCGGTCAGCGTCTTCCACCGAGTCCAGGGCGGCTTCTACGAGCCCGGCTTCGAGCTGGCCTCCTACGCCCGCTTCTTCACGCCCTTCTTCGGCGGCATCCTGGGTTTCTCGCTGGGCCTCGCCGGGCTCACCTCCCTGCTCTGCGTCGCCCTTGGCTTTCCCTTCACCTATTTCCTGACCCGCATGGCACGCCGCCGCCAGGTGCCCTTCCTGGTCTTCATCCTGTCCGTGCTCTCCCTGTCCGAGGTGATCATCGGCTTCTGTTGGTCGATTCTGCTGTCGCGCACGGCCGGTCTGTCCAACCTCTTCGTCGCCCTGGGGCTGCTCGAGGCGCCGGCCGCCTGGACACCCGGGTTCGGCGCCCTGCTGGCAGGCCTCTGCTACTTGGCGCTGCCCTACGCGGTCCTGGTGCTCTATCCCGCGCTGAGCCGCCTCGATCCGGAGCTGGTCGAGGCCGCGCGCAGCCTCGGGGCCTCGCCGCTGCGCAGCTTCTTCACCGTCGTGGTCCCGGTCCTGCGCCCGGCCATCGTCGCCGCCCTGGTCATGGTCTTCGTGTTTACCCTGGGTGCCTACCTGCTGCCGCAGCTTCTCGGGCAGCCGCAGCACTGGACTCTGTCGGTGCTGATCACCGACCAGGCGATCTACCAGTCGAACCTGCCCTTTGCCGCGGCCATGGCGATCTTCCTGCTGGCGGTCAGCCTGCCCCTGGTCGGCCTGACCCAATGGCTGGGCCGCCGGCGGAGCCCGGCGCTATGAGCCGGGCCCTGCGCCGCGCCTATATTGCGGTTCTGGTGCTGTTCCTCTGCGCGCCGCTGATCGTGGTCGTCGGCGTCTCGCTCAACGCCAAGAAGCAGCTCCTTTTTCCCCCGGCGGGGACCTCGCTGCGCTGGTATGCCGAGCTTTTCGAAGACGATGCCTGGCTGGGCGCCGTGGCCAACTCGCTTCTGATCGCCATGACCTCGGCCCTGGTGGCGCTGTCGATCGCCCTGCCGCTGGCCTATTTCCTGTGGCGCTACCGGGTCCGCTACGCCCGCGCGTTCTTCGCCCTCGGCGTTGCGCCCTTCCTTCTGCCGCCGGTGATCACCGCCCTCGGCTTCCTGATCTTCTGGGCGACCCTGGGGTTCTACGGCCAGCTGCCGGCGGTGGTGATCTCCCACGGCATCTTCTTCGTCACCCTGCCGCTGGTCACCCTGTCGCTGGGCTTCGAAGCCATCGATCCGGCCCTGGTCGAGGCGGCCGAGACCCTGGGCGCCGACCGGCGGCGGGTCTTCCGGACCGTGATCCTGCCCCTGGTCCGGCCCTATCTGGTGTCCGGCTATGCCTTTGCCTTTGTGCTCAGCCTCAACGAGTATATCGTGGCTTACATGGTGGCGGGTTTCACGGTAGAGACCCTGCCGATCAAGATCTTCAACAGCCTGCGATATGGCTACACCCCGGTGATGGCGGTGGTCGCCGTCCTCTTTGCCCTGCTGGCCGCCCTGATCTTCGCTCTGGTCGGCCGCTTCGGCAATCTGCCGCGCCTGCTCGGCGCCCTGGGGCCGGGGGAGAAATGACATGCGCGTAGCCCTGCTTCAGGATTCCGGCGTTCCAGGCGAGCCGACCGACAACCTCGAACGCCTGGCCATGGCGGCCCGCCGGGCGGCCTCCGAGACGATCGACCTGCTGATCGCGCCCGAGCTCTACCTCACCGGCTACAACCTCGGCGATCGGCTGCGCGACCTGGCGGAGCCGGCCGACGGCCCTTCCGCGAAGCGGGTCGCCGAGATCGCGGCGGAGACCGGCGTGGCGCTGCTCTACGGCTATCCGGAAGCGGCGGGCAAGAAGTTCTACAACGCGGCGCTGCTGGTCGACGGCGCCGGGGCTGTCCGCGCCAACTACCGCAAGACGCACCTCTTCGGGCCGGAGGAGAAGCGCATCTTCTCGCCCGGCACGGAGCTGATGCTGGTCGAACTCGGCTCGATGACGCTGGGTCTTCTGATCTGCTACGACGTCGAGTTCCCGGAAGCCGTGCGTGCCCTGGTCCTGGCCGGTGCCGATCTGATCGCGGTTCCGACCGCCCTGATGCGACCCTACGAGAACGTCCCTGAGCAGATGGTGCCGGCACGGGCCTTCGAGAACCAGGTCTTCATCGCCTATGCCAACCGCTGTGGCCAGGAAGGCGAGCTGACCTACTGCGGGATGAGCTGTGTCATCGCGCCGGACGGCAAGCCTCTGATCCAGTCCGGCCGCGGCGAAGCCTTTCTGGTCGCCGAGGTCGACCCGGCGGCCTATGCGGAGTCGCGCGCGACCAACCCCTATCTCGATGACCGGCGCCCGGCCCTCTACGAGCGCGCGCCGAAGCGGCTTTAGCCGGCCTTGCGGGCCGCCAGGGAATCGGCGACCACGCAGAGGATCTCGTAGAGGATGGTGGCCCCGACCAGAGCGGTGTTGCCGCTGGGGTCGAAGGGGGGCGCAACCTCGACGACATCGCCGCCGATCAGGTTGAGGCTGCGCAGGCCGCGAATCATGATCTGTGCCTCGATCACCGAAAAGCCGCCGCACTCCGGTGTCCCGGTGCCGGGTGCGAAGACCGGGTCCAGGCCGTCGACGTCGAAGCTGATGTAGGTGGGGCCGTCGACGACGATGCCGCGGGCCTCTTGGATCACGTCCTTGGGGCCGCGCTCGTAGAGTTCCTCCATGTAGACCACGCGCATGCCCGACTCGTGGCTGAAGCTCCAGATGTCCGGGTCGTTGATCGCCCCGCGGATGCCGATCTGCACGGTGCGCTTGGGATCGAGCAGGCCTTCCTCGACCGCCCGCTTGAAAGGGGCGCCGTGGTGGAACTTGGAGCCCAGGTAATCGTCGCCGGTGTCGCAGTGGGCGTCGAAGTGGATCATGCCGACCGGGCGCTCGGCCGCGATGCCGCGGAACACCGGCAGGGTGACCGAGTGATCGCCGCCGGCCGAGACCGGGACCGTATCGGCGCCGTGGAGCCGCCGGTAGAAGGCGGCGATCTCCTCCAGCGCGCCCTCGAGCTCGAAGGGTCGCTCCACCCAGGCGTCGCCGGCGTCGGCGATCCGGCAGAGCGCGAAGGGATCGATTCCGGTCGCCTGGTTGATCCGGCGCATCAGGCTGGACTGGTTCCGGATCTCCCGTGGCCCGTGCCGGGCGCCGGGGCGGTTGGTGACGCCGCCGTCGAACGGGATGCCGACCAGGGCGATGTCAAGCGCTGCGGGGTCTTCCTCATAGGGCGCGCGCATGAAGGTCGGGAGCCCGGTATAGCGGGGCCGCACCATGGGATCGGCGAACTCCGGATACTTGTAGCTTCTCTCGTCGGCCATCTCTGTCTGTTTGTCCCTTTTGAGCCTGTCCCTGCCGGGGCGGTCGCCGCCGCGACGCCGATCACGGCTGGCAGCTTACTCTCTGGCGCGCTCGGCAGGCAAAGGCGGTGTGCGGGTTTTCGGCCTCCCGGGCGTCACGACGAGCCGCGCCGCGGCGCGCTGGGCTTATCGCCTAGGCGGATACGGAATCTCCCCGGGTTCAATACTTATGCCTTTTGGGCTAATAACGGGGCAACGAATTTGCTGCACACCATGCTCTGGCGAAAGTCGAAGCTTCGCCACGCCCTCCGCTCAGGAAGATGCGCGGGCAAACCTGGCCACGGCTGTGACAAATTTAGGCCCCGTATCGCCCCAGGGATCTTTCAGCCGCGGTAGCAATCCTTGGTTGCTGTACTTCGGTCGGCACACCATACTTGGATTAACCCACCCCTGACCATGAACGAGGAGCTCAGGCCTTCAATGGCGGCACGTATCGCCTGCAGGCCTTGAGGTTTTGGCCGCACTTCGCGGCGGCGCGCCGGTCTCCGAGGGGCGCCTTTCGAAACCTCGAGTCCGCTGTCGGCGACGCCTCGGGCCGGTAATAGGTCAGACGGGAGTCAGGCATGCAAGCTGTGATCCAACTTCGGTCGGACGTCGCCACGCTGCTGTACGGGGGATCGGTGGAATGCGCCGATCGCGAAGAGCTGAGGAAGATCAAGCAGGACCTGGAAGAGGCCCTCAGCCGTTGGGGCCTGACCTTGAGCCCCGCGCACCCGGCCCGCCAGGACGCCGAGCTGAAGCGCTATTTCCTGCTGACCGGGCCGGCCGAACAGAGAGCCGAGGATGTGCTCCTGTCGCTGCGCCGCCTGGAAGCGGTGACCGCCGCCTATTCGAATCCGCAGCCGCAGACGGTGGGCGCCTGCGGCTGATCGCGGCGCCGCGCCCCGCGCCGATCAGGACGCGCCGTCCAGGGCCTGGCGCATGGCGTGGCCGATCAGGTTGGCGCTCTCGACCACGATGACTCCCGCCTTCTCCAGGGCCCGGATCTTGTCCATGGCATCGCCCTGCCCCAGCAGGTCGACGGTCCCGGCATGGCCCATGCGGCGCTCCGGCGGTGCGTTCATCCCGGCGACGTAGGCGACCACCGGCTTTTTCGGGCGGCGGTCCTCCAGGAAGGCAGCGGCGTCCTGCTCCGCACGGCCGCCGATCTCGCCGATCAGGACGATCCCCGCCGTCTTGGGGTCGGCCAGGAAAAGCGCCAGGCAGTCGACGAAGTCCAGGCCGTGGACCGGGTCGCCGCCGATGCCCAGGGAGGTCGACTGGCCCAGGCGGAAGCGGGTGGTCTGGGCCACCGCCTCATAGGCCAGGGTGGCGGAGCGCGAGGCGATGCCGATGCGCCCCGGCTTGTGCGGGCGATCCGGCATGACGCCGATCCGGCAGGCCTCCGGCGTGATGATGCCGTAGGAGTTGGGCCCGATGACCCGGGTCTTGGATCCGGCCAGGGCCTGCTTGACCCGCACCATGTCGAGCACCGGCACGCGCTCGGTAACGCAGACCACCAGAGGGATCTCGGCCTCGATGGCCTCGATCATCGCCGCGGCGGCCTGGGCCGGCGGCACGAAGACCCCGGTGGCGTCCGGCCGGGTCTCCGCCACCGCCTGCGCGACGCTGTCGAAGACCGGCAGGCTCAGGTGCGTGGAGCCGCCCTTGCCGGGCGTGACGCCGCCGACTACCCGGGTGCCCGAGGCGATGGCCCGCTCGGCCATGCGGGTCGCGGTGGCGCCGGTCAGGCCTTGAAAGACGACCCGCGTGTCTTGGTCGACCAGGATGCCCATCACGCGCCTCCCGCCTGGGCCAGCCGCAGCGCTTCGTCGACGGCCTCGCCCAAGTCGTCGAAGACGGCGGCGGGGACGCCCTGGTTGCGCAGGGTCATCTCGCCCAGCTCCTTGGCGGTGCCGGCGCCCCGGAAGACGATCGGCAGCTTCCGCGCCGAGGTCCGATAGGCCTCCGCCACGCCTTCGGCAAGGGTGTCGCAGCGCAGGATGCCACCGCCCATGGCGTTGACCAGGATGACCCGGACCCGCGGCGACCGCAGCAGGATGCCTAGGCCCTCGGCGATCTGGGCGCCGCTGGCCACCGGGCGCACGTCCATGAAGTTGGCCGGTTCGCCGCCGCGCCGCTTGATCATGTCGATGGTCGCCAGGCAGAGCCCGGCACCGGTCACCATCAGGCCGATGTCGCCGTCCAGCCGGACGTAGTTCATCTCGAAGCGATGAGCCTCGCGCTCCTGCGGGTCGCTTTCGTCTTCGTCGCGCAGGGCTTCCAGCTCCGGGTGCCGGAAGAGCGCGTTGTCGTCGAGCACCATCTTGACATCGAGGACCGCCAGCTCCCCGGATTTCGTGACCGCCAGAGGATTAAGCTCGATCAGGCTGGCGTCGAAGGCGAGAAAGGCCTTCCAGACCGCGGCGAAGACCCCGGCCGCCGCTTTGGCGGCTTCGCCGGCGAGCCCGAGCCCTGCGGCCATGGCGGCAAAGTCCGTGTGTTCGGGGTCCATCCCGGCATCGGAGGAAAGGCGGACCAGGCCCTCCGCAGCGGCCAGGCCGGCCTCGACGTCCTCCCCGCCGGTCGGGCTGGCGATCAGGGTCAGGCAGCCTGCCGCGCGGTCGACCAGGGCGGCCAGGTAGATTTCCCGCTCGATCTCGACGGCCTTCTCGACGTAAACCGACGTGACCAGCAGCCCTTCGCGGCCGGTCTGACCGGTGACCAGCGGTCGGCCCAGGAGCTCGCGCGCGGCCTCGGCCACCGTCTCGCGCGATTCGGCGAAGCGGACGCCGCCGGCCTGCTTCCGCCGGCCGGCGTGGATCTGGGCCTTGACCGCCCAGCTCCGGCCGCCCAGGACCTGGGCCAGGGCCGAGGCCTCCTCGGGCGTCGTCGCCACGCCGCCCTGCGGGCTCGGCAGGCCGTAGTCGCGCAGCAGGCTCTTGGCTTGGTGTTCGTGGAGGTTCATGGCCGTCCTCCCGGCTTGCGTTCCGAAGCGCGCCATCCCCGGCCCGAACACGGAAGTTCGCACTCGGCGGCCCCTTCGTCGCACTCTGGTATGTGGTATACCACGATTTCGGCGCCAAAGCAACCTCTTCGAACCCTCGGCCTCGGCCCGCCGGTGTTCGGGTCGGAACAGGACTTCGCCCGTGGTTCAGCCCGCCTTCCGAAGGCGCCGCGCGAGCGTCTTGAACAGCGGCAGGAAGATCAGGATCAGGGCGATGATCGTGATCGGCCCGGCGATCGGGCGGTTGATGAAGATCATGGGGTCGCCGTTGGAGATCAGCAGGGACTGCCGCAGCGCGGGCTCCGCGATCGGCCCCAGCACGATCGCCAGCACCGCCGGCGCCAAGGGATAGTCGAGCTTGCGCAGCAGGTAGCCGCCGGCACCGAAGATCAGCATCAGCCAGACGTCGTGCATCTTCTGGGTCGGCGCGTAGCCGCCGACTAGGCTGAGCACGAAGATGATCGGTGCCAGGATGGTGAAGGGCATCTTCAGCATCCAGAGAAAGGCCGGAATGAAGACGATGTTGATCAGCACCGCGAAGAGGTTGGCGGCGTAGAGGCTGGCGATCAGGCCCCAGACGAACTCGGTCTGGTCGACGAAGAGAAGGGGGCCGGGGACCAATCCCCAGATCACCATGCCGCCCAAAAGGATCGCCGTGGTCGGCGAGCCCGGAATCCCCAGGGTCAGCATCGGCAGCATGGCGCCGGTCGAGGCGGCGTTGTTGGCGGCCTCCGGCGCGACCACGCCCGAGACCTCGCCCTTGCCGTAGTTCTCCGGCGTCTTGGAGATCATCTTGGCGACGCCGTAGGACATCAGGGAGCCCGGCGTGGCGCCCGCTGCGGGCAAGATGCCGACGAAGAATCCGAGAAGGGAACTGGACATGGCGACCTTCCAGGTGCCCAGCAGTTCCTTCAGGTTGTTGAGGATGCGATCGACCGTGATCACCGCCTTCGACATCATGGAATCGCCTTCGGTCTTCTCGATGGTCCAAAGCATCTCGCCGATGCCGTAGATGCCGATCGCCAGGACCAGGAAGTTGATTCCGCTCATGAAGCCGATGATGTCGAAGAAGATCAGCCGCGGCTCGCCGCTCATGATGTCGAGGCCGACCGCGCTGAAGACCAGCCCGATGCAGATCGAGAAGATGGTCTTGGGGATGTCGTCGCTGCCCAGGCCGACGAAGGTGGCGAAGGCCAGGAGCATCAGGGCGAAGATCTCCGGATCGCCGAAGTCGAGGGCGATGCTGGCCAAGGCGGGGGCGAAGCCGGTGAAGAGTACGATCGAGATCGTGCCGCCGAAGAAGGAGGCGAGGGCGGCCGCGACCAGAGCCTTGTCGGCCTCGCCTCTCAACGCCAAGGGACGGCCATCGAAGGTCGTCGCGACCGCCGTCGAAGCGCCGGGAATGCCGAGCATGATCGAGCTGATGGCGCCGCCGTACATGGCGCCGTAGTAGATGGCCGCCAGGAAGATCATCGCCGAGGTCGGGGGGACCAGGAAGGTCATCGGCAGCAGGATCGCCACGCCGTTGACGGACCCGAGGCCCGGCATGGCCCCGATGAAGAGCCCGACCACAACGCCCAGGATGACGAGCCCCATGTTCAGGGGATCGAAGGCGATGAGGAAGCCGTCCGTCAGGTGCTGCAAGATTTCCATGCGTCTCTTCCCGGACCTTTGAGCGATCCTCTCCTCTTGACGCAGCGTCCCAAGGCCTGCGCCGCCTCGCTACCTGCAGGTGCCCGACCCTATAAGAAGATGTCGTAGAGCGGCAGAAACAGGGGCTCGAGATAGCCCTTGGGCAGAACGATCCTCATCGCGACGTCGAAGAAGAAGAAGGTGACGATCGGCGCGGAGACCGAGATCAGCATCGTCGTCGGCCAGGCATGCCGGCCGAGGAAGCGGATGTAGTAGATCAGGAACACCAGGATCGCGCCGTACATCCCGACGAAATGAACCAGGGCGATCATGACGGTGACGCCGCCGCCCACTAGAAGGAATTTCTTCTTGGCGGCCGAGTCCATGTATTGCTGGTCCGACACAGACTGCGGGCTTTTGCGCCGGAACCAGTTGATGGCGATCCAAAGGCAGCACAGCAGCATGACTGCGGCCAGCCAGAAGGAGAAGGCGCCGCCCCCCGGGCCCTCGTCTTCGATCCAGCCGATGGGGAGCTCTGCGCTCTTGACCATCAGATAGATCGAAAAGAGCGCCATCAGCGCTGCGGTGATGATCTCCGCCCTACGCATGATGGCGCCCTTTCGAGTCTCGACGTGTCGTGCCGTCCACGTTGGAGGTTACAGGGCCCCCATCTTGGCCAGCATCTGCTTGTGGATCTCGCGCTCCTTCAGCCAGTAGTCCTTGAGCGCCGCGCCGGTCAGGAACTCACCCTGAAGGCTCTTCTTCTTCCGATAGTCCTGCCACTCGGAGGACTCGAAGACCTTCTGGAAAAGCGCCTGGTAGTAGGCGGCCGCCTCGTCGCTCATGCCCGGGGCACCGACGACGCTGCGCTGCATGAAGTAGACGAACTCGTTACCCAGCTCGCCAAAGGTCGGCGCGTCGGGAAACATCTCCAACCGCTTTGGCGTGAAGGCGGCCAGGGGCACCGTCGTGCCGGCGGCATAGAAGCCTTCCTGCTCGGAGGGGTTGTTGACCGTGGAGTTGGCGTGCTTGCCGGCCAGCTGCTTGGCCACCTTGCCGCCGCCCTTGTAGGGCACGTACTTCATCTTCAGGCCATAGGCCGCATTGAGGAAATCGGTCAGCAGCTGGTCTTCCTGCAACTTGCCGGTGCCGGCCATGATCCAGCCGTCGCCGGCCGCCTTGGCCGCCTTGACGAAGTCATCGACGTTCTTGATGCCGGAGTCCTTGTGGACCCAAAGGAGGAAAGTGTCCTCGGCCATGCGCGCGACCGGCGTGAAGGCCTCGATGTCGACCTCCAGCTTCGGCTGCCGCAGTGGCGTGGTGTAGAAACTGTTGAGGGTCACCATGATGGTGTGATTGGGATCCGACTTGGCCTTGTCCTTGAGGTAGACCAAGGCCTCGGCGCCCGAGCCGCCAGGCTTGTTGATCGGCGTGAGCGGCTTGGCGGCCCAGCCGTTCTTCTCGATGACCGTCTGCATCAGCCGCGCCATCTTGTCGGCACCGCCGCCCTTGCCGGCCATGATCACGAACTCTACGGGCTTCTTGGGCTCCCAGGCGGCGGTCGCCGCGCCGGGCAGCGTAAAGGACGCAACCGAGCCAAGAGCAACGGCAGCAGCCAGCCCCAGAAGGTGTCTTCTCGTCTTCGCCATGATTTGTCCTCCCAGACATCTTGCGCGTTCGTCGGTGCAGGCTTTCGCAACCGAGGAACGAGGTCGAGTATAGCGCCTCCTGCAGCTTTCAAAAGCGAGGATCGTCCTCTCGATTGCCCTCACCCGCACTCGGTCTCTTTTTGGCGTATGGTATACCAGCGTCTGATTGTAACAGATCGGCAGTGCAGTTCAATGGCCTTGCCCGCAGAAATCCTCCGGTTCCGACAGAGCTTGCGCTCCGCTCGGCGAGCCCGGCCGAAGAGGGCTGGGTTTCGAGGCCGAAGGGCCCGCCCGAAAAAACATTCGAGCTAAATCCAAGAATTGCCACCGGCTGCCATCGTGATCCTGTTTCCGAAACCCTCCGGCTCAGTGGCAGAGCAGGACCGGGAGGTCGGATTCGTCAATTACATGTTGGGTCACCCCGCCCATGATCAGCTCCCGGCGCCGGCTCTGCCCGTAAGCACCCATGAGCAGCAGGTCCGCGCCGGCCTCCCTGGTTGCCAGAAGCAGGGCCTGGCCGACCTCGCTGCCGCGGGCGGTCTGGCTGCGGACCTCGGCGACGATCCCGTGGTCGGACAGGTAGTCCCTGACCGCCGCCGGGGCCAGGGCCTCCTTGGTGCCCGTGGACACCGCAAGGAGCGTGACCTTGTCCGCCGCGGCCAGGACCGGCAGGGTGGCGGCGATGGCGCGGGCCGCCTCGGTGCTGCCGTTCCAGGCGACTGCGACGTGCGCGCCGAGCGGACCGGCGAGCGGCTTCGGAGGACAGAGCAGCACCGGGCGTCCGGACTCCAGCAAGGCGGCCTCCAGCGTGTTCAGGCCGAGGTTGCGGCTGTGGTCTGGCTGGGCGACGACGACGACGTCTGCGAGGCGGCCGAGCACCCCGACGATCGCGGCCTGTTTGCCGGTTTCCTCGCGCCAGGACACCGACATGCGGTCCCTCGGCCAGGGCCGCGCCGTGACGACCGTGAGCTGGTGGCGCCGGCAGTAGTCCTCGAAGAGCGTCTTGACGCGCTGCTCCTCCTCGTTGGCGAGGCTGCCGGCGGAGGCCGTGATCTCCTGCTTTAGGGCGGCCGGAACGAAGACTCCGAAGGGTAGGAGGTCCTCGGGGTTCGGACGGCAGTGGACGATGTCCAGGTGGGCGTCGAAGCGCCGTCCAAGCGCCAGGGCATGGTTCAGCACCCCTTCGCCGAGGCCGTCGCCGCGCACCGGAACCAGGATCGTGTGTAGCGTCATCTCGGCCTCCCCAGACCGTGGCCCGGCCAAGCGCTGGGCCTGGTTATTCTTCTCCTCCCGACGGGGCCGAAGACCTTGCTTCGGCCGGGTCTAAAAGAGCCCCTCGATCTCACCCGCCTCGTTAAGGTGGATCGCCTCCGCCGCCGGCACCCGCGGCAGGCCCGGCATGGTCATGATGTCGCCGGTGATGGCGACGACGAACTCGGCGCCGGCCGACAGCCTGACCTCCCGTACGTTGACCTCGTGGCCCTCGGGCGCGCCCTTCAGGTTCGGATCGGTCGAGAAGCTGTACTGGGTCTTGGCCATGCAGACCGGAAAGTGGCCGTAACCGGCCTTCTCCCAGTCCGCGAGCTGGTTCCTGACCTTGCCGTCGGCGTTCACTGCCACGGCCCCGTAGAGCTTGGTCGCTACGGCCTCGATCTTCTCGAAGAGCGGCAGGTCGTCGGGGTAGAGCGGCTGGAAGTCCGCCTGGCCCGATTCCGCGAGCTCGACCACGTGCCGGGCCAGGGCCTCGGTGCCGGCCGAGCCGTCGGCCCAGTGCGAGGCCAGGATCGCATTGGCACCGAAGGAGCCGGCGGTCTCGCGCACGGCTTCCAGCTCGGCCTCGGTGTCGGAGATGAACTGGTTGATCGCGACCACCGCCGGCACGCCGAAGGAGGTGACGTTCCGGATGTGCCGGGCCAGGTTCTCGCAGCCGGCCTTGACCGCCGCGACGTTCTCCTTGCCCAGGTCCGTCTTGCCGACGCCGCCGTGCATCTTCAGCGCCCGCACGGTGGCGACGATGACCGCGGCCGCCGGCTTGAGCCCGGCCTTGCGGCACTTGATGTCGAAGAACTTCTCGGCCCCCAGGTCGGCGCCGAAGCCGGCCTCGGTCACCACGTAGTCGGCCAGCTTGAGCGCCGCCTTGGTCGCGGTCACCGAGTTGCAGCCGTGGGCGATGTTGGCGAAGGGCCCGCCGTGCACGAAGGCGGGGTTGTTTTCCAGGGTCTGCACCAGGTTCGGCATCAGGGCGTCCTTCAGCAGGACCGCCATGGGGCCGGGCGCCTTGAGCGCCGAGGCGCGGATCGGCTGCCGCTCGCGGGTGTAGCCGACGACGATGTTGCCGATGCGCTGGGTCAGGTCGTCCAGGTCGTTGGCCAGGCAGAAGATCGCCATGATCTCGGAGGCCACGGTGATGTCGTAGCCGTCCTCGCGCGGGAAGCCGTTGGCGACGCCGCCCAGGTTGCAGACGATGGACCTGAGCGCGCGGTCGTTCATGTCGACCACCCGGCGCCAGGCGACGCGGCGGGAATCGAAGCCCAGGGCGTTGCCCCAGTAGATGTGGTTGTCGATCATCGCCGACAGCAGGTTGTGTGCCGTCGAGATGGCGTGGAAGTCGCCGGTGAAATGGAGGTTGATGTCCTCCATCGGCACGACCTGGGCGTAGCCGCCGCCCGCCGCGCCGCCCTTCATGCCGAAGCAGGGGCCGAGCGAGGGCTCCCGGATGCAGATCGCCGCCTTCTTGCCGATCTTGTTAAGGCCGTCGCCGAGGCCCACCGTGGTCGTGGTCTTGCCTTCGCCGGCCGGGGTCGGGGTGATCGCCGTGACCAGGATCAGCCTGCCGTCCTCGCGGCCCTGCAGCGACTTGATAAAGTCGTAGGAAACCTTGGCCTTGTGCGGACCGTACTGCAGCAGGTGCTCGGCGGGGATGTCGATCTTGGCGCCGACCTCGGCAACCGGCTGCATCGACGCTTCGCGGGCGATCTCGATGTCGCTCTTTGGCATGGCCTTCCCCTCGTCCTTTTCTGTCTGCGGCGGGTATGCAGGCGATGCCGATTTCCGCCGTTCCTGATGGTTCGGCGCCCCTCAGCCGCCAAAGCGGCTTCCGACCTCGACGCCGGCCGCAGCCGCGAACTCGCTGGCCGCGATCTTGCCAGCACCCGCCGGCCGCACTTTCTTGACCAGAATGGCGCCCTCGGCTGCGGCCACGGCGACACCTTCCTCGGAGACCGCGACAACGTCACCGGGGCTGCCCGAGGCCGCGACCTTGGCGGAGTCGAAGATCTTGACCTCCTGGCCGTTCAAGGTGGTCCAGGCGCCGGGCTGGGGATTGGTGCCGCGGATCAGGTTGTAGACCTCGTCGACCGGCTTGGACCAGTCGATCTCGGCGTCGGCCTTGCGGCACCAGCTCTCGTAGGTCGCCTTGCCGTGGTCCTGCACCCTGCGCGGCGCCTTGCCATCGCGCACCAGGTCCAGGGACTCCAGCATGGCCGCGACGCCCATCGGGAAGAGATGATTGAAGTAGAGGCTGCCCAGGGTGTCGTCGGGGCCGATCTCGACTTCTTTCTGCAGCAGCACCGGGCCTTCGTCCAAGCCCTCGTCCGGCCAGAAGATGGTCAGGCCGGTCTTGGTCTCTCCCATGATGATCGGCCAGTTGATCGAGCTCGGGCCGCGGTGCAGGGGCAGCAGGGAGGGGTGATACTGGAAGGTCCCCAGGCGCGGGATGTCGAGCACGTTCTGCGGCACGAAGAGGGTCACGTAGGCCATGATGCAGACGTCGGCGTCGAAGCCCTGCATCAGCTCCGCCGCCTCCTCGGTCTTCCAGGACGCGGGCTGGTGCAGGGGCAGGCCCTTCTCCAGCGCGAAGGTCTTCAAGGGATCCTCCGGCCGGCCTTCCTTGTCCGGCGCGCAGAACACGCCGACCACGTTCTCCCCGCGCTCGATCAGGGCTTCGAGGACGGCCTTGCCGAAGGCTTGTTGGCCGTGGACGACGATGCGCATGGTGCTTCCTTCCCCTGTCGGATCTCTGGCTCTTGGCGGTTTGCCTCGTCACTCGGCCGCTTGCGCCGTAGGTGCGCCGATGGCACCCGATTCACGGATGCTCTCGACCTCTTCGTCGCTGTAGCCGAGGACTTCGCTCAGGATCTCCTCGGTATGCTCGCCGAGCAGGGGCGAGCGGACCACCTCGGCCGGCGAGTCGGAGAGCTTGATCGGGTTGCCGACGGTCAGATACTTGCCGCGGGTCGGGTGGTCGACCTCGACGATGGTCCCGGTCGCGCGCAGGCTCGGCTCCTCGGCCAGCTCCTTCATCGACAGGATCGGCCCGCAAGGGATGTTCAGCGGGTTGCAGGCCTCCATGACCTCGAACTTGGTCTTGGTCTTGGTCCACTCCTCGATGGTGTCGAAGATCTGCGGAATCTTGTCGAGCCGGGCCTCGGGCTTGGCGTAGTCCGGGTCGTCCTTCCACTCGGGCTTGCCGATCAGATCGCAGATGTTGCCCCAGACCGCGGCCTGGGTGATGAAGTAGACATAGGCGTTGGGGTCGCTCTCCCAGCCCTTGCACTTGACGATCCAGCCCGGCTGGCCGCCGCCGGAATCGTTGCCGGCCCGCGGCGTGGCGTCTCCGAAGGGGATCCCCTGGCCATACTGGCTGTACTCCTTCAGCGGCCCGTGCTGCAGGCGTTGCTGGTCGCGCAGCTTCACCCGACAGAGGTTGAGGACGCCGTCCTGCATGGCCGCCAGGACCTTCTGGCCGCGGCCCGACTTCTCGCGCTGGAAGAGGGCGGTGACGATGCCGAGGGCCAGGTGCAGACCGGTGCCGGAGTCGCCGATCTGGGCGCCGCTGACCGTGGGCGGACCGTCGAGGAAGCCGGTGGTCGAGGCGCCGCCGCCGGTGCACTGGGCGACGTTCTCGTAGACCTTGCAGTCCTCGTAGGGCCCTGGCCCGAAGCCCTTGACCGAGGCGTAGATCATCCGCGGGTTCAGTTCCTGGATCCGCTCCCACCCGAAGCCCATGCGATCGAGCGCGCCAGGGGCGAAGTTCTCGACAAGGACGTCGCAGGACTTGACCAAGCGCTCCAGGACCTCCTTGCCTGTTACGTTCTTGGTGTTGAGCGTGAGCGAACGCTTGTTGTGGTTCAGCATCGTGAAGTAGAGGCTGTCGACATCCGGGATGTCGCGGAGCTGACCGCGGGTTGCGTCGCCGACGCCGGGGCGCTCCACCTTGATCACGTCGGCGCCGAACCACGCCAGCAGCTGCGTGCAGGTCGGCCCGGACTGGACGTGCGTGAAATCCAGGATACGAACACCTTCAAGAGCTTTCATCGCATGCTCCTGTGATTGACTGGGTTGACCCGGCGGAGCCGGCCTACTTCTTGGACACCACGCTCTGGGGGTTGAGATTGCCGATGCGGCCGCTTTCGGTGCCGGCGTTCTCGTCGATGACGGCGTTGACCAGCGAGGGCTTCCCGGAGTCCATGGCCTCGTTCACGGCACGGCGCAGCTCGTCCGGAGAGGTCGCGTAGTAGCCCTTGCCGCCGAAGGCCTCAATCATCTTGTCGTAGCGGGCGTCCTTGACGAAGACCGTGGTCGCGACATCCGGGCCGCCGGCGGGATTGACGTCCGAGCCGCGGTAGATGCCGCCGTTGTTGAAGACCACCACGCAGATCGGCAGGTCGTAGCGGCAGATGGTCTCGACCTCCATGCCGGAGAAGCCAAAGGCGCTATCGCCCTCGACCGCCAGCACGGGGTGCCCGGTCTCCACGGCGGCGGCGATGGCCTGTCCCATACCGATGCCCATGACGCCCCAGGTGCCGACGTCCAGGCGCTTCCTCGGCTTGTGCATGTCTATGATGCTGCGGGCGAAGTCGAGGGTGTTGGCGCCCTCGTTGACCAGGATCGCGTCGGGGCGCTCGGCGATGACGCCGCGCAGGACGCCCAACGCGCCGTGAAAGTCCATCGGCACGTTGTTGTTCTGCAGCTTCGGCGCCATGCGCTCGATGTTGGCCTGCTTCTTAGCCTCGACGGCGCCGGTCCAATCGGCCGGCGGCGGGGTCCAGCCCGCCTCCATGCCCTCGAGCAGGGCGGAGACGCAGGAGCCGACGTCGCCGACCAGGGGCGCGGCGATCTCGACGTTGCTGTCCATCTCCTTTGGCTCGATGTCGATCTGGACGAAGCGCTTGGGCTGGCCGCCCCAGGTCTTGCCCTTGCCGTGCGAAAGCAGCCAGTTGAGCCGGGTGCCGATCATCAGGACGACGTCGGACTCCTTCAGCACCAGGGAGCGCGCCGGCCCTGCCGACTGCGGGTGCGTGTCGGGCAGAAGGCCCTTGGCCATGCTCATCGGCAGGAAGGGAAAGCCGCTCTTCTCCACGAGCGCGCGAATCTCCGCGTCGGCCTGGGCATAGGCGGCGCCCTTGCCGAGGATGATGAGCGGCCGCTCGGCGCGCTTCAGGACCTCGAGCGCGCGCTGGACCGCGTCCGGCGCCGGCAGCTGCCGCGGCGCCGGGTCGTTCACCTTGACCAGGGATTGGCGTCCGGCCTCGGCGTCCATGACCTGGCCAAGCAGATTTGCGGGGAGGTCGAGATAGACGCCCCCCGGCCGGCCGGACAGGGCGGAGCGAATGGCCCGCGCGATGCCGATGCCGATGTCCTGGGCGTGGAGGACGCGGTAGGCCGCCTTGCAGAGGGGCTTGGCGATGGCCAGCTGGTCCATCTCCTCGTAGTCGCCCTGTTGCAGGTCGACGATCTCGCGCTCGGAGGAGCCGCTGATCAGGATCATCGGATAGCAGTTGGTGGTGGCATGGGCGAGCGCGGTCAGACCGTTGAGAAATCCGGGCGCCGACACGGTCATGCAGACGCCGGGCTTCTTCGTCAGGAAGCCGGCGATGGCGGCCGCATAGCCGGCGTGCTGTTCATGCCGGAAGGACAAGACACGCATGCCGGCGGCCTGCATGTAGCGGCCCAGATCGGTGATCGGGATTCCGGGCACATTGTAGATCGTTTTGATGTCGTTGAGCTGGAGCGCATCGATGACGAGGTGGAACCCGTCCGTCAGCGAGCCCGGTTCGGCGGCTTCCTTGGTCTCGGCCTCAACGCTTTGTGCGATTGCCGACATTTCAATCTTCTCCCCAATACCCTGGCGGCAGCACATCGGCTGGCCGTCTTGTTGTCCGCCGTGGCCCCGAGACGGAGCGCCGCGCGTTGCGGCGACCCCCGGCACGACTCAGTCCAGATAGTCCACGTTCTCTTCGATGTGCTTCGCGAGGTTCATGGTGTGCTCGCGGACCAGCCGTTCGGCCAGCTCCGCGTCGCGGGCTTCCAGCGCCTCGATGATGTGCATGTGATCGATGATCGAGCGCTTGGCGCGGTCCTTTTCGCCGATGGTCCGGGCCCGGATGCCCTTCATGTGCAGGAACAGGCCTTCGGCCGTCTCCTTGAGCAGCGCGCAGCCGCTCATCTCGAGGATCGCCTGGTGGAAGTCGATGTTGCGGTCGGAGTACTCGTCCATCCGGGCCTGGATCTGACCGTTCTCGAAGGTGGCGAAGAGCTTGCGCAGCGAGGCGATCCTTTCGTCCGACGCGGTCTCGGTAATCAGCCGTGCGGCCATGCTTTCCAGCGCCGCCCAGACCGTGATCATCTCGAGGATCTCTTTCTTGGTCTTGCGCACGATGAAGACCCCGCGCCGGGGGATCACGGTGACCAGGCCCTCCTGCTCGAGCCGGGCGAGCGCCTCGCGGATCGGCGTCCGGCTGATGCCGAGCTGCTCGGATAGCTGGCGCTCGTCCAGCTTGAGCTGGGCATCGTCGGCATAGATGTTCATCGAGGTGATGCCCTCCTTGAGCACGTCATAGATGTGCTCCTTCAGGCTGAATCGGGCCTCGATGGGTTGAACCACAAGCTGTCGCGGCATCATGCTGCTATCACCCTAGGACCGAGGTATCCAGGGCATCCTGCCCGGACCCGCCATTCGCTCGATTGCTGTGGTATACCATAGCCCAAGTACCACAGCACGGCAACCGTATTCGCCGCCGCGGCGCGGACCCGCGGCTTGCCAGATCGTGCCGCCTTCGTCCAAGCTGGCCTGCCATGGCAGCGCAGAAGACATCGCCGCAGGGCCTCGCAGCGGCCGATCTGGACCGTCTGGCGGCGGAAGCCCGGGCGGCCCTCTCGAAGGGCCGCTGGACCAAGGCCGAGACGGCCTTGCGGGACCTGATCGCGAGGCTGCCGGCGCCCCAGGCCTCGCTGCTCTACAACCTCGGCCTGGTGCTGAAACGCCAGGGCCGGCTGGAAGAGGCCCTGGCCGCCCTCGACGAGGCCTTGGCGCTGGACCCAGGGCATGCCAAGGCCCGTTTCGAGCGGGCCGCCGCCCTTGTGGACCTGGAGGACTTCGCCGCCGCCTACGGCGGCTTCGCGACCTACCTCGAGGCCGCGCCGGAAGACCCGGACGCCCTGCTCAACGCCGCGCGCTTGGCGTTGAGGCTCGGAAGGGGCAAGGCCGCTTCGGTTCACGCCGAAGCCCTGGAACGGCAGAGCCCGGAGGATCCCGCGACGCTCTTGCTGCTGGCCGAGGTCGCCGCCGAGCGCGGCGAACAGGAGACCGCTGCACGGCATTTTGGGAGAGTCCTGCATAAGGGTTCGCCTGAGCTGCGTGCCGCGGCCTTGGCTGCCATGACCCAGCGTCCGAAAGGCCGGATCCCACTCGCCCTCGACCGGCTCATGTATCCGGGAGATCAGTCGGCCCGGTAGCGCTTGCGATAGGCGCCGGGATCGGCCTTCAGGGCCTCCTGCACCTCCAGGTGCTGCGCCAGCTCGGCCTCGTCGAAGCTTGCGAAGTCGAGCTCCAGCGCTTCGCGCGGCACCGGGAAGGCCTGGGCGACCGGGGTGCCCTTGGGCAGGCGCCCCTCGAAACCGGGGTCGGTCCAAAGCGCCGGGAAGTGCACGAAGCCGCCGGCGAAGTGGTCGCAGTCGACCCGGCCGGTCAGGGTCCGGAAGGGCAGGTCCTCGCGGTTGAACGGATGGGTGAAGAGCATGGCCCAGCCCTCGGGCAGGGTGACCGACCAGAAGTTGGTGAACTTGACCACGAAGTGCCCGGGGTCGCCGAAGGGCGCGCCGGCGAGCTGCTCGGGCAAGTGAACCCCCAGGGGCGAGCGGCTGAGGCGGCTGTGCTCCAGCAGCGGCAGCTCGCTGTCCCAGGCGAAGACGCCGTCCGCGATGCGCAGCTCGGCGGCCAGCGGCATCAGCACGCCGTGGCGCAGGGCGTCGAGGAAAGGCGGGCACTGCTTGACGCTGCGGACCTTGGCGCCGAGCAGAGCGCTCTCGGCTTCGGCCGGCATCCGCTTCAGCCAGTCCGGCAGCCCCTCCGCGGCCGGCTTCGGCCGCGGCAGGTGGGGCTCAAGCTCGGGCAGGCAGCGGAACCGGAGTCTCATCACCCTCTAAACCACGGCGCTTGGCCGCAAGCCGGGCCTGGCGGTCCATCGCCCGCAGCTCGAGCTCGATCGCCAGGGTACGCTTGCGCTCCCGCTCGCGATAGTAGGCATAGAGCGTGGCGGCGACCACCGTCAGGACCACGAAGATCACCCCGATCACGTTGATCACCGGCGACAGGCCGAAACGGAAGCGCGAGCCGATCTCGGTCACCAGGGTCCAGTCGCCGCCGATGGCGAAGACCGTGGTGTTGTAGTTCTCGATCGATTGCAGAAAGGCGATCACCGCGGCGGTCGCGATGGTCGGATAGAGGAAGGGCAGGGTGATCCGCCGGAACACGAGCAGGTTCGACCCGCCCAGGTCCAGGGCGGCCTCCTCCAGGACCCGGTCCTGGCGCTGCAGGCGCGCCATGAACAGCAGCATGGAATAGGAGGCGATGAAGGAGGACTGGGCCAGCACGGTCAGTAAGAGGCCGCCCGGGACGTCGAAGTTGCGCCAGAAGATCAGGGTCGAGATGCCCAGGATGATTCCCGGGGTCAGGATCGGCGAGACCAGGGCGGCGTAGAGCAGCCCGGTCCAGCGCGACTGCAGCCGGGTCAGGATGAAGGCCCCGGCCAGGCCCAGGGGCAGGGAGATGACGATCACGCCCAGCGCCACCACGACGGTGTTCTGCAGGCCGATCAGGATCCGGTCGTCCTCGGCCAGGGCGCCGAACCACTTGAGGGTCCAGCCTCGCCACTGGGTCACCGAGGGATAGTCGTAGGCGTTGAAGGCGGCCAGGGACATCACGATCAGCGGCGCGAACATGTAGAGGAAGAAGACCGCGAGGTAGCCGTTCAGGATCGCCTGGGCGACCCGGCTCTCGCTGCTCTCTGCGCTCATGTTGCAGCTCCCAAGCGGCCCGGTGTGAATTGGTCCGGAATCACTTGGCGATGTCCCGGATCCCCACCTTGAAGATCGCCATCATCAGGAAGATGAAGATGATGCAGGCGATCAGCAGGGTGAAGGAGTAGGCGGCGCCGACGTTCCAGTTGAAGCTCTCGAAGAACTGCCGATAGATCAGCTGCGAGAACCAGTCGCCCGACTTGCCCCGGGTCATGATCTGCGGCACCGCGTAGGAGCCGGCGGAGAGCATGAAGGTCATGATGCAGCCGACCGCGATGCCCGGCTTGGCGTGGGGAATCACCACCCGCCGGTGGGTCAGCCAGATCGAGCCGCCGAGGTCCTTGGCCGCCTCGATCTGGTTGCGGTCCAGGGTCTCCAGGGTGTTGTAGATCGGGAAGACCATGAACAGGATGTAGGCGTAGATCATGGCCACGAAGACCGAGCCCGAGTACTCCAGGAAGGGCACCCAGCTCTTGGCCTCGAAGGAGACGAAGCCGAGCCAGGCGAGGAAGGAGTTGATGACCCCCTGGTAGTCCAGGATCATCAGCCAGGCGTAGACCCGCAGCAGCTCGTTGATGGCGTAGGGGATGGTCAACCCCAGCAGCAGCAGCGCCGCCTTGCCCGGTGTCGAGAGATGCGCCACCGCGTAGGCGATGGGGTAGCAGACCACCAGCGCCAGCAGGGTCACCAGGGCCGCATAGGCGATGGTCTTGACGAAGATGTTGAAGTGCAGCCCCGACATCTTGGTGTAGTTCTGCAGGCCGTAGACCTTGGGCGGGTCCTGCTCCTGCGCCTCGAGCTCGACGATCTCGGCCTCCAGACGGCCGATGGTCGCCTCCAGCTCGGCCCTCTTCTCCGGGGCCAGGTCGTTGGCGAGGTCGAACTTGGCGGTCTCCAGCTCGGTGTAGGCGCGGTCGATGCGCAGGGAGATCTCGTTGCCGCGTTCCTTCGACCAGAGCGACTGCTCCAGCATCATGGCCTGCGGCACGATGACCAGGACCGCGAGCCAGACGACGGTCAGGCCGACGAAGAGGCCGGTCAGGCCGCGACCGTAGCTGCGCAGCAGGTCATTCATCGGCCAGGTCTCCGGCCCGCAGGACCAGCGCGTCCTCGGCGCGGAAGCCGACCTTCTGGCGCCCGGCGAACTGGGCCGGCATCTCGGCGGAGTTGGTCACGTGCATGGTCAGCGGCAGGCCCTGGGCGTTGAGGAACATGTTGACGAAGGGCCCTTCCAGCTCGCGGCCCTCGACCTCGGCCTCGAGCTGGTTGCCGAGCCTGCCCTCGCGCTCCTGGCGGACCAGGCCGAGGCGCTCCGGCCGGACGAAGATCATCGCGCTGTCGCCGACGCCGAGACCGTCGCCGTTGAGACCTAGGAAGCGGCCCAGCGGGGTCTCGACCTGGGCCATGCCGTCGTCGAGCCCCGCGACCTTGCCGCGGAAGACGTTCTGCTGGCCGACGAAGGTGGCGACAAAGGGCGTCCTGGGGTTTAGGTAGATCTCGTCGGCGGTCCCGATCTGCTCGACTCGGCCGTGGTTCATCACCGCGACCCGGTCCGACATGGTCAGGGCCTCGCCCTGGTCGTGGGTGATGAAGACGAAGGTGACGCCGGTCTTGCGCTGGATCTCCCGAAGCTCGCTGCGCATGTGCTGGCGCAGCTTGAGGTCGAGCGCCGACAGGGGCTCGTCAAGCAGCAGCACCGAGGGCTCGACCGCCAGAGCCCGGGCGACGGCGACCCGCTGGCGCTGGCCGCCGGACAGCTCGGTCGGCTTCTTGCCGCCCTGCCCGGCGAGGTCGACCAGCGCAAGCAGCTCCTCGGCGCGCTTGCGCCGCGCCGCCTTGTCGACGCCGCGGGCCTCCAGGCCGAAGGCCACGTTCTCCCAGACCGTCATCAGGGGGAAGAGCGCCAGGTTCTGGAAGATCAGGGCGGTCGGACGGTTATTGGGGCCGCGACCGCGCATGTCCTCGCCGCCGATCAGGATCTGGCCCTCGGAGGGCTCGATGAAGCCCGAGATCATCCTGAGGATGGTGGTCTTGCCGCAGCCCGAGGGCCCGAGGATTGAGAAGAACTCCCCGGCTTCGATCTCGAGCTGGCTGCGGTGGACAGCCGTGAAATCGCCGAAGCGCATCACGGTGTCGCGGAGCTCGACGTCTTTCCCGTGCATGATCGCCCTCGTCTCCCGATGCGCCGCCCCGGAACCGAGGCTCAGCGGCCTGAAATCCCCCTGGCGCCGACCGACGGCCGACGGAAAGGGCTGGGGCCGCCGATTCAGGCCCGGTGGCGGGTAGGGCCCGGCAGCGTGACGCCGCCGGGCCGTCCGCTCAGGCGTTGGTGATCTTCTCGACGTATTCCTGGCGTACGGGGGCGAACCAGGGCGTATCCGACTGCCACCACCAGAGGTTGGCCAGGTTGTCCTCGTTGTAGATCTGGTTGAACTGCGCCTTGAACTCCTCGCCGGCGTGGTTCTCGGCGCCCTTGACGCAGGAGTTGTAGCCGGTGTTGGCGGCGAACATGCCCGCCATCTCGGGATCGAGCATGGCGTTGATGAAGGCGTGCGCCTGGTCGAGGTTCTCGGCCCCGACCGGGATGCCCATGGAGTCCATCCAGGTGATGCCGCCCTCCTTGGGCATGCGGTACTTGTACTTGGCGTCCTGGCGGTTCAGCAGGATCCCGGTGGTGTCCCAGGTCTGGCCGACCGTGCAGCCGGCGTCGGTGAAGGCTGCGGTCGCCTCGGTCGCGTTGTTCCAGAAGGCGCCGATCTTCTCCTTGTTCTCGATCACGAACTTGGCGCAGGCGTCCCAGACCCGGCGGGCGTCCTCCTCGGTCTTGTAGACGTCGAGCATGCGGTCGGTCTTGATCTGGCCGATCGACTCGAGGTAGAGCCCGACGCCCATGATCACCGATTTTTGGCGGAAGGCGACCTGCTTGTTGAGCCCTTCGGCCCAAAGGGTGCCGTAGGAGACCTCTGCGTCGGAGAGGTCGTGGACCTCGGAGTTGAAGGTAATGGCCTCGGTGCCCCAATCGAAGGGCAGCAGGTAGCGCTTGCCGCGCTTGACCGCGCCGAGCTTGATCGAGTCGCGCAGCATCGAGGGGATGACCTGGTCGACCTTCAGCTTGCTCTCGTCCAGCGGCGCCAGCCAGGAGCCGCCCGGGGCGTTGCTGTCGTCGTAGTTCGAGCGGTTGGTGACCGAGGGGAAGATGACGTCGAAGCCCTTGCCGCCGGCGGCGCGCAGCTTGTTCTCGGCCTCGTCGTTTGAGCCGAAGGTCGAGAGGTTGATCTTGATCCCGCTGTCCTTCTCGAAGCGCTCGATCATGTTCTTCTGGACGTAGTCGCCCCAGGCGAAGACGTTGACCTGGCCTGAAGACGCGAGCGCGTCGTGGGCCCTGAGCACGAAGGGTGCGGCGATGGCGGCGCCGGTGGCGGCGGCGCCCTTCAAGATTGTACGACGGGAAACCCGCATTTTCTCCTCCCCGAGAGTTGTCTTAGGAACCGCTTATCTGTCTTGCGCGGATAGACGGCGATAATAACAGCTTGATGAGTCCTTGATGACAGAATTGTTTCATCCCGCTGCCAAGTTGTAGATTTCACTTTATAGTTGTGACGCTGGCCCTGCGCGCGGTGGCAGGGCGCCTGGACTCCCAGATGGGTGTCTAGCCCGCCTCGCGGGCCGCCTTCAACGCGCCGTAGAGTGCCTGGTATTGCGGGTAGATCGCTCGGTAGCGGTCGCTTTGCTTGGGATCCGGCTCGATCGTGCGACTCGTCCTGACCATGGCCTTGGCGCCCTCCTCGATCGAGGCGAAACGGCCCGCACCATAGGCGGCGAGCACGGCGCAGCCCAGGGCCGGCGCGTCGGGTACCTCGGTCAATTCCAACGGGGCGCCAATGGTGTTGGCATGGATCTGCAGCCACAGCGGCGAGTTGGTTGCGCCGCCGGCGACCACGATCCGCTTGGCCGCAAAGGCTTCGCCGAAGTTGTCGACGATCAGCCGCGTGCCCAAGCAGATGCCTTCCAGGATCGCGCGAAAGACGTGGGCGGCGGTGTGCTTCAGGGTGAGCCCGGTGATCGCACCGCGGGACAGCGGGTCGGTGTAGGGCGTCCGGTTGCCCTGGAAGTGGTCCAGGACCCGCAGGCCCTCGGCGCCCGGGGCGATCTCCCGCGCCGCCCGGTTGAGGTCTTCGAAGCTGGTCTCGGCCGCGAAGTGGCGCTTGAACCAGGCGATGACCGAACCGGTCGAGGTCTGTCCCCCCTCGATGATCGGTTTGCCCGGATAGACCGCGTCCATGTAGGTGCCCCAGACCCCGGGCTTGTGCACCGGTTCGCTACAAACGCCGAGCTGAAGGTGCGAGGAGCCGGTGATCAGTGCCATCTCGCCGGGCTCCGTCACGCCTAGGCCGATCATACCGATGAAGGCATCGGCGCCACCCTGCACGACCGGCGTCCCGGGGTTGAGGCCCAGGTGCGCCGCCGCCTCCTGGGTCAGGCCGTCGATCACGTCGCCGGGCCGAATCGCCGGTTGCGGCCATTTCTCCTGCAGCGCCTCCAGCCCGAGGCTGGCGAGCAGCGAAGCCGGCGCACCCTGGTTGTTCTGATAGTGCCAACGCACGGACATGTTGTTCAGCGAGCCGGCCCAGCGCCCAGTCAAGCGCAGGTTGAGATAGTCCTGATACTCGCCGATCCGCGCCGCCCGATCGAAGAGTTCCGGCTGGTTGCGCCGAATCCATAGCGCCTTGGGCAGCATCCACTCGGCGGAGACTGGGCCGGCACCCGCCCCGTTCACCCGCAGCGCGGGATCGCCGCTGGCGGCCACCGCCTCGGCCTCCTTGGCGGCGCGCACGTCCATCCAGATCATCGCCGGTCGCAGCGGCTTGCCCTCGGCGTCGAGCGCAACGACGGAACAGCAGGTCGTGTCGACACAGATCGCCAGCACCTCGGTTGCGCCGATTCCTGCAGCGGACAGTGCGCCGCGCACGGAGGCGCCCAGCGCCCGCCACCAGTCCTCGGGGTTCTGCTCGGCCCACGCCGGTTGTGGAAACCTCGTCTCGTAGGCCGTTGCGTGGGAGGCCTTGGGTCGGCCCTCCAAATCGAAAACGAAGGCCCGCAGGCTCTCCGTGCCACCGTCGACACCGATCACGTAGGCCATATCCCCACTCCTTCTGCTTCTCGGCGCGTCCTTGCCTTCAGGCGCGTCTGGCTTTGTTCCCCTTTCGGCCCCCCTTGGCGGGCGGGTTCCGCCGGATCGGCGCCTCGACGGCCGGGGCGTCGCCCTCTTTCAGCTCGTCGCTCTGCTTGCCGTAGGTCTTGAAGCGGGCCAGCACCCGCTTCATCTCGGCGCCGCTCAGAATCTTCGGCGTCCCGGCCTGGCAGGCGATGAAGTACTGCGCGCAAAGGGTCTCGACCTCGCCGGCCAGCCACAGGGCCTTCTCGAGGCTGGGTCCGAAGCAGATCATGCCGTGGTTGGCCAGCAGGCAGGCCGTACGGTCCTGCAGCGCCTTTAGCATGGTCTTAGACAGGGCCTCGGTGCCGAAGGTGGCGTAGTCCGAGCAGCGCAGGCTCGGGCCTCCGGTCACCCCAATCATGTAGTGGAAGGCCGGCACCTCGATCCGCAACGACGCCAGCGCCGTGGCGTGGATGGAATGTGTGTGGACCACGGCCTGCGCCTCCGGCCGCGCCTTGTAGATGTCGAGGTGCATGCGCCATTCCGACGACGGCAGCCAGTCGCCGCGGTAGCCGCCGTCCAGGTCCATGGCAACGATCTGCTTCGGCCTGGTTTGCTCGTAGGGGATCCCGGAAGGCGTGATCAGAAAGCCCTCGGGCGTGCGGGCGCTGACATTGCCTGAGGTGCCCTGGTTGATGCCCAGGGCGTTCATCTCGAGGCAGGTGTCGATGATGGCGCGGCGCAGCTTCGAATGCTCGGGGCTGGACGTAGCCTTGGAGCCTTTGCCGGGCATGGGCTTCACCTCGGGGCGCAAGCGGTTATGCTGCCGGCTTTCTGGCACCGCAGGCGGGAGGGGGCAAGGTCGTGATCCAGAGCGAAGCCCGCGGCATCGCCGTCCTCGACGTCGGCTCGACCAATACCCGGCTCATGCTCTTCGGCAGCCAGGGGCAAGTGGTGGCCGAGGCGCGCCGTGCCAGCCCTCATCTTCCCGGGCCGCCCTATGCCGCGCTCGATCCCGAGCCGCTGCTCGACTTGGCGGCCGAGGCCCTGCCGGCCTTCGACCGCCGGCTGCCGGTCGACGCCGTGGTGCCCTGCGCCCACGGCTCGGCGCTGGCCTGTCTCGACGCCGAGGGTGAACTCGCCCTGCCGGTGATGGACTACGAAGCCGAGCCGCCGCCGGAGGTCCTCGAGGCCTATGCCCGGGTCGCACCGGCCTTCGCCGAGGTCTTCGCGCCGACCAACCCCATGGCGCTGACCCTCGGACTTCAGCTCTTCTGGCAGGAAATGGTCTTGGCCGAGGCCTTCGCCCGGGTCGCGAGCATCCTGCCTTGGGGCCAGTACTTCGCCCTGCGCCTCGGCGGCCGGGCGGTCAGCGAGGTCACGGCCCTGGGCGCCCAGACCCATCTCTGGGACGTCCGGGGACGGCGCTTCTCCAGCCTGGCCCGGGCGCGGGGTTGGGACCGGCGCTTCGCCCCACCAACCAGGGCCTGGGAGACGGTCGGACTCCTGGACCCGCGGTTCCGCGGCGACGGCTTCCGCGGGCAGGGCCGAGTGCTGGCCGGGATCCATGACTCCAATGCCAACTACCTGCGTTACCTGGCCGCCGGGCTGGCGCCCTTCACCCTGCTCTCGAGCGGGACCTGGATCATCGGCTTCGACACCGAGACCGACATCGCCGGGCTCGACCCGCAGCGCGACACCGCGACCAACTCCGACGTGTTCGGCCGGCCAGTCGCCTGCTGCCGCTTCATGGGTGGTCGGGAGTGGGAAGTCCTGGCCGAGGGCGCTCCCGCCGTGGCGGCGACGCCGGCCGCGGTGCAGGATCTCGTCGCCCGCGGCAGCACGGCGCTGCCGTCCTTCACCGATAGCGGCGGGCCCATGCCGGGCAGCGGCGGCCGCGGCCGGCTCGAGGGGCCGCCGCCTCAGGGGCCGGCGGAGCGGGCCGCGCTGGCTGCGCTCTACTGCGCCTTGATGACGGCGGAATCCCTCGATGCCGTCGGCTCGCGGAGCCGCATCCTGGTCGATGGGCCCTTCGCCGAGAACGCAGCCTTTCTCGGCTTGCTCGCCGCCCTGCGGCCGGGGCAAGGCCTCTTCGCGTCGCGGGCGGGCGAGGGGACTGCGGCCGGTGCGGCGCTGCTCGCCTTGATGACGTCGGACGGGGGCCTCCCGGAGATCGGTATCGAGCTGAGCGAAGTCCGGCCCTTGGACGTCGCCGGCCTGGGAGACTACCGGGACGCCTGGCGCCGGCTCAGTCAAAGATGACGCCCTTCTTCAGGAGGAAACAGCCGTAGGGCCGGGCCTCGGTGGTCTGGACCACGGCGTAGCCCTCGCGCGCCTCGGCGTAGAAGGCGTGGCGCTCGAGCGAGCCCATGGCGATCTCGCGGCCTTCCGCCTCCCGGGCCACCGCCAGGACCTCCTGGTGCACCTCGAGCTGGGTCTCCGGCTCGCCGACCACCTCCATGCGCCGGATCGGCGCCTCGACGAAGCTGTCGAGGGGATAGAGCGCGAGAATGGCGCGCGCGGCCTGGGTGCAGTCGGCCCCGTCGAGCCGGATCAGCTTGCCGGAGGCCGTGTGCCGGGCCACGGAGGCGGCCGGGAAGTTGCGGTCGACCAGGACCAAGTCGTCGCCGTGGCCCATGGACTCCAGGACCCACAGCAGCTCCGCGCCGACGATCGGCGATATGCCTTTCAGCATGGCGGATCTCCCCTTCTAATCGTCCGGCCGGGTCAGGCCATCCAAGAGGCGCCGGAAGGCCAGCATGCCCGGGTCGTCGAGGCCGATCGATTTCTCGCCGAACATGCGTGCCCGGCCCAGCTTGTTCGGCCGATCCCGGAAGCTGTCGAGGGCCTCGCCGGTGGCGCGGTCAGCGGCGGCCAGGATTTCGGTCGGACTGTCCAGGCCTTGCGTCGCCGCTGCGACCGCGTCGACGGCATCGAGCAGGCTCTTGTCGCCCAGGCTGCCGCGCCCGCGGGCGATCATGGCGTCACGGGCGCTGGCGAGCAGGCCCGAGACCTCGTGCCATTCGGCTTCGCGCCGGCCCTTGGTGGCCTTGGCCGCGCTCATCAAGGCCGTGGCCACCAGGGTGCCAAAGGACGAAGAGGAGACCCGCTGAAAGGCCTTGGCGCAGGCGAGGAAAGCCTGGCCCAGGTCCTCGGGCAACTCCGCCGCATCATTCGCCACCTCGCGCCAGCCCTTGGAGACGGTGATCCCGAGGTCGCCGTCGCCCAGCTTGGCGTCCTGGCCGTTCAGCTCTTCGGCCGCGGCCTCGGCCTTGTCCGCGATGGCCGCCGCGGCGCGGCGCAAATGCTCGCAGGTAAAGCCCATGATTCCGACCGTCAGGTGACGGTCCAGAAGCCGCAGTGGCAGGGCGCCTTGAGCAACCGCTCCAGCTCGTCGTCGAGCCGGCAGAGCGTCAGGGTCGCGCCGGTCATCTCCATGGAGGTGGCGTAGCGCCCGACCAGCGGCATGACGATCGCGGCGCCAACGTCGGTGAGACGCGACCTGGCCCGGCGATACATGATGTAAAGCTCCTCCGGCGGCGTGGCGCCCAGCGAGTTGACCAGGATCGAGACCTTGTCCCCGGCGACCAATGGCCGGTCGGCCAGCAGACGGTCCATCATCTCGTCGACGATGGCATCGGCCGGCTTGAGGGCGTCGCGCCAGATCCCGGGCTCGCCGTGGATGCCCATGCCCATTTCCATCTCGCCGGGTCCAAGCTCGAAGGTCGGCTTGCCGGCCTGGGGCACGGTGCAGGGGGTCAGCGCCATGCCGATGGAGCGGCAGGCGTCGGCGGTCTTCTGCGCGACCCGGGTGACCTCTTCCAGGCTGGCCATCTCCTCGGCCAGGGCGCCGGCGGTCTTGAAGGCGTAGACCATGCCGGCCACGCCGCGGCGCTTCTCCGCCTCCTCGGGCGGCGCCGAGACGATGTCGTCGGCCAGTAGGACGGTCGTCGCCTCGATGTCGTCCTCCAGCTCGACCATCTCGCCGGCCATGTCGAAGTTCATGACGTCGCCGCCGTAGTTGCCGTAGAGCCGCAGGATGCCGACGCCGCCGTGGGCCAGGCGCATCGCGGCGGCCATCTGCTCGGCCGAGGGCGAGGCGAAGACGTCACCGATGGCCGCGGCATCGAGCAGGCCGGTCCCGACGTAGCCGGTGAAGACGGGCAGGTGGCCCGAGCCGCCGCCGGTGACGATGCCGACCTTGCCGGCCTTAGCTCCCCCGGCACGCGCGATTACCCGCGGCTCCGGCTGTGCGTAGATCTCAGGATGCGCCGCGACCAGGCCATCCAGCATTTCGTCGACGTAGTCGGCTGGATCGTTGAGGATCTTCTTCATTCCTTGCCTCTCCTTTAGGGCCGAGAACCCAACCGCCAAAGTGACTGCTCTCACTCACTGCTGTCATTGCCGGGCTTGACCCGGCAATCCAAGGCCTCTTCGGTGTCCGTCGTCTCTGGACCCTCGGGTCAAGCCCGAGGGTGACAGCGAGAAGGGGCGACGGTTGGTGCGATGCTGTCCAGCTCGGGCCTGACCCTTTACGTCTGATGCGAAAGCAAACGGCGCCGCGAGGCCTACCCCGCGGCGCCGTAGGCGTCAGATCTTGTAGCCGAGGGCGCGGGCGCCATCGATGAAGTTCTTGTACTGGGCCTTCTGCTTGTCGATGCCCAGCTTCTGGACGATCTTGACCCATTCCTCGGCCGCCTCGTCGAGCGCCTGCTGCGAGGTCAGCTCGCCCGAGATCGCCTTGGAGATGTTGCGGCCCAGGGCGTCGGCGTACTCCGGCGCGCCCTCCCAGAAGAACTGGGGATAGCCCACCTCGACGTTGGCCAGGCCGGCATCCAGGTGGTTCTTCGCGGTGTCGAAGTTCTTGAAGATGCCGTCGTTGGTCGGCCAGAGGTCCGAGGTGCCGCGCTGCGGGTTGGCCTCCAGGTAGAGCTTGGCCGCGGCGTCGCCGTAGTGGCTCTTGCCGAAGGGATCGGAGCCGCAGAAGGGGTCGGCGACGATGTTGTTCGAATAGTCGGGATGCGACATGCGGTAGATGAAGTAGAAGGCCGCATCCTTGACGTCCTGGGGCAGGTTCTTGGGGATCGAGGCCGTGCGGCACCACAGCGAAATCGCCCGGTTGGTGATCGAGCCGTCGTCGTTCTTCCAGCCCGGCACGATGGCGCCGCGCTGGTCCTCGGCCTTCTCGACGCCCTGCTGCTGGACCGTGAACTCGGCGAGATCGATCCACCAGACGCTCATGACATCGGAGCCCGACTGCCAGCGCTGGATGGTCGTGCCGATGTCCATGGCCTCGGCCCCCGGCGGGCCGAACTTGATGATCTCGCGGTAGATGTCGAGGGATTCGGCCGCCTTGCCCTGGTTGATGGTCGGGTTCATGTTGGCGTCAAAGTAATTGACGCCGGCCGAAGCCGCGATGTCCATCCAGAAGCCCCAGCCGAAGTTCGGCGGGTTGACCACCATCGAGGTGCCGTAGACGCCGTCGCCCTTGAGCTCCTCGGTGAAGAACTGAGTGGTCTTGAGGAAGTCCTCCCAGGTCTTGGGCACTTCCAGGTTCTGCTGGAAGCGCTGGGAGAACTTCTTCTGCAGCTCGGCGTTCTCGAAGTAGCTCTTGCGGTAGTGCAGGATGTGGATGTCGCCGTCCAGCATCACGCCGTAGGTCTTGCCGCTCCACTTGGTGTAGAACTCGCGGTAGGCCGGCATGACCCAGTCCAGATAGTCCTGGCTGCCCTCGTATTGGGCCAGATAGTCGTCCAGCGGCTCCAGCTGGCCGGTCTCGGCGAAGGCCCCGAAGAACAGCGAGGGATACTGCACGAAGTCGAAGCGCGGCTTGCGCGACAGCAACTGCGGCAGGATCTTGGCCACGGCATCGCCGCCGTCATAGTTCTCGCGCGACTCGATGCCGACACCGGCCTCCTCCATCAGCAGGTCGGAAAGCCACATCGGCGCGTGCAGCCAGTTCGAATCCTGGAAGTACTTCAGCTTGACGTCCTTGAAGAGCTTCTTTCCCGGCGGCACCGCCTGCGCGCCGTAGGCCATCCGGCCTGGAAGGGCGCCGCCCAGGGCCGCGGCGCCGGCACCCGCCGCCACGCCCTTCAGGAACCTGCGTCGTGTCCAACCACTCAGAAAACCCATGTCCACCTCCCGTTGGGACTCCGTCCTCAATCTCGCCGGCCGAAGCCGGTCGTCTTGGGCGCTATCGCCATCTCAGCCGAGCAGCGCCTCGGTCTCCGCATCGAAGATCATGACATCGCGCGGGTCGTAGCCGAGCTCTACCGGGTCGCCGCGTTTCAGTCCGGTGTCCGGCGGCACCAGGGCGCGGAACTGGGTCGCGCCGTTCCGCAGTGTCAGGATGGCGCGCTCTCCCAGGTACTCGTTGATCAGGACCTCGGCCGCCAGCGGTTTCTCGGCCGCCGAGAGAGTCAGATTCTGCGGACGCAGGCCGACGATGAAGCGGCCGCCCGCGTTCCCGTTCAAGGCGGCGGCGCGCTTCGGCGGCAGGGCGAGAACAAGCTCGCTGCCCTCGACCTGCAGCGCCAGCCCTTCGCCATCGGCCCGGGCCTCGGCCCGGAAGAAGTTGGTGGGCGGCTCGCCGATGAAGTCGGCGACGAACACGTTGGCCGGCCGGTTGTAGAGCGTGTTGCGGTCGCCGACCTGCTGCAGGCGGGCGTTCGACATCACCGCCACCCGGTCGGCCAGGGCCAGGGCCTCGACCTGGTCGTGGGTCACGTAGACCATGGTCCGGCCGAGCTCCTGGTGCAGGCGCTTGAGGTCGAAGAGCATTTGGAACTTCAGATGCGCGTCGAGATGGCTCATGACCTCGTCGAGTATGAAGACCGAGGGTTCCCGGATCAGCGCCCGGCCGAGGGAGACTCGCTGCTGCTGGCCGCCGGACAGCGCGCCGGGCAGCTCCTCCAGGATCGCCGTGATCCGAAGCAACTCGGCGATCTGTGCCGCCTTGCGCTTGCGCTCGGCCTCGGGAACGCCGCGCACCTCCAGGGGGAAGGTCAGGTTCCGCTCGACCGTGAAGTTCGGGTAGAGGGCGTAGGTCTCGAAGGCCATGGCGACATTGCGTTCCTGCGGATCGAGGTCGGAGACGCGCCGCTCGCCGAAGTAGATCTCGCCCGAGGTGATGGCCTCCAATCCGACGATCATCCGCAAAGTCGAGGTCTTGCCGCAGCCCGAGGGCCCGAGCAGGGCGACGAACTCGCCGTTCTCGATCTCCAGGTCGAGATCCTGGACCGCGTGCACCGCGCCGGCGCCCGAGCCGTAGATCTTGTTCACCTTGCGGAGCGAGACGTTGGCCACGGCGCTCACTCCATCAGGTTGCGGCCCGAGGCCGGATCGAAGTAGTGGAAGGCCCGGTCATCGACCGAGAGCGCGACCGCCTCGCCGTGGGCAAAGTGCCGCTCCGGGCTGGTCAGGGCGGTCAGCTTCACACCGCCGGACTCGGCGAGCATGATGCCGGTCGAGCCCAGGGCCTCGAAGATGTCAACCCGGGCGTCGATGGTGACGCCGTTGGCCAGCTCGTCCGCTGGGCGGATGTGCTGCGGCCTGAGCCCCAGGGTGACTTCGGCGGTGTTGCGCGCCTCCAGCTTGGCGCGCTGCGGCTCGGGCACGCGGAAGCGGAGGTTGCCATCCTCGGCCTGCAGGACCAGCGCCTGGTCCTCGCTGGTGAGGCGCGCCGGGATGACGTTGATCGTCGGCTGGCCCAGGTGCTCGGCGACGAAGAGGTTGGCCGGGCGTTCGAAGAGATCGTGGGGCGCGCCGGTCTGGACCAGGCGCCCGCCGTTGCCCATGACCCCGATGCGGTCGCCCAGGGACAGCGCCTCGGCGTAGTCGTGGGTGACGTAGACCGTCGCGACCCTGCGCAGATCCTCCAGGGTGTGGAACTGGGTCCGGAGCTCGTGGCGGATCTTGGCGTCGAGGTGACTGATCGGTTCGTCCAGGAGGAAAACCTCGGGATCGGCCACGAGCGTCCGGCCCAGCGCCGTGCGCTGCTTCTGCCCGCCCGAAACCTCGCCCGGCCGGCGGTTCAGCAGCTGGTCGATGCGCAGCAGCTTGGCGATGTCGGTCACGCGCTGCTCGATGACGGCCTTGCTCTCGCGCCGGGCCTTCAAGGGGCTGGCGATGTTCTCGTAGACCGTCTTGTGGGGATAGAGTGCGTAGGACTCGAAGGTCATGGCGACCCGCCGGCGGTAGGGCGGCAGCCGCGTGATGTCCCGCTCGCCGGCCAGGATCCGGCCGCGGTCTGGGGTCTCCAGCCCGGCGATCAGGCGCAGCAAGGTCGTCTTGCCGATGCCCGAAGGGCCGATGATGACGAAGAACTCGCCCTCCTCGACGGTGAAGCTCAGGTCGTCGATGACCGGGAAGTCCCAGCCCTTGCAGAGTCCCTCGACCTGAAGCCGTGCCATGATGCCTAGCCCTTCACGACGCCGAGGGAAAGGCCGCGCACCATGTAGCGGCGCAGCAGGATGAACAGGGTCACCGGCGGGATCATGGCGATCAGCGAGAAGGCCATCTGCAGGTTCCACAGGGTCTGCGAGCCGTGGGTGAAGGTCGGAATCACGATGGTGTAGGTGCGCACCTCGGAGCCGACGAAGAGGTTGGCGAAGAGGTATTCGTTCCAGGCGAAGATCCAGCACAGCATGGCGACCGAGATCATGCCCGGCAGGACCAGCGGCAGGGTGATGCGCGCGAAGGCCTGGAAGGGCGTCCAGCCGTCCAGGTAGGCGGCCTCTTCCAGCTCGCGCGGCGCATCGCGGAAGAAGACCATCATCAGCCAGGTCGCCAGCGGCAGGTTGAAGACCAGGTAGAGGATGATCAGCGAGACTGCGCTGTCGGTGCCCCAGGGCGTGTTGTCGAAGAGGAAGAACATCGGCACCAGCACGGCGACTGGCGGGAACATGCGGTTGGACAGGATCCAGAAGGCCAGGTTCTCGCCGCCGGCCTGGCGCGGGAAGCGCGCGAAGGCGTAGCCGGCCAGGGTGCCGAGGAAGAGCGCCAGCAGGGTGTTGCCGGTCGCGATCACGAAGCTGTCGACCAGGGCGTCGAAGTTGGTCGGCTCGGCGAAGACCCCGGCGAAGTTGCTCGGAAACCACTCCTGCGGCCAGAAGGTCGGCACCGTCAGGTTGGTTTCGGCCGCCGACTTGAGAGCCGTGATGGCCATGAAATAGAAGGGAAAGAGCGTGAACAGCAGCCACAGCCCCAGGAAGGCGAGGAACAACAGGCGCACGAAGCGCCAGCGTCGATCGGGGGCGCTGGCCTGGGCGGGTGCTGCGTCGAGGCTCGCCATGCCGCGCCTCAGGCGATGCCCTGGGCCTTCATCACCCGCTTCATGTACTTCAGGAAGAGGATGATGAGGACCGCCGAGATGGCGAAGATGATGATGGCGTAGGCCGCCGCCTCGCCGATGGCGAACTCCCGGATGCCGCGCTGGAAGGCGATGTAGGTCGGCAGCTCCGAGGACTGCGCCGGCCCGCCGGAGGTCATGACGTAGACCAGGTCGACGAACTTGAAGGCGTCGGTGAAGCGCAGGATGAAGGCGATGGCGATGACCTCCTTCAGCATCGGCAGGGTGATGTGGCGCAGAACCTTCCACTGGCCGGCGCCGTCGACCCGCGCCGCCTCGTAGACCGCCGGCGGCAAGGAGACCCGGCCGGAGTAGACGATCAGCAGCGGCAGGGCGGTCCAGTTCCAGATGTCGGCCAGGATGATCGACCACAGCGAGACGCCGGCGTTGAACCACTCGATGTGTTCCGAGATCAGGCCCAGGTTCAGCAGTGCCTGGTTGATCGCGCCGTTGGAGGGCGTCAGCAGGAAGCGCCAGAGGACGCCGACGATGGAGGGCGGCAGCATCATCGGCAGAATCAGCAGGATCAGGATCACCGTGCGCCAGAGGTTCGACTTGACGCACTCGTAGAGCGTCAAGGCCAGGACCACGCCGAGCAGGACCTGCAGGCAGGCGCCGAAGCCGAGGTACTGAACGAGGTGGACCAGGGAATCCTGGAAGCGCTCGGAGTTCACCACCGTGGCGTAGTTCTCCATGCCGATGTAGGCGTGGTTGCCGGAGAAGAGGCTCGAGATGTTGGTGTCCCGCAGCGAGTGGTAGAACATCCAGACCGTCGGATAGACGACGATGGCGAAGAGGGCGAGCACCGGGATGCCGACCAGGATGATCGGCACCCAACGGGACACGATCAGGGGTCGGGCTCGGCGCCGCGCGTCGAACCAGCCCGGATAGGTCGCGGGATCGCCGCGCAGGATGGCCGAGGTTTCCGCGGGCGGGGTCATGCGCGCTTCCTCCGCTCGAGCCGCGCCGCCACACCGACCGACTCGCGCTCGATCAGGACCGGAGGCAGGGCGACGCTGTCCACAGCGGCGCCGCTTTCGATCTGTGCGATCAGAAGTTCTGCCGCACGGTGGCCGATCTCCGCCGCCGGCTGCCGCACCGTGGTCAGGGGCGGCACGGTGTAGGCCGCCAGCTCGATGTCGTCGTAGCCGATGATCGAGATGTCGTCGGGCACGCTGAGGCCGCGCTTGTCCAGGGCGCAGAGCCCGCCGACCGCCAGCAGGTCGTTCAGGCAGAAGACCGCCTCGGGCGGATCGTCCCGGGTGCGGTCCAGCAGGGCTCCCATCGCCGCGAAGCCGCCGCCGACGGTCAGGTCGGAGGGCAAGACCAGAGCCGGGTCCAGGGTCAGGCCGGCCTCGGCCAGCGCAGCGCGAAAGCCGGCCAGGCGCTCGCGGCTGCGCGGATGGTCCTCCATCCCGGCGATGACCGCCAGGCGGCGGAAGCCGCGCTGCACGAGGTAGCGTCCGGCCAGCCGCCCGCCGGCCTCGGAGTCGTCGTTGACGATGGTCGTGTCCGGCACGTTCAGGGTGTCGATGGCGACCACCGGCAAGGGGCGCCGGGCGCCCAGGCGATGGAAGAAGCGCCGGTCCAGGTTGGTGGTCATGACCGCCAGGCCGTCGATGCGCTTGGCGACCAGGGTCGCCAGGTAGGATTCCAGGCGCTCGCTGACGTCGCCGGTGTTGCAGAGGATCAAGCTGTAGCCGCGGGCGAAGCAGCCTTCCTCGACGCCGCGGATCACCTCGGCGAAGAAGGGGTTGGTGGAGGAGGTGACCAGCATGCCGATGCTGCGGGTCCGGTCGGCCTTCAGGGCCCGGGCCACGGCGGAAGGGCGGAAGCCGAGTTCGGCGATAACGCTGCGCACCCTTGCGCTGGTCCGCGGCGCGACGTGGCGGGTGGCGTTCAGGACGTGGGAGACGGTCGTCACCGAAACGCCGGCGGCCTGCGCGACATCCTTGATCGTGATCGTGGCCTGTCCTGCGCGGCGACTGCGGCTGCGCTTCATGTCGCCAGCGGCCGTCGTCGCACCCGAAGGGCTGCGCGGCCGCGCCGGAGACTTCGGCCTCGGCACCAGGTCCTCCCTCGTGTCCGGCCTTGTTGTGTCTGCGCGGCCGGCAGGGTGAGGATAGGGTTCGCGCAAACGATTGCGCAAACGTTTTCGTTGTTGCGTTGCAGCGACCGACGTCCTGGACAGCGGCCGCCGCGCCGAAGATAAAGCGGGGAAGCGACAAGGAAGCGCATGACCCGCGTGTTGCGGGCCGAGAGGGAGGGGTTCCATGAAGGCCGAGCTGGAGGTGCCCGAGGGCTACAGGCCGCACGACGCGGAGAGCTTGCGCGCTTACCTGGCGGGGATCGACGGGCTGCGCGGGTCTTTGGGCGGCGATCCGGCGGGCTGGACGGTCGAGGAGGTCGGCGACGGCAACCTCAACCTGGTCTTCAAGGTGCGCGGTCCCGCCGGCGGCCTGGCGGTCAAGCAGGCGCTGCCCTACGTGCGCCTGGTCGGCGAGAGCTGGCCCTTGCCGCTGTCGCGCGCGCACTACGAGCATCTGGCCCTGAGCCACGAGGCGCGTTTCGCGCCCGGGCTGGTACCGGCGATCCGGCACTACGACGAGACCCTGGCCCTGATCGCCATGGAGCTGCTGGAGCCGCACATCATCCTGCGCCGTGGCATGATCGCCGGCAGGGTCTATCCCAGGTTCGTCGAACACATCACGACCTTCGCGGCGCAGACCCTGTTCCACAGCAGCGACCTCGCGCTGGGCGCCGCGGCAAAGAAGGATCTGGTCGCGGCCTTCGCCGGCAACAGCGCGCTCTGCAAGATCACCGAGGACCTGATCTTCACCGAGCCCTACATGGTGGCCGATAACAACCGCTGGACCAGCCCGCAGCTCGATCCCTATGCGGCAAGGCTGCGCGAGGACGGCGACCTCAAGGTCGCGATCTCGCGGCTCAAGCTGCGCTTCCTCGGCGACTCCCAGGCCTTGATTCACGGCGACCTGCACACCGGCTCGATCATGGTGACCGAGGAGGACACCCGGGTGATCGATCCGGAGTTCGCCTTCATGGGGCCGATGGGCTTCGACA